>Ga0070714_100000239_pt1 | contig 42937 bp, 34 predicted proteins | sample LARL83metaG_FD_65450 | JGI IMG/M metagenome (GOLD analysis project Ga0070714, IMG submission 65450) | Corn, switchgrass and miscanthus rhizosphere microbial communities from Kellogg Biological Station, Michigan, USA - LAR L8-3 metaG | ecosystem: Host-associated > Plants > Roots > Rhizosphere ... | reverse complement strand
TCGGCTCGCGGCGCCGCTTTCGGCGACTACGACAACGACGGTCTAGTGGAAGTGTTGATCAACAATCAGAACGAGCCGCTTTCACTCTTGAAGCAATCTTCACGGCCGGCGGGTCACTGGATTCTGCTGAAACTTACCGGCACGCTTTCCAACCGAAGCGCGCTCGGGGCCAGGGTAAGACTAACAGCCGGCGGCCGCACGCAAGTCGATGAAGTGCGCAGCGGAGGCAGCTACCTGTCCCAAAATGATCTCCGTCTGCATTTCGGCTTGGCCGCCATCCAGCAGGTAGAGCGCCTCGAAATCAATTGGCCGTCGGGTAAACATCAGGTACTTGACCATCTAGCCGCGGACCAGATTGTTAGTATCGAAGAGCCCAGAAACTAGCGCTGGCTGTCAGCGATCAAGCGCGCACGCTCAACCTGCGTCCAAGCAAAAATCGAATCCACGTCGGAGGGGGAAAGCTCAGCACTCGGGTGCAGCCAAACGTATTCGCGTAGAGGCATTTCACGGTCTTTGACCTGATTCGCAATTTCTGAAAGACTGCGCTGCTTCCGGACTAATGAATACTGGTCCCAATTCGACAGGTCGAGGTGCAGCCGGCCTTGCGCAACGTCTCGTCGAATCCACCAGGAAACGGGCACGACGAAGCTGTACCAGGGATAGCGCGTGGCTTCAGAATGACAGTCGCCGCACGATCGTTCCAAAAGTTCGCGCGTGTGAGAATCGATCCTAGCACCGGTGAGCAAAGCCTTGTGGGCTTGGCCGGATTCACGCGGTGCAGTCATCACGGAAGCAACCGAGACCAGAGCGAGCAGGAACAATGACCATCGAATCTTGGATCGCAAGTCAATCAGCCCGAAGCATCCGAGTGGGGCGCCAGAATGGAAACAACGCGCCGCGCGGCCCGGGCTGTCGATTCGCGAATGATCAAGTGGGTGCCCATCGGGAACTCCGCACCTTCCATGGCACCGCGGATCGACTGAAACAGCGCATTGCAAGCCAAGTTCGCTAGCTCTGAACGCTGTAGCCGCACGGTGGTGAGTGGTGGCTCGGTGAACTGCGCCATATCGATATCATCGAAGCCCACGACGGATAAGTCCTGTGGAACGCGAAGCCCGGCCTGCCGCGCGCCCCGCAGTATGCCGATCGCCGTAAGATCGTTGGAGGCCAAAACCGCTGTGGGTGTATGCTGGCGCTGCATCAATCGCGTGATCGCGCTTAACCCTCCGTCGATTTTATGGTTTCCCTCTTCAATCAAGTCCGGATCAGCGGCCAAACCGCGCTCGCGCAGGCAGTCTAGGAATGCATCCCGCCTCAAACGAGCCGACTTCAGGCTGGTTGGTCCGCTGATAAATGCGATACGGCTGTGGTTCAACCCACGCAAATGGTCCACGGCTTGCGCGATTCCCTGCGCATAATTGACTTTGATATTGCTGACACCACGCGCTACTTTGCCAACGTCCAGGAATACGAGCGGAACCTTGCGGCTCGAAAGCTGATCGCTGAGGGACCGGTCCATTTCCGAAGTCATAATCGCGACGCCATCCACTTTACGGTCAATCATTCGGCGCACGCACAGCGCCGTCCGGGAATGGTCGTAATCGGTGGAGTTGATTAGAACATCGTAGCCATTCTGCTGAGCGACATCTTGAAAACCGCGAATCAACTCCGGAAAAAAGGGATTAGTGATGTCTGATACTACTAAACCGAGCATCCGGCTGCGCCCTGAGACCAAGGACTGTGCGTTGGTATTGGGGTGGTAGTCGAGTTCCTTAATCGCACGCCAAACGCGTTCGGCCGTATCAGGATTAACGGGACCGCTGCCATGAACGGTACGTGAGACAGTCGAGATTGATACCTTCGCGCGCTTCGCTACTTCTTCGATGGTCATGAAGTCTAGACGAAATCTGATGGCGCCGGCGTTACTCGAATCTCAGTCGATCGCTCGCCGAGATAGGGATGCCTGGCGGTCAATCGTACTGTACCGGCCGACTCCTTGGCTTTAACCCAGACCGCGCCCGCCCCGCCCGCCAGCGCGAAGGGATTTTCTCCGATCAGATCGCCCGGCCCGGAGATCGTTAATGAGATGGCGGCGGTCGCCAAGGGCCGGATGTTTCCGTATTCATCGGTCACCAGCAGTACCACGCGCGTCGCATCGCGGCCGTCACCTGCAATTTGTGTATCGTCCGGCAGGATCTTCAAGTCCGTGTCTTTTCCCGAGCCGGATAGCGTCAGTGTCTTGGCCAGCCTGCCTTTGATGTAACCCTCGATCTTTAGATCGCCCCACGGATTCAGTGGCACATCTCCGAGGTTCATCAGGAAGGGCGGATATTTCAAATTGCCAAACGTGGCGCGGTCGGGATCGAGTTCCTGTTTCAACTGGCCGTCATAATATATCTTCAAGTGGTCGCAATTGGAGAGAATCGGCACGGTCCCCGGACCACCGGCTTCCGACTTGTCACCCGATGACCAGAAAAATCCAGCCTGAAGGACAACCTCTTCTTCAGGGTCACATTGCGACTGGTAAACGTAGGCCGCTGGCTTCGGGATGCGGAAGATATCGCTGACGCCGTGATAGCAAATATGATCGCCGGAGCCGAAGTTGGAGTGCGTGTTGTAATCGAATGCGCACCAGCCGATGCCACCGGCGTAGCGGTCATCAGATGCCAACTGATTATGCACCCGCGCATGCCTGACTACGTGCTCCGCGACGCGCGCTACGTTGTCAAAGCGCTTGGTTGAGAACATGTGACCGTTGAACTCGGTATTGAGATAGAGCGGATGATTCGGCGGACGCAGCGGAAATCCGAAATCATTCATCGTAAAAACGTCTTCCAGCTGCTCCGAGTCATACAGGTAGCGAATTCCGCCAGTCTGCCGCGCGTCATCGAGACTGTGTGCTAGCGCATTAGTGCGGATGTAAAAGTCATGGTTATCGCGCGATTCGTTGATGCGCACGCCCCACAGCACGATCGAGGGATGATTCCAATCGCGGCGGATCATCTCACCAACGTTGCGGACGGCGATATCCTGCCAAGCGGAGCCACCGATATGTTGCCAGCCGGGGATCTCTTCGAGCACCAAAAGGCCCAGTTCGTCGCAGGCGTCGAGAAAGTGTGGGGATTGGGGATAGTGCGACGTCCGAACGATGTTGCAATGTAGCTCGCGCCGGAGAATAACGGCATCGCGTCGCTGCACCCGCGCCGGCATTGCGCCACCGACGAAGGGAAACGTCTGATGACGATTTAATCCGCGCAATTTGATGGGCTGGCCGTTCAGGAGAAATCCCGACGATGTGAATCTTCCTTCCCGGAATCCAACACGCGTGTGGTATTCATCCTGGGAGCTGTCCTTGGCCGTCAATCGCACAACCACATCGTAAAGCTTGGGGTTCTTCAAATCCCATAGCTGTATCGAACCGAGCCCGTCCAGTGTGATGTCATAATACTCGGTCTGACTTGAGACCTTGGTGTTGGCGGTCTTCAACACCCGCCCTCCATCCTGCAGTTCCGCTGTGATGGTCGCGTCGTCGATCGGTCCGTCAAGGTAACATCGAACCCTGAGTTCACGGTTATTCTCCAGCGGCCGGACTGGCCGAACGTAGACATTTTCTATGAACGCCTGTGGAACGACACGAAGTTGAACGTCGCGATAGATGCCACCAAAAGTCAGGTAGTCGATGTTGCCCCCGAACGGCGGAATGTCGCTTCGTTCGGTGGAATCCAACTCCACCGCAAGTAGATTATCGGCGCCGTAATTCAGGTGTGGCGTGATCTCGAAGGAGAACGGCGTGTAGCCGCCTTTGTATTCTTCGAAGCGATGACCATTGACAGTCACCGTTGCCGCCGTCATCGCGCCTTGAAATTCCACAAAGACGCGCTTTCCTCTCCATTCCGGTGGGGCTTGGAAGTGGCGGCGGTAAGCCGAAACGTATTGAAAATCCCTTTCCTCAAAACTGTGCCACGGCAGGTGCACGTTTGCGTGGGGAAGCGTGATTTTCTCCCAGTTCGAATCGTCATGTCCTGGAGCCTCAAACCCGGCAACGGCCTTGCCTCCGAATAGCCATCTACGGTTCATGTCGAAAACGCGCTGATTGGCTGACGAAGCTGGCGCTTGAGTCTGCGCGGCGAGGATGCCGGCAGCAGCCGAACCTATTAAGAATCTACGTCGGTCGAACTCCTGATGAGGGTTTCGCATCAGAAGAATTTAGCGTATCACAGTGGGTAAGTTATTGACGATAGGTGACTGGAAACGTTTTCTCTCACCCGCGAACAGGAGCCGCGGCAATCACAACGACTTCCAGCTAACTGCAGGTGATCGGTCCAACGAGCGCTTCACATAACCGAATTCGAATGAGTGGTGACCGGCGTCGTGTCAAACTACAGGTTCAATCGAGACAGATGGGAGTATTTTGACTCAGCAATCTTTTGTTGGAAGGAGCCCGCACTCCAAAATTTTTCCGCTACGGAATTGCCTGGGCAATTTGGGACGTAGAACGACCCGCGTCGATCTTGCACTACGTCCGCCTGCTTGGAGCGCCCTTGCTTTTGGGCTGCGGTGCGATCTTGCGCGCGTTCGCGCGGTATTGCGTCGGGGAGATACCGACTGCCCGTTTAAATGTACGAGTAAGATGTCCTAGATCGGCAAACCCCGCGGCGTACGCCAGATCGCTGAATGATGTATCGGATCGAACCAGCTCCTGACACACATAGTCGATTCGTAACCGGCGAACGTGATCGCCGACAGTACATCCATGGAAGCGCCGGAATGATTGGGCAAGATGGACTGGGTGAACCCCTACTTCATCCGCGATGCTGGCCAGCGTCAGTCGTCGTGGGAAACTGTCTTGAATCATTTCAACCGCCCGTGAGAGCCATCCGGGCCTCCGCAATTCATGTCGACGTTCCGCGCGGAAGAACTCACCGGTGATTTCGAAAAGCAGCCCCTCGATCATTAGTCGAGCCGCCGGATCGCCAGTCAGAAACTCTCGATACAATCGAGATCCCATGGGACGGAGTATTCCGCTATCCTGCGCGGCTGAGTTATGTATGCCAACCCCGGAGATCTCCTGAACACGATCGATCCAGGCGGGCTCGAGCTCCACAATCAGGGAGCGCCCGCCACAATCCGCAAAGCGTTCCAGGTGTTCTTCCTCGGCCGCATGAAACAGAGTTGTCGTCGGAGTGCAATACAGCGTTTTATTGGAGTGCTGTTCTTGGTAGGCGCCCTCCAGAACCACGCAGAATAGTGGACGTTCGTGAGTGTGGACGGGTGTCGTACAGCCGCCCGGGTACTGACGCTCCGTCATGAGGAACTGCCCAAAATCTCGAGACGTCAGGCTACTCCCAAAGAATGGCTTGTGGTTCGTCCGGCTCTCCATACCTGCATCCGCGCAATCGGAAGGCTTTGGACAATTCTATCTTCTGGGACGAGAAAGTCAAGGATGACGCACAACCAGCCGACACCCGAGATCGATCCAGGCGCAAGCACCAAGGAGAACGCTTTCGCTACTCCAGGGCTGTTCGCGTTCCAGGAAGAAACTCGACCAGGCTTCGATCGAACGAGGCGAGATTGGGGATGCCGGACTGAGCCATCGCAACCATCATTTCGCCATGCAACATCTCGATCACTCTTTGTACGCCTAGCTGGCCAAAAGCTGCTAGGCCCCAATAGTAGGGGCGGCCGATCAAAACCGCTTTCGCTCCCAGGGACATCGCCTTTACAATGTCGCTGCCTCGGCGGATGCCGCCGTCCATGAGAACAGGGATTCGATTGTTGACAGCCTGAACCACTTCGGGCAGCGCGTATAGCGTGGGAATGCATCCGTCCAGAGTGCGGCCGCCATGGTTGGAGACGATAATCGCTTGGGCGCCGTTCTGCACCGCCAGATGGGCATCCTCGGCTGTGCAGATTCCTTTGACCACAATCGGCAGTTTAGTCGCGGCGTGCAGCCAGTCGAGAACCTTCCAGGTCATTCCAGGGACGAACGGCTGGATCATGCCGGCGACCATCGGGATTTTCCTTTCGCTCGACGCATTCGGGTTAGCCGGAACACCTGAATTCGACCAGGCGTAGTCAAAGTTATTGCGCACTTCACGATCGCGTGGAGCGGTATAAGGATAGTCCGTGGTGATCGTTATGGCCGAAGCGCCGGCATCCTCGGCGCGTTTCGCGAAGGCTTGCGCGGCCGCCTGTTCAGAGAAACCAAGCGACGCCGCCCACCACATGGGAGCTTCTGAAGTGCCTTTCATTTTCGCAAGCCAATCGGCTGGCCCCGGCATGCAGATCGCCTTGGAGTGAGCAGCGGCCTGAACCGCGAGGCGCTGACCGTCGGCATACACCAGGTTCTGATGTCCTCCGGGGCCCAACAGGATTGGAAAATCCAGCTTATGTCCTAATAGCTCCAAGGACGTGTCGATCTTACTGACATCCACACCGATGCGGCGGCGAATCTGAACATGGAGGAAAGCTTCTCGATTGGCTTGTAAGGTCAACTCGCCGGCACTACCGCCAGCGATGTAATCATAGGCCAGTGGCGGGATTTTCGCGCGAGCGATATCCTCCATTTCGTTAACATTAACGGGAGCCATGACCTCGTCACTGTAGGTAGGCGGATAAATCCGCTGAGGACGAGGCGGTTGACCCTGGCTCTGCGAGAGTAAGGGTGAGCTTCCCGCCATGGCGGCCGCAAGCTGCAATGCCGACCGTCGCGTCCAGCGCCGACCAGCCCCGGGACCAGCGCCGTTCCTGTTTGCTTCCATGTTGCTTCTCCTCAAAGTTTCATCGCTCACGCGCCAACCCGCGGCTCCCAGGCGCGGCACGCCAAGCTGGAATTTATAGCGGCGAGATTAGGCACACCTGCCAAGCCCATCGCAACGACGAGTTCCCCGCGCAAGATATCGATGACACGCTGCACGCCCTCTTTTCCGAAGGCTGACAAGCCCCAGCAGTAAGGTCTTCCGATCAGCACTGCTTTTGCGCCCAGCGCGAGAGCCTTCAAGATGTCGTCACCGCGGCGGATTCCTCCATCCATCAGAACCGGTATCCTTCCATTCACCGCCTTCACCACCGCAGGCAACGCATCCAACGTGGCCATTACGCCGTCATCCGCGCGCCCGCCGTGATTCGATACGACAATCGCCTGAGCACCCGCCTGGATCACCCGCTCTGCATCATCAGGGCGCAGGATGCCTTTGACGCAAACCGGTACCTTCGCAGCGGAGCGCAGCCAGTTGATGGTTTCGAATGTCATGCTTGGCGTGGAAGGCACCAGCATGCCGTCCAGCGCCGGATTGCGCGCCTCCAGCTTCACACCGTTTGGCGGCGGCCCGGGCTGATGATAGCCCCAATCATAATGGTTACGGATGTAACGATCACGGTTGGGCGTATATTCGTAATCCATGGTGAGGATGATACCGGCACAGCCTCCGTCCTCGGAGCGGCGCGCGAAATTTGTGGCGACCGCCTGTGTGCCTAAGCCCACCGAATTCGACCACCACACGGGCGCCGAGTTGGAGGCGTGCAGCCTTTGCATCCAGCCGCCCGTCGCAGCGACACAATATAGAGCTTTGCTGGCGAATGCGCCCTCTGCCGCGATCTGGTCTGCATCGGGATTGTCGATATCCTTGCCGCCGGTTGGATCCAAAAGAATCGGATAATCGAGTTTCTGGCCGAGAATCTCCAGCGATGTGTCGATCTTACTGACATCGACCATTGCGCGGCGGCGCAGCCAGATACGGTTATATGCCGCTCGATTGGCGCGCATCGTGACCTCGTCTTCCACGCCAGTAGCGATATAGTCATAGCCCCATTTGGAAAGCTTGGTCTTGGCGATCGCCTCGAACTCCATGACATTCGAGGGACCCATGATGCCGTCGGAGTATTTGGGTGGATAAATGATCCTGGACTGCTCAGACGCGCGAGCCTGCAATAATACTGGCGAACTGCCGCGAAGGTTCCGGAGCATGCCCCGGCGCGTGACAAAACCCTTAGCATCCATGATTCTAATTTCCTCCCATCACCACAGGATCTTCAGCGCTAATTGGATGTTGAAGGGCTCGCCCACGCCAATACCGGGAGCGCCGGTGCCTCCGTTCGTGCGTGTAGCCCTTCCGAAACCGCTCGTGCCTACAGTAAGGCCAGTCCCTGCCAGGTTCGCGCGGTTAAACATATTGAACATATCCAGGTGAAATTGCGCGCGCAGTCTCTCTCTGATCGCAATGTTCTTAATAACAGAAACATCGACAGAGCCGAAGCCTGGTCCAAAGAGCATGCCGCGTCCAATGGTGCCGTATGTGCCGGCTCGTGGAACTGCGAACGCAGCGGGATTGAGCCATTGGACTGGTTGTGCGTTGACAACCGCATGCGAGCCAGAAGCATACGGATCGCCGCCGATGTAGTTTGCATATAGGACGTTTTCCCCGGTTCCGGTGGTGTCGGCTGCCGACGGCGTAAGCGGCGGGCCGGTGTGAAAGACCATCACGCTACTTACCTCCCAGCCGTTGGACAACCACTTCGGGCCATAGCTGGCGCCTGGAATGTCGTAGACCACGAAGCCGTTGAACTGCAGGCGGCGATCATTGTCCGAGTTACCGTAGTTCCCCAGAAGGTTAAAGCTGTTCTGCGGCAGCGTTCCCTGGTACGCGGTCATGTCATCCAGATTGTGACCCCACGTGAAGTTGGCCTTGGTGGAGACCCCGTGCCAACTGGTGGTCTTAACCTGAACCTGGAGCGCATTATAATTGGCGTCGCCATTGCTTTCGACCGTATTGATCACGCCAAAATTCGGGAATTGCGAAAAATAGGGCCGGCTCACTTGAGCCCTAGTGAATCCCGATGGAGTTAACGTAGTTCCGCTTCCTAACGCCGCTTGATTCACGTCCTGGAGTGTGATCAAGTGCCTTGATTCCATGCCAACGTATCCGACCTGCACTACGACATTCCTACCCAGACCTTTCTGAATGTTCAGGTTGAAGCCCAACACCTCGGCCGGGCGAAGCTGGCGATTCACTCCGAACAGGTTGATGACGTTAGTCCCGCCGATGGTGGGGACGCTCGGGAAGAGCAGTTCGTCGGGCACGATTGTATAGCCGTTACGCACTACCGAATAGACGGGTAGACTCCCGGCTGGATTGCCGTTCACTCCGATCGGTCCGCCATTGGGCGCCCCGTAACTGGCCAGGCTATTTGAGTTGTTGAGGAACGGAAGAATCGGCACGGTATCGGTGTAAAGGCCAATGCCACCGCGAATCACGAAGTCGCCGTGATCAGTCGGTTGGTAGGCAAAGCCCGCCCTCGGAAGAAAATTCTTCCAGTATTGCGGATAGAGATTGGGGATATCCTTTCCAGCGACAGCCAGGCCGCCCGGCACGGCCGGGTCGAATGTGGTGAGGTCCTTATTGTCGTCATGGATCGGCCCGGAGTATTCATAGCGCAGGCCATAGTTGATGTTGAGCCTTCGCGTGACTTGCCAGCTGTCATGCACGAAAAGATTGAAGCCGTTCATGGTGACGAAACGTTCCGGGTTGCCCTGGGCGACGGTCGACTGATAAACGTACCCCGCCAGGAAGTCGGCCAGCGAGAGAATATTATTATCGATGGTTAGACTCTTCCACGGACCTTGCAGGCCATTGAATATGAAACGCCCTCGCCCGCCCGCGCGATAAAAGCCATCGATACGGCCCTGCGACATTCCTCCACCAAAACGCAATTGATGGGATCCCCTTATGTAGGACACGGTATCGGAGCCAGAAACGGCTACGGTGTCGCGGCCGACTTTTGGCGTGGAGCCGATAAGATCGAACCCGCCGATCTGGAAATACGGAGACCCTGCCAAACGTGGATCGGCGACGCCGGTATTTAGTCCGAGCGCAATGGGCTTGAAACCAATGTTCTGATCTTGTTTCTTGAGGTCAAAGTAGTTGGAGCCAAAAAGTAGCTGATTCGTTAAGCGAGGCGTCACAACGGTATTCAGGGTTGCATTGTAATTCTGGGAATGAACCGGCGTAACCGCGTAATAGTCAGGCAGGTTGTCGCCGATGGACCCCAGCTGGAAGCTATAAGCGTCAAACGCGCGAAGGGACAGCCTAAAGCGATCGTTGAAATTGTGATCGACCTTGATCATGCCATTGTGGCTGTAACCGGTTTGTGGAGTGGAAGCGAGGTAGTTATTAGCTGAACCCGGTCCGTTCAGAGCGTATGTCGGCCATAATGTATTCAGCAGATTCCTGGAAACGGGGTTCACCGCCACTCCATTTTGATTCAGCAAATTCAGCGCCAGCTGCTGGTAGGCGAAAGAGGGCTCCGTGGTGAAAGCCGCTGCGCTGAGGATATACTTCTGCGCCTCGTAGGCGCCGAAAATGAAGGTCTTGTCCTTGCGGATAGGCCCGCCTAGCGAAACGCCATAATTTCGGTTCCGCACCACGGGCTTATGCTGAGTGGCAGCCAAGAACGGCGACCGCGCAGCCAAACCCTCATTGCGTTCGTAGTCGTACGCGCTGCCGTGTACCTGATTGGTGCCCGATTTAATAATCAGGTTAATTGTGCCCCCCGGGCTGCGTCCCATCTCCGCATTGCCCTGCGTCACCAAGCTGAACTCATCGATAGCATCGAGTGGCACAATGACGGCAGCGATCGAACTGACGCCGGTCTGATTGGTGGCGGGGAAGTTCCACCAGGGATCGTTGTTATCAGTTCCTTCCATCTGCCAGTTGATCTGATTCTGCCGCATTCCATTCAGTGAACCGCTCAGGCCGTTAGACGAATTCCCAGCCCATCCGGGGACGGTAGCGATCATCTGGGTGAAGTCGCGCGCATTCATCGGAAGGTCCTGAACCATTTTCGTAGACACGGCGCTGATCAGGGTTGTATTGGTAGTCTCTACGGCCACCGCTGCCGCGGATACGTCCACCGATGTAGTTGTTGTCGCGACTGCAAGCTTGACAGGCAAGTTATAGACGGTGCCTGCCGTCACGCGGACACCAGTAACCCGGACCGGAGAAAATCCGCTTTGTGCAACCCCGATCGTGTAATTTCCGAGCGGCAAATCTTGAAAAGAAAACTCACCCGCAGTCGAGGCTATGGTGCTATAGGCGACCGACGTTTCTTCATTGGTGGCCTTCACTTCAGCACCGGGCACAATGGCCCCGGTCTGATCGGTAACGATGCCGTTAATGCCGCCGCGGAAGTTCTGAGCAAGCCCCACTCCAACAACAATCAGGAGTATCGATGTTAGCGTGACAGTGCGCAACATAATTCGCCCCCTTGCGTAATCTACAATCTCACGCCCGCGGATCATTCGCTGCGCCGGTAGCGCAATGAAATGCTAAACCGCGATTGGCCTGATCTGTGTCGCTATGATGAAGGAAGAGGTTGGATTCTGTCAAGAACTATTCGACTTCTTACCGTTGCCGCCCTAATCCTGGCCATCCAATCCTAATTCTGACCTGGTGGCATGGACATGGTGGCGTTCCGAGAAACTAGAACGCGCGGATCGCACGAACGCGTCGGGGAAAGTCTTTATCGTCTCCATGCTGGCGGCCCAGGTCGGCGAAATCAATGTGAACCGCCATATCCGCGGTTTGCTGAGAGGATGCCCAGTATTCGAAGTTATCGGCAACACCGCTGTCCCGAAAATCACCGACGCCGTTGGATTTCAAGTTGGTGTACATCAGCGCGAGTTCGTCTCTCGACGGCAAAAACCATCCACGAAAGCCATTCACGCTTAAATTCGCGCACAAGGCAGCAGCGGTGTCTGGTTCGGGTCGCGCAGCCAACATGTCGAGTGTGTTCTGCTTTCCGCTCCCGACGGTTATACCGCGCGCTCCAGCGATCTCTCTTCGAAAATAACCCCATTTCGCGCCTGCGCTTTGATCGTAAGGCGCCGCTTCCAGATACCGCCAGCCATCGGTTGCATAGTTCGGATTCTTGAAAAATATGAGGCCGCCGGCGGGACCAATATCGCCAATTGCATATTCGGCGGTCGATAACCACACAGTCATTTCACCTGCTCCGCGGTTGGCCCACAAGTAATACGGAATAAGTTTGACGGGCTGCGCTGCGGTTGACGGGTTGCTCATCTTACGGGCTTCGGTTGCAATCACGGTGGCGCCGCCGTAAAACTCCTTGTCGAACGACGGCCTGAGTTCGGCTTTGGCATCGAATAACAAATCGAGAGCGTGCCCGTCCGCGGCGTCGGGCCATTCACAGCAGTAAACGATGGGTCCTCTCTCGACGGCGATCTTGCCGTGGTTTTCTTTTACCTTTGGATCGGCAATCACCTTCCTAACTTCAAATGGAAACTCTATTTCTACGACGTCGCCGCTTCGCCAGTTCCTGTCGAGAGAAATGTATCCCGATTTGTCGATCGTAGCGGGGATGGCCTTGCCGTTCACGGACACGCGGGTTTGTTCTTCCGCTCTGTCCATGTACGAATACAGCCCTCCGGGCGTTGGCTGATTCCGGGCCCAGCCAGGCACACGTAACTTAATATCCGACTTCACCTCTTCCTTCGCAGACACCGTGATCCTCGATGTTCCTCCCCAAGGCATCTCGCTATCCACCGATAGCGACAGTTCGCCGCTACCCACCTTGAAAGAAGCATCGCTCGACACATAAAGATTGACGTAAATCGTCTCGCGGCTGTCTTGCGCGTATATGAAGCCAGGCATGGACGCCAGAAACCTGACCAGGTTGGGAGGGCAGCATTCGAGCGAGGCGCGTTCCCAACGATTGTCGCGCCCGTCGCCCGCGCTGGCCAGTCGATTTACGTAGAAGAAGCGGTTACCGGAGACAGAGACGCCATCAATGGCGTTGTTGTACATGCCCCGCTCCATGACATCGATGTACTTGCTGTCGCCGCTCGCCAAAAACAGCCGATGATTCAAGGTCATATACATCAAGACCGCACACGTTTCCGCATAAGCGGATATGTTCGGCAGCGAATATGGTGCTCCGAACCCTTCGTTTCCGGTGGTTCCGACGCCACCGGTGATGTACATTTTCCGCGCCACCGCATCCTGCCACATCCGCTGAGAGGTATAAAAATACTCCTTCAGCCCGGTCAACACCCCGACATCGCAGAGAGACACCATCAGAGAGACGCAGTTCACGGCATGACCGACCGCCTCGCTCTGTTCGAGCACAGGCTTATAAGACTGGTTGTGGCGGCTTCGATTCACCGAAGTCGGCAGTCCGCGTATGTCGAGATAGTGTTTTGCCAGGTCCAGGTGCTTCTTGTCATTCGTCACCCGATACAGTTGCACACAGTTGATGGCGTCCCGTTCCCCTCCGGAGAAAGGAGGATTGCGCACCTTGAAATCCTCATACAGGGCATCGGCGGACTTGATGGCTTGGTCGATCAGGTCCCTGTTCCCGGTGGCATTGAAATAGGCCGCGGCGATTTCAAAGTCGTGATTGCCGCGCCCTGGCGCTTGCTTAATCATTTCGATCGAGGCGTCGACCTGCGCCTGTAGTTTAGTGTCCGGATGCGTTTGTAGCGAAAGGATGGCAGCTTCGAGGACGCCGCCTCCAAAGCGCTTTCGCGACCCTGAATCGGTGAGTTTCTGAACTTCGAAGGGAATGGTTACTTCCGCATTGGTCACGATCTTTGGCTTCCAGAAAGCGTCTTTGATCTTCACTTCGGAATGGCGTTTCGGTTGGATCGGGTAATCCTGGACTGGCGAGTAGCTTCCGGAAAGAACAACGTCGGAAGCTTTGGCTTTCGGCTTGGATGTAGCCGCGCCGGCCTCCGCCGCAAATGCGAACATTCCCGTTGCCTGAGCGGCTTTCAGGAAATCCCGACGATGCAGTTTGGTGCTCATGGCCTAAATCGTACCACCGCACTTGTCGTGATCCAAACCGAGACTGACAACTGGTCGCTCTTGCAATAGCTTTGACATTTAGCTATAGTTCAAAAGTATATGCCGCGCGGCTCTTTACCTCGCGCCAGGAGGAAGACGGGCATTAAGCAGTTGACTGTCTCCCGGCCCGAACTGCTGGCGAATGGCTCGGATGCCGAATTTCGCACGCTCGTGCATGGACTATTGGCGTTCGCCGCTCGCCTGGAAGGAGTGCGGAATGGCTTCGCTGCTCTGCTCGGGCTCACCGGAATTCAGTACACAATTCTAATCTCAATCGGCCATCTCCAACGCGACGGAGAAGTAACCGTAGGAGCCGTGGCCGCTCATTTGTACTTGAGCGGTGCATTCGTCACCATCGAGACTGGTAAGCTGCTCCGGCTGGGATTGATCACGAAAGTGCAGGACTTGAAGGACCGCCGGAGGGTCTGTTTGCGTGTCACATCATCCGGCCGGGCCTTGCTGTCCGATTTAGTCCCGGTGCAGACCCCCGTCAATGACGTGCTGTTCGACTTTTTGAGTGCCGAACAGTTCCGAGTGTCGAGCATGATGATCGATCGCATTGTCGAGTGTGGAGATCATGCCCTTTCGCTGTTAGATTATCTTTCCAAAGACTCGCGGGAAACGAAAGTTAAAGGAAGGAGGGGACGATGACTTTTACAGAACGGATGTTTCGTAATACGCTCGGAATGTTCCCGACTGGCGTGGCTGTCGTGACTGCGAGGGCAGTCGATGGAACGCTCCATGGGGTCACGGTCAATTCATTTAACTCAGTCTCTCTTGATCCGCCTTTGGTTTTATTCAGTCTCTCGCGGAAACTCTTCAGCCTGGGTGTATTTCTCACCGCCGATGCCTGCGCCATCAATTTCCTGCAGGAGGATCAGCAGGATCTCTCGGTTCGGTTTAACAGAGCCTTGTCGAATAAATGGGCGCACGTTACGTACAAACCTGGAATCACGGGCGCACCCGTTATCTTGCCGGCGCTAGCGGTTCTGGAATGCCGTCCCTACGCTCAGTACGACGGTGGAGATCACGTGATTGTAGTTGCGCGAGTCGAGCACGTCGAGTGTCAGGAGTGCAAACCCCCGCTCGTTTACTTTCGTGGCGGCTACCACAAGTTGACTTCGGCGGCGCCGGACGCCAATGGAGATGCCTATGCGCTTTTTTCCGGCTGGTAAAACGGAGTTGATATATGAGAACGGGTGAAGCCCATTTAGAGTCTTTGCGTGACGGACGACAGGTCTATTTTCTGGGTGAAGCGATAAGCGACGTCACAGCACATCCTGCCTTCCGCAATTCCGTGGCCTCGGCGGCGCACTTGTACGATTACCAGAGCGACCCTAAGAATCTGGAAAGGATGACATTTCGGTCTCCTGGCAATGGCCAGGCAGTAAGCCGCGCGTGGCAATTACCGGCCAGTTATCCGGAGTTGGTTCAAAGGCGTGAAGCCCTTACCGAGTGGGCGGAGACGCACGCCGGTTTTATGGGACGCTCACCCGATCATGTCGCCTCATGCATCTCGGGGATGTATATGGGAATCGATGTTTTCGAGTCGTTCGATCCCAAGCGGGCCGAAGCTCTGCGCAACTATTACCATTATGCCCGTGACAACGACCTGTTCCTGACCTATGTGATCATCAACCCGCAATCGGACCGCAGCAAGAATCCTCACCAGCAGACAGACGCTGCTTTGACGGCGCATTTATGCGATCAGGATTCTCAGGGGATCACGGTGAAGGGAGCCAAGATGCTGGGCACCAGCGCCATCATGGCCAACGAAGTCTTGGTCACTTGCATTCAACCGTTGACGGCGGGCGACGAATCCTATGCGCTCTCTTTCGTGGTTCCCATGAATGCCAAGGGTCTCAAACTGCTTTCTAGAAAATCTTACGAGCTAGCCTCCGATTCGCGCTTCGATTATCCCCTTTCGAACCAATTCGATGAAAATGACGCCGTGCTTTATTTCGATGAAGTCAAGGTTCCCTGGGATCGCGTTTTTATTGCGGGAAACGTGGGCATGTGTCAGAAGCAGTTCTACATGACTCCGGCTCACGTGTATCAGAATTATCAGGCTCAGATTCGCCTGGAGGTGAAATTGAGATTCCTGGCTGGCGTTGCCCGAATGATCGCTAGCGCGAACGGAATCGAAAACATGCCGCAGGTGCGCGAAATTCTTGGACAGTTGGCTGCTGAAGCTGCCATGGTCGACGCCTTGGTTCGCGCCATGGAGGTGAAGGGATCACTGCATGGAGACTACTTTATTCCGGACGCGAACACACTTTATGCCGCTCAAGTTTTGACTCAGCAGCTTTATCCCAAAGTAATTCATACCTTGCGCGAACTGGCCGGTGGAAGTATGATCATGCTTCCATCCGGTATTCGAGATCTTATCGAACCAGAAGTTGCGGACTACACTCTCCGCGTGCAGCGCTCTCCGGCGCTCGATCCGGAGCAGCGTATAAAGTTTTTCAAAATGGCTTGGGACGCGGTAGGTTCAGAGTTTGCTTCACGTCATACCCAATATGAGATGTTCTATTCCGGCGCAGCTTTCGTGACCAAGGGCCATTCGAATCGTACATATGATTGGGACCGGGCAACCGGCATGGTACATCGGCTGCTCGCCAGCTATGATCTTGAGGACGAGAAACGGAAATGGCTATCAACAAACAGCACAAAGAATTTCACTTACTCGACATGACCGATGGGTGGGCTACTCCACTCGGTTATCCCAGCGGTATCCAGCAGAAGATTCTTTCTGGGGAACTCGATGAACAGGCGAGGCGTGGAAGCCGTACGCGTTTCTTGCGGTTTGAGCCAGGAGTTTTTACCACCAAACCATTTGTACATGATTATTGGGAGGAAGTTTACCTGGTCTCGGGCGACCTCATCGTTGGTAACGATGAGCACGGGCAGCATGGCGAAAGCTTTCAACCGAACACTTACGCCTGCAGGCCTCCTGGAGTCCATCATGGACCGTTCAAATCCGAAACAGGTTGTCTGTTACTTGAGATCCACTATTACGATCCCGCTTGAGTCAGCCTGCCACGGGAAGTGAGCGTATTTCGTACCCGTGGGCCAAGCGGCGCTTTCGGACGGGATCTTCTAGCTCGAAGTCGAATCGATGCGCGGGTCGGATGCCTCCGATCGCGGGCAATGTTCCGCCAAACATGGCGGTGCCCTCCTCGAGCGAACCACTCTCCCCTACGTAGCCGGCAATCAAATCCCGAGGATGCAGCATAGAGGAAACGCTGCCATCCTGATAAAGACGGCGCTTCCCGTCGTCGACCGCCCAGGAACGCAAAACCAAGCTGTCCCAATGGTCGCTAAGGTCGTCGAACAGCCAGAGCTCCCGCGCGACGGGTTTCTCGCACATCTGTTTGGAAACCGTAATATTGTAGGTTTCAACCTTTCGGTCCGTGTGGTCGGATCCAACGCCTATCCAAAGAGCGCCGCCGGTCTGCAACATTATGAATTCCACTTCTCCGCTGCTTTCGTTTCCGGTAGTCTCAATCGAAGCGGATGTCGTAACGCGCGCCGCCGAAGCCCGATAGTAAACCGGTGTCGTTGGTGGACGGCGAACACCGAGTAGCTCTAATTCAGCGATGTGTTTCTCTTGCGCTGCACGGTCGCGCCCGGTCCAGCCCGCGATGATAAGCTGGCGCACGCGCTCAGGAAGGATGATCTCAGTTGTCATTGTGTTAGTTGAGAGCGAAATACTATATTTAGTCAGTGTACGGCTAGTTCACGCGCCACTCGATGATCCCGAATTCGCGCCAGTCGATGTCGCTATTCAGGAACATCGCTCCTGGCGGGCCGATCTCACCGGCCTTGTAGTGCCTGGTTTGCGGCTCCACCTCCAGGCGCACGGCCGTGGTAGTGACGGAAGGAAACGTCACAGTGTCGAACTTGTCCTTGTCGACGGAATACGCAGCAGGAATCGGTTTCCAGTCAGTACCATCCTTATATAAGACGCGCCACGATGCGGGCAGCTTGCAAAAACGCTTGTCGTCGACGAAGTAGACGGACGACGATGACACCTTCGCCGGCTGCTGGAAATCGTATTCCACCCAGGCGTGTTGGCCGACCGGCGGACGCATACGGAAATAGCGGTGAGATTCATCGGCTGAACTGAGGGGCTCGCTGCCATCAAAGACCGCGGAGATGTCGTCGTTCTGGTCGTTGTAACCGGTCCATTTTCTTTCGATGCCGCCCGAGGACAGCACCTGCGCGACATTGCGTGGTAGTTGGACGGGCAACGCCGTGGCCTTCTCGGCGGTGCGCGGGAGCCAGACGGCCATTTCGCCCATGCCGCGATTGGCCCAAGCGTAGTAAGGGATAGCAACCAACTCGTGAGACTCCGTAACCGAGCCTTTGCCGTCTTTCCGGCGCTCAACGGCAGGGATTTTGCCAGTGATTACTTCAACTCCATTGAGCAAAGCGGGGCGGAACTCGCTGCGAAATTGGGTATTATCAGGCACCACCAGATTGAGCGCGTGGCCGCCATTATCCGGCCATTCCGCGCAATAGACCAGCGGGCCGCGTTCGAGCGCGACTAGGCCGGCGTCGTCTTTGACTCGCGAATCGGCCAGGATACGGCGGACCGGCATAGGCAGCGAAAGCTCGATCGAATCGCCCGATTTCCACTCGCGCTGAATCTTGGCGTAACCATTGGCCATGATGGGATTGACGAGGCGCCCATTGATCTTGAGGGTTACCGGTGCGTGGCTTGAGCCGAGGAAGCGGTACAAGTCGCCAGCCATCACCTGATCGCCCGTCCAACCGGGAATGCGAACGTAAACAGTGAAGTCTCGCGGCTGGCCGGGATCAATATGGATCTTCACATCGCCGTTCCAGGGATAACGGGTTTGTTGGCGGAGGCGCACGTTTTCCCCGCCTATATTCACGTGGGCGTCGGAGCCGATGAATAAGTTGACATACAGCTCGTCGTTATTGTGGGCATAGATGTACTTGCCGAGCGAGGCGATCAGGCGGACCACGTTGGGCGGGCAGCAGGGGGTATCGATCCAGTCGAAGCGCTCGTAGTTCCCGTATGACATCAGTGGATTTTGATAGAAAAAACGATTGCCCTCGAGGGAGACCCCATCCAGGAAGCCGTTGTACAAAACTCGCTCCATGAGGTCGGCGTAGCGGGCGTCGCCGTGCAACAGAAACATCCGTTGGTTCCAGACGAAGTTTCCGTAGGACGCGCAAGTCTCGCTCCATCCGCTCAGGTTGGGTAACTCATAAGGTTGGCCGTATTGCTCGTGAAAACGTATAGAGCCAATGCTGCCGGTGACGTACGTCTTGTGGTACACGGCGTCTTGCCAGATGCTATCGATGGCGCGGTTATAGTCGGGACCGCCGGTGAGTGAGGCGATATCGGCGAATGGAATATAGAGGTAGGTGGCGCGGACAGCGTGGCCTTCGGCTTCATGTTGTTGGATTACTGGCTTATCGTCTTGCGCGTACGTGCGGTCCAGGGCATATTCACCGTTGCGTGGGTATTCGTCTTTGCCACGCTCATCCAGAAAGAACTGCGCGAGGCTGGAATAGCGCGGATCGCGGGTTTCTCTGTACATCGCCAGGAGGCCGATCTTCATCCCCTCGTGACCTGAGATATACGTCTTCTTACCGGGACCATAGTCGGCATAGAGCGCGTCGAAAGCTCTCATGGCGGCATCCAGCATTCGGCGTTTTCCAGTCGCGTGAAAATATGCAACGGCTGCTTCGTAGAAGTATCCGGAGATGCGTATGGGGTTTTGAAGGCGGGCTTCAGTCGCGGCAATTTCGTGATCGACCATCGTTTCGAGTGTCCGAGCGAGCTCGGGATCTCGCGACTTCGCCACCATGTAGGAAGCGGCTTCGATGAGCCGTGGGTTGTCGTAGCTATGGTCACCGAACTTTTCAAATAGGTGGTGGATGGAGACGGTGCGGTTAACTTCGATCTTAGGCGTCCAGAATTCGTCGGTGATATTGACATCAGCGAGCGGCACGGGTTGGAGCATGTAAACTGGTTTACCAACCTGCGTCGCGAACAGCGCGAGGGAGAGGACCGTCAGCACGAAAGTGAGTACGAGTTTCATTTCAGTCTACTGCCTCTTGGACTTCGGGTTCGAATTAAGAATAGACCGAGCCGCTCGATCCGTTGACGCCCTGACTTGCATCGTTTATCCAGAGCCTCCGGGACAAACAGCCGTGGTTCGAACATGTCCACAGTTTACATCCCAAAAGGCAATAACGGTGCCTCAGACGCCTCCCGGGCCACGTCGATGGGTCACAATGTTTGCCCGACAGGACCGTGCCAAGAGAGAGCCTGCCGCTGGTCAACTGACAATATGGATGGCTTGTGCCTATCCAAAAAGATAGTATTGAAAAAAACAATCTAGCCAGGGCAACGTCTTGATAATTGTGCTAACGGTTACGTCTTGACAGCTCGCAACGATCCATGTAAACATAGCGCGAGAAGTAAACCTTAACGGAGGTTTCTCATGCCACCCCCTGAAGATCGAATCGCTCAATTCGCACCGAACTGGATCTGGAATATCCATCGCTGCATTGCTACAGACTTTGCCGTGAATTTTGCCGTTGAGGAGGGCGACCCCGCGCTCCGCAATCAACTGATAACCGTATCGCTCGAAACAACGGCTGCCGCTTATCGCGCGCTTGCTGATGGCGCAGCGGCCGCTGCCAAGATCGCTGGCGGCAAGACCCGCGGCTAACTTAAATCAGTTTAGCAAAATAAGTCAATAAAACCGTCAGTTTATCGGGAGTGTAACTATGACCTCGCCTGCCCGACCTCGTCCAGACGTAGTTCTGCTTGGTTACCAGGATCAAGGTAACCTTGGCATGGGCTACCTGGCAGCTGTCCTGCAGCGGAAGGGCCGCGCTGTGGAGATGATTGACATACGCGATGATGCCGAATCCATAGCCGCGCGCCTGGCTTCGAATCCACCGTTGGTGGTTGGGTTTTCGCTAATTTTCCAGTATTTCCTTCCCCAATATCGGCATGTCGCCAATTGCCTTCGCGAGGCGGGAATCAAGAGCCATTTCACGATTGGCGGCCACTATCCCAGCCTCTGTCACGACGAGATCCTCAAGAGTTTCCCCGAACTCGACAGCGTCGCGCGATACGAGGGCGAGGAGACGCTGGTTGATTTAGTAGAGCGCCTCCGAAGCGGAGAAGATTGGCAACAGACGCCAGGGTTAGCTTATCTGCGCGAGAACGAGGTTGTGGTTACCGAGCCCAGAGCCTTGGTTCACGACCTGGATTCACTCCCGTTTCCCTATCGCCCTAACAAGCCGGAGCAGATCGGCGGATTTCCGACGCTGCCGCTGCTCGCGAGCCGGGGCTGTGCGCGTCGCTGCTCTTTTTGCTCCATTCACACCTTCTACCGGACTGCACCCGGAAAAGTGGTCCGCGTTCGCAAACCCGCCAACGTCATAGAAGAAATGAAACTTTTGCACCGCCAACATGGAGTGCGTGTTTTTCTCTTTCAGGACGATGACTTCCCGCTATGGGGCAATGCCGGACGCCGCTGGGCAGACGAGTTGGTTGATCGCGTGCATGAGAGCGGGCTCGCGCGCAACACGGTGTGGAAGATCAGCTGCCGCGCCGAATATGTCGAACCCGAACTTTTCAGCAAGCTGCGAGACGCCGGATTGTTCCTGGTCTATATGGGAATCGAATCGGGTGTTGAACAGGGGCTCAAAATACTGCACAAAGAAATGACCGTGCAGCAAAATCTGGCAGGCGTGCAAACCCTGAAGGACGTGGGGATCTTTTTTTCTTACGGGTTCATGCTATTCGATCCATCGAGCACTTTTCAATCGGTTCGCGAAAATCTGAATTTCCTCCGGAAAATCGTGGGAGACGGGTCGGCGGCGGCAACTTTCTGCCGCATGTTGCCTTACGGCGGAACACCCATCCGGGATCTACTGCTGAGAGAGGGGCGGTTGCGAGGAACTCTTACGCAGCCGGACTACGACTTCCTGGATGTTCGTCTCAATCAATATTATCGCCAGCTCAGCCAGACCATACGCTTTTGGATCCATAACAACGGTATTTCGAACGAACTCAATTATGCCTGGGATGAGCTGGAAGCCGTGCGACGGCTGGTGCCGGGTGTTCAGGGAATCGAAGGTTATTCCGCCGATCTGCGGTCGTTGACGAAAGAGAGCAACGAACGGTTGTTCACTTTGGTAGAGCAGTCCTCTTTGGCTTTCGAACAAGGCGATCGGACCGAACTCGATCCGGATGCGAGTCGGGAATACTGCGAAGGGGTCCGGACGCGGCTCGCGCGTATTCGCAACAATTTCGTCGCGGACAACCTATACTTGCTGATGGACGCGGTCAATCCTGACTGTGCCAGTGGTCCGGTGCTGGCGCCTCAAATCCACTAGCCAAAACGAGGCCCCCACGCGCGACCCCGCTCGATTTTCACCGATCTTTGTCTTAGCGTCGGCCCGTTCGTACTCATCGGTGGTGACCACCATGATCGGGCAACATCCGGCACTGGCCGGGCTGCCCGAGCTCAAGCTGTTTTGTTACGGAACCCTGGGCGAACTGGACGCCTCGTTACCTCAATATTGGATTGAACGCGGTATGAAGCACCGCAGTCCAGGGCTGGTGCGCACTGTTGCACAATTCGAGTTCGGCTACCAGACATCCGAGACGATCGCCTCAGCCCAAGCATGGTTGAAGCAGCGGTCGCATTGGGCTGGAGCGGATGCCTTCGATGTCATTATGGAACGACTCGCCCCGCGCATTGCAGTGGAGAAGTCGCCTGAAAATGTGGAGAGCGACGCCACCTTGGAGAGGCTGACGTCAGCCTATCCCCGGGCCCGCTATCTGCACTTGACGCGGCACCCGGTCACCACGCAGCGTTCCGTGCAAGAGCATTGGAACCGGACCATTCCAGGTCATGAGATGCCCGGCCAGCCGATGTCGCTGATGTGTTCATGGGTAGATACTCAGTGCCGCATTCTGCGGTTAGCGGCGACCCTGCCGCAAGACCGGTACATGCGGGTACGAGCAGAGGATGTTCTCAACGATACTTGTCCGCGCCTCCGGTCGATCGCAGCCTGGTTGGGAATCCGCACCGACGCGGACGCGATCGAAGCCATGACACACCCGGAATATTCCCCCTTCGCAAGCTTTGGAATTGAGGGCACTGGAATCATTAGCGGGCACGACCCGAATTTTCTCCGTGACCCCATTCCTCATCCAGTGGAAGTTCTTCATACTCTGGATCCGCCACAGGGTTGGGTCGAGAACGCATCGCTGTGGGATATGACAGTTGATATCGCCCACCGGCTAGGATATCCATGAACGAGAACGAACTGCTGGAGGAGCTGCTGAGCCGGCGCGATGCCGACCAAGCCGCGCGGTCCGCAGTCGCACGCCGTGAGCGCGAAGCGCTTGCGCATGTCATGCAAATCGACGACGCTAATGGCCTGTGGTTAGCGAAAATCATCGAAACGGCAGGTTGGCCCGGCCGCTCGCTGGTCGGAGACGAAGGGGCGCATGCTGCCTGGTTATTAGCACAACACGCCGACCGGCGGCCTGCACTTCAGCGCCGCTGTCTCCACCTGTTGGGGGAGGCCGTCGCCGTCGGTGATGCATCGCCTACGGATCTTGCATATCTGACCGACCGCGTGCTGCTCGCCAGCGGAGAGCAGCAGATTTACGGTACGCAGATGACCGCGCGCGATGGACAATTTGTAGCCTGCCGGTTGCGTGCTCCCGAGACAGTGGATGATCGCCGCGCATCAGTGGGGCTGGGGACTCTGGCGGCCCATCTCCGGAACGCACTTGATCTGTATGGCCCTCCGTCACCGGCCCCTATGTTGTGTCCACAATGTCATGGGGAGATCGACGTATGGCTGCCCGAGCCGGGCGGGCAATCCACGGTCGAGTGTCCAGGATGCCACTCGATTGCTACGATCCGCCCAGACATACCGTCAAGGAAGACTCTCGGTTAGGCTCGCAGGTTACTTCTTAGGCGCGACCATCTCCGTGACGCGGCCCACGCTCGTGTCGCCTGTATATATGTTGCCTTGCTTATCCCAGGCCATGTAGTTGGTTTCAATGAATTGACCAGTTCCTGTTCCCGATCCATTACCGGCCGCACCGAGCACATTGCCATCCTGATCTATCTTCAACAGCTGGCCATCCTGGCCGCTGGCCACCCATAGATCGCCGTGCGGGTCAAAAGCGATAGCGCACATGAGGTTTCTCATTTGCACCGTCTTGACGAACTTACCTTCTGCGGTATAGACAACCAGCCGATATTGCTCCCTGTCGCCGAGCCAGACGTTGCCGTTTTTGGGATCCACGGCAATCCCATGCACCATGCTGAATCGTCCTTGTCCGACGCTGTTGCCGAACCATTGATTAATGAACTTGCCGTCTTTATCGAGGTGTATGACGCGCGCGGCGCCGATGTTGTTGGTTGGATCATCTGCATCGGTATCATTAGGGCTCTCATTCGCATGACCTTCGCCGATATAGATATCGCCATTGGGAGCGAAGGCCAGATCCAGCGGCTCCCAGAGTAGCCTTTGTCCCTTGGCCTCGTTCCAATCCCCTCGGTGTCCTCGCACGCCTATGGTCCTGAGGAGCTTCCCCTCAGGACTGACTTCCTCTACCGTGGCGCCACTCTCATCGCAAATCCAGACATTATCGTGGGCGTCGATTGCCATGCCGTGCGCCTTGTCCTGGTGGCCGATCACGTCATCACCGACTGCACGGATCAGTTTGTAATTCGAGTCGAATTCAAAGAGCTGCGGTTTTCCTGTGGCATTGCGCTGGAAGATCCAGAACTCTCCTTTCGAAGTGATGCCTACAGCCGAAGCACCGCCTCCACCTACTGGCAAATCCATCGGGTACGCGTAGGTGAAACCCATCGTTTGCTTCCATTCGACGCGCTGCAAGTCTCGGCGTGTGCCGCCATATGGGCTATCGCAAACGGGCGAGTGACTGCAAGGCGGCACGGCGGGAACGGGAAGCGCTGCAAGTGCCGCCCTGCACTGATCCGAAAGCTTGTCCGCGTTCTGCATGAGACAAGTCCGCGCCGCAAAACCGGATCGGCCGTTGCAGTATTTCGCGGCGTCCTCGGCGCAGGCGGCGAGAAACCCGCCCCGACCGGTTCCTCCAGCGCTTTCAGCGGCTACTCGTCCACCGGGATAAACAGCTAATCGTCCACCCGGATCGGGGGCTGATCCGCCCAAAAACCAAGCTGGGGATTTAGCCGTCGCGGCTCGCGTCTCAATTTGAAAGAATGCCAGCGTCCCAGCAAAAGCTATCCCGAGTGCCACCGCGGTAGCTCTCGCAAAATTGGGTCCGTTCATATCTCAACCTCCCTGCACGTTGTGTCTTCCTGCATTTCCACTATTGCTACTTGAGTCCAAAAGCGTAGACGTGGGCGTCCCAGGAAACCACGAAGACCTTTCCCATGGCCACAACAGGCTCGCTAAAGTGTACCCAATTCGTGATGAGTTTCTCGCTGGAGTAAAGTTGCTTTCCAGTTTCGGCGTCGAAAGCATAAAGAACCAGGTTACTGACCGGCGTTGCGCGGAATTTTGCGGATTGCAATGCCGCTGCGGCCGCGGCTGAAGCATTCGTTGGCCCTCTGCCCCCGGCCGGAGCGGGAGCTGGAGGCAGCCCCGTCACATCGCCTCGGGTCGGATTCTGAATGGTCTGCTCTCCAGTCTGGATCGCATACACAACGCCGTTTGCAACCACTGGTGGATCGGGCACCTGCATGTCGCGCGAGATCCATTCCGGAATCATCGACGGTTTGTCGCCTTCCGCGGAGATCCGAAAACCCATGACACTTCCATGCGGGGCATCATCATAGCGGTTCTTAAACTGCGGACCGTCTTTCGAAGGCGGCCCCCACATGGGCACATACAGAAACCGCTCACCTTGTGGGTTCTGATAGGTTGCCATCGCGCCCCAAATGCCGCGGCCTCCCAGCAAAACTTCGTCATTACCCAACCGCGCTGATTGATACAGGGGCGTCGAGTGCTCCTGGAGTCCACCTCCCAGCGCGTTGGCATCGAGCAGGTACACGACTCCCTCCTTAGCAGCGCTCGCTACCAATGTCCGGTTCTTGAAAGGAAAAACGACCGGGCCGGCCGCCCCCAGATCGAGATCTCTGGAGTTGAGATATCTCCAGTTCGAAGGTGTGAACGAATCCAAAATTCTCAGTTCCTTCGGTGCCAGCGCCATCACCGTTTCACCGTAGACTCCGGATGCCGGGTCAGCCACGCCGTCCGCGGTCTGGGTGTAGATACCCTTGGGACCCCGCACCAGGCCACCTCGCCCCCACGGTCCCCCCGGCCGGCCGCCGCTCAGGTAAAATCGCGAAAACCGCAGATGGGCTGGATCGCTTACATCCATGGCAGAGATGTTCGCCATGGTCCCGCCGCAACCGCGCGCGCTGGGCGAGTAAATAACATCGTCGATCAGGTTCAAACTCCAGTTTCTAGCGAACGGTGTGACGAAATCCGTCGGCGGAATACGGTCCTCGCCATCGCTCAGACCTAGGCCGCGCAGCTTGCCATCGCTGGTATTGAGATAAATGATGGCCTTCTGTTTATCGATTACCGGCGTTGAGTTCTGCGAATTGGAACACAGCCAAGTGGCCATCTGAGGAGCGGTGAGCTTGTTGGGGAAGCTTTTCTGCCAAAGAATCTTGCCCGTATCGGCGTCGATCGCGAAAACGGTATCGTCGCTGCCGACTACGAAAACCACGGTCTTTCTGCCTTGCGAGGTGTTTACGCCTTCGACCACGAGGGGCGCGGTGAGAGTGGAAAGCACGATCTCTCTAGGTGGAGTGCTGAGCTGGGCGCTCCACTTCAGCTCCAGCTTCGAAACATTATCCTTCGAAAGAATCGTTTCACCTTTGTTCCACCCGGTTCGTTCTTGATCGTATCCCCAGGTAAGCCAATCCCGCGCTGCCGCGCTTTGGGCGTAGCTGCACATCGAAAACGAGAGAACTAACGGTACAAACCACAAATTGACGCTGGCCATTTCTATCCTGTTAAAACACGTATTTTAAACCGAACTGGAGCTGCCGAGAGTCGACCTGCGTTGCGCCGATTACGCCATAAGTACCGGTTCCCACAGTCGATCCGGGTGCTTGGAATATGGGGTGATTCGGGATGTTGAAAAACTCCGTCCGGAATTCCAGGTACTGGCGCTCGGTAAACCTGAAATTCTTGGTTACCGAAGCGTCCACATCAATGATCCCCGGCCCGGTGGTCACGTCACGGCCCGCATTGCCGTAGCGCAGGGTAGCGCCGCCGGGCAGACGATCCACAAACGCCGCCGTATTGAAGAAGTGAGCAGGATCCTGCTGGTCGCTTGGGAGGTTGGAATTGAGGCCGGGGACGGCGTCCGGACGGCAGCCTAGACCAGCGCCATTCTGAATCGTGGTCGAACTGCAGGACACCGCAAACGGATTCCCATCCTGCAAGGTAATGATGCCGCCAAGTTGCCATCCTCCTACGATCGTATCCAGCGCTCGATTGGCGCCGCCGAGAAAGGCCTTGCCATGCCCAAAGGGCAGCTCGTAGAGCAGCGAACTGGTGAAGCGTTTCCTGAAGTCGAATCCAGAGAGCCCACGCCCAGTCCCTCTGATATTGTATGGATCGGTGGGTCCGCCGTCGAAACCCGTCCCACGAACCGCACTGAAGTCATCGATCGATTTTCCGTAGCTAAAAGAATTGAGCATCGTGAACCCATGGCTGAGGCGCTGCTGCAGCTTAACCTGCAAGGCGTGGTAGGTGGAGTGGGACGACCCGCCCTGGGTCTGTTGGCCTCCCAAGAAGATCGGGAACGGACGGTTGTTATTCTGAACGCCGGGCGCGAGACCAGGCGAATTGTAAGTGATGAGGCGCTTCAGGTAAACGCCAGTGGTACCGACGTAGGTTGTCTCGATCGACATATCCTTGGTCAACTGGCGCTGCACTCCGAACGTCCACTGGCCCACGTAAGATGTAGGATCGTTGTATTGCACCGCCAGCGCGAACGAAGGGATGTTGTTCAGGGGCGAAAAGGGTGCCGCCCACGAAAGGTTCGGTATAAGATTATTGGCTGTTTCACTGAGGCGGACCGAGATCGGCGGATTCCGCACAATGTCAAACAGATTGCTTCCGATTTCATTCACGTAGAAGATGCCAGCGCCAGTGCGAATGACGGTCTTGTCATTCAAGCTGTACGCGATACCGACGCGCGGGGCGAAATTGTCTCTGTCGGGTACGTTGGTTCCGCGCCCGAAGCGGCCATCCCGCACGTAGGGGATGCTGGGGGGCATGCGATATTGCGGATTGTACTGAAACGGATCGCCGGTGCCGGCCCTCACGAAGACCGGAAACATGGAGTTGTCCCACTTAAAGTCGACGTTAACGATGTTGTCGTACTTGTCTACCCACGGCGCCTTGTATTCCCAGCGCACGCCGATATTCAGGGTTAGTTTCGGAGCTACCCGCCAGCTATCCTCGGCATAGAGGGCGTAATAATTGCCCCGGTAATTCGCTGTCGGCGTTCCAAACTGCCCTTCGTACTGGCTGAAGAGGCCCAGCATCCAATCGGCGATGTTATTGGCTGGGACCGAGCGCGCGCCGCCGGCAACTCCGGAAATGGTGTACTGTCCGTTTTCGCTGAACCGGCCGCGTGGCACCACCGAGCCAATCTGGTTGTAGCGCGTTCGGCTAATCTCGCCACCGAACTTGAGGTTGTGCCTGCCCTTGGTCCAGGAAAAGCCATCGGTCAGCTGGATGATGGTATCGTAGTTGACGAATGGAGAATCGCTATTGTCGCCGGAGAGGGAAAACCCGCCGCCCGGCGTAAAATTGGGGACACCCCAATAAAGCGGGTTACTGTGGGGGATCGTGGTAACTCCCAGTTCCGCGAGCACATCCTCTTTTCCCGCCCGTCGAGGTGCGTTGTTGTTCTCCAGGCGGCTAATGCCGAACCTGGCCTGGTTCACTTTGTTCGAGCCCCATATCCAGGTATGAGCGAGCATTCCCTGATGCGCCTGCACCGCGAGGGTTTGTCCTTGATCGGGAAAAAGAGTCGGGTTATATTGTGATTCTCCAGAATGTGAATAACGGAACATCCAATTCGAATTGGACGACTGACCGTAGTCAATGCGGTAGTTCTGCTGGTCGTTATCGGTGGGGCGCCCCTCCGTATTGATGGCGTTAAGGGCCGTTCCGGGCCCGGTGGGAGGAGAAATCCATTTCAGCTCATAGGCCTTTGAAATAGAGTTCACCCGGTCCGCCGGAATAATATTGTCCGCGAAGGGCGCCGATGATACCACCGCTGTCCCGGCGGCGTTCAGAACTCTGGTCTTGGGGTCATAAATGAGTTGAGGCACTGACGAAAAATCTCCGTTCCTCCAGGCTATCGGCGGCACCGAGAGCGTCTGGGTCAGCGCTTTGCGCTCCCGGAGACCTTCGTAACTCACCATGAAAAACAATTTGTCACGGCCATTGAGGACATGCGGGATCACCACCGGGCCACCGATCGCGATACCGAATTGATTGCGCTTAAATGGCGGAATGGGTGCCGTCTTCAGGTCGAAATAGTTCTTGGCATCGAGTTTGGCATTGCGCAGAAATTCGAAAGCTGCGCCATGGACCGCGTTGGTGCCGCTCTTGGTGGTGACATTGATCTGATTCATGTTACGGCCGAACTCTGCCGAGGGGATCCCGGTTTCGACTTTGAATTCCTGCAGTGCGTCTAGCGACGGGAGAAATATATAGGAGTTAAAATTGGGGTCGCTGTTCTCAAGGCCGTCCAGCATATAGTGGTTGTAGAAAATACGGTTACCCCCGATGGTGATGTTGAATTGGCTCCGCGTGCCGCCTTGGCGCTGATTGGTGACGGAGGAGAATGCGCCACTCGAGTTCGCTCCCGGAATGAGCGAGGCCAACTGCAAATAATTGCGCCCATTCAACGGTAGCTCGACAATCCGCTGATTCTCGATTACAGTGCCCACTGCCGTGCTCTCGGTTTCAAGGACGGGTGCGCCCCCCTGCACTTCCACCGCTTGGGAAACGTCGCCCACTTTGAGCGCGATATCGATTCGGGCCACTTGCGAAACCTGTAGCGTGATGTTATTGCGAACCTGCGCCTCAAAGGACTGCATCTCTGTTCGAAGTGAATAGGTGCCGGGAGGCAGAGCCGGCAGCGAGTAAACTCCCGCCGCATTGGTCTGGACAGATCGTCTGGTGTTCGTAGTGAGATCGGTCACCGTGATGGTCGCCCCCGGTATCACCGCACCCGTAGAATCAGTGACTGTTCCGGTGATTTCGCCAGTCGTCGTCTGTGCTCCCACACCGACCATCAAAAGTAGCAGGCATGCGACTAGCCTCCCACCTACGGAAAAAACAGAATCACGATGGAACATGATAGAGCTCCTTTAGAAACACTCAATTTCTCAAACTCACCTTTCGTCCAGATCAGCGAGGCATGCTTCCAATTCAATTGCGAAAGGATTACCACCCCTAGCCCAACGGTACTCGGAATAATACTAGGGTCTGGATAGGGTGTCAATGGCCATCTGGGTATATCCGCCAGAAAGTCTGTCCAACCGTCGAGAATACGCTTGCGGCCAAGAACTATACTATTCTGCTATACGACACTACATAGGGGAGGCACCACCATGAGAACAATCTGCATCGAGCGCCTTGGCGCGATCGCCATGCTTGGGGCGATTCCAGCGCTGGCGGCGGAGCCTTTGGCGCAACGGATCGCGCACACAGATCCGGCCAAGTACACTACGCATCAGGCGGTCCACGCGGGGCCAGGACAAATGAAGTTTATGGTGCTCCTGGATGGTCATGCCCTCGATACGAATCTCCTCTTTCTGCACCGGGGCGTTCTCGAACCGAAGAGCGGGATTGGCGCCCACTTCCACAATCAATGCGAGGAGATGTTTGTCATCCTTGACGGAGAAGCCCAGTTTACGATTGACGGACGTACGTCCCTATTAAAAGGTCCGGCCGGCGCGCCTTGCCGCATGGGCCATTCACACGCGATCTACAACGCTTCGGACCGGCCAGTGGAGTGGATGAATATCAATGTTTCCGCTCTCAAGGGAAAGTATGACGCCTTCAACCTCAATGATGGCCGAGTGGGCGCGCCTCTCGATCCGATACCGAACTTCATGACGATGATGCTATCGCACGAGTTGCTTCTGCCCGTAAAGAGTATGAATGGCGGCAAGGGGATCGCACGGCACCGGCGTGCGTTAGACCCGACCATCTTCCTGAGCGACTGGGCTTATGTCGATCAAGCCTTGCTTTCGCCGGGTGCCTCGATTGGCCCGCATCGTCACACCGAAGTCGCCGAGGTCTATTACGTAATGAACGGTCAGGGCATCGTGAAGATATCTGGCCAGGGGAGGCGAGAAGAAACAGCCCCCATCCATAGTGGGGATGCGGTTCCCATACAACTCAATGAGGTTCACTCGTTCGAGAACACTGGCGGCGAACCCTTGGAATTTATGGTGATAGGCGTTGCCAGCTCTAAGAACAAGATGGTCGACAGCATTGATGTAAAAGACGGCGCTCGGGTGCCCTAACTTAGGCTGCCGTTCACTTCGTATAGCCTTCCCGCCGCGAGCTAGCTAGCCCTTCTCGTCTTCCCAAGGCTTGCCGGGCCGTCCGGTAATCTGCTCCAGACTGACTGGCTTCGGCCGCCACGCCTGCCCGAAGTGCTTGTCGATTTCATCGCGATAGCTCATCTGCGGCCCCGGATAACCGACCAGTTGCCAACCGATCATCCCGGCGTTACCACCATGCATCGGGTCGCAGAACATACCTTCGATCGTGTGAGTGCGCAGGAGTTGGAAGAAGCGCGTATGCTCGAGGGCCTGCAGCTTCTTGACCTGTTCGTCGACCGGCAGACTGTCGAAGTCGCCGAGACTTTGGATGCCCTGCCGATAAATCTCCTGAGGGTTCTCCTTACCCTGATACCCGTGTTCTGCCACCGATTGGACCCAGGGCGCCTGTTTGTAACGATATTTGTCGAGGCCATAAGGTCCCCCGAGCTGGCGGTCAATAAAGATCACCACGCCGGCTTCGGTAGCACCGGGACCAGTGTCATCGCTAGGGAAAATGCGCTCGCAGGCGGCGGCGACCACCCGTGCTTCCTTCGCCGTGAAGAAGCGCAGCGGCACTTTCAGCGTCCCGCCGTTGCTACCTGTCTGTGCCTTTAAACGGAACGGCTCCCCGGCCAAAGTATAGAGCAGCGTGCCTCCAACGGAGGCTGCTGGAATAGTCAGGAACTCTCTACGTCTCATATCAGTTGCTCCGGGTGCTTGAAATAGCGGTCGAGCATGGCTTCCGATGCAAACAAGGTCAGCGCCATCGCGGTGAGGGTTGGATTTTGCGCGGCGTTTTGCGGGAACGCTGACGCTCCAACCACAAAAAGATTAGGAACGTTCCAATGCTGCAGATAGCGGTTCACGACGCTGTTATCTGGAGACGAACCCATCATGGCGCCGCCCTGGATGTGCGTCGACTGGTAATTAATTACATTGTAGGGAGCGCGGGACGGGGGGGCTTCTTCGAATTTCACGCCCATCTCCCGCGCGATCTTGGCCTGGATTCGAGCGCCGAATTCACGCTGCTTAAATTCGTGATCGGTCCAATCCAAAGTGAAGCGTAGCAGCGGATCTCCGAATTTGTCGGTATAGGTGGGATCGAGGTCCATGTAGTTCTGGCGATAGGCCAGATGCTCGCCTGACATGCCGATGCCGGCCGTGTGATCCTTCCATTGCAGGGCCGCCTTCTTCCACTCCGGACCCCAGTTTGATTTGCTCGCGCCCCGCGGCGTGATACCGAAAGAGGTAATGGGGCCGTCCCCATTACTGCTCAGGGCGATCATGCCGACGCGCAAGAGCCCGTCTTCGGCGCCGGTGAGTCCGATGTCGCCATCGAAATCCGAGATCCGCGCACCGAGCTCGCCGGCCCCCATAAAGGCATTGAGGGGCTTATCGAAAAAGACGCGTGTACTCTGTCCCACCTGGTGTGTGAGATTCCTGCCTAGCGTGCCTTTGCGCGTTACCGGATCATATTGCATTCCGATTTTCGAAAGTGCCAGCAGGCGCGTGTTATTCAAAGTGAATGACGCCAGGACGACGGTGGCCGCGGGCTGGAAGAATTCTTCTCCGCTCACGTCAGTGAACTGAATCCCGATCGCACGACCGTCCTTGTGGACAATCCGCCGAACCCAACTCCCAGTGCGCAATTGGAAATTCTTGCGCTTGGCCAGCACCGGCATCAGAGTGTTCGTCGGCTGCGCCTTGGCGCCGATCATGCAACCGTACCGCTGGCAATGGCCGCAATAAGCGCATCCGGCGCGGGAGATGCCGTCCGGATTCTTGTACGCTTCGCTCAAGTTGGCAGCAGGCGTGGGATAAGGATGATAGCCCAGTTTGCGAACGGCTTCTTCAAACATGCTGCTCGCATAGGAGCGCTTAAGCGGCGGCGTGGGATACTCCTCGCGGCGCGGCCCTTCGAAAATGTTGCCGCCGTCGATCTTCTTGCCACGCAGATTTCCGGCTTTGCCGCTAATGCCCATCAACTGCTCAGATTTCCAGTAGACCGGCTCGAGTTCGTCGTAAGTGACGCCCCAATCCTGAACCGCCAGATCCTCCGGCAGCTTAGCCGCTCCATGTTTTTGGACAAGATGCGTGCGTAGCGTAAACTCATCCGGCAGGAAGCGAAAGGAAGCTCCGCCCCAATGCTCGCCAGCCCCGCCAATGCCCGTGCCAGGAAGAAAGGAGCCGTACTGACGCACTGGAACCGCTGAACCCTTCAAGGAATGCCGGTGCGTGATGGTCTCGTCGGCGATGTTCTGCATCATGCGCAGGCGGATGTGGTAGTCGAGTTCGTCCATCGTCGCCGCGTAGTCAGAGGTTTGCCGCGGCATGCCGCGTTCGAAAACTGCGACCGACTGGGACGTTCTTGCTGTAAGTTCCTTGGCCATCAAAAGGCCAGTCCAGCCACCGCCGATGATGGCGACGTCCACGGGTTTGAGATTAGTCATAACAGCCTCGCTTCTCTGTAGGGTCAGCCCCTGGGTCACTTGTAGTTTTAGGTGGTCAGGCGCTCACCGTCTGTGGTCTTCTTACGTCGACTCCCGCACCCTGTTCAATATAGTTCACAATGGCGGAGTGATCAAGATCGGCTTTGCCGCTATTCATAAGTGAGATCAGCATCTGTTGCACCATGCTGGTCAGTGGCAAGGGCACTTTCATGGATTCACCGACCAGCAATGCGTTGCGCAGGTCTTTCTCATGCAGCCGGATCCGAAATCCGGGTTTGAAATTCCGCCCAATCACCATGGGAGCTTTGGCATTGAGGACGGTGCTGCCCGCCAAGCCTCCCCTCACGGCGTTAAAAACCACTTCGGGATCGAGCCCGGCACGAGTCGCGAGTACCAGCGCTTCGCCCATCGCGGCGATGTTGCATGCCACCATGATCTGGTTCGCGAGTTTCGTAACGTTGCCCGCGCCAACCGGTCCGGTCAAGAGTACGCTGGAACCCATCTTTTCAAGGATGGGTTTGACATTTTCGAACACCTTGCTATCGCCGCCGACCATGATCGCGAGAGTACCGTCGATGGCCTTGGGCTCTCCGCCGCTAACCGGCGCATCCAAGAAGTCAACTCCTTTGGCGGCGCAGGCTGCTCCAATTTTTTGCGAAACCGTGGGATTGATGGAACTCATATCCACCACGATGCAGCCCTTACGCGCCCCCTCCAGAACGCCCGCCGGCTCGAGCATCGCGGCCTCAACGTCCGGACCGTCGGGCAACATCGTGATCACGATTTCCGACTTCGCAGCTACATCTGAGCTTGATTCGCCGCGCACGGCGCCGCTTGCCACGACATCGTCGACCGAAGCGCGGACCACATCGAAAACGATCAGCTTGTGTCCAGCCTTAAGCAAATTCTTCGCCATAGGCCGGCCCATAATTCCAAGTCCTATGAATCCGATAACAGACATTTACCGCCTCCTCTTAACTTCGAAAGTGATTATATGACAGCCGAAGTACTGGATGTTCGACCGCTCACTGCAAACGCGATCATTTCGCCTTTAAGGAGGGCAGGCACGATGAATGCCGGGGGAAGAACTAGAATATATCTGCTACAGTCACACCGCGCATCCAGTCAGGTTGACAATATTGGCGGCTGACTTGGCCGCTACCCGAGTGAATCCAGAGGTGTGCTCAGACGGCTCAGCGCACGCGACTAGCTCGGTGCCGGCCGTCGCTGGAGCAACTTCGGCCGATGCAGCATGATCGTGATGGCGGACTTCATCATCGGTACAGCACTGCTCGTAACAATGTAAAGTGTTACCGTTGGTCCTTTCCAGCCAATTCCGGACTTGACGTGACAAGCGGCACATTCTGCCACTTAGCATCTTGTACGAACCCTGCTGGTGCTGGAAGAGCGATGAAGGGACCCCGAACCGAGCCGTCGGCCAAGCGGAAACGATACAATTCCAGACCCCTACAGTCCCATTTCGGCGGCGAGGCCGTGTCCTTGCCGATGCACTTTGCCCATTCGATCACGGTTACGGTCCACTTGGCCTGGTCAGACGAAGTCTTAGTCTGTGCCGAACAGAGCAGCCCTAGCATTAGAAATTTGAACACGAATCTCATTGGCCCTCCAGACCTCATTAGTCAAGAGCCACTAAAACGCTAACAGTTTGATTTTTAGGCTACCAATCTAAATACGTCTATAACCGTTAGCTCCCTTTATGCGATGCCATGATTGACAAGTCGTTCGCGAAAATCACCGCACGAAACGCGTCGGACCGAAAAGTGTTGTCAGCCAAACGGCACTACCGTCCCCAAAATTTGCCCATGTGAAACGAGTAGCCAAGTTCTCCCGTGCGCCAGGGGATCACCGTTATTCGTGCGATTATATCTCTCCAGGATGATTAACTCAGGTTTAAACTCTGGATCTGCCAGCATCTGCAGGGCTTGCACGCTGTCCCGCGCAATGCGAAGCCCGATTGGAATTGGAGACTCTTCTAAAATATGACCGGGCAGCGGAGCGTCGCTGGCGCTGTCTCTTTGTGAGTCATAGCGCCCGGCAATGAACAGAACCTCGACCGGCTTCATGCCACGGCTCCTGACTTCTGCACGCTCCCTTTCTATCGCGAAAAAAATAAAGTCCTTACTCGAGACTTTGGACTCATTAACATCAAAAACTGTTTCACAGAATGTTATGCGAGGAGATTATTGCATGAAACGTTTACGACTCGCCGCGTGTCTTAGGTTCGGCGAGAAGTGTTTGAACTGCACGTCTTCTTCAGCGCCCCGGCCCAACGGTCATTGGTCCTCCCCACGGGTCGGGTCGCGAGCGACATGGGCCCAAACAGAAGTAACGTCCTAACAGTGCGCTGTCAGAATCACGCCCAGCACAAACAGCACGAACACACTTCCCGCGATTCCTGAAAGCCCACCCGGCATCTGCCTCATCGGCCAATCGCCTGCCAGAATTTGCTTGCTGTTCCAAATCACCTTGCAAGGGGACGCGAGGGGTCGCGCCGGCGGGCGGCTATTTTCACGGAGTTCCCGTGGCTGTGCCCGGCGCTTCTTCAGGCCTCGATCAACACATCTCGCCGATCGCGAGGCTTCTTCTCCCGCTTGTGGCGAAGCCGGCCAAAGCAGGTCCAGTCCTTTCTTCGCGCTCCGCGAGCCGCGCGGCCAGTTCGAATTTGACCTCCGCGCGGTTCCATACGGAAGTCATGCCGTTTTCGGCGTGCGCACATTTTTTAGAGCAGGCGGAAATTCACTTCGATCGTGGCTTGGACAGGTACGGGTTGCGAACCGATCATCCCCGGTTGAAAATGCCATTGCTGCACTTCGGCCACGGATTTGGGGCGACCGATCCTGATAGGCGCAGGACCACAAGCGTCGATAAACCAGAGATTTATCGCAGCCTACACGGCCGGCGATCTCCAACAGACCAGCTGACTGATATAGTGAGAGCACATTTGCTAATGGCGGGTATGGTTGCAGCTTTGTGGATGGCGCTAACTCCGGCGCGGGCACAAGAAGTCACCAAAGAAAACGTCGACGGCATCGTGAATTTCCGCCGAATGGAGACCACGGTCGCGCGCTCGGGGCAATCAAGCCAGACGCGCTGCGGAACAACAAGAAAATGGGCTTCGTATCGGTGATCAATTTGCGCGAACCGACCGAGCCGGGCGCGAACGTCGAAACGGAGGGCGAGGCAGCCAAGGCCGCCGGTCTTCGATACTACAGCATCCCATTCGATGCCAATTCTCCTGATCCCGCCGCGGCGGACAGGTTTCTCGACGCGATTACCACTAAAGGAACGGAACCAGCGTTCGACCATGCCTAAAGGAAGCCACCGATCTGGGCATGAACAGCGCCAAACTGAAGCAATTGCTATCGATTATGTGCAGACGCACAAGCGCTAGACTGCGTAAAATGCTGGTCGACCGCTCATCAGCTATGGCGTGACCGAAACCTTCACCAGACTCGTTGTCCAGCAGCACTGGAAGCCGCCGCCCCCATCGCCAGAGTAATCGTTCACGGTCACGTGTAACACGTAATCACCGGCCTCGCTGAACGTGGCGCTCGTGGTCGCTTTCCCGCTGAAACCTTCGCTCTCCTTGTCCACAGTTCCCAAGGCCTCGGCCGGCGGGTTTGCCTTATCAAACTTCACCACTCCGGGTCCCCGGTATTTTGACCACAGCAAGGTCACGGGCGGACGATCGCCTGATCTCGGCGCATTCGTGCCGCTCGTATACTTCATATCGTCGGTGACCCATAACGTCAAAACCAGCGGCTTGGACAACGAAGCTGTACGGACCGGAGCATGGGCCAGCATTGCGACGGGACCCTGTATCGCAGTCCCGTTCTCCTCAAAGCGAATGACCGGAGGCGTGTTATTCACGGCGATTTCACTGAAGGGGCTGATTACGTAATCAGTGTTAAGACGAAGCGGAATGCTGTTGTACTGGCCGTTCGCGAGGATAGTCCAGGTGTACTTGTCCTGTGGCTTGAAATCCTTAGGTACGGGAATCGCGAACATTCCATACTTCCGGCCAGGGAGGAAATGCGTCGGCTGACCCATATCGGGACCGCCGGGCTCAATGCGGTTATCGGGGCCGATCGGAATGTCCAGCTCTTGTTCGGTATTGCGGTTGAAGTATCCGACCAGAAAAGTGCGCGAATCCTTGCCGCTGGTGAACCATCCTTCAAACGCGCCCGTAATACTGGCGCCGAACTTCTTTCGCGGCTCGGGGATGGTTTGACTGAACAAGAGCACACCGCCAACCAGAGCGCCGGCGGAGCAAATGGCCAGCAGTCGCTTCATTGCACCTTTTGCGCAGCCACCGCCTGTGCCATCTTCCCTTTGCGCTCAGCGAGCAGGGTCTTGTACTCATCGTCATTCAGGTAAACCACGTTCATCCAAGCGTGCGCCATCTCATCGACAGTGCGATCGCCGTAGCCAACCCACTGCTCCGGATCCGGATTGTTCTTGTTGGCCTTGGTGTTGTCATACGACGCGCTAACGTGAATGACGGTCCCTTTGGGGAACACTGGCGCAGCGTCGTCCGCGTAGATGTAGTTGGTCATCCAGTTGAAGTTGAAATTCCCCACATAGCTTACGATTTGTGAGCTTCCGTCCGGCAGGATAGCTTCGACCTGCATTGATTTCCCGCGCAGATGAAAGTGCGGTTGGAAGTTCTCGATCAACGTGTTCTCCTTCAGCACGGTGAAACCCTCGGTCTGGGCAAATGAGTTCGGCGGTATATCCAGAGTTTGCCCATTCCGCAGCCCGGTGAACCCGATCAGGTAGCTTCGTTTTTTCGGCTCCTCACCCTTTTTGTAGAACCAGACTCCGATCTCAGAGCCCGCCGTGATATCTTCGCCGACGGCATGAATATGCTGATCCCAGGAAATCTTTTCGCCCGGTAAGATCAGCTTTCCTGTGCCCGGCCGATACAGGTCGTAGCCCTTTCCGATAGCCCATTCCATCAATTGTGGCCGGCGGTTCACCAGATCTGCTGCGCTATCGCCGCGGCGGTTGGGGCCATTGGCCGTGCCCGTGCTTACGGCCTCCGGATCGTTATTCAGCACCAGGTATGCGATGGAGTGATGGATGATCCTCCGCCCCTGCAAGCTAGTCGGACGAATCTCCACGAGTTTTGCCCAGCGCGGCTCGGTGATTGGAATATCGGACATCGGACGGAACCACACGTCCTGGTGTTCGGCGGGCATTGTGAACTTGGGCGACTGGATCACGAGGTCGGGAGGTCCGAAGCCGTCTCGCACAGCCTTCCACTCGTTGTCAGTCACCAGCGGCTTGGGAGGCGGTAGATCTTTCGGGTCGCCCTCCAGCGCTCCGCCATCTACCCAGCGCGCGATCGTGTTCACCTGCTCATCGGTCAACGACATGTCGTTCTTGAACTTCTGAACGCCGACGCTGCGATCGATATGCCATGGCGGCATCTGGCGCGTTACTACACGCTCCTTAATGGAGCGCGCCCATGGCCGGGACTCTTTAAAGGTGATCAGCGACATCGGCGCGATGGAATTCGGTTGATGGCACTCCTGGCATTTCGCTTGAAAGATCGGTGCGACATCCTTCGAGAATGTCGCTTGTTCATGCGACGTTAGGTTGGCTGGTTCTGCGCTGGCCGCGGGGGTCGTAGCGATCTGCGCGAATAAAACGAGAAGTGGGCTTAGCACCAGACCCACCCAATCTCTGGTATTCCATCCGGCTCTCATTGGTGTCCTCCCGATGAGCTTTTTCCATCTCCAATTTTACGCTTTTTCGGGTAGCGGTGGCTGCCACTTTGCCTCATAAGCCGCTCCAGACATCCTCCGCTCGCACGTGGAAGATTGGTCGCGGTAGCCAGCGGCGCAGCGACGGCAAGAAGCTAATCTGCATGTCCAACGATTCAGGAATTATCGTTGGGCGTGCAAAATCACATAGTCCACAAGTCCGTTTTGGGAAACGTTTCGGCGGGCCGGATGCATCCAGTGTGGCCGGGCGCGGCATCTTTAGCGGGAAGCGCGACTTCGTCGGCGCGGTCCCCGAGAGCGCAAGAGCTTGAAATAGCTCACGAGCTTCAACTCACGGGCGACCAAGTGGCGTTGGTGACTCGGGCCTTATATCCACTGTCTGAACCGCGGTCGGCTGCACGTCTATGGTCTGTGCCTGCTTCAACTGCTTCGCTTCCTTCGCGGCCACCTGGCCTTCCAGACGCTGCAAAACCTGTTTCAAAGACTCCTCCGGCAAGTCTTCGAGGTTGCCGTTCCAGTTCGGTCCGAAGGTGGTGTCCCCGAATCGCTTGCGGTCGTAGTTCTTCAACAGGAACACGATCAACTGGCTGTCAAACTCAATCTCGTAAACGATCTGGCCCCTATAGACAACTGGCTTGCTCTTGTACGTGACCATCCGCTTGACGCCTTCAACGAAATCCGCAGATAGATAAACTTCCGGCCGGCGAGCTGTAGCAAGAATGTGCTGCTGCCCGTCGAAAAGCTGCTTCTTCGCGCGCCCGAAACTCCAATCGAGTCGATTTCTTTTGCGGAAGGTGATGACGATGTCGACGACATCCTGGAGCGACCAATGGAAAAGGCCGCAGCCACAGCGCTTCATCGACAGTGCGTTTTGTATACATTGAATCGTCGGGCGTGTTTCCATGGTTCCATCCGCGTTTTCAATTCCCAGGTTTCCGTGATGTCCTGTCGCTGTTTGGATGTTCGGTTCCAACCCTGAAGGAATTGACGAATATGGCTCTCGGACGCAGTGCGACTCCAGTCCAGGATGAAGTTTTCGGCTTCGCGAACTTGCTGCGCACCGGTGGCAGCGCTCGCCCGCTCGTGGAAGGTGGCGATCTCCGCATTCAACTCGGGTCGCAACTCAGCCACGATCTCATCGATGATTTGTTGTCGATGTTCGATGGTGGAAGATGAATCTCCAAAGGGCAGGCCCGAAAGCGTCACCCAGCCGCCCCCATATAGGCTCATCTCTGTTCCATCGGCGAAGGAGCAAGCCTTTGAGCGATGTAGAGAATTCAGAGTAGCTTTGAATTCGGCGTATGTAACTATGGATGTTTTCCGGAATGTGGTATGGTGTCGCCGCCGAAGATCCCTTGGCATCACCGTCGACGGTAACCAGACTTGTAATCACGAGGTTCCATCTTGTTTGAGAGGGACTTTCTTTTAACCGGCTTTGTTCCATGCCAAGAACTGACGAGACCCCTTCAGGATTTCCGGCAGGTCGTTGATGAGATTATCAACAGACGGCCGGACGTATTGGAACATCTAGGTTTTGCTTCTGGTGCACAAGAGGGTCATCGACCGCGCCGGTTGGATAACGGTTTTGAGGAGTAGCCGGAAGAGTATTCTTGCGTGAGGAGAACCGAACTCTATACCTCCTGCGCACGGGCGTCAACCGGGCAAGAGTCCGTCCCCCTTAATTCAGCCTTAGAGTGATGCCCAGCATAAACGCGTTGCCCTTCAACAGCTCCACCCCCTCGAATGCGTTGATCCGGCGAAGCTGCAAAATCACGTAGACCGTTCCACACCGCCCCCCGAGCCCCGAGAAAGTTGGGGACGGTGTGAAGGTTTTTATGCTTCAATCAGGGTCGCGATCGCGGCAAACTCCTCCAGGATCGCCTGCGGGAATCAGGGGCGGGGCGCCGGCCGGCGACATGAACGTCGCATAGACTTCAGTCACGCCGCCGGTCTGATTAATGGCGTTATGCACGACGTCGGCTTCCTCGAAGAAAACCGAACCGGCAGGGTGGACGGTCGCACAACCATTCTTGTGAATTTCAGTGAGAGCGCCACTCTTGATCACCACCACCACCGGTCCGGGATGTGTGTGCCATCCTGTTTGCCCTCCCGGTTGAAAGATCAGATCTGCTTGAAGCACTTCGCTGGGCCCTTTTATGTGTAGAACGACGTTTTTGTCGGGACTGGAACCCTGGGCGAGCGGGATGATCTGCACGCCGGCTAACTGGCCTCGGGCGTCGCCAACGAACACTACGCATGCTAACGCTGCGACAAATGCGGCCGCCCCAATTCCCCACCAGCCGCGCCGTCGTGAGTTTTCGTTTACGGCAGCCAGCCGGCCGAGTTGTATGTTGTCATATTCCACTGCAACCGGTTCCCCGGATGCGGCTGAGTCGTTTTTACTAATCATGAGTTTCTCCTTATTGGTAGGCATGTCGTGCACCTACGAACCGAAGAATAAGCGGAAGCTGCCCTGCAAGTCTTTGAAAAAGTGTTGGATTTTTCCTGGAGTTTTCTTGGAGCGCCAGGCAGAGCGTATCTATTGCAGCCCGACCTTCGGCATCAGCTCGCGAAAACCTGTCGGTCCCGGCCGGATCTGGTCGAATCTCGGATCGACCTTGAGGCAGGCCACCATCGGAAAGCGTTGCTGATGTGCCTTCTCCGGCAAGCCGATCGCGTTATTCATGTCGCCGAAGCCAAAGTGGTGGCAGCAACCGGACCACTCCCGACACGCTCTGCAACCGCTTCAGGACTGCCCGCGCTTTTGGGACTCATACACTTCAGCATCGGCTGCAAGGGATCTGCTAAGTCAATGAAAACAGGTTGGAGAGGTTATTGGAAACCGTGGTTTTTGGGAAGTCAATCTCGCAATGGCCCGCCCCTCTGTATTTCGTCACCGGCGCCATTCTTAGCCTGGCCGATAATCAGAGTGTGGCGGTTCGTGCTGCCGACCCGTCACATTCGCGCGGGCGGCTCCCACTGTCAGAAACGCCGCGCTAGTTTCGCCCTTGCTAGCGCCGCCTTGCTTTTTCGGCCCCCGCCATCAGGCGTAGCATTTTTTGGTGTTCTATGGCCAGACTGCCAGTCACCCTCTGGCCCGGCCGAACATCCCGAATCACGGTTGCTCCCAGGCTCACCTGGGCCTCGCGCCCGATCGTAACGCTATTCTTAACCGTCGCCCCCGGCCCGATCCATGCATTAGCGCCGGCGCTCACGTTGCCGTTTACCACCGCTCCGTGGCCAACGAAGACTTCGTCGTCGAG
>Ga0070714_100000238_pt1 | contig 43068 bp, 74 predicted proteins | sample LARL83metaG_FD_65450 | JGI IMG/M metagenome (GOLD analysis project Ga0070714, IMG submission 65450) | Corn, switchgrass and miscanthus rhizosphere microbial communities from Kellogg Biological Station, Michigan, USA - LAR L8-3 metaG | ecosystem: Host-associated > Plants > Roots > Rhizosphere ... | reverse complement strand
GCCCAGGTTGAGGCCGAACTGAAGGCTGAGGCGGCTCCGGCCGCTCCGGCAGCGGAGGCTCCCAGTGTCCCGACTGAAGCGCCAGCAGCGAGCGAACCGGCGACGGCTCCAGAGCCTGCCCCGGAGGCCCCAAAGGCTGACGTGCCCACCGCCGACATCGTGGCCCGACTCGCTGACCCAGCGGCTCCGGCCGACTTCGAGGACAGGGCAGACAGCGTCGGCAACGTGTTCCGTGTCTACAAAGACGGCACCGTGGAGCTTCAGCCCCGGCCAAGCTCAATCCGCTAACCACCCGAACGTCTGTACCCACGTTTGCCGCTTCGCGGCAGGAGTAGGCGAATAGGCGAACAATCCCATATGAGGAGGGCCAGGTGCCCGAGAACGCGATCCACAAGGGTGGCCGAGGAAAGTGCGCGACGTGTAGCCATCCGGCTCAGGAGGAGATCAACGCCCACCTGATCACCGGCGACTGGCCGGTCACCAAGATCGCCAAGCACTACGGCATCAACGAATCCTCCCTCAGAGCACACAAGAAGAACCACATCAGCCCAGCCTACAAGGCAGTCCAAGAGGCCAAGGCGAAGGCGGATGGCCGAGCGGCCATCGACCAGGTGAAGGAGCTAATCCCCATCCTGAAGAACCTCTTGGAGCAAGCACAGGGCAGGCAGGACGCCAACGGCAACTTCCTGACCCTTCCAAACGTTGGCCAAGCGCTGTCGGCCGTCCGAGAGCTTAGAGCCACAATTGAGCTTCTGGCCCGTATCACGGGCGAGCTTGACGAACGGCCTACGACAGTGATCAACATCCTGACCACGGAGGCGTGGTTACAGACCCGGCGAGCCATCATGGAGGCACTACAGCCTTACCCCGATGCCCGCCTGGCGGTCGCCAGCAGACTGATGCTCCAGGAGGGCAAAGTTGAGCAATCCCAACCTAACCAAGCTTCCGCAGGAAATGATGGTGGAGGCAATTGAGAGCCTCACCGGCCAAGTCGGCGCGCTCCAGACGGAGCTTTACATGCGCGCGGCGCCACGACTCGCGGAGATCAACACCGCGCTGAGTCGCGCCACGATGGCGGCGAACAACGAGAAAGACCCCAAGACGGCCCACGCAGCCAAGCAGATGCTCAGGGAGTTCTTTGAGGTCTGGGAGGCCGCGCGGATCGCGGGCAGCGGCATCATCGTGCCAGCCCAGCGTCCGGCGAAGTTCGAGTCACCAGAAAATCACCCCGAAGGATGGTCCAGCAATCCCGGATGAGTCAGAACAAGACACTGGATGCCGTACAGGAGGCCGCGCGAGCGGCAGCCTCAGCAGCTGCGCAGGCAGCAGCGGCATCCACCCAGCTGCGACAGGATCTGCTTGGAGAGTCCAAGGTGGATCCTGGTTTGCTTGTCCGGATGGATGAGCGGCTGAGCGCAGTCGAGAAGCGTCAGAACCGCGTGGAACGCAACCCAATGGTCTGGGTTGGATTCCACATGGCTCCGATAGGCACCCTACTCGGGATGATCCTTGCAGGCATCGGCGTGTACTGGCTCAAAGATAAGCTCGGGCTGTAACAGTGAACGGGAACGCGCTGCAAGCTGATCTGGCTCGCGCTCTGAATCCGTCGCTGATGGCCCCAACCATTGGCTTTGACCCTGATCCTTGGCAGCGGCTCGTGCTGGAGGAGAAGGCAGCGCGGACTCTGCTGAACTGCCACCGCCAGGCCGGTAAGTCCACAGTCGCAGGCGTCGCAGCCTCCAATGAGGCCACCTACAACGCTGGATCCATCACCCTTCTGATCTCACCCTCCCAACGGCAGTCTGGTGAGTTGTTCCGCAAGGTTGCGGGCATATACAAGACGCTGTGGAAGGCTCCGCGCGAGAGCGTGGACACGATGCTGTTCGACGTGAATGAGGCTGGCCGGTTGACGCTCGAAGCTTCGAGTGACCCGGCGCCAGAGTCGGAAACGGCCCTGACGATGGAGCTTGAGAATGGCTCCCGCATCATCAGTCTCCCCGGCCGTGATGACTCCACCATCCGTGGATACTCCGGCGTGGCTCTCATCATCGTTGACGAGGCCGCGATGGTCACCGACATGCTCGTGAACGCGATCAGCCCCATGCTCGCTGTGAGCGGTGGGCGGCTCCTCGCGCTCAGCACCCCGAAGGGTAAGCGCGGCTGGTTTTACGAGGCCTGGGACAAAGGGCCAGTGTACGACCGCAAGACGAACCCACGTGGGTGGATGAAGATCAAGGCCATCGCCACCGACTGTCCCCGGATCACGCCAGACTTCCTGGCCGAGGAGCTTGCCCGGATGGGTGAGCGCCAGTACAGCCAAGAATACATGGGCGAGTTCCTGGAGACGACCGGCGCGGCGTTCAGCCAGGAGTCCATCGACAGGGCATTCGACACGGAGGTTGAACCACTGTTCTGATGGCAAATTTCACCATCGGCATCGACCTAGGCAAGATCGTTGACTACACCGCGTTGGCGGTCACCGAGCGGATCATCGCAGCCAAAGAAGTCATCTTCAAGGGTGAGGGCAGCGAGATCCAGGAGGATGACCACTACCAGACCCGGTACATCAAGCGCTGGCCGCTGGGTACAGAGTACCCGGCGATCATCAGCGAGGTCGGAGACATCATCCGGCGCGGCCAACTCCAAGATGCTGAGATCATCATCGACGGCACCGGAGTCGGCCGGAAGGTTGTAGAACTGTTCCAGATCGCGTACCAGCGCCAGCTACTTGGAAACAACTGGCCACGCGGATATGTGATAACGGGTGGCCGGAAGGCTACCAAGACCGAAGTGCCCAAAAGTGAGCTTGTCTCGAAGATGCAGGCCATCCTCCAGACCGGCCGCTACAAGGTGGTGCAAAGCCCAGAAGGCAGGCTGCTGAAGGCCGAACTTCAGAACTTCAGCGCGAAATTCACCACGGCTGGTAACGAGACGTGGGAGAACGCGCGCGAAGGCGACCATGACGACATCGTCTTGGCCGTGGCTCTCAGCTGCTGGTACAAGCACTACCACGGCGAACCGCGTTACATGGACGGCAGCAAAATTGACGAGAAGGCCAGTTTGGCCTAGAAGGAGCGCGGTACAAGCATGGCCCTGCCGACAGATCCGCAAACGCCCTGGCCGCCAATTCTGTGGCGCCCAGCGTATTTGCGCTATGGCGAGCACTCGGCATGGTACAGCGGCGACCCGCAGAGCCTGACCAGGTTCTATGCCGGATACGCAGGCCAAGACAAAACTGGCTTCTTTGACCCCACGACAACCGCTCAGCCGTACATCAGCGTATGGCGACGGTTCATGTTCTGGGCGCGGCAGATCCCCGGCGCGACAACTCGCGTCCGGCTCCATGTGCCGCTCGCGGCCGACATCGCATCCGTCTCCAGCGACCTGTTGTTCAGCGATCCTCCGAAGATGCTCATCCAGGAGGCTCACGAGCCCACAGCCACGGCCACCTCGAAAACGGCTCAGGACAGGCTCAATGAGCTTCTCGATCAGGATGGGATCATGGGCGCGCTCCTCGAAGGAGCAGAGGTTGGCTCAGCGCTCGGAGGCGTCTACATCAAGGTGGGCTGGGACAAGGAGTTCGCATCCGACCGGCCACTGCTGAGTGTGATCCACGCTGACGCGGTGATCCCGGAATTCCTGTACGGCCGTCTCGTGGCGGCAACCGTCTGGCGAGTCGTGATGGACACCGGCAAGAAGGTGTACCGTCAGCTGGAGCGGTACGAGATGCAAGGCGGCAGCGCCCACATCATCACCGGCCTGTACGAGGGCACCCAGGATAAGCTCGGCAAACAGGTTCCGCTGTCGATGATGCCTGAAACGACCAACATCGTGGGTACGATGACCGACCCGGCCGAGCTTCCCAGCGGCCTAGTCGCGGACGTCAACACGCTTCTCCCACGAATCCCCATCGTATACGTACCCAACATGCGGCCGAACCGATCTGACCGCACCAGCGCGCTCGGGCGCAGCGACTACGCAGGCGTTGAGGGAATGCTTGACGCGCTTGACGAGGTCTGGACCAGCTGGATGAGAGACATCCGATTGGGCCGCGCGCGGCTGATCGTCCCTGAGGAATACCTGCAGACCCAGCGGCGCGGACAAGGTTCCACGTTCGATCTGGAGCGCGAGGTCTGGGAAGGCTTGAAGATGAACCCTCAGGATGGGGAAATCAAGCCTCAACAGTTCCAAATCCGCACTCAGGAGCACTCCGAGACGGCCGAAGATCTGGTCAGACAGATCGTAGCCACAGCAGGGTACTCCGGCGCCACGTTCGGGCTGAAAGGCCCAGAAAACATCGAGCAGACGGCCACTGAGGTGCACAGCCTTGAGGCTCGAACGCTCGCGACACGTGACCGCAAGATCCGCTACTGGAAATCGGCCATGGCCGACATCTTCGAGATCCTTCTCATGGTGGACAAACAGGAATTCGATGGCCCCGGAGTGTTCCGGCCCCAGATGGAGTTCCCGAAGTCCATCCAGGCGAGCATGATCGACACCGCAAACGCGGTGAACTTCTTGACTCAAGCCCAGGCGCTGTCGCTCAAGACCAAGATCCAGATGGTTCATCCCGATTGGTCACCTGAAATGGTGGCTGAGGAGATGGCCGCGATCCAGTCTGAGAACGTTCCGCCACCGACCGTCACAAGCGGCTCGGGCGAAGTGCCTGAGGGTGGCCCGGCCAAACCGGCTGGCCCCAACGCTCCAAAACCGACAGACGCAATGCCGATGAGGCCTGGATCCACCACCGGGACGGCTCCGGCTCCGTCGCAACCCGTTTCGCAACCGGCTCAGTAAGCCTAGAACCTGGTCTGAACAAGCTCAGATTGGGCTCAGACGGCTGAAACGGCCACCACCCATCTCACCGGCTGGCCCGGTACAAAAGCCCAGGAGGCATCATGGCAGGCGAAGGCGAACAGACACCAGTGACCCCGGCTCCGGCTCAGGCCGGTCAGCAGGTAATCGTGGCTCCGGCAGGCGTTCCTGGCGGCGCGGCTCCGCAGGAGATGTTTCCACGGTCATACGTGGAGGAGCTTCGACAGGAAAACGCGAAGTATCGCACCAACGCCAAGGAAGCGGCCACGCGCGCTGAACAGGCAGAGGCCCGTATCAAGCAGCTGGAACCGCTCGAAGGTCAGATCAAAGGTCTGAAGGTGGACGCGGCGCTGTCTGAGGTCATCTCAGCGGCTGGCGTGGACGCCAAGCTCACCAAGGCGCTGCTCCGCGACGAGATCAGCGCGTTGGATCCCGGCTCCGACAAGTTCAAAGACTCCCTCACCGCGCTCGTTGAGAAGGCCGTGAAGGAGACTCCGGCGCTGAAGAGCGCCACCGCAGCGCAACCGCCCAAGGGGTCAGGTGCCCAGAAGGCTGGAAGCGACATCACCCATCCGAACACCCAGACCCCTGTCGCACAAGACCAGTGGACAGAGGAGCAGCTGGCTGCCGCTCGGAAGGCGGGTGACCACGAGGCCATCGCAAAGGCCCAGAAAGAGGGCAAGCTGAAGGCCATCATCGCCAATCGCGGCGGCAAGTAACCAGCCAGGCGCTGGGCAGTAATCGTCCGAGATACCAGGTGTATCAGGGACACCACAACCCCATGAAATCCTACAAAGGAGAGTCCAAATGTCATTCGGTACATTCGTCCCTGAGATCTGGTCGTCAGTTCTCCTCGCGTCCCTGAAGAAGGCCCACGTTTACGCGGGTGTCTTCAACAAGGATTACGAGGGCGAGATTGCCCAGAGTGGTGACACCGTCCACATCAACTCCGTGTCGCGGCCGACCGTGAACACGTACACGGTGGGACAGGCGATCACCGTGCAGCAGCTGAGCGCAGCTGACCGCACCCTGGTCATCGACCAGGCCGACTACTTTGCGTTTGAGGTGGACGACATCGACAAGCGCCAGGCAGCCGGAGCGATCCTGGAGCAGGCGATGGTCGAGGCTGCGTACGCCATGGCGGACAAGCACGACATCTTCCTGTCCGGGAAGTACGCGGACGTTCAGGCAGCCAACAAGCTGAACGCTGGCGTGGCCGTCCCGATCACGACCGGCGCAATCGCCTACACCCAGCTGACGAAGATCAAGCAGAAGCTTGACGAGGCCAACGTGCCGATGAACGCAAGGTTCGGCATCCTCCCGCCGTGGATGTACGCGCTCTTGCTCGACTCGACCAACTTCGCAGCCAACCCGGCCGCGAACGTCGATTCAGCACTGCTCTCCGGCCAGATCGGCCGCGCGGCTGGAATCGACATCCTCGTGTCCAACAACGTCCCCACGTCGCCGTTCGGTCAGCCTGCCACCACGTACGCGGTGCTTGCTGGAGTTCCCAGCGCGCTCGCAGGCGCGGAGCAGATCAACCAGGTCGAGGCGTACAGGCTCCAGACCACGTTCGCTGACGCGCTGCGTGGCCTCCACTTGTACGGTGGCAAGACCATCCGCCCGGATGCCATCGCGGTTCTCCCGGCGTCAACCGTCTAACCCAGTCAGAACAAGCAGCAGAGGGTGGACAGCGGCTGGTGTAACAGCCGCATAACACCCGAGCCAGCCCACCAGCCCTCCCATTGGGCTTAGGAGAGAATCAATGGCATCAGCTATGGCTTCCAACCCCGACAGGCTCGTTCGCGACACTGAGCTTCTGCTCGGCACCGCAGCGGCCCCGACTGGCGCCAGCCAGATCACCGTCGCGGCCACCGTTTACTCGTTCGTCCCCAAGAAGGCCAACAAGGTCATCTTCCTGGTCTCCACCCCTGCGGGTGGTTCCACGCTGACCCTGAAGGCAGGCGCGTATCCTCCGGCGCTGGGCAGCGGCGCAGGCGACTACACGACCGGCGCGCTTGGCAACTCGTCACTCGCGGTCATCACCGTCGATGCGTCGCGTCACATGCAGGCAGACGGCTCGATTCAGTTCAGCACGTCAGGCATCTGCACCGTGTGGGTCCACGAGGTTTCGGCGTAACCGTTCGACAATCAGGGCTGGCTCGGCTCCGGCTGGGCCAGCCCAACAAACTGAGGAGGAAGCGTGGCGTACACGTACCCATTCACCCCGTACGCGGTTGAGGCAGACGTGATCGCGTTCATGAGCGCCCACGCTCCGATCCCCAACCCTCCATACGACACCGCTGAGATCACCCGGCTGGTCATCCGAGCTTGCGAGCTTGTGGACAACTGGCTGGCCCGGTACGCGTTCTCCACGGACTCCACCGGCAACCCGACAGACCCCACCTTGTTGAACGCTCTCAACGGTGCGGTCTGCGCGCAGGTTGAATTCTGGATCCTCTCGGGCGATGAGCTAGACGAGATGGGTCAGTGGCAGCAGTTCTCCGTCGAAGGCGTCACGATGACGCGCACCGGAGACTCGGCCACCGTCCGGCGTTCGAGACTCTGCGCGCGAGCGTATGACTACCTCCAGTCAGTTCCGGCCGCGACTGGCCCCGGAACCGGCCTGATGTCCAAGTGGATTGGGGTGCCCTAATGCCCCTCCCACGAGGAATCATCCGGCGTCTGCCGATCCCGTACGCGTTGTTCACCGAGTTGATCACGATCCAGGTGAACAGTACGACAGCGGATGGCCAGGGTGGCTTCCTAGATAGCTGGTCGAACCTGACGAACGGCGTCAACATCCCAGCCATCGTCGTGGACGACAAAGGCCGGAAGCGGAACCTGGGAGGCCAGGAGATGCAGCTGGGCGCGCTCGGAGAGCACGTCACCCACCACATGTACTTGCGGATGGACGTTCCTGGTCTGGTACCAGGCTGCCGCGCGATCTGGAACGGCATCTACCTCCGCATCCACAACGTAGACCACATGGGTGGCAACCCGTTGCTGATTTGCGAGGAGATCCGAGGGTGAGTGGCTTCAGCGTAACAACGGTTGTAGTGTTCGACCGTTCGTTGGAAGTGGCAGGCGCAATGGAAGCACGAATGGACCAGGTGTCCGATGAAGGCGCCAACCGCGTTGCCGACCGCGCGAGCGCGAACGCTCCAAAACTCACCGGCACGATGGCTGGAGACTTCACAGTGGAAGGCTCCGGGACGGAGCGGCAGGTGAGCAACACGGCACCGTACTTCCCATACGTCGAACTAGGCACACGCAAGATGGCGGCGGAACCTTCCCTGGGGCCAGCGGCTCGTGAGGAGGCGCGGAGCTTCAGAGACGATGTCGTCAAGGCCGTTGAGGAGGTTACAGCCCTGTGAGCAACCAGTACAGCGCCATGTCCAACGTTCAGAAAGGCATCTTCACCACGCTCGAAGCGGACGCAACGCTCATGGCGGCGGTCAACAACAACCTGTTCGATGAAGTTCCCGACAACTATGGGAACTTCCCATACATCCAGCTGGGGGAGATCAACGAGACTCCCGAGAACGTGATGGGCTCGAACGGCCAAGGCCGGATCTGCGAGCAGACCATCCACATCTACAGCCAGGCCAAGGGTTGGCAGGAAGCGCAGAACCTCCTGAACTACCTGGTGCAGGACATCGACATAGGCGTGGCGAACGTTAAGGCGAACACCGCAGGGTGGAACGTCTACATGACCCTCTACACGTTCGGCCGCGAGATCCGCGACCCGGACGGTACACGCCACATCGTGGCGAAGTTCCAAATCCACGTAGGCCAACAGTAAAGGCAGGAGAGATACACAGATGACAGCACTTGCAGGCAAGAACGCGGCCGTCAAGAACGGCGCCAGCACCATCGCGGAGATGGACGAGTGGACGTTCACTCCTTCCATCGCGCTCCACGAAAAGACCAAGTTTGGAGACGCGGCCAAGAACTTCTTGGCTGGCCTCCAGGATGGCACCATCGCGCTGAAAGGTCGTCACGACCAGACCGACGCGACCGGTCAGGCCGCGCTCTGGACGGCGTTCCTCGCGGGAACCTCAGTCACCATCTACATGGAAACGGACGCTGTGGGCAACCATGGGTACACTGTGGCGGCGCTCATCAAGGATCTTCAGATCAAAGCAGCGGTGTCCGGCCTGGTTGACATCACGATCAACCTTCAGGCGAACGGCTCCCCGGCCTACTCGTAATAAGGAGGCGACGTGGCAGCACTTCAAGGTCTACACGCAGACGTGTTCGTCACGTCTACACCCGGCGTCGCCGTGACTGACGAGGCCATGTCCGACATCTCGGCCAACGTTCCCGGCCAGCTGGTCAGGACGTGCTACGCGGTCACGAACGCGGTCAAGCGATACTTCGACCCAACGGCCGTCAACACGTTCACGATCTCCCTGGACTCTGGCACGACTTGGAACCCGGTGACGCCAGACCACGTGGAGGCCGGATTCATCCGGTTCAACGCGTCACAGCAGGCGGCTCCGGCCGCGCAGTTCCGGTTCCACAGCGGCAACTACCTCCCATATGCCCACATGGCTGGGAGCAACGAGTGGACGCTGACCCCGAGCGTTGCGATGGCCGACATCACCGAGTTCGGCGCGCTCGCCAAGACATACAAGACCACCTTGCAGGATGCTTCGGTGTCCGTCAAGAAGTTCTGGGTGGACGACACCCTCCGCGCGACCATGGGCAACCTTCTGATCCTCGCGCTGTACGTCAACGCGGCCGGGCAACCGGCAGGGCCACGGTACGAGTGCCTGGCCTTCCTGAAAGATGAACAGCTGAAGGCAGCCGTCGCGGGCATCATCGACAACACGCTGAACTTCCAAGTTCACGCTCCGTCCGGCGCGACAAACTCCGTCTGGTTCCTGTCCAACTAAGAACCTGGGCTGAACAAGCTCAGGCTGGGCGTAAACGGTTGAAACGCCCAACACCCAACAGACCGGCTGGCCCGGTCAATTCGCCCAGGAGGCAAACATGTCCGCAGAGAACAAGCGTCAGGCGATCCTTCAGATGGTCGGTAAGCTGGCCGAGGAGGAAGCAGAGATGCCTGGGCCCGATGGCCCGGTCAAGGTACTCGTCCGGGAACTGACCGGCGCGGAGTCGCAGTCATTCGAGCAGGCGGTGCGAGACAAGAAGCCCAACACGCTCGGGATGCTCCTCCAGATGGTGATCCACGACACTGACGACGACAAGGCCAACATCTTCTCAGCGGCCGACCGCGCGGTGCTTGAAGAGCTTGGAATGACCACGCTCAAGCCCATCGTGGAGATCGCCATGAAGCAGTCCGGCCTGTCCGAGAAGGATGTGGCGAGGGCGAAGCAGGATTTATCGACAACCCCGGAGAACGGCTGAACTTCATCATAGCGGAGCGCACTGGGCGTAACGTGGGTGAGCTTCTGGCCACGACCGGGGCGTGGGAGTTGACGCAGTGGAGGGCTCACTTGATGCTCGAAGCTGAGGAGAAGAAGGCGGCTTATGAGGCCGCCAAGAATGGAGGATAAGCGTGGGGATTCTGTCTGACCTGTATGTGAGAGTCGGTGCCAACCTGACTGAGTTCAAGGCTGGCATGGGCAAAGTACACGCAGCGACGGCGGAAGCCAGCAACGGATTTTCGTTCATGGGCGCAGCGGCCGTCGCTGGCGGTGCGCTCGTAATCGGCGCAGCTGTCGGAATCGGCCTTGGTCTGTCCAAGGCTGCTGAGTCTGCCGCTGAGTTCCAGGCCAAGATGACGTTGATACAAACGCAGGCCGGACGCAGCGCCAGTGAAGTGGCTTTGATGACCAAGGCCGTTTTGGCTTTGGCTGGGCCTACAGCGACGGCCCCGGACGTTCTGGCGGACGCGATGTACCACATTGCCTCCACCGGGATTCCGGCTGCCGAGGCGTTGCAGGCGCTCCAGATCGCGGCCGAAGGCGCAAAGGTAGGCCAGGCGAACCTCGTGGACGTCACGAACGCTTTGGACGCTGTCCTGGTCGCGGGTATGCCTGAGGCCAAGAACATGAGTATGGCGATGGGTGAACTCAACGCCATAGTCGGCGCTGGCGACATGAAGATGCAGGACTTGGCTGACGCCATGGGTACCGGCATCATCGCCACCGCCAAGACGTTCGGGCTCAGCCTGAAGGATGTCGGCGCGGCGCTGGCTGTCCTGGGCGACAACAACATCAGAGGCGCGGAGGCCGGTACCAAACTCCGCATGTCCTTCGCGCTCCTCGCGGTTCAGTCCGGCGCGGCGGCGAAGGATCTGGCGAAGATCGGCATCACCACAGACGAACTGGGCAACGACATGCGCTCAGGTGGCCTGGTCAAGGCTCTGGAAGACTTGCAGGATCATCTGAAGAAGTCTGGCCTGACGGCGACGGAGCAGGCCGACATCATCTCCAAGGCGTTCGGAGGCGGCAAATCCGGCGCCACCATCCAGCTTCTCCTCCAGCAGATGGATCGGTTGAAGCAGAAGGAGATTGATGTTGGCAAGGGGGGGACCAGCTTCGGTGACGCTTGGGCTGCTACCACGGCGAACGTCAGCTTCAAGATGGACCAGCTTCAGGCGTCCCTGTCGGTTGCGGGCATCAAGCTCGGAACCGTCCTGCTGCCGTACGTGTCGCAGTTCCTTGGCCTAGTCACCCCTCTGGTGCCTGTGGTTGCGGACTGGGCCACGAACATGCTTAACAAACTGATCCCGGCCGTCGAGGATCTGTACAAGAAGTTCCAGTCAGTCGAACCGTTCATCAAGTGGGCGTTCGACCATTGGCCGCTCCTCGCGCCATTCGTCGCGGCGTGGGCGGCGCAGCAAGTCATCCTCAACGCCCAACTGGCCATCTCGGCCGGACTGAGCATATGGGCGATGATTGGCCCGTACATCGGCCTACTCGCGGAGGCTCGGAGCGCGACGGAGCTTTGGACGGCTGTCCAGCTTCTGTTCGACGCAGCCATGGACGCCAACCCCATCGGCATCGTGATAGTGGCTATCGGCGCGCTGGTTGTCGGCGTGATCTGGGCCTACAAGAACGTGGGGTGGTTCCGCGACATCGTGAACGGCTTGTGGAACGATGTCCTCAAGCCATTCGGAGCTTGGCTTCAGAACGTCCTGCCGCCCATCCTCCAGAAAATTGGAGACTTCTTCAGCTGGCTCGGGACGCAGGCTCACGACCTGATGAACTCCATCGGTGGGATCATCAACGGCATCGGCCAGATCGGGAACCTTGGCGGCATCTTCGGAGGCGGGCACGCTTCCGGTGGCTACACGGCCGCTGGAACCACGTACCTCGTGGGTGAGCACGGCCCGGAGTTGTTCACTTCGGCCGTCTCCGGCTCCATCATCCCGACTGAACAGCTGTTCGGCGGTGGCGGAGGCTCCGGCGTCACAGAGATCCACGTCCACGTTGACCAGGGCGCGTTCATCGACGGCCCCAGCTTGGACATCCTCACGAACAAGATCGCACAGCGGTTGGCGTTCTCAACCGCGCTGTAAGGAGAAGCGTTGGCTCAACTCGGGAAGTTCCAAAACACCGACTTCGAGACGCTCAGTCAGTGGTGGTCGCTGCAGGGTGACGCGAACGACACGGCAGCCTTCACGACCAACGCGGCGAACGCTCGAAGCGGCAGCACGTACATGCGGCTGGTGGCCTCAGGTACTGGCGCGGCCTACGCGACGGCTATGGCGACCAGTGACCAGGCGGGCACCCAGCAGCTGTACCTGCCTGTCGTTCCCGGCCAGATCATCCAATACGGTGGCTGGTCTTACCGGGAGAGCGGCACCGGCGCAGGCTGGATCGCGCTCGTGGCGTACGACGCGAACAAGGCCACCCCGGTGTACGCGAACGTCCCAACCAGCGCCACGGTCGGCAGCTGGCAATTTCAGCAGGGAGTCTACAAGGTTCCGGCTGGCAAATACTTCATCAGCTTCTACGTCCAGGTGGACAAGGGTACGGCAAGCACCCAGAGGTTTGATGACGTGTTCTGTATGCCTGCGCTTGATGTACAGGTGACCACCAACGGCCAGATCACTGACCAGACGGCCTACCTCCAGTATCAGTCCACCACGCTGAAGTTCAACACGTTCGACTGCCAGCTGATCGACCCAACGGTGATCCCGAACCTTGGAGACGTGATTACAGTCATTGACCCAAACCTCGCGCTCAACTGGTCAGGCACCGTCGCCAAGATCCAGCAAACGTCCGTCTCGGAGAAGGGTGGTCATACGTTCGTCACCATGTCCGCCACGAACACGAACGTGGCGGTGGCTTCGGTTGCGCCATTTGACTTGTCGGACGGCTCCCAACCTCTGCGCAACTGGTCACAAGATCCTGGCTTTGAGGACGCGACGCTGACGGCGCTGGAGAACTACTGGACGTTGGGCACTCCGGCCGAATTCAGTTTGGACACAGTCAACTTTCACGGCGGCGCCAAGTCGCTGCTGTGCACCACGACTCGAACGGCGAGTGGTTGGAATGCGGCCTCACCTTATCTCCCTGGTTGGACGACCATCGGCGGCAACCCGGCATTTGTGGTCGCCCCTGGAATGAGTTACACCACGTCTGTCTGGGCGAAGGCGGCGGCTGGTTCCAAGCAGAACCACTACAAGATCCTTTGGTACAAAGACACCGTCAACCTCTCGGACATCCGTACCACTGACTTCATTCAAGGCGGCACGGATGGCCCATACGCTTGGACGCAGTGGAGTGGGACAGTCGTGGCGCCGCAGGATGCGCGCTACGCGGTCGTTCAACTGATGTACGGCTACTGGGATGGCGTCACCGGCACCAACGGACAGTCGTGGTTCGATGACTTCTCGTTCGGTGCGTTCGCTAAGTACCGTGAGGCCGCTCACAGCTACAGCAAAGACCAGTCGGGCACAAACAAGACGAGTTCCAGCTACCTGACACAGGCCACTGGCTTGTGGCCCATCCAGACAGTTGACATCACCAACGCCGATCTCGGCCTTGTGAACCAAGGATTCACCGTTCAGGACGTTCAGATCACCTGGGACATCGACCACATCACTCCTTGGCAGCGTATCTATGTGGGCGACCCTATCGTCAGCATGTCCGTTTGGCTGAACTCGACCAACGCGGGCATCCTTCCGATCACCACGACAAAGATCACGGACGGTGCGGTCACGACTCCGAAGGTTGCGGCGAACGCGATCACGGCAGCGCAGATCGCGGCCGGAGCGATCACGGCCGACAAGCTCACATCTACACTCGTTTTGGCCAGCTTGATCAAGGCCGGTACGGGTACGGCTCACGTGGAGATGGACGGTAACGGGCTGCGAGCCTATGACGGCTCCGGGAACCTCGTGGTTAACATTCCTACGGATGGCGTCAGCCCTGTGACCATCAACGCAAACGTTCTGGCCCAGTCGCTGATCGTCTCCGGGAACAGCGTGTTCCAGGGCACCAAGAACGAGATTGCGTTGGGCTCCACACTACAACTGGACTCCAGTCTCCAGAATCCGGCGCAGGCTCCGTCCATCGCCCAGACTTGGAACAGCGTCTCGCTTCCCGTCAACGCGACGTACGACAAGTCCAGCACGACCTACAGTCGTGTGGGCCTGGATTATGATGCGGCCGGAGGCTCCGGTGGCGCCACCAAGGTGTTCCTCCAAGTCACCCAGAATGGCGGATCACCTCACGACTACCTGTTGGAGCTTCTGGCTTCCGACAGGACGGTTAACCGTACCCATGATCTCACAGCTGATGGGTTTCAGACTCCTCTGGGCATCTGTCGGCTTGGCTCGTACGTCTACGTGCTGGGCATTGACGGCGGCACCGGCTCGCCGTCATCTTGGGGTGGAACCGGCTCCGCGACGTACAGCTGGGACTACTCTGGGCCAAACACAGACAACCAGGTGTCCACTTCGAGCTACTACACTGCTCCCGGCGCGGGCACGATCACGAGCATCACGATTCGCTGCTCGTCATACTCCGGCACGTCCACGTTCTACTTCTGTCTGTGGGACACGTCCGGGAACCTCCTGGCAAACTCGGCCGGAACCGGCCTTGGGACAACTCTGACCGACCAGACGCTGAGCGTGTCCTATCGCTGTTCGTCTGGCCAGGGATTCTACATTGGATTCTGGCGCACCAAGTCCAACTACGGCCAGTGGGGCGTAAACTCCTCAGGGAGCTTCTACACCCAGACTGTGTCCGGCGTTTCGAGCTTGTCCGGCCGGACGGCCTGCGCAAGCCCGTACACCTGTGGCGACATGAGAGCGTTCGTCACCTACACCCCGGACACCCGCGTGTGGAAGGTTCGGAGGTACGTCCAGTCCACGCTCGCGCTTGACACCACATACGCCAGCATCAGTCAGCTGGCGGCTCCGAACACGCCCATCATGTGCTCGGACGGTACCAACGTCATCATCGTTGACCGCGCGAGCGGCTCCAACATGAAGTACCAGAAGTACGATGGGAGTATGGCGACTGTTGGTAGCCTTGTGGACACAGGCGTCAACCCAGGCAACCAGGTCATGTCCTGCGCGGCAGGGAGTTTCGACCTAGGCGCATGGCGACTGCTCGTTCAGGTGTACACCGCAGAGGTTTACTCCTTTGACGGCACCACACCCACGCCGGTCAATGAGACGGCGAATGAAGGATTCTACGTTGCAGGCAACTCGGCTTGGGGCTTGACGTACGATGGAACGCGGTTCTTCAGTCTCCCGGCGAACGGAGGCGCGGCGGTCAACCTGACCAGCCACTCCACCTGGGTCTGGACAACGGCATCGAGTGTCTACTGGGTGGCCTACACCTGGTACGACAGCCAGGCGTCTCACATTCACGAGACAATGGTCAGCCCCTACGCTTCCATCACGCTGTCGCGGCGCGCGCAGCTGGTGATCACCACTCCGTCGATACCTGGCACTGGAGGTCTTGATGACCCCAACAACATCCGGTACTACGCGCTGCCCAACGCTACGCAACCGGCAACTGGCGCGGCGAAGCAGCAGGCCAGTCAGTCGGCCACGACGCTGACGATGACGGCCTACAACAGCGGAGGCGCGGCCGACCCGAGCAGCAACAACTTCCCTGTGGGGTCTGCTGGCATCATCCAGTCAGAGACTGGTAGCCTGGTCTTGAAAGGAGACGGCACCGGCACCGTACCTGTCCGCATAGGATACAACAGATTGGCGGCGACGGCCGCGAGCGTAACGTTCAGTGGCATACCCCAGAGTTGGACGCATCTCAAAGAGTTCGTGAGTGGTCGCAACACCAGCGCCAACAACTACTCGACTGGCCTGACGACAGTGAACGGCGACGCCACCGGCGGTCACTATGAAACGGAACGTACCAGCATGGTGAACGGCAGCGCCGGCACAGGCGTACACGACAACACCACCGGAGGTTTCTATCAAGGCCCGTTCTACGCTGGCCCCGCCCAACCGGCTGGAAGTTTCTCGCCAGTTGAGTACACGTTCTATGATTACGCCTACAGCAACGTCAAGACCTGTATCTGGCAGTGGGGGTTGGCGGATGGAACTTCCTTCCCTCAAACCAACCAGTATTCAGGCGTCAACTACGGTGTCTGGAACAGCACGGCGGCTATCACTTCGATCACGAACTACGCCGACGCCAGCGGCACTGTCCTGTTCGCCATTGGTTCGCTGTTCACCCTGGAGGCGCATCCGTAATGTTCACAGTACACCCAAACCCGCATCACGTCCTACACCCGAAGCTTGGCTGGTTGCACCCGGACGATGCAGCCGCCCTGGGGCTGGAGGTCGGCAACCAGCTAGGCAAGGCCGGAGCGTTCGGACACACATGCGAGTGCAGAGACAAGTGCCCGCGCGACTCCAACCACCCCGAGGCTAATCACGGTCACCACGTCGAAATCGACTGCACCACAGGAATGGTTGGGTACACGAGAGCTTAACCCGGAGCGACGTCACGCTGGAGCTTTACGATGAGCAAACCGAAGCTGATAGGACTGACCGGCTACAAAGGCTCAGGCAAGGACACCGTTGCCCTTGTCCTCAATCGGTATGGGTACCAGCGCGTAGCGTTCGCTGACCCGTTGAAGGCCATCGCGGCCGTCTTGGGCTGGAACGGCGACAAGGCCGAGACTCCCCGGTGCGAACACTGTGGGATGCTACAAGGCCGTGAGCTTCTGCAGGTGCTCGGAACGGAGGGAGTACGTGAGAACATCCGAGATGACGCATGGCTCCTCGCGGCCGAGCGCGCGATTAGTCACCACGACCTGGTGGTTATAACTGACGTCCGGTTCCCCAATGAGGCCGAGTTCGTCAGAGCGCACGGTGGTGAAGTCTGGAGGGTGATCCGGCCGGGACACGCCGGTGACGGTCACGCATCCGAGACCAGCCAGAAACTCATCAGAGCGGATCTGGTTCTCAACAACCACGGTTCCCTCGCGGACCTGGAGGACACAGTGATCTGGGCAATCGAAGCGAAACAAGCTCTGCCAGGCGCAGCGGCTCCGGCGCGACCCAGCCAAGCGATCTGTCAGACGGAAGGCTACGGCCCGACTGAGCTTGACCCTGGCCTCTCAGTCATGGTTAACTCCTGATGGCCATCAAGCTGAATAAGGCCGGAGAGTACATCGACTACGTCCACACCTTCTCCGGCAAGAAGTTCCGGCCGCTCAGCCCTGATCCGGCGCTGATCGACATCCGGGACATCGCCCACGCGCTCGCCATGCAGGCACGGTTCGGTGGCTTCACCGAGACGTTCTACAGTGTGGCTGAGCACTCCTTCAGATGCTCCTACATCGTCCCGGAGGCTGACGCACTTTCAGCGCTGCTCCACGACGCGGGTGAGGCGTATCTGAAGGATCTCCCTGGCCCGATTAAGCACGCTCGCGGCATGGAAGCGTACCGCGAGGCTGAGGACAATGTGATGGCGGCCGTGAACATCGCGTTCCAGCTTCCGTCTCCCCGGCCGGAGTCGGTCACGGTGGCAGACCACGTGATGGTTCACACTGAAGGCCGTGATCTGTTCCCCGAAGGTTCCCACGTCACCTGGTTGGACGAGTCAATGGCCCTGCCTGAGCGGATTGAGCCTATGACGTGGGATGAGGCTGAACGGTGGTTCCTGTGGCGCTTTGCCCAGTTGTGGAGGAAATAGTTGGAGCTTACACACACATCCGCTACGGTCAAGGCGTCCAAGACTCTGAGGCTGTACCCCATCGGTGACGTACACCTGGGCGCGACGGCCTGCGACATCAACGACTTCCGGCGCACCGTTCAGATGGTCGCGGAGGATCGGGACGCGCGTTGGCTCGGCTTGGGCGACATGGGTGACTTCATCATGCCGTCCGACCCGCGCTGGAACATGGATGGCCACGACTGGAAGCGGCTCGGGTACCACAAGGGCAGGCCGAGCAGCGGGAACCTCGCGGTGGAACACGTTGCGTTCATCCGGCGCGAGCTTGAGCCGATCCGCGACAAGTGTCTGGGACTTCTGGACGGCAACCACGAGGATGCGTTCAGGAAGCACTACTTCAGCGACCCCATGCGAGAGATCGCGGAGGCGTTCAAGGTTCGACACCTTGGTTACACCACGCTGATCCAGCTGGACATCGCCAAGCGCGGCCGACCGGACAACCTCTGGACGGTCAACATCTTCGCGGAGCATGGCGCCACAGGTGGTGGAACCATCGGCAACGCCACGAACAGCATCCAGCGACGAGCGGCCGAGTGGGAAGCAGACGTGTACCTCAAGGGCCACGTCCATCAGTACGGCGTGACGCAGAAGGTCGCGCTGTCTTACGGCGAGCAGGACGGTGAGCCGAGGATCGCCAAGCGCGACAGACTGTTCATGCTCACCGGCACGTATCTCCGAGGCTACCAGATCGGCGTACAGGAGACGACTACATACAGCGAGCGCAAAGGCTACCCGCCCAGCGAGATCGGCGGTGGCGTGATCCTGTTTGACCTTGAGGAGCGGAGAATCCACGGAATGAGCACTGCCGCATACGCGGCGGCTCGGAAGGAGTAACGATGGCGTTCCAAATCTTCTCGCAGAGAGATCCGCGTTGGGCAGGCCACGCGCTCGGCTCGGGCACAGGCGAACTTGGCCCGTACGGCTGCTATGAGACGTGTCTCACGATGGTGGCCTATGACGCCTATCCCGACCTGCACTACACGCCGCCAGCGTTCGATGACCTTCTGTGGTCCAAAGGCGTGTTCTCCGGCGACCTTCTGCCCGACAACGCGCTGGACAGAGCGTTCCCGAACGATGGTGGGCTTGGCCCACGCTTCTCGTCCCACGTCGAGGCGGCATTCAACCAGGCTCACATCAACGCGGCCATCGCGGCCCCAGATGAGTACGCAGTGGTGTGGATCCACAACCCGGCCGTGGGTGTTCCCGGCTACCACGCGATGGTGATGTACTCGCCGACGCAGGTGGCCGATCCCTGGTGGGGCAAGGTGATGACCCTCGCCACTTGGGGTGGGCCAGGAATCGTCGTCAAGACGCTGTACGTCAAGGTTCTGAGGGCCCAGCGCGCGGCGGCTGCAGCGGCTCAGGCGGCTGCGGCAAAGGCTACGGCCGATGCGGCAGCGGCTGCGGCAAAAGCTAAAGCCGATGCGGAAGCGGCTCTGGCGGCGGCTCAGGCCCAGGCAGCTGCGGCTGAAGCGGCGGCTAAGGCGGCTGCCGAGGCCCAAGCCCAAGCGGATGCCAAGGCAGCGGCGGAAGCGGCTGCTGCGGACGCGAGAGAAGCCGCAGCCCACGCTGCAGCAGACGCAGCGGCGCGAGCGGAGGCGAACAACACGCCGGTCACGGCTCCTCCGACTCCGTCAGACGCTGTAGCGGCTGCCGCGCAGCGGTTCATCATCTACTGGCTGTTGAGGCTTCTCGGCCGTGTCCGGTAAGCTGTACCAGGTGGTCGTGCGTGAGGCCCAGGTTCCAGTCACGGCCGGTCACCTGGAGTACGCGGTCGCCAGGCAGGTCGCTGACGGGATGTCTGAACAGCACCACGTGACCGCTCAGATCGTGGATGAGGCAACCAAGGAGGTTGTGTACGTCATCGAGCCGTTCGCGGAGAACGTCATCCCCATTCGGCCGGGCATCCGGCCACAAGGAGTAGAACATGGCGCCGAACGCTGATCAAACCCCAGCGGTTGACATCCCAGAACCAGCGGCCGTCGCGGAATCCGGCGTGACCACGTCCGAGTGGAAGCTCATTGTGGGCTATCTCATCCAGCTGGCGGCGTATGGGACGACTGACGCGGCTTCACAGCTTGGCCTCAGCATCCCCAGCGCGGTCGTTTCGCAACTGGCTCAGGTCGAAGTCCTGGGCCTGATCGCGGTTGCGGTCTACGTGATCGGCCGCTCCGTCCGCAAGCTCGGCACAAGCGCGTAAGCTCGGCCGACCAAATCTAACAAGGAGGTACCAGGGCGATGGACAAATGTCCGTGTCCTTGCCACTTCGGCTTGAGTGGCTTGGACCCATGCAGTCAGTGCATCGTTGATCCTGACTGTTGCGACGGCGACGATGACGCCGCGCAGCCAGAATCCGAGATCAGCATAAACCTCCTTTCCGACTGACACCCACTTCCTTCCTTCTCCGGCGACAGCCCTCAGAGAGATCTGGGGGCTGTTTGCTTTTCAGAGCGACGGCGCGCTGGAGCTATACCAGGGGCGCTACAGTCCCGAAAATACACGGAGGTAACATGGCGAAACCAGGAGTGCCGACATCCGGCAACGGCGACTACGCGGAGCTTCCAGAGATGACCTTCATCCTCTGCAAGATCAACGACAAGGATGACGCGCCATCCGTCTCGATGAAGCAGTTCAAGGAGGGCGAGGAGGCCAAGGAGCAGCTGAAGGTCGTGTTTGACGCCATCTACTACCTCGATGACGAGGGGGAGAAGGTGGACGTCCAGGGCAGCCGCATCTGGTTCTTTGGCGGCGTGAGCCTCCACGAGAAGGCCAAGCTGCGCGGTCTGGCCATCGCAACGATGCCCGAGAACACGACACTGGACGTGCTCACGGACGAGCAGGCAGCCGCGAAGGATCGCGCGCCGAACCTGTACGCAGACTTCGACACAGATGACCTGGCGGGCAAGTACGTCTGGGTGATCGGAGAGTTCAAGGATGCCGAAAAGAAGTACCTCAAGCCCACAGGCTTCAAGCGCGCGAAGGTGAAGGCGCAGGAAGCGGCCAAGGCTCCGACCGCTCCGAAGGCTGAGAAGGCCGCTGCCAAGAAGGCCGCCAGCGACGACCTAGACATCTGAGATGGCGCTAGGGTACATGGCCGAAGCTGAAGCGAACCGGAAGCTGCCCAGCGCGCGAGCGAAGCGGCGTGAGGCAGAAGGTGGCGCGGCGCGAAGGTACAACCAGCACCTAGCTGGCATGACCAACAAACAGATGGCGAGGCGTGAGCGAATCCGACAGGCGCAGTTGTTCAACCTCCGCGTGAACGTCACCGGACGGTTGATGATGAACTGGTATCTCTGGGAGGAGCGCGGCGAACCGGAGCACGGTGAGCAACTTCTCCCGGAGATCACCAAGCTACTCAGGACGTTCACCGGCGACGTGGCCGAGCGTATCCGTGGCGCGGCTCAGGAGGCGGCTGAACAGCAGATCCTGAACGAGCAGAACGAGCGCATCATGGCCGAGTTCCAGCCCATTGAGATGCGGGATGGCCCGAAGGCCGAGCCTGTCCCGTTCACCCAGGAGGAGTTGGATGCCTTCGCAGCCGCGACAGAGTAGGCTGTTCCGGTTCGTGGAACTGGCGGCCAAGAAGGATTCCGGTGAGGGGTGGGAGCATCCTCCCATCCCCACCATCGTACCGGAGGCCGAAGCGAACCTGATAGGCTCGTTGACGGATACCGGCGAACACATGCCTGTCCTGGACATCGACCGCATACCCGTTCGCGTGGTCGAGTCCACGACACCAGGCAACTACCACCTGTACATCGACAAGCCTATGCCCTGGTGGCAGTACCAAGACCTGCTCCGCGCGCTCGCGGCCGCAGGCATCCTCGAAACCGGATGGGTGGACGCGTGCATCAAGCAGGGTGCCACGTTCGTCCGCAAGCCAGGAGTGAAGAAGTGAAGCCAGGCGTACCGTCCGGCCGGAAACCGACAGAGGAGAAGGCTGGCTGGTGGCGTGAGGACTTTGGCCAGCGAGTCAAGGCCCACATCAGGTACTACTTCGAGACGGACGAGTTGGCGCCGGATGGCAAGACCAAGATCAAGGTGTTTGTCCCCGGCGTCACGACTGTCCTCAACGAGCTTGGCGGCGATGACTACCTTGTCGGCTGGGCTAACAAACTCGGCCTGGAAGGCATCGACAACCGGCTGTACATGCAAGCAGCTGGCCGAGTCGGAACGCTGGCGCACGACCTGATCGAACGCCAGCTGGACGGCAAGGAGTACAGCCTCAAGGAGTGGTCTGAGGACGAGCAAGAGCGCGCGACGTACAGCGTCAACGCGTTCCTCGCGTGGAAGCAGGGCAAGACCATCGAACCGATCCTTGTGGAGCACCCGATGGTGAGTCGCAAGCACAAGTTCGGCGGCAAGCTTGACTTCTACGGCATCGTGGACGGAGTCAGGACGCTGTGGGACATCAAGTCCAGCCGATTCATCGGGCTGAGCCACAAGTGCCAGGTGACGGCGTACAGCGAGCTACTGGAGGAGAACGGCTTTGAGCGGCCGGAGAAGTTCATACTGATCCGGGTTGGCCGCGAGGAGCAGACGGCTGAGGCTGAGATCCATGAGTTGCAGCAGGCAAAGATGCCGCTGTACTGGCGGATCTTCCTGAACTGTCTCGACAACTACCAAATCAAGAAGGAGTTGAAGGAGCGATGAGCGCAGAAGGTACCAAGCGCGCCAAGAAGGTCGAAGGGCAGACGTCCATCGACGTTCCGGCCAGCATGGAAGTGTTCCAGGTTCATGTGGACTCGCTGAAGGCGCACCCGCTGAACGCGAACAAGCACAAGAACCTGGCCAAGATCGTGGAGAGCTTGCAGGCTCACGGCCAGTACGTCCCGATTGTCGTCTGGGGCGAAGACAAGACAACGATTCTCAAGGGCCACGGCACTGTCGAGGCCGCGAAGGTGGCTGAGATCCAGACCATCAACGTGGTGTACTCGTTCGTGGATGAGGTTGAGGCCGCGCAGATCGTGGCCATCGACAACGCGTCCAGCGACGGCGCGGAGTACGACAAGGAGCTACTGGCCAAGCTGATCGCGGCCGGAGCGCGGCCGAGTCGCACCCGGAAGATCGTGGCGGGCATCGAGCAGACAGACTTCTTTGGGACTGGCTTCGACATCGACACGCTGGAGACGTTGCAGGCTGAGGCCGGTAACATCTCAGAGGCCAGGCTGGAGGAGACGGCGGCGAAGTTCGCTGACCACGCCACATACGATCCCGAAGCGCAGGCAGAGGCGATGAAGAAGCTCAAGACCGTGAGCGGTGTCGCCAAGGCCCAGGGATTCCACGAGGTCATCCTCATGTACGCGGTTGAGGACTACGACAAGTTCATGGCGCGCGTGAAGGCACTCCAGAAGTTCTGGGGAATCGAGTCGGTGGGCAAGACCATCCTTGCGATGATGGAGCGGACGTTGCCGCCAACCCCGGAGGAGACTGAGGCGAGCTTCCTGGAGCTTCAGGATGCCATCAAGGCCGACAAGGGCAACGAGCTACTGGCCGCATTTCAGGCAGGCGTCTATACACGGACGGCGCTGGCCGGGAAGGTTGAAGCGTGAGCGAGGAATATGAGGCAATCGTAGTCAAAGACTTCACCAGCTTCACCCATCGCATCTATCTCCGCAGAGGCGACTTCCTGTACAACGGACAGGGCGGCCAACAACGCGTTCAGATGGCGGCAGCCCTACCTGACTTCCCATTCGCCAGGATACCGGATGGCGCCATGAACGCGATCCTCGCGGCGTTGGCGAAGGAGCTTGGCGCTGTGGAGCACCCGCAGCAACTGCGGGCTGACTACCTCGCGGAGCGCGCCAGGGTGGACAGACTGATTGGGATGCTGGACGTCACGAGATGAACCTCAAGCGCGTTGACGACCTGACCGCGTTTGCGCGGCTCCAGATCTCCTCGTTGGACATTGACCCGGCCTATCCACTCCTCAAGTGGCTGGAGCGTGACATGGAGCCAGAACAGGCTCTGTGGCGCAGCGTCATGTACGTTGCGTACCACTCCCTGCCGTCCAGTGAGGCCGTGTTCCACGCTGCTCCCGAACCGGGTGACAACGTCCAGGGCGCAGCTGCCAAACTCCCCACGGACGTGGAGCGGCGCGGCCTACGCGGAGGCCTGCCGATGACCCTCCACTTCGAGTCGTGGGCGAAGGTCATCGAGATGCACGGCAGCCTGACGGCGTTCTTCAAAGAGGCTCTGACTCCAGACCCGAAGGAGAGTTGGCGCCGGATGGTGAAGCTTGTCCAGACCGTTCGCGGGAACGGGCGCTGGGCAGGCTACAAGCTGGCCGAGGTCTTGATGAAGTCCAACGGCTGGCCGCTCGAACCGCCAGACATGGGCAACGAGAACAGCACTGGCCCAAGACAAGGTCTGGCGCTGTTCTTTGACGTCGTCCACGGCAACAGTCCGGCCGCGATCCGACAGCTGGACGAGCAGGGCTGGATCCTCCAAGACCTACTTGCGCGGCGCGGTCTGCCCATCGCCATTGAGGAGCTTGAGACGTGTCTCTGCGACTTCCACGCGATGGCTGACGGCCGGTACTACAACGGCAAGGGCATTGACGACATCCTCGCGCAGATGAACGCTGCGGAGGCCGACTGGCGCGTTCAGCCCCACATCAAGCCAGTCTGGGAGGCTCGCGCGGCCGTTCTGCCCGCAGCCTACCTGGGAGAGATCAACGGCTGGAAGGGCGTGGACAGGCATCGTGCCAGTCACTACGCTCGAACCGGCGAAGTGATCAGCCGCTAGTCGGAGCGACGGAGCGTTGGAGGTTTACCACCCTGAAGGAGGCGACCTTGAAGTTCATCTACCTGATCGGCGCACCGGGCGCGGGCAAGACGACAACCATGAAGTGGATTCGGTTCCATATGGGCGTTGTGCCGCGTCCGGTGCTTCAACCATTTGCCCACACGCTCTGGATGAAGGATGGCGACGTCAAGGCCACCGAGCTTGGAGCGAACCGTGGGCCGTTCAGTGGGACAGACGCACTGTCCATGAGCGTCATCGAGAAGGCCGTGCCGTTCATTGACTTCCTGGGTCGCGTGGGACGCACCCCGGTGTTCGCGGAGGGAGACAGACTCTCCAACGTGCGCTTCTTTGAGGCGATCCGCGCGGCTGGCTACACGCTCAAGCTGTTCTACCTTGAGGCTCCTGAGGAGCTTCTGGCCGAGCGACGGCGCCAGAGACAGGCGCTGTACGGCGCCAAGGCTCAAGACCCAACGTGGGTGATCGGACGTGCCTCAAAGGCTCGCGCGCTGGCACAGGCCTGGGGCGCGACGGTGATCCCAACCTACCATCCGGCTGACATCATAGCTGGCGACATTCTCAAGGAGATCGCATGATTGAGCTTCGGTTGCGTTCCAAGATCCCGCAGGAGGAGCTTGAGGCTAAGGTCGGCAAGCTGCTGGACCCACGAGACTTCGGCGTTGTCCTGACGCAGGCCGCCAAGGTTCTCCGGCCGGACGGCAAGCCACTCTGCATCTACCTGCCTGGGGCCATCCCAAAGGAGTTGAGGGACAGTGTTTATCCTACCCTTCATGAGCTTCGGAAGTTCGAGAGCCACAACCGGGGTAACGCTTCTGGCTACCGGCGAGTTGCGCCGAAGCATGGCGGTGAGAAGGCGGGCACTCGAACAAGCACGTCAGACACCGTCTCCTCGGCCATCATCGGCGCGTTCGACCCGGCCGGAGCGAAGCAGTACTGTCGGCTGACGGCGTGGACAGGCTCGGAGGCCGAGAAGTTTGAGTCACTCCAGCCGCTGTTCCAGCACATCGGCGCGCTGTACCAGCAGTACGTCCCGGATCGGTACGCCATCCAGATGGAGGTCGTCAACCGGACGCAGGCTGAGTGGGTCATCCACGACACCCCGTTCACGACCGTGACGGTGAACAACAGCTACCCCACCGGCGTCCACCAAGACTCCGGTGACCTTCCCGAAGGATTCAGCAACGTGACCTGCCTCCGGCGCGGCAAATACACCGGCGGCATGCTCACCTTCCCGGAGTACGGCGTGAGCGTTGACCTTCAGGACGGCGATACGCTCCTGATGGACGCCCATGACTGGCACGGCAACACCGTGATGACCTGCGGCGTCTGCGGTGAGCGGATCGCCCACACCCACGAGGAGTGCGGCAGCGAGCGCATCAGCATCGTGTGTTACTACCGAACCAAGATGCGCGAGTGCGGCACGTACGATGAGGAGTACGCCAAGGCCATGGAGTTCGCGGACAAGTCCACCGAGCGCGGGAAGCGGCTCGGATGACGCTGAGGGAGGCAGCCTTAGCGTACGCACGACACGGGCTGGCTGTCTTCCCACTCCAGCCCCGAGCGAAGCGGCCGGTGCCAGGATCGCACGGCGTCCATGACGCCAGCCGCGATGAAGAAGTCATCAACAAGTGGTGGACGGACGAACCTAACGCGAACATAGGTATTGCGTGTGGGCGTCCGTCCGGCGTTGTCGTGTTCGACGTGGACGGTGAGTTGGGTGAGGAGTCGCTCAAGGCTCTGAACCTGTCTCTGCCCTATACGCCAGCCGTTGCGACTGGTCGCGGCACACACATCTACTTCATGATGCCCGACTCACCTCTGGGTAACCGCGCGGGAATGTCGCCAGGGTTGGACTTCCGGGCTGACGGAGGCTACGTTGTAGCACCACCGAGCATCCACCCGGACGGTCACATGTATGAGTGGGCCGTGGACTACACCGTACCGTTCGCCAAGATCCCAGCCGAGATCCTGGAGATGGCTCAGCGGTCGGTGTCCGTCTCCCAGACGCTGGAAGGCCCCATCCCGAAGGGTAAGCGCAACGACACGGCGTTCAGGCAGGCCAGCGCGATGCGGCGGCTGGGGATGGATGAGGAAACCATCTTCACGGCGCTGCGGGCAGACAAGAGGTATGACCCACCGCTGTCCGACTTCGAGCTTGGACGGATCGCCAAGAACGCGGCGCGGTACGAACCGGACGCAACGCTGGAAGGCAACGAGAAGTTCCAAGCGCGAATCAAGGCGAAGGGCGCTGCTCAGCAGCCTACGCCAGACGCAGAGCTTGACCCGGAGTACGTTCCAGGCACTCGTATGTCTGACGTTCAGCGTGAGTACACACGGTGGCTCTGGTATCCGTACTTCCCGGCTGGGAAGCTTGTGATACTTGACGGTGATCCCGGCCTGGGTAAGTCCACGCTGCTACTCGACTTGGCAGCGCGGTGGTCGCGCGGCGACGTCAACCCGGACGGCGCGATGAACGGCTGGTCAGAGGAGTTCAGCACTGTGCTCATCTCCGTGGAAGACAGCCTTGGAGAGACAATCCAGCCGAGACTCAAGGCTCAGAAGGCTGACATGTCCCGGATCGTAGCCATTGAGGACATCCGGCCGAAGGCTGGCGAGGAGTTCGGCGTGGAGATCGTGAAGCACATGCCGTACATCCGGCGAACCATCGAGCAAGAGCAGGCGCGGTTCATGATCGTTGACCCGCTGATGGCGGTCTTGGACGAGACGGTGGACACGCACCGCGACCAGGCAATCAGGTCGCAGGTGATGGCGCCACTTCGCAAGCTCGCGGAGGAGACAGGCTGTACCATCGCGTTCGTTCGCCACTTCAACAAACTCTCGGGCAACGCGGCAATCTACCGTGGAGGCGGTTCCATCGGCATCATCGGCGCCACGCGCTCGGCCATGATCGTCGCCAAGAACCCCATCGACCCGGAGGGCAGCCGGATCTTCGCCCACGCCAAATCCAACCTCGCGCGCTCCGGGAAGTCTTGGGTGTACCACATTGAGGACGGCGATGACGTGGGCCTATTCCGCTGGGACGGCCAGAGCGACATGACGGCCGACCAGCTGGTGATGGACGACCTGCGAGACGCGCCCAAGCGCGCGGAGGCGATCAGGTTCATCAACGACATGCTCGCCAACGGCCCCATGACGGTGGACGAACTCAAGGCGGCGGCGAAGGTGGACGGAATCACCTGGTCAACCGTCGAGAGTGCGGCCCAGAAGATGGATGAGGCTGGCGCGCTCAAGCGGACTGGAGGCGGAAACTACGGTGGCCCCAAAGTCTGGGCACTGAAAGGAATGGAGGTTGATGTCGATGTCTGAGACAACCAAGTCTGTCCTCGACATGATGAAGGCAGATGCAGCGAAGCGCGGCGTGGATCTGGGGCCACCTGAAGGCGGGTACGCAAAGGCCGCCACACCGACGCCACGCATCCCGGTTCGGCCCATGAGCGGCTCCGTGGACGACCTTCTCACAGAGAGTCAAGTCCACGAGCGCGCCCAGAGTTGGAACATGCAGCGCGTGACTCCCGAACAGATGAAGGAGTGGCGCGAGCGGATCGCGGCGGCTCCGGCCAAGATCGCGGCGGCCAAGGAGCGCGGCGCAGATCCGAAGGCCATCAAGAACGCGGAGGCGACGTTGGCCGAGCTTCAGGACAAGTTTCAGGCAGCTGTCTTGGCTGAGGCCAAGTGGTACATGCTGGACGCGGCGAGTCGGATCATGATCGACTTCGGAGAACGGATGAAGGACACCTTCACGGAGGCTGGAGGCACGCTGACCTTCGACATTCCCGGCGTCCTGACGTTCCGTTGCGATCTGACCAGCTATGACGAGATCCCTTTCTGATCCGGCCTGCCGTCTGGATCGAGATAGACGACAGGCCGCGCCAACGGTCTGAACCCGAGCTACCTAAGCGTGGCGCCATCGTCAGGGTGGAGAAGGTGACTGAGGTCGCCATCGCCCACAACCACCTGAGCGCGGCGTACCGGCTGACCGACCTTGATGGCACTCCGTTGCTCATGGGTTTGTCAACCACGCTGGAGGCGGCTGCGGCGCTGGCGAGGTCGCGCGGCTGGAGGCCGGAGACGACCAGTGTAGTCACGCAGCCCAAAGCCACCCCAGCTGTTAAGAAGTCTTTACCAAAAACTAACCAGATAGGTCTTGGACTGGACGGATGACCCACCCCATGATTGAATCCTGTCCACGTCCATCCCATTCAGGAGAGTCGAAGTGAAGACCAAGAAGATGTCGCGGAACCAGTACACCAAGGACATGCAGCGGCCGGTGGCCGAGCGGCTGGCGGAGCGGTACGGGAAGTTCATCCCGGCGTCGTTCACGTACCGCGTTGGCCCGGACGGCTGCGTTCAGCGGGTGGAGGCGTAGCATGGACGAGGTCACCACCGCCATTCTGGAGGCCATCGAGACAAGCCTACACCGCCAGGCTATTGCGGCCGAGAAGCAAGCTGAGGCTTGGACTCGGATCGCGGATGCCGTGGAGGATTCCATGAAGATCGGAGGCCCCATCGACCGCGCAGCGAACGGTCTGTGGAGCTTGGGGAGGAGTAAGGGTGGCCGCTAAGGAATCGGTAGTCACCCACGTCACCAAGGCTCAGTACTGGGCTCGGCACCAGTACTGTGTGTCGATGGCGGAAGTCCAGATGACGCTCCGCGACACGCTGAGGGTCAACCCGCAGTTCGTGATCAAGCCACAGCACCGCCAGCCCTATTGCGACCACCCGGAGGATGGCTTGTGCTTCGGCGCGGCCGGAGACGACATCACAGACGCGCAGCTGGCGGAGGTCAACGAACGGCTCGCGGCGCGAGTCGGCAAGAAGGCTCCGGTGCAGGCAGCCGCGAAACCCAAGCCTGAGCCAAAGCAGCCACGCGCAGCGGTGGATGATTCAAAACACCCAACAGAGGAGCCAGGCAAGCCTAAGCGTGGGCTGCCCGCAGGGCTGCAGGAGTACCTGCGCAAGAAGCGCGAAGCCAAGGAGGCAACGGCATGAGAGGTCAGACGGTTCGACTGAGTTCATCAAGCGGCTCCGATCCGCTGGCTGGATGTGTCAGCTGCGTCGGGATCAATCCTGTTCAACCTTGCGATCTGGAGCGCGGTCATCTTCGCGGTCGTCAAGGTCGCGCACCTGGCCTGGTTCGGCCGATGGTGAAGTACATCGTCACGATCCCGGCGTACAGCGACAAGTCCACCAGGCTCCAGTTCCCTGACGCCGAGAGCTTCAACGCGTTCCTCCGTGAGCGCGCTGAGGTGGCCGAGATGTTCGGCGTGGTGCAGGAGTTCACCGTTGAGACTCAGGAGGTATCGAATGGCTAAGGTTCCCGACATCCTCACCGGCGTTACCATCGAGGTGCTGACGCCAGACAAGATGGCGCTCGCCAACCAGCGCGACTACTGGAAGGAGCAGGCACTGGACGCCATCGACATGTGGCAGAAGGCCGAGAACGCGGCAGATAACCTGGCCGCCAAGCTCGCGGAACAGGCGCTGATCAACGAGGAGTTGAGAGCGCGTGTGTCGTGGTACCGGAACATGTACCACCTGGCAGGAGGCGACAAGATCAACGACCTGATCGCTGAGCACCGGCTCAACTCAGTCGGATGAGAGGCTTCAAGAAGGCTGCCAAGGCGCAGCCAACGCCAACGATCCCGACTCGCGCGGTCACGTTCACCTTGCCGTTCGGAGAGGCCGAGACGCTCAAGACGGTTCAAGCGGCGTTGACCCAAGCTCGTTGTCTGGGAGTACCGGACGACGCCAAAGTACGGATCACAGGAGGCTTTTCCATGTATGGAGGAAACGGATTCACCGCGTACTTCAGCTGGGACGAGCCACTCGTGCGGTGACCGATGCGGAATACCTCAAGCAGTATGGGCTACAACCGGGCGAGTACACCCAGCTGCTTGAGGCTCAACACGGTGTCTGCGCCATCTGCGGCCGACCACCGGCCAAGAGGGCGCTGGCGGTTGACCATCACCACGCCTGCGGGCGCTACAAGAAGTGGCTCCGCGCGAGCGTGAGAGGGTTGCTCTGTACGAATTGCAACCGTGGGCTGCTGCGCGAACGTCCGGCGCTGCTCCGGCTCGCGGCTGACTACTTCCAGGCGCACTTGGACGTGTGCCCGTTGCATCAGGAGGCCGAGAACGTTGCCTGACACCAGCGCGTTGGATGAGATATTCGGCCGGAAAGAGGCCGACACAGCCACGCAGCTACCGCAGATGGGCGAGGCTCCGCAGCTACAGATCATCGTGACCGCGACAGACATGGAGACGTTCCGACTGATCTCCATCACCAAACACAACGCGATGAGCATCCTGCCGCTCCTCGTCCACCAAGTCATCGGCGCCATCCGTGAGTACACTCGTGGCTGAGCCGATCCAGGCTCCGCGACGGCACCGCATCTACTTCAAGGTGGAGGCGGTGCTGTTTCGGTTCCTACTCCGATTCAACCCCAAGCAGTCGAGGTACGTCTGTCCGGCCTGCCTCCGGCTCGACCACGAGCACTGTGAGGGCGCGAACGGCCGCTGGACGTTCTGTCTCTGCGATGATCCAGACGAGTACGCCCACCTCCATCTCCACCCGCATGATCCGTCTCGGCTCTGGCCATACCCGGAGGCGACGGCCAGCATGGAGCACGGAGGGCTGGACGACACGCTGGACTTCCTGAGTGAGCTTGAGCGCCAAGAAGCGGCCAAAGAGTTAAGAATGGTAAATTCTGACCAATTGGGGTTGTTTTCCTCAGAGGCCGTCGAGTAACATCGTACTCATGATGAACGACACTCCCGAGCTTACAGACGGATACAAGGTCAACCACAAGCCCAGCGGCTTTGTCCCGGAGGATTATGAGGCTCTGGAGGAGTGGGATTTGAAGTTGGAGCGCCCACGCTTCCAGCCAGGCCCATTCGCCAACCTGGAGAGGGCGCAGGCCGAGTTCGAGGCAGCGATGAAGTGGTGGCGCGCCGAGATCGCGCGGATGAAGACAGCGTTCGGCAACGGTTCCATCTGCGACCCGCAGACGCTCAGCGGAGGCCGCTGGCCCCACGTCTGCGACCACTGCGGCAACGTCACTGTCCGGTACGCCTGGAGCGTGCTGCACAAGCCCAGCAACGAGGTCATCTGCATCGGCCACGAGTGCGTGGAGAACAAGCTCGGGCTGACGATCAGCGCGTTCAGGATGAAGTACATCAAGGATCGCGCGGCGAAGGCAGCCGACCAGGCCAAGAAGGCCGCGAGGCTGGCGGCGTGGCGCGAGGCTAACCCGGAGGCCGCCAAGTTCATGGAGTCACTGAACCCGGACACGGAGCGGTTTGACTTCCTCCAGAGCTTGATGGACTACCTGATGAAGAACTGGGAACTGACCCCAAACCAGACGGCCGCTGTCGTCAAGATCGCGGCGAAGCGCGCTGCTCAGGCCGCAGAGAAGGCCGCAGAGCAGGCTGCCGAGGTTGTCCCAACCACCCCGGCTCCGTCCGGGCGCGTGGCCGTGATCGGCGTGATCAAAGGCGAGAAGTGGGTGGCCTCAGACTTCGGGAACACCCGCAAGATGCTGGTCAAGCTGGACGATGGGAACAAGGTCTGGTGCTCAGTCCCGAGCAAGCTGTTCCCATTCGAGCCCAGCGACGGAATCAAGGGCAAGCGCATTAAGTTGACGGCCACGTTTGAGAGGAGCAAGGATGACGAGCACTTCAGCTTCGGCTCGCGGCCGAACGCAGAACCGGCGTAAGGGCAAGTTCACCAGGCGTCCGGTACACCCGGATGTCCTGGTTGCGGAGCGGCTGGAGAAGGCCGCTGAGGAGAGGCGGAACGGGCCAACCGCCATGGAGATTTTGGCCCAAGGTCTTGGAGGAGACAGGAAGTGACGACATCAATTTTCACGCGGTCGAAGATGAGCGGCGTGGCGGAGAAGCGCATACGTGAGTGGATCGCGGCGCTGGTCTCCGGCGACTACAAGCAGACCACCGACAACCTCCGCTCGCAGGCGTCCACCAACCCCGGATACTGCTGCCTGGGCGTCATCTGCCAACTTCAGAACAATGAGGGCTGGGGCCACCTAACCAACGGATTCGGGCACGCGCTGGGTTCGCCCACTGCGCCGAACGGATACCTGGGCAAGAAGGCGGCGAGCGCGTACCACCTGACGATGGCGGGACAGAAGCAGCTGGCCAAGCTGAACGACGGCGGCCACGGCTTTGGCGAGGTCGCTGTGTTCATCGCGGAGCAGCTGGGCCGCAAGCTCGCGGCGCGAGCGTAACGATGGCCAAGAACCCATCGCGGTTGTCCCAGCGTAAGACGGCCGCCAGCCGCCAGGAGCAGTACGTGGAAGCCACGACGCTGCCGGACGGCCAGCGTGACCGGAACCGGCCGAAGTTCATCAAGTGGCTGCGCGGGAAGTTCGGCATGACCGTCTACGAACGACAAGGCGGGAAGGTCACGGCCGAGGTCAAGGTGGGCGCGCCATACCAGCGCGTTCAGCACCGGCCGCAGGCCAGGAGCCACCGTGGCTGACGGCAAGAAGTCCAAGACAAACGTGACCAGCCGAACGGCGACACCCCGAGATCCCCGGCCCAAGTCAGAGCTTGTAGTGGAGGCATACATTGGACCCAAAGGCGGAATCAGGCTCCACCGACACTTCGAGCCCATCAACCGCGATCCACTCCACGGCTCGTAAGGGCGCGAGGTTGATACAGGACAAGCGTGGGTGGGTGTTGAGCCCACTCACGCAGCTGTTCGAGCATCCACTGTCCTCACCTGAGTGGTGGTTTGAGCAGCTGAAGCGCCAGCAGCGCATCGCTGGAAGATAGAGGGAAGGAGGTACATGGAAGATAACACGACCTGGGTCAAGACGTGGGAGCAGCTGTACAAGGAGTTCCCGGAGGCGCATGACGCGTCCACCAAACACTGGTACACCGTTCCCGGCGCGAGTAAGTCAGCGTTCCACGAGTCCAAGATGCCGAGTGGCGTGTCGGGACAGTACCGGCTGAGCTTCTTGATGTGCCAGCTGGCGATGTCCGAGTGGTACGCCCACAAGAACCTGGACGAGTTGGCTGACGAGGCCGCGCAGTTCATCGCGGACGACAAGGGCACGGTGGAGGAGCGTCAGCGCGCGGTCTGGGCGGCTCGGCTGGAGCCTCACCAGGCTCTGCGGGATGCGCTCAACCAAGGGTTGGACAGTGTCTATACCCTGGCCGGGCTGACTCCGACGCAGACCAAGATCGCTCAGTACATGATGGCCGGGACGCCTGACGAGGTCATCCGTGATCTCATGGGCTACAAGGCTGCTACCTCCCACGGAGGGCGCAACGACTCGGCCAAGACAGTCCGTACGCGGCGCGTGGAGATCCTCAAGAAGTTGCAGTCCATCATCAAGTAGGAGAAGGAATGGTCACCATTACAGTGGCGGAAGGCAGGAAGGCGTACAACGAGATGCGGACACGGAGCGACGGCGCGCTGGAGCTACGTATGAGATACAACCATGAGGAGGCCGTTGCGGCATTCCTCGCCCAGTGTGAGATTGAGAGGCCGGTGGAGTTCGCGCGCGTGGTCGCCAAGTACCCAGTCCTGACGGAGCGTCAGCTGGAAGATCGGCGCGAGACGGAGCTTCACGCATTTGGGCCTGAGGATGCCGACGCGGAGGACAGCCTGGTCAGCGACATGACCGCTGCCGCTTCGATGCAGGCGTACAACCGGGCGCTGGAGGCCGCTGAGTTGGCCCGCAGGCGCGGTGAGCCTGTCTAATGCCTGGACCCATCCAAGAGGACAACGGCAGACGGCCGGTCACCTGCGACAGGTGCGGACGCGTCTGGTGGGTTGGCTACTCGGAGGCTGTGAAGCTGATGCAGACCGGCCAAGCTTGGATCGCCCACCGGCAAGAACGTGTCGGTGAGGTGGACAATGGTACGCTCGGCGCCACTCCGGGAAAGTGGGAGGCTGTAGCGTACCTGAAAGGCTTGTGCGACAACTGCCACCACGGTGTCATCCGGCCGAGCGTTGAGGCCGAGTCCCACCACATCTATGAGCGGACGCGGCACATGCTCGCGGTCGGAGTTGACCCCGAGAACGCCACCAGCTACGCCATCGAGGAGTATCAGGAGGAGTACGCACGGACGTTCATGCCTGAGTTCCACTCGTTCTGGCAGACGATTGGTTGGGCTCAGCGTCCTACGCCACTCTCAGAGGTTGACTTCAGCCTGCTTCCACCCGAGTTCTTGGGTGAGGAGCTTGGGCTTGAGGACGGCTCCCCAAGGTGTCCACACGTCAACCCACCTGTAGACTGGACGCAGTACAACGGACTGGTCAACCCATGAGCGTCACGGACATCCCGGCGTCCATACCCTTTTGGTGGCGTCTGTACGCGTCCATGTTCTGGTTCGCGCTCGCGCTGGTATTCCAAGGCTTGGCCGTGGGGCTAGTGTACGAGGGCATAGCCATCTACACACGGCAGGTGCCCACCATCTCGTTCGTCACGGCGTTCGAGCTTCTGAAGCACCCGGTTTGGTGGGTGACCATCGCGTGTCTCATCAGCTTCGCGCTCGGAGCATTGATCACGCACTTCTCCCACTGGACACCATGAGGAAGTTCGCAACCACTCTGGGGATACTCGCGGCCGGACTACGACAGCGCGAGGAGCGCGCGAAGGCCGAGCCACTGTTCGGATTCACCTGGTTGGAGACATGGAATGAGGAGGTTCGCAGCATGGCTGAGTTTGGCGTTAGGCCAGATGGCCGATTTGATGGCGACAGCTACGGCGACAGCCAGCGGAGCGACAGAGGCCAACCCGTTCTTCCACGCACCGGAGGCGTGGTTGACCGTGAAGGTGATGTCTGTGATCGCAGCTGCTGTCATCCTGGCGTTGCGCGACTCGACCCGGCTGAACCGGACGGCCTTGTGGCTAGGGTTAGGCTGCTCCGTAGTCGCAACGTGGAACTGGACGCAGAGCTTTGGCGGCTCCTGGTGAGCGCATGAGACCAAACGTTACGCGAATCAACCTCGAACGGCCGTTCGCGGTTCAAGGAGACGGAGGCATCCACGGCCTTGGCGATGATGTCACAGTGACCATCCGCGCTCGGATCGTTGCGGTGGAGGATGAGGTGGCCGACGTCGCCACGTTCGGCTCGGCCGACAAGGAGTTCATAGCCACAGGCGTCCGAGAGTTCAAGCTGCTGCCGTTGTCAGCGAAGGTTGGCCGATGATCTACGTGTACGAATGTACCCATCCCGACTGTGGTGCCGTCACCGAGCGGATCCGCATGGTGGCTGACGCGGATCTCCCGGTGGAGTGCCCTTGTTCGCGCTCTCACGAGACTCGGCGCGTGCTGTTCCCTGGCGGAACCATCACCACCTGGCACACTGGTGGCTCCACACGTGGGGCGCTCAAGCCTGGTTGGGCCGAGAAGATCGGCCGCGACTACCGGGCAACCCAGATCAAGCAGACCATGGAGGAAACACTCTGATGGCCCTCAAGGAGTACGCTGACCACAACGGTATGTGCACGTGGCACCACGAAACCACGGACAAGCGGTGTAACGCTCCGGGCATCCTCGGCTCAGCCAGGGTATCCGTCTGTGAGGCCCATCTGGACGCCCACATGAAAGCCACCAAAGATCCGGCCGACTACGCGGAGTGGAGGGCGCTACGGGACAAGCAGCTTGCCGATGTCTCCCAGTGACGCACAAGGCATCCTTCTTTCAGCTGTCCTTGGCGCTGTCGTTGCTGTGGCTGTCTTTGAGTCTTGGCGCGCCGACTCTCGCCAATCTCGGCAGCGGTGCATCTGCGGTCACCCGCGTGTTGCTCGCGGAGATGGCGGGCACGTCCAGCGCATGGATGCTGACTCAAAGGCGTACTGGCCAGGAGCGGAGTACAACCCGTACCAGTGCCGAGCCTGCCGGTGCCGGACGTTCATCTGGGACGGAGTGAAGCGGTGACCAGCATCGAGGCCAAGAAGGAGTGGGATTCCCACCTAGCTGGCTGCGAGCAGTGTCAGCTGGCCACCAAAGGCGTCCTGCGTACCAAGGATGATGGAACCGGCTGGGCGCGTTCGTGGGAGAAGCGCCCTGATGGTCGCCAGATGTGGGGAGCGTGGGTGAATATGCTCGACAAGGAGTACAAGAACCGGACATGAAGCCAACGCCAGAGCATGAACGCGTCATGGCTTCCCTGGAGGCTACCAAGGCTGTCCTGGCGAAGTCTCGCGCGGAGCTTGACCTGGCCTTGGCTGAGTCCGGCCGTCTCAAGCGACAGGTAGCCAAGCTCAACAGGTGCCCCCATGGTATTACCTCAAAGCAAAGGTGCTCCATCTGCAGTCGGAGCGACGTTGCGTTGGAGTAGTACGGGCAACCGTCGCAAAGGCTTTGTGGTTGCGCAGGATGCGTTAAGAAGCGTAAACCGCCACGCGCTCGGCTCCGCGTGTAACAAGTACCCGGCCTGTTAGTTCTGGACCACTCAGGTACGTAAACCAACCAGGCTCTGCATCCTGGTGTTAGCGTGACGGTGGACAAAGCCCAGACACGCCGGTAGGCACGTCAACCGGCAGGCAGCGATCCAGCGCAAATCTTCGGCCGGATGGCCAGAGGGATGAGACACCCTCGCGTGGATGGAGCAGCGCGGCGGGAACTGGTCTGCTACGGCAGAATTGCAGTACCGGCTCGCGGACGGTGGTTAGCCAGAGTCCCACCACTAGACAAATTCTGGTAGCTTGGCCGGATGACGCTGAGGCGTCCATCGCAAGCAGGCGCGCGCTCGGCCGGTGGAGAGAACAAGGACACTCCACCGGCCACTTTTCATGTCCAGAATGTTGAGTGGCCGAGCCCATCCAAGTCAAGATTGCCCGGTTATTCTGCCTCAGGTAGGCGTATAACAGAGTAGAACCGTTCATACAGCGGTCGCAAGCTTCAGGAGAAGGAGAATTGTCATGGCAAAGGGTGAACTCATCGTAAGAGACGGCCGCGTGAGTGTGTCGGCGTTGGCGATAGGGCTGATCAACCGGATCGGCAAACCGAAGGCGGTGGCGTTGGCGAACGAGATCCTGACAGATGTGAAAGCGCCAGCGCCCAAGGCGGCTCCGCGAGGCCCCAAGCGCGCGCTGGCGGACATACAGCCAGTGAAGGGCATGGCTCCTCAGAAGGGTCAGCTGCCCGCAGGACTGGTAGCGTGGTTGAAGGCAAACCGGCGCCAGAAGGCGGCGAGCCAGAAGGCGACAAGCGGCCGGAGGCGAGCGGCGGCGGCGTAGCAGAGGTGGGCTGAACAAGCTAGGGCTGGGCGGGAAACCGCTCAGCCTTTTCTTTTGGGAGAACTGTTGGTGGACTGCGGATTGTGGGCCCAAAATAGTTTCAAAATAGTTCCAAAATGGGGTTGTTTTCTGCCATCGATGGGTTTACCATCGTACCTATGAACAGCACCAAGCGGAACCGACTCAGCCGATGGAACCAGACGAACGTCATTTGCCACTGCTGTGGGAAGCGCACCACCGACATGAGTGGAGAGGGCACCGAGCTTTGCGGTGTCTGCTTCGACTCGGCCGGGATGGAGAACCAGCACAGCGACACGAACGGCGAGCACTACGGCGAGAAGCCAACTGACTGCCCCTACTGCCTGGGACTCCAGTGCATGCATGAGGCCAAGGCCGCGCGGAAGGCCAAGACGATCATCGACGCGATCAACCAGCCGGAGAACGCGGCCAAGCTGAACCAGGCCATCAAAGAGGTCGTGGCTGAGGCTGCCGCCAAGATGGCGCTCGACGCGAGTGGACGGCGCCACGGCGCTGGCGGCCGGTTCGTGAAGAAGGTGGCGAAGTGACGCCAAGCTTCTGGATCGAGTATGACCACGGTTTCCCTGTCCTCCGTTGGGCTGACCAGGCTGACGTGGATCGGATGGACAACGTGGCAGCCAACGCTGCCAAGCGTGAGATCCTTCGCAAGCGCGCGGAGGAGTTCACCAGCCGGTCAGTGTTCGAGTTCGTGATGGGAACAGAGGATGAATAACTACACCACGCGCGTGTTCAAGTTCGGCCCAGGCTCATTGGAGGGCGTCACCCTCCGAGTCTGGGCCCACCGGCGTGACGCTGACCACCTGTTCGGACGGCTGGAAGGCTGGTACACGGTGTACTGCGGCGCGGGCAACGACCACCAGGTGGCCATCAACGAGGTTCATGATGGCTGGAAGTCTCGCGGAGGCGCCAAGTACAACCTTGACGGTGAGCTTCCCGGCCTACTCGCGGCTGACGATTGGCTGGGCTCTGCGTTCCAGGGCATCCAAGGAGCGGCCGACAACCTCGCGGCCCAACTCATCGAGTGGGCGCTGGAGGATTGGGTTGACCCTTGCGAAGATTGACGCAAAATAGTTTCAAAATGGGGTTGTTTTCTGCGCTGCCATCGTTTATGGTCTACCTATGATGAACCGCGCAGCTGACTACCGAACCACCGAAGACAAACTGTTCGACATGTACAACCACCCGAGCGCCAGCCAGGGCGAGAAGGACAACGCTGGTGCGATGTACTTCAAGCGCACCGGCAAGCTCATCCAGATGCACCAGCGCACGCCTGACCCGAACGTCCGGCCATCTGTCTCGGCGTCCACGATTGACGAGATCATGCGCGAGTGGGAGCGCCAGCAGGCTGCTCGGCGCACGGCTGCTGCGTCTCGGCCAGCTGCTGACCCGTACGCGTACGGCCGGAGTGACTACAACGACCCTGACCGCGTGGCGGCTCGGGACGCGGCGCGCAGGGCTGCGTCGGCAGCGCGAGCGCGAGCGCGAGCGCGAGCAGCGTCTGGTGCGCGGCGATCCACGACCTATCGCAGCCGCTGGGCTGACTCCTCCGCGAAAGATTACTCCAGCCGTGGCTGGTCGCGGCACGCGGGTGGCTGGATCGATGCGGATGGCCGGTACCACGACGCGCAAGGCCGGTACGCCAAGAGGCCACGGTGAAACTGAGCAAGCTCGAAGGCCACCGCATCTCTTGGTTCGTGTACGCCAGCAACGGCTCACGCTCGGAGCGGCTGCGGCGAACCGCGACGATGCGTGGCCGGTGGGACGGCTGGGACGCGGAATGCTCTTGCGGGTGGGGTACCCACACTGGTGGAGCCATCAAGGAGCGCGTTTGGGAGGCCGTCATCGACCACAAACTTGAGTGCGGCGCAAGATTCTTGTGAAAATGGGTTGTTTTCCTCCGCGCGACGGATTATGGTTACTCGTATGAACGGTTCGATCACCTGCGGAAGCTTCAGCGCGATGCCGATCAGCGGCACCGTGGAGAAGGCCGTCTGGGAGATCACCTGCAACTGGCTCGATGGCTGGATGCAGGAAGTGATCTGCTCGGAGCGCGAGGTGGCCGAGATCATCATGAAACTGCAAGCGGAATACCGGAAGGAGAAGGCGTCATGATCAAGCACGAGGACAAGAACGGCCGGACAGTCAAGGTCGGTGACCGAGTCAAGTGGGGTGACCAGATCCTGGAAGTGCGCATCGTTGAGGGTGAACTTCCCGGATCGCGCGCGACGGCCGAAGGCCACGGCACGCTCCTCCTCAACGGCCACGAGCGCGGCAACGAACTGTCGAGCGGCAACCGCGTTGTCGAGGCGCGCGAGGTTGAGGTCATCGCCCACTTCCTGGAAACCCAGGGTCAGTGGACACTGATGTACTTCCCTCACGAGCGGTACAGCGAGGCTCGCAAGCAGTCAGAGCGCGGCGAAGTCAAGGCCATGGGTGTCTGCGAGCGCTGTGGCGGCAACGGTCTGGAACCACTCGGCGCTGGCAAAGGCCACAACGGCTCGAACCTCTGCCGCAGGTGCGGTGGCTACCACTCGATGTGGAATGAGCGGTTCGGCTACGATGTGGACGTGTACCCGGCTGAGGTTGAGCGAGACTTCTACAGCGAGACCAAGGCAGAGCACGTCAAGCCTGCGGAAGTCTCCATGGGTTCCATCGGTAGCGTTTCAGCGACTGACGCGCGGCTCCGCGCGAGGTTGCTACAACTGGCGGCGGACATCGCGGAGCTTCACACGCTCCGGCTGACCACCGAGTTCAACAAGGAGGCGTAGACATGTTCGAGGTCAAGGTCACGTTTATGGAGTTCGGGCGCGAGACTCCTGTCCAGCGCCAGATGACCATCGCAACGTTCGAGGCGATCCGCGAGACGGACGCCATGAGAATCGCGCGAGCGGCTGCGATCCGGTTCGCCAAGCAGATCGACAAGGGATTTGCTGTGGACGTGGTGAACGTCGCAGATGAGGACAACCGTGAGAAGGCGTTTGGGCTCGTGTACCACCGTGACGCGAGCTTCTGATGAGACGGTTTGAGGGAATCCCGGCCACCTGTGAGGATGGGACAGAGTTGACCATACTCGCCATTCGGAGGAGCGTGATGGAGTTCACAGATGATGAGCTTGAGATCCTCAGCTGGGCGCTGGATGACCACGTGGTCAAGATCCTGACGCGAGCGGAGGCATTTGGGTACGTTGGCGGCGTCCGGCGCAAGGATGGATCACCCAACCTGGCGTACCTCGACACTATGATCATCAAGAACCGGATTGAGGCCGAGCGTGAGAGGCGCCAGCAGGCCAAGCTTGACCAGCGTGGTGTGGGACGAGACTAGCGGAATACACTGGAGGTTGAAATGGCGAAGTTGACAGATGACGGCAGAGTGGTGGACGACACTGGTGAGTGGGAGTACAAGTTGGCTTCCGTCCGGCCGTGGCACAAGCTCGGTGACGGCAACTCCAAGAAGCCAGGCATACGCGAGACGTTCCAGGCAGCGGAGTTGGCGCGGCTGGAGCGCATTCGCGTTCGGAAGGATGGCTGATGGAGAAGCGATACGCGATCATCAACCTACCGGAGAAGGCAACCGTCCAGCACCTTCACGCGGCCGTCCGGGAACTGGCTGAGGCGGAAGGATGGAACGCCAAGATCAAGACGGCTCGGGTGATACCAGCCCACGATGGCTTCGAGCGCCAGCTGTACATGATCCTGGAGAAGCGGTGATGGACGACAAGCTCTGGTCGAGAGTACTGCTGGAGGCGATTCAAGACGACAAGCTCTGGTCGAGAGCACTGCTGGAGGCGATTCAACAGCGCTCAATCCTTCCGAGACGGCGCAGCAGGCTGTACTTCTGGGTGCGTGACATCCGGTATCGGCTCGGGATGGCGATCATCCCGGAGGACATGAGGTGTTACTATGACTGAGAGAGCAGAACGAACGATCCAGGCCAAGGTTGCGGTTCCCACCGACAAGGTCTGGGAGCTTCTGAATGCTGGCCACTGGCTCAGCTTCCGTGACAACGGCAATGGCTACATCCTTGGCCATATCGGTCTGCGGGCGACATCTGAGCCCATCTACGTCAGCCGTCCGTCAGAGCGTGTGGTTTCAGGCGGCATGGTGTACTTCCTGCCGCGAGAGTACGATCACATGCCGGATGCTTGGACGCCACCGATGCTGGATGGTCTTTGGGAAGGGCAGTGTGTGGAGCTTGACGCGTTCCGCGCGCTGTTGGAGGCCGCTACGCCTGTTGGTGGTTCGGAGGAGGCATTGACGGCCATCAAGAAGTACGCGAAGGAGAAGCTGCCGCAATGAAGGTCTGGAAGTGCCCACGTTGCCTCAAGCTGTATGAGGCTGACGCGGCTGAGCTTCTCTGTCCATGCTCGATGATGCCGGTGTTGTCAGTGTTCCAGACGGATTTGGATGATCCACTGCCGCCACCAACGCGCTGTGTACCAGCTGACGTCATCCTCTGGTGCCCAACGATGCGGATGGCGCAGGTTGCCCAGCGTTCCGGCCGTCTGGACGTCAACTCCAGACACTTCACGCTCGTTGTAGGATCGGTTGAGCGGCTGCGCGGATTCAAGGTTGACCGAATCTATGTCTATGACCCAACCTACCTGCTACCAATGTCTGAGCTTGCCTACGCGGAGACACGTGGTGAGCTTCGGTGGTTGCCTATCTGAGACTGCCTGTGGTCAAATCTCCTCGCGCGCGCGCGGGAAAGCGCCACGTAAACTCCGAATATGGGAAATAGAACACGAGTTGCGGAGACGGTCAACCGGAGTATGGGCCTTGCTGACCCCATACTTCGAGTTGGTGGTTGAGTGGGTTGGTGTTCCGTAGTCCCATATTCCGAGTCGGTACGTAGCCCACGCGTACGCGCGAAGGCCTGCCTCAGAGTACTGGCTGTGCATAGTTCTGTAGGCTGGCTGGCTGTGTGCTGGTCAACGAATTCGGAGCGACGTATGGCTGGAGAGGTGAGGGCCAGTTCCCGAAAACGTTATAGCAGCGCGCTACTGTTTTCACTCATGGCCTTTGCGCTACTGGGTGGGGGCAGCCCCCGCTAGTGGCCGGACGAGTGCCTGACG
>Ga0070714_100000236_pt1 | contig 43197 bp, 35 predicted proteins | sample LARL83metaG_FD_65450 | JGI IMG/M metagenome (GOLD analysis project Ga0070714, IMG submission 65450) | Corn, switchgrass and miscanthus rhizosphere microbial communities from Kellogg Biological Station, Michigan, USA - LAR L8-3 metaG | ecosystem: Host-associated > Plants > Roots > Rhizosphere ... | reverse complement strand
TGCTTGCGGAGCGCAAGGACCGGCTCCGTCCCGACGTGATCGTGATCAGCGACACCACCATGTGGGCGGCGGATACCCCGTCGATCTGCACCGGCATGCGCGGCCTGGCGGAAGCCGAGATCACGGTCACCGGCCCCACCGTTGACCTGCACTCCGGCTCGTTCGGCGGCGGCGTGCCCAACCCGGCGCACGTGCTGGCGAGCCTGCTGGCCGGGCTGCACGACGCCAACGGGCGGATCACGCTGCCCGGCTTCTACGACGACGTGCTGCCGCTGTCCGGCGAAGAGCGGGCGCTGCTCGCCCGGCTCCCGTTCGACGAGAAGAGCTGGCTGACGGACGCGGGCGACAGCGGCGCGACCTACGGCGAGGCCGGCTACACCACGCTCGAGCGGATCTGGGGCCGCCCGACCGCCGAGGTCAACGGCCTGTGGGGCGGGCACACCGGCCCGGGCGGCAAGACGATCATCCCGAAGGCCGCGCACGCCAAGCTGTCGTTCCGCCTGGTCGCCGACCAGGAGCCCGCCAAGGTGATGGCGTCGCTCGAAAGGTACCTGCACAGATTCAGCCAGAACGGGTGCGTGGTCACCCTGACGGCGAAGCCCGGGGTCCGTCCCTGCCGGTCGCCGATCGGCTCGCCTGCCGTGGCCGCCGCGCGCCGCGCCATGGAGCGCGCGTTCGGCCGCGAGGTGCTCTTCACCAAGGAGGGCGGCAGCGGCCCCGAGGCTGACCTGGCCGATATCCTCGGCGCGCCGCTCGTGTTCGTGGCCGTTGGCCTTGACGCCGACCGGATTCACGCACCCAATGAGTATGTGGATCTTTCCCGGCTGCTGCTCGGCGCAGAATCGATTGCCTATTTGTGGGAAGAGCTCGCGGGTGCCGGGGTCGTCGCGTGAGCACTGCCAACATGGACCAGCTCGACGACGGGCCGCTCGGCCGGCTCGCGCTTTCCCGCTCCGCGGTTGACCGGGCGACGCACCGGCGCGGCGATACCGACTGGCTGGCGGAGGCCTGGACCGACCCGCGCACCCGGGTGCTCGTAATACACGACGCGCGGGCGCTGGTCGAGGACAAGGACGGGCGGCTTGAGCTGGTCCTCGTCCCGCCGGCGGAGGCTCCGCCGGGAACGCGGCTCCTACTCGGCGTTGACGACGATGACATCGCCTACTTCGGCGTCAGCACGGGTGTCCCCTGGGGCGAGGAGCCCTCGTTCACCGCGGATGTCCCCGCCGGGGCGCTCGACGCGAAACCGATGGCGCTGCGGCAGGTGGGCGCGCTGCTCAGCGACCGCGACGCGGGGCTGCTGACGCACGCGGTGGCGCTGGCGCTGTGGCATGAGTCGCACACGCACTGCCCGCAGTGCGGCACCCCCACCGTGCCCGCCCCGGCCGGGCACCTGACTACCTGCCCCAAGGACGGGAGCGAGCACTTCCCGCGCCTCGACCCGGCGGTGATCATGCTGGTCATCGATCCCGATGACCGGCTCATGCTGGCCCGCAACGCCCTGTGGCCGCCCGGCCGGATGTCGGTCGTCGCGGGCTTCGTCGAGCCGGGGGAGTCGGCCGAGCACGCGGTGGCGCGCGAGGTGTACGAGGAGACCGCGATCGTGGTCGGGCAGGTCCGCTACCTGGGCAGCCAGCCGTGGCCGATGCCGCGCAGCCTGATGCTCGGTTTCCAGGCGACGGCCAAGGGCGGCCAGCAGATCGCGGTGGACGAGGAGGAGATCGGCGAGGCGCGCTGGTTCACCCGGGCCGAGCTGCGCGCGGCGATCGACGCGGGCGACCTCGGCATCGCGCCGACCTCCTCGATCGCGCGCCGGCTGATCGAGTACTGGTACGGGGAGGAGCTGCCCGACGGCCCGGCGAGCTGGACCGGTCGCCCCCGGTAGGGTCCGCGCCGGACTCTGCCGCCCGTTGTCATTCTCGCAGCGCCATCCTCGGGGGCCACGCTGGCCGAGCGGCCAGGGCTTAGCGATAGCGGCCGGTTACATATGTTTCGCGCCTTAGATCCTTGTTTCTTGACAAAGCCGACCAGTTTAGTAGAGTATTCACGAGGGGTTGGACGCGAGAAGAGCGCGAAGCGCGCGGAAGCGCGGAGGAGGTGGCCGGGAGCGTGCACGGCGGTGCGCGGGTGCGTGACGGCGTCGAGGCGGACGTCGGCGCCGGGCCGGGCAATGCCGAAAGCCCGGAACAGGCTGCGCTGCCTAGCCCGGCCTCGTGGCCGGGCGCGGACGGGACGCTGCTCGCGGTGGTACCCGTCCCGGGCACCGGGACCTCGCTGGCGATCGTCGGGTACCCGGTGCCGGGACCTGGCGCCGTGACCGCCGTGGCGGCCAGCGTCCAGGCCGGACTTGTCCTGGGTGACTCTGTCCCCGCTGGCCCCGTCCCGGCCGGTACCGTCCTGGCCGGTACCGTCCTGGCCGCCCAGCCACACGACCGGCGCGGCGGGCTGGTCCTCCATCATGACCAGCGGCGGGTCTGGGCGGACGGGGTAGAGATCGCGCTCACGTTCCAGGAGTTCGAACTGCTCGCGTTCCTCGCCGCGCACCCGGATACCGTGTTCAGCCGCGCCGACCTAGTCCGTGAAGTGTGGCAGCGGGAGTTCGCGGCCGGCAGCCGGACGGTCGACGTGCACGTCAGCCGGCTCCGGCACAAGCTCGGCCGGCGCTACAGCCAGTGCCTGGTCACCGAGTACCGCGTCGGCTATCAGTTCCGGCCCGGCGGTTAGTCAGCCGCTGACGTCCGGGCCGGCCTTGGCGATGCTGATCCGGAGCAGGAGGCGCTGGTCGCGCTCCATCGCCGCGCGGTAGTCATCCCAGTCCGGGTGCTCGCCGGAGATGTCCCGGTAGTAGCCGATGAGGCCGTCCATCGCCTCGGGCAGTTCCACGATGTCCGCCGTGCCCTCAAGCTGGACCCAGCGGCCGTAGAAGCCGTCGGGGAAGACGCACAGCCAGACCCGGGGGTTGCGACGGACGTGCCGCACCTTGTAGGCGGTCTGGCGGGTGCTGATGATCGCATGGCCGTCACCGTCGACGCCCACGGTGACCGGTGACAGCTGCGGCGAGCCGTCCTGCTTGATGGTGGCGAGGACCGCATGGTGGTTGCGGCGCACGTACTCGATTGCCTCATCGATCTCCATGACCCCATCCTCCCCCAGCCGAACTCGTCGTCCGGTATTTATGCCGGCGATGCCGCTATCAGGCTGGCTGCGCTAGTTTCCCTCGATCAGCCGCTTTAGCGCCGCCATGTTCTCCGGCATCTCATTGCGCGCTTCCCGGCGGACCATCAGCGGTACCAGGATCTTGCCGATGCCGTGGCCGGTGAAGTCGACGCTGATGGTCAGCCGTGACCGGGAGTCGGCGAGTGGCTCGACCCGGACGTCGACCGTCGCCCGGATCGGCCCGTCTATGCCCTTGACGCCCCAGGCCCGGGGCGGGTCGAAGAGCACTAGCTCGGACGTGGACGGGCGGTCGGCGCCGCCGATGCGCCGCGTCGTGACGCACCTGGCGCCGACGGCCGGCTGGCTGTCGCCCGGACCGTCCAGGTGCCCGTCGGTGACGCCCTTCTGCCATTCCTTGAACCGGGCGGGGTCGGTGGCGGCGGCGAAGACCTCGGCGGCCGGGCGGCCGATCTCGGCGCTGGTGACGATGGGCGGCATGTCAGCGATCCTCCTTCAGGAGCGTGGCGAAGCGGTCCAGGTACAACGGCCAGCCCTCAGGGCCGTCGACGGCGCCGGTGACTGACTCCCACCCGGGGCCGTGCCGGTCGAGGTGCCGGTGCTCAAGTTCCACTCGCGTGCGAGTCGGCGACTCGGCGTAGAACCGAACCTCGACCTCACTGGCCTGCCCAGGGTCGGTCTCGATGGTCCACCGGGGGCTGATGTCCCAGCTGAACACCACCCGGTCCGGCGGGTCGTACGCCAGGATGCGCGCCCACCGGCACTCGGTGCCGTCCGCCGCGCGGTCCACGATGCCGCCGCCCACCCGGGGCTCGAATACCGTCTGCGTGAGCGGCGCACGGAGCAGGTTGTGCTCGGGCGGCTTGAAGTCGCCGAACCGCCCGGTGAACACGGCGAAGGCGCGCTCAATCGGCGCGTCCACCACGATCTGCTTGCGGACAGTCGCCGCCTCCGTCTGGGCCATCAGTCCTCCTCGGCCGGCGCTTCCACGGCATCGGCGTACCCGGCCAGCGCTCGCTGCCAGTAGGTATCGAGCTGATCCCGCAGCGCCGCCAGCGCGACCGGGTTAAGCCGGTAGATCCGGCGCGTCCCCGCCGCCACGTCCTCCACCAGGCCCGCGTCCTTGAGGATCTTCAGGTGCTGCGATACCGCCGACCGGCTCACCGGCAGCCCGGCCGCCAGCTTCCCGACCGCCTGCGGGCCATCGGCCAGCCGGGCCACGATGGCCAGGCGCGTGCCGTCGGCCAGCGCTCCCCACTGTCCAGCATCTCGGTTAGCATCCACTAACCGTTAGCATTCACTAACCGGTCTGCGGTGTCAAGGCCCGCCGGCCCGCAGTTCAGTGCACCGCGGGCCGGCCCGCGGCTCAGTGCAGAGCCACGTGCTGCTCCGCCGGGGCGTGGCCCTGCTTGGTCAGCAGCGCGATGAGGGCGCCGCCGACCGCGACCACCGAGGCGACCAGGAACGAGGCGGTCATGCCGCTGACGAACGTGGTGTGCGTGACGTCTGCGATCGCGGACGCGACCTGGGGCGACATCCCGTTCTGCACCGGTGCGGCCCCTACCGTGGTCGCCGACTTGACCGCGGCGAGCTGTTCGGGGCTGAGGGCGGGCAGGTGAGCGGCGGCCCACCGGGCCGGCAGCAGGCTGGCTACCTTGGCGGACATGACCGCACCGAGAACCGAGGTGCCGATCGTGCCGCCGACCTGCATCGCGGTGGCCTGCAGGCCGCTGGCTACTCCGGCCAGTTCGACCGACGCGTTGCCGACGATGACCTCGGTCGCGCCGACCATGACCGGGCTGAGGCCGAGGCCGAGCAGCGCGAACCACAGGATCGTGCCGTTCAGGCTGGAGTCGATGCTGAGCCGGGACAGCCCGAAGAGCGCGACCGCCGCGAGCAGCATGCCGATGAACATCGGGATGCGCGGGCCGACCTTGGTGATCACCACGCCGGCCAGCGGCGAGCCGATGATCATCATGCCGGTCATCGGCAGCAGCCGGACGCCGGTCGCGATCGGGTCAAGGCCGTGCGCGTTCTCCATGAAGAACGTCATGAAGAACATCGCCCCGAACATCGCGAACATCAAGGCGAGGACAAGGACGGTACCAGCCGCCAGCGGTACTGAGCGGAACAGCTTGAGCGGCAGCAGCGGTGCCCTGGTCTTGGCCTCGCGGACGATGAAGGCGATCAGCGCCACGACGGCCCCCGCGAAGTACGCGATCGTCGTGGTGGCGGACCACCCGTAGTCCGGGCCCTTGATGAGTCCCCAGACCAGCAGGAACAGGAACGCGGTGAGCAAGGTGATGCCGGGGATGTCGAACGACCGGGCGACCGGCGAGGACGGTGTCTCGCGGATGACGAGCAGGCCCACGACGAGCGCGATGATGCCGACCGGGATGTTGACGTAGAAGCACGCCTCCCAGTTGATGTGCTGGACCAGGAGGCCGCCGATGATCGGGCCCGCCGCGGTGGAGGCACCGAGCACGGCACCCCAGACGCCGATCGCGTTGTTCAGCTTCTCGACCGGGAACGTGTTGCGCAGCAGCGCGAGGGCGGTCGGCTGCAGCATGGCACCGAAGACGCCCTGCAGCGCGCGGAAGGCGATCATCAGCGAGATCGACTTGGCGACGTCACCTGACAGGCCGATCGCGGCGGACGTGAGCCCGAAGCCGATGATGCCGGTGAGGAACACCTTCTTGTGGCCGAACCGGTCGCCGATCTTGCCGATCGTGATCAGCGTGACCGCCAGCGCGAGCAGGTAGGCGTTGGTCACCCACTGGATGTCGGCGAGGGACGCGCCGAGGTGTGACTGGATGGCCGGGTTGGCGACCGCGACGATCGTGCCGTCGAGCGCGACCATCATCACGCCGAGCGCGGCGGCGAGCAGGGTCAGCCCGGGGCTGCCGCGCATTCCCTTGCGCCTCGCGGACCTTACTGCGCTGTGCTCCCCCGTGGCGACGGCCTGATCACTCACCGCGCTCCTCCTCTTGATCCCGATGTGACTGCGTAGTGACGCCCACCACCATATGTCAGACAATGACACTTTGCAAGCAATGACATTTGACAGAAAGTGACGCTGAGGTAGCCTTGGCCCATGCAGCACGTGTCAGCTCCCGCGCCGGCCGCCGGACCGGGACAGCCGCCTGCCCAGCCGGCGGCGGAGCCGCAGCGCCGGGAGCGGAAGAAGCGCCAGACACGGGACGCCCTGCTGCACGCCGCGCTGCGGCTGTTCGATGCCAAGGGCTACGAGCACACGGCGGTCCGCGAGATCACCGACGCGGTTGACGTCTCCGAGCGGACGTTCTTCAGGTACTTCGCGAGCAAGGAAGACCTGGCGCTCTCGTTCATCGGGGACTCGCAGGACGCGTTCGTCCGCGAACTGGCCGCCAGGCCGCCGGGCGAGCCGCCGCTCACCGCGCTGACCAGTGCGTTCCGTGCCACGATCCGTGCGCTTACCGCGGACGAGCAGGACGCCGCCGAGTCGTCGTACCTGCTCGTCATCAAGCTGATCGACACCACGCCGTCGCTGCTCGCCGCGCTGCTTCGGTACATGCACGACCGGGACGACGAGCTGGTCCGGGTGCTCGCCGCGCGCGAGGGGGTCGACCCGGAGACCGACCGGCGGCCGCGGGTCGCCGTCCTCGCCTACGGCGCCCTGGTGGTCGCCGCCAACCGGGAGTGGCGCACCAGCGGCGACGGCAGCGTCGAGTCGATGCTCGGCGCGTTCGACGCCTACGCCGCTCAGCTCAAGCCGGCCCTGCTCGAGCACTGGGCCTAGCCGGGTGGCGTCCACCACGGACTGGTTCGAGTCGGTCGCCGAGGCGCGGCGGCGGGCGCGGCGGCGGCTGCCCCGCCCGGTCTTCATGGCGCTCGAGGCGGGCGCCGAGGCCGGCGTCACCCGGGCCGACAACGTGGCGGCGTTCGGTGAGATCAAGTTCGCGCCGCCCCGCCTCGCCGGCCTGCCCGCGGTCCGCGACCTGCGCACCTCGGTGCTCGGCACGGAGATCGCGCTGCCGGTGATCGCGTCCCCGGTCGGCGCGCAGGCGGTGCACCCGCTCGGCGAGGTCGCGGTCGCCCTGGGCACCCGCGACGCCGGGACGGCGATGGGGCTCAGCGAGTTCGCCAGCAGGCCGGCGAACGAGGTCACGGCGGTTAACCCGCGGGTGTTCTTCCAGGTGCACTGGTCGGCCCGCCGTGACGTGCTGCTGGCGCGGGCAGAGGCGGCCCGCGCGGCCGGCGCGACGGCGCTGATCGTCACGCTTGACTGGTCGTTCCCCGGCGGCCGGGACTGGGGGAGCCCCGCCATACCGGAGCGGCTGGACCTCAAGACCCTGGCCCGGCTCGCCCCGGCCGGCCTGACGCGGCCCGGCTACCTGCTCGACTGGCTCAGGCACGGCGGGCTGCCCGACCTGACGGTGCCCAACATGGCGCTGCCCGGCCGGCCCGCTCCCGGGTTCTTCGCGGCGTACCGGGACTGGATGACGGTCCCGCCGCCGTCCTGGGCCGATATCGCCTGGCTGCGGGACCAGTGGGGCGGCCCGTTCCTCGTCAAGGGCGTGATGCGGCCCGATGACGCGCGGCGGGCGGTCGACGCCGGCGCCACCGCGGTCTCCGTCTCCAACCACGGCGGCAACAACCTGGACGGGACTCCCGCCTCGATCCGGGCGCTGCCCGCGGTGGCGGCCGCCGTCGGTGACCGCGCCGAGGTGCTGCTCGACGGCGGCATCCGCCGTGGCGCCGACGTGGTCAAGGCCGTCGCCCTTGGCGCCCGGGCCGTCATGATCGGGCGTGCCTGCCTGTGGGGGCTGGCCGCGGCGGGGCCGGCCGGCGTCCGCAACGTCTTCGACGTGCTGCGGGCCGGCATGGACTCGGCGCTGCTCGCGCTCGGCCGCTCGTCGGTCCGCGATCTCGTCCCCGCGGACGTCATCCTCCCCGCGGACTTCACCAGGGGGCTGGCCGAGCCGGAGTGAGCCGTCCCGCGGCTTTTGGGCCGGCCGCGCCTGGGTATGTTGGCCCGGAGCGGACGAAGGGGCGTGAGTGATGGACGAGAGCAGGGCGCGGGAACTGCTGCGCGCTGAGCGGACCGAGGTGGCGGTGCTGCTGCGGGACACGGAGGAAGCGGCGCGGGTCGAGGACCAGGCGTCGGACAGTCCTGAGGACTTCGGCGAAGCCGGGCAGCCGCTGACGATGGAGGCGGAGGACGAGGCCGTCATCGCGCAGCTGCGCGAGCGGCTCGACGCGATCGACCGGGCGCTCGCCCGGATCGAGGCGGGCACCTACGGGCGCTCGGTACTCAGCGGCAAGCCGATTCCCGAGCAGCGGCTTGAGGCGGACCCCGCCGCCGAGCTTACGGTGGAAGAGGCGCGGGCCGCCCGCTAGCCGCCGGCCCTAACGCCGGCTGGTGGCCCAGGTGGCTATCTGCGCCCGGGACCTGAAGCCCAGCTTGGTCATGATGTTGGCGACATGGCGCGCGGCGGTGGCCGGGCTGATCACCAGCTCGGTGGCGATGGCCTTGTTGCTGTGGCCGGCGGCGATGAGGGCGGCGATCTGAAGCTCGCGCGGGGTCAGCGCGCTCGGCGGGGCGGACGGCACCGACGAAGGCGCCGCTGACGGGACCGCCGCGATCCCGTCCGTGCCCGCGGCCCCGCCGCCCGTACCCTGGGGCCCGCTCACCGCCTGGCCGGTGGCCAGGTCAATGGCGGACTCGGGCGGGAGCGCGAGGCCGCGTTCCCACAGCCGCGCGCCCGTGCCCGCGCCGATGCGGTCGGCGGCGGCGAGGTAGCGGGCGGTGCGCGCGCCGGCTGGCGGCGGCAGGCCGGACGCGGCCCGCAGCCCGGCGGAGGCGGCAGCGAGCAGCACGGCGCGCTGCGCGTCGCCGTCGCGGTCCGCGAGCACGGCGAACGACTCAAGGCCGCGGGCGATCCCGATGCGCGTGCCGATGTTCCGGCAGACCCGGAGGCTCTCCGTCAGGTACTCCCTGGCGGCCGCGATGTCACCTTGGTCGAGCGCGACCCGGCCGAGGCCGGACAGGCACCGGGCGATCTCCGGCTGCGCACGGACTTCCCGCAGGTAGCCGAGCGCGTCCTGGTACATGAGACGGGCCTGCGCCAGCTCGCCGCGCAGCCGGGCGAGGTCACCGAGCCCGAGCTCGGCGCGGGCGACGCCCCACCGGTGGTCGATCGACGCCATGACCTCGATTGAGGCGCTGGCCAGCTTGGCCGCCTCGCGGATGTTGCCGCGCACCCCGGCGATCGCGGCGCGGATGCCGAGCGCCCAGCCGGTATTCCAGCTGTCCCCGGCGGCCTCGGCGATGGCCATCGCCTCCCGGCCGAGTTCCTCGGCCTGGTCGGGTCTGCCGGTGTGCAGCACGATCTCGCTGAGCAGGTTGAGCCCGGCCGCCGTCCAGAACTGGTCGCCCGCCGCGCGGCACAGCGCGAGGCCGGCCCTGGCCGACGGCTCGGCACCGGCCGGGTCACTCGGCAGGGACAACTGGGCGAGCCCGATGAGCGCCTGCCCCCTGATACCCGGGTCCGTCTCGGCCGCCTCTGGCCGGGAGAGGAAGGCCTCGAGCCAGGCGCTGCCGAGGGCGAACTCGCCGCGCACCAGCATGCACGGCCGGATAGCCGTGCAGATCCGCAGCCCGGTCGCGACGTCGCCCTCGGCCAGGCACTCGCCGAGCACCAGCCAGACGTTCGGCGCGTCCACGTCGTACCGGTGGAACACATCGACCCGGTCCCGCCACGGCGCGGGCACCAGCGCCATGCCCACGGCGAAGTTTCGCTCGGCGACACCGAGCGTGTGGTCGCGGAGCCGGTGCTGCGTCCGCGTCGCCTCTCCGGCCAGGGAGAGCTTCTCCGCCGCGTACTCGCGGATCGTGTCTAGCATCCGGAACCTGGCCTGCCCGAGCGCCTCCGGCTCACGCACCACCAGGGACTTGTCCACCAGCGCGGCAACCGTGTCGAGGATTGCGGACGGCGGCACCAGATCGTCGGTGCACACGTCCTCGGCCATCTCAAGCGACCAGCCGGCGAAAACGGACAGCCGTCGCAGCAGCACCTGCTCGCGCTCGGTCAGCAGGTCGTGGCTCCAGTCGATGGTTGCGCGCAGCGTCCGCTGCCTGGCCGCCGCCGCCCGGTCGCCGGTCGTCAGCAGCCCGAACCGGTCGGTGACCCGCATCCGGATCTGCTCCACGGACAGCGCGCGGACGCGGGCGGCGGCCAGCTCGATCGCCAGCGGCATGCCGTCGAGCGACCGGCAGATCGCCGCCACCTCGCCGGCATTGTCCGGCGTGAGGGCGAAGCCGGGCGCGATCGCCGCCGCGCGGTCCGCGAAAAGCCGGACGGCCTCCGCCGTCGACCCGTCGGCGGACTCAGCGGCCAGCGGCGGCACCGGCCAGACGGTCTCGCCCGCCACCCGCAGCGGTTCCCGGCTGGTGGCCATCAGGCGCAGGTCGGGCGCGGCGGCCAGCAGCCGGCCGCAGAGCTCGGCGCAGGCGTCGAGCAGGTGCTCGCAGTTGTCGAGCGCGAGCACGAGGGAGCGCGGGTGGAGCGCGTCGGCGAGCGTGTCGAGCAGCGGCCGGCCGTCTTCCTCGGTCACCCCGACCGCCGCGGCGACGCGCGCCGCCACCAGGTCGGCGCTGGTCACGTCGGCGAGCTCCGCGTAATGCGCCCCGTCGGGGAACTCGTCGGCCAGCCCGGCGAGCACGTGCAGCGCGAGCCGGGTCTTGCCGATGCCGCCCGGCCCGGCCAGCGTCACCATCCGCGTGGCGCGGACAAGCTTGGTCAGCTCGTCGAGCTCTAGCTCGCGGCCGACGAAACTGTTCGGTTCGCTGGGCAGGTCGCGCCTTATGTCCGGTACCTCACTCGGGGCCAGGGGCGGATGGGATTGCAGATGCACGCCCGATTACATAATGCAGATGCACGCCCATCTACACAATTCGGATGATGTGCGGCTGTAGCGATCCAGCCTAACCTTTTTGTTGACTGGGCACCGACAGCTTGGATTTACGTGAGCTGCGCGCCGTGGTTCCGCATGCCATCGGTGTCCGGCCGTGGTCGGCTGACGGGCGGGCAGCCGACCGCAGAGAACCGGCCGCCGTGACCGTAACGTTTCAAGGGGGTGCGACGGGCAGCGCAGGCTTCGCGGCCTGCGCGCCGCTCGCCGCAGGGGGGTACGGTCACGGCGGCCGGTCTTTGCGCTTCAGGCGCGGTCCGCGCGGTACTGCTCGCGGAGCCGTTGCCCGGCGGCCGCGGCCGCCGTGACGTGGTCGAGCCCGAGCAGCGCGGCACCCGCCACCGGCGGCACGTCGATCACGCGCGCGACGGCGCCTGGGGCGGCCACGGCGAGCCGGCGGCCGATCTCGCCGAGCAGCAGCGGGTCGCGGGACTCGAGCACGCCGCCGCCGAGCACCACGGTGACCCCGGCAGGCGCCATGCCGAGCCGCCGCATCGCGGCCGCGGCCATCAGCTGGATCTCCTCCGCCTGCTTGCTCACCAGGGACCGGGCCACGCGGTCGCCGTCGGCGGCCACCTGGAACAGCAGCTCGCTGAGCTTGATCAGGTCGGGCTCGCCGAGCTCGCCCCTGTGCACGGCCACCGCGACGTCGCGCACCGAGGCCACGCCGAAACGCGCGGCCACCGCGGCGCCGAGCGCGGTGGCCGGCCCGCGGCCGTCCCAGCCGCGCATGGCGTGCCACATCACCGCGGTGCCGAGTCCGAGCCCGCCGCCCCAGTCACCGCTCAGCACGCCGTGCGACAGGTACCTGGCGGTCGTGCCGTCCGGCGCCACGGCCACGCAGTTGATGCCGGCTCCGCAGGTGACCGCCACGCCCCAGGGCAGGTCCGTGCCGCCGCGCAGGATCGCGAAGGTGTCGTTCATCGCCACGGCGCTGTGCGACCAGCCGGCCGCGGCCAGCGCGGCGGTCAGGGCCGCCTCCTCGTCCGGCAGGTCAGCGCCGGCCAGGCACGCGGAGAGGTGCCTGGCCAGGATGCCAGAGCCGGAATCGCAGCCGTCCAGGCCCGCCTTGACCGCCACCTCACGGACCATGTCGCCGAGCCGGCGCATGGCGCCGTCGATGCCGTAGTCCTCGTGCGATGCGCCGGGGCCGCGAATGGCGGCGAGCACCGTTCCGTCCCAGCCGACAAGGGCCAGGTCCGTCTTGCTGTTGCCGCCGTCGATCGCGAGCACGGCGGCCTGGCCGTCAGCCAATCTGCCTCCCTCTTGCCGCCATGTCCGGGTTGCCGTCAGGCCCAGGACAGGAACCGCGCGTTCTCCGCGAGTAGCCGGTCGGTCATCTTCTCGGCCAGGTCGTACTGACCGATCAGCGGGTGCGCGAGCAGCGCCGACCGCACCCGCTGACGTCCACCGCGCCGAGCCGCGTCCACCGCGACCTCCTCGTACGCCGACATGTGCGCGACCAGGCCGCGCAGCAGCGGCGACAGCGGCGCGGTGGGTACCGGCACGGGCCCGCCGGCCCCGATCACGGCGGGCACCTCGATGACCGCCTCGTCGGCCAGGAAGCCGAAGGTGCCGTCGTTGCGCAGGTTGACGACCTGCACGTCCCCGGTGTCGCCGAGCAGCGACGCCAGCAGCGCGACCGCCGCCTCGGAGTAGAACGCGCCGCCGCGCTGGCCCAGCAGCTCCGGCTTCTTGTCGAGCCCCGGGTCCGCGTACATCCGCAGCAGCTCGTCCTCGATGGCCGCGACGGCGGCGGCCCGCGTCCCGCTCCTCCGCTGCTCCGCCACCACCGAGTCGTGCAGGTAGTAGTACCGCAGGTAATAAGAAGGAACAAAGGAGTAAGCACTCAGAACGTGCGCGGGCATATTCACATGGCCCGCGATCTCGTCCAGGTGGCCGGCCAGCAGCCCGGGCAGCTGGTCGGCGCCGTCCACGCGGACCGCGCGCTCCCAGGTGAGGTGGTTGAGCCCGACGTGGTCGAGCGACACGGACTCCGGTGCGACGCCGAGCAGCGCGGCGAAGTACCGCTGCAGCCCGATCGCCACGTTGCACAGCCCGACCGCGCGGTGCCCGGCGTCGAGCAGCGCCCGGGTGACCATGCCGACCGGGTTGGTGAAGTCGATGAGCCACGCGCCCGGCGCCGCCCGCCGCCGGGCGAGCTCGGCGATCTCAAGCACGAGCGGCACGGTGCGCAGCGCCTTGGCCAGCCCGCCCGCCCCGGTCGTCTCCTGTCCCACGCAGCAGAAGTCAAGCGGCCACGTCTCGTCCCGGTCCCGGGCCGCCTGCCCGCCGACCCGGAGCTGGATGAGCACCGCCGCCGCGCCGTCAAGCCCGTCTTCTGGGTCGGTGGTCCACCGGACGACCGCCGGGTGCCCGTGCGCCCGCATGATCCGTGCGGACACGGGCCCGACCACGGCCAGCCGCGCCTCGTCCGGGTCGACCAGGACCACCTCGGTGACCTGCGGCGCGAGCCGCCCGAGCCCGTCCGCGAGTTCGGGCGTGTAGGTGGAGCCGCCGCCGATGACAGCAAGTTTCAAGAGAACGCCTTTACTTCCGCGCCGGACTGGGCGACATGGCACGCCGCCTCGCCGGTGCCGAGCGGCAGCAGCTCGGGGGTAACCGTGGCGCACTGGTCGATGGCGACCGGGCAGCGCGGCTGGAACCGGCAGCCAGGGCGCGGGTCGATCACCTTGGGCGGCTCGCCGCGCTCGCCGGCCGCGGCGGCCAGCGCCTCCAGGCCCGGCGGCGGCGCCTTGGGATCGGGCACCGCGGAGAGCAGCAGCTGGGTGTACGGGTGCCGCGGCGCCGCGAGCACGTCCTCGACCGGCCCGGTCTCCGCGATCCGCCCCGCGTACATCACGATCAGCCGGTCCGCGACGTACCTGGCGCTCGCGATGTCGTGCGTGATGTAGAGGATCGACACGCCCTCCTCTGCGCGCAGCTTCGCCATCAGGTTCAGCAGGCCGATCCTGATGGAGGTGTCGAGCATGGAGACCGGCTCGTCGGCCAGGATCAGCCGCGGCCTGGTGGCGAGCGCCTGGGCGAAGCCGACCCGCTGCCGCTGCCCGCCGCTCAGCTCGTGCGGGAAGCGGCCGAGCATGCCCGCGCCGAGACCGACCACGTCGAACACCCGGGCCGCCTCGGCCCGCCGCTCGGCGGCCGACAGCTCCGGCCGGTGCAGCTTGAGCGCGCGCAGCACGCCGTGCGAGACGCGGAATACCGGGTTGAGCGAGCTGAACGGGTCCTGGAACACCATCGGGACCTGGGCGCTGTACCGCAGGGCGTCGCGCCGCGAGCGCAGCGCCGACAGCGGCTTGCCGGCGCCCGTCCCGTCGAAGTAGGTCACCGTCCCGCTCGTCGGCGGGTACACCCGGGCGAGCAGCCGGGCCACGGTCGACTTGCCGCTGCCGCTCTCCCCGGCGAGCGCGACGATCTCCCGCTCGCCGATGAGGAAGGACACGTCGTCCACGGCGTGCAGCGTGCCCCGGGCCAGCGTCCCGCCGATCTTGAAGTGCCTGGTCAGGTGCTCGGCCCGCAGGAGTTCCGTCATGAGTTCTCTTTTCTCGTCCGTTGCTCATGAGGGTGTGACTGACCCGGATCTTCAGAGGACAGAGAATTCACAAGCGCCGTCTCCTTGGCTGCGTTGCCTGCCCCGCTTCCGCCTGCGCGACAGCCGCGATGCCCGGGTCGTATAGCAGGCACCGGACGCTGGTGCCTTCGCGGTCGAGCAGCGCCGGCGGGGTGGTCTCGCACGCCGGGAGCTTGACCGGGCACCGAGGGGAGAACCGGCACCCGTTGTGGATGACGGAGAGATCGGGCGGCGACCCGGGGATCCCCTGCAGCGGGACCTTGTCCCCCCGGATGCTGGGGAAGGCCTCGAGCAGCCCGCGCGAGTAAGGGTGCAGCGGGCGGTCGAATATCCGCCTGGTCGCGCCGGCCTCCGCGACCTGGCCGGCGTACATCACGACGAGCCGGTCGGAGTAGTGGCTGACCAGCGACATGTCATGGGTGACGAAGACGACCGCGAAGCCGAGCTCCCGCTGCAGCTCCTTGATCTGCGTCATCAGCGAGCGCTGGGCTACCACGTCGAGCGCGGAGGTGGGCTCGTCCATGATCACGAGGTCCGGGGTGAACAGGAGCGCCATCGCGATCATCGCCCGCTGCCGCATGCCGCCGGACAGCTGGTGCGGGTAACTGCCCAGGTGCACCGCGTCGATCCCGACCAGCCGCAGTACCTCGGCGGACCGCGCGGCGACGGCCTTCCGCGAGATCGTCCCGTGCGCGCGGAGCGCGTCGGCGAACTGCGCGCCCACCGGCATGACCGGGTTGAGCGCGTTCATCGCGGACTGCATCACCACCGACAGGTTCTGCCAGCGGATCGCGTTGAGCCGCCGGTCGGTCATGGTGACCAGGTTCTCGCCGCGGAACGTCACCGAGCCCGCGGTGACGACGGCGGGCGGTGACAGCAGCCGCGCGATCGCGAACAGCAGCGTCGACTTGCCGCAGCCGGACTCGCCGACGATGCCGACGAACTCGCCCCGCCCGACGCTCAGTGAGACGTCGTCCACCGCGCGCACCGGGTTCGTACCGGTCAGGTAGTCGACGGTCAGGCCGGAGACCTCAAGCACTTACGGGCCTCCGGATCCTGATCGACGCCAGGCGGCGGCGCGCCCGGGGGGCGCGCACCGGGCGCAGCGCCGGGTTGCCGATCTCGTCGAACGCGTAGTTGAGCAGCGCGAGCGCCGCGCCGAGCAGCGCGATGGCCGCGCCGGGCACGATCGCCTGCAGGTAGTAGCCGGTCTGCAGCGCCTCGTTGTTCTGCGCCCAGTAGAGCATCGTGCCCCAGGCGACCGAGTTCGGGTCGCCGAGGCCGAGGAACTGAAGGCTCGACGCGAAGAGCACGTCGTACAGCGCGTTGATGAGGAACGCCGCGACGAGCAGCGAGATCATCGTCGGCAGGATCTCCACCGCGATGATGTACGCCGCGCGCTCGCCGCGCACCCGGGCAGCGGCGAGGAAGTCGCGGCTGCGCAGCGACAGCGCCTGGGAGCGGAGCTGGCGGGCGGTGTAGGCCCAGCCGGTGAACGTGAGCACCGCGATCAGCACGCCGGTGCCCGAGTTGTGCACGTAGGCGGCGATCACGATGAGCAGCGGGAACAGCGGGATCACCAGCACCACGTCGGTGAACACGTTGAGCGCGCCGTCCCAGAAGCCGCCCAGGTAAGCGGCGGCGACGCCGATCAGCGCGGCGATAAGCGTGGACGCCAGGCCTGCGCCCAGCGCGATCTCAAGCACCGGCCTGGTGCCGTAGATCGCCTGGCTGAAGACGTCCTGGCCGAGCCCGGTGGTACCGAACAGGTGCGCCGCGCTGGGTCCCAGGTTGCGCGGGTACGCGATGGTCGTCGGGTTGTCCCGCGCGAACAGGCCGGGGAAGAGCGCGAGCACGATGAACACGGCGAGCAGGATCGCGCCGGCCGTGGCCTTGGGCGAGCGGGCGAGCGCCCGCCACAGTGTCTTCCTCATTGGCGCGCCCTCACCGGCTGCTCCGTGTCCGCGGGTCGAAGATCGCGGTCGCGATGTCGGCGAGCAGGATCGCCACCAGCACCGCCACCGTGATCAGCAAGAAGAGTGCCTGCATCAGCGGCCAGTCCTCGTTCTGGACGGCCTGCAGCAGCATGTAGCCGACGCCCGGGTAGTTGAATACGTACTCGATCAGGATCGCGCCGCCGACGACGAAGCCGAGCGACATCGCAAAGCCGGTGAGGTTGGGCAGGATCGCGTTGCGCGCCGCGTAGTTGAGCATGACGCGGTGCGGCCGCAGCCCTTTGGCCCGGGCCATCCGCACGTAGTCCTCGGCCAGCGTGGTGACCATGTTGTTCCGCATGGTCAGCGTCCAGGTGCCGATCGTGGTGATCAGCAGCGCGAGGCCGGGCAGCAGTGAGTGCTCGGCCACGTCGCCGAGGAAGGAGGGGGTCAGGGCGGGCGTGTCGGTGTAGTTCATGCCTCCCTGATAGGGGAGCCACTGCAGCGTGAGCCCGAAGATCAGGATGAACATCATGCCCACCCAGAAGTACGGGATGGCCGAGGCGACCACGAGCAGCGGCGGCCCGAGGCTGTCGGTCAGTCCGCCGCGCCGCCAGGCGGCGAGAATCCCGATCCCGGTGCCGAGCGCGAACGCCAGGATCGTGGTGACGCCGACCAGGCCGAGCGTCCAGAAGATCCCGGTGCGCACCACCTGGCTGACCGGCTCCGGGAAGAAGAACAGTGACGTGCCGAAGTTACCGGTGAAGATGTCGCCGAGGTAGTGCACGTACTGCGCGGGCAGGGACTGGTGGCTGTCGGCGCCGAAGATCGTTTCGAGCGCCTGGATTGCCTGCGGGCTGGCCACCTTGCCGCGGAACTTCGCCATCATCGCGATGGTTGGGTCGCCCGGCATCATCCTTGGCAGGAAGAAGTTCAGGGTGACCGCCACCCAGAGGGTGAGCAGGAAGAACCCTGCCCGGCGCAGTACGTACCTCATCGAATGGGGGCTCCGGTTAGTTCAACGGGGTCATTGAGGGGTTACTTGGGTGACAGGTGCAGCAGCACCTGGCCCATGTCGGGGTAGGCGTAGGCGGCCGGGATCGCGTAGGGGTCGTTCGGCGTGGGCCAGCCGGAGAAGGAAGCGGTGTTGTACTGGAACCAGGCGACGTCCCCGGTGATCGGGATGAACGGCACGTCGCTGAGCACGACCTGCTGCAGCTGGTTCACGATCTGGTGCTGCGTGGCCGTGTCCGTCGTGACGGCGTACTGGTCGAGCAGCTGGTCGGTCGCCGGGTTGCTGTACCGCTCCCAGTTGGACGCGGCGTTCTTGCCGATCGGCGCGCCGTTCGCGGAGTACAGCCACTGCCGGAACTCGTAGTACGGCGTCGGGCCGCCGGTCTGCGCGTAGTAGGCGAGCTGGTAGTTGCCGGAGTAGAGCCGGGAGAGGAAGTCATTCTGCGCCAGGTTGTCCGGCGTGATCTGGATGCCGACCGCCTTGAGCTCCTGCTGTATCACCGACATGGAGGCGACCCAGTCGGAGAAGCCGCCGATGTTGATGACGCTGAACGACAGCTGCTTGCCGTTCTTGGCGAAGATCCCGTTGCTGCCCATGGTGTAGCCGGCCTGCTGCAGGACCTGCTTCGCCTTGGCCGGGTCATAACCGTAGTTGTACTTCGCGGCCGAAGCGGAGTCGAGCCAGGCGCTGAACGTGGGGAGCGCGATGTCGCTCTGGTTGGCGCCGGGCTCCTCGCCGTACTCGCCGACCTGCCCGACCTTGTTCCGGTCGATCGCGTAGGCCATCGCCTGGCGGACCGCGACGTCGTTCAGCCCGGGTGCCGTCAGGTTCGGGATGAGTGACACGCTGGCGTACGGCGGGAACCAGAAGTGATTGTTCGCCGACTTCGAGGTGTAGAAGGCCTGGATGTTCGGGATGAACTGGCTGCCCCACTGCCCCTGGCCGGTGGCGAGCATGGTGTTGGCCGGGTCGTTGGAGGTGAACGCCGGGTACAGCACCTTGGCGATCTTGGGCTCGCCCGGCTGCCAGTAATTCGGGTTGGCCGTGTAAGTGATGTTCTGCGGCGTGCACGGGTTGACGACGTACGCGCCGGTGCCAATCGGCTTGGTGTCGGCATAGGTGACCGGGTTGGAGATCGTGGACCAGACGTGCTGCGGCACGATCGGGGTCTGGTCGGCGATGTAGTAGAAGTACGGCACGGCCGCGTTCTTGAACGTCATCACCACGGTGTCGCCGGCCTGGGTCACGCTGCTGAGCACCGACCAGACGGAGTTGATGTCGAGCGCGGGCACCTTCTTCATCAGGTTGAAGGTGAAGGCCACGTCGGCCGCGGTCATCGGCGTGCCGTCGCTGAACTTGACGCCCTGCCTGATGGTGAAGGTGAGCGTCTTGTTGCCGTTGCCCCACGCCCAGCTGGTCGCGAGCCACGGCGTGGCCTTGGCGTTCTCCAGCGTGTCAACGAAGGCCAGCGGCTCGTAGACCTGGCCCATCGTGACGCCCTCGCCGAGGTTGCCTGGGTTGAACGGGTTGAAGCTGCAGTTCCACTGCGTGCCCGAGGCGTTGACGATAGTCAGCGTGCCGGTCGGGGCATTGCCCTTGGCGGAGCCCGAGGCGGAACCCGAGGCGGAGCCGGACGATCCGGCGGAGCTGCAGGCAGCGAGCGCGGCGGCGGCGAGCAGCGCCGTCGCGCCGGTGAGGAGCAAGCGTCTCATGGGGGTGCCCTTCACTTGAAGTTCACTTGAAGTCGCGTGGGTTGAATTCCTGGCGTCGACGGTGACGTTTGAGCGCCGTGTGGCTAATTGCCTTTTTGATATAGTTAGGACAGTATCCTAACTATCGAGGGCTGCCTAGCCCTCGTCGCGAAACCGTGATGGGCGATCAGGGGAGGGCGCCATGGCAGAGGTCCCGGCCGATGCGACGCCGCCGAACGGCCTGTCAGCCGCGCGTCCGGCGCTGATCAGGGCGCTTAACGAGCAGCTGCTACTGGACCACGTCCGGTCCTCGGGTCCCTACTCGCGTGCTGAGCTCGCGCGCGTGTCCGGGCTGTCCAAGCCGACCGTGTCGCTCGCCCTGGCGAACCTGGAGCGGGCCGGCCTGATCCGGCTGGCCGGCCAGCGGACCGGAGTGCCCGGCCGCACCGCGCTGCTCTACGAGGTCAGGCCCGAGGCCGGGTTCATCCTTGGCCTCGACATCGGCCTGCGCTACCTGCGCGGCGCGGTCGCGGACCTGGCGGGCGAGGTCCGCGCCCGGCTGTCGGTGCCGGTGCGGGCGGCGACAGTCGGCGACCGCGTGGCCGAGCTGGTCGAGCTCGCCGATGAGCTGTGCGCGCGCGTCGGCATCACCCGCGCCGAGGTCACCGCGACGGTCGTCGGCAGCCCCGGCGTCTACGACCCGCAGCGGAACCTGATGGCGCTGACCGGCGGCCTGCCCGGCTGGGACCAGCCGGAGGCGCTCGCCGGGCTGCGGGAGGCGTTCGGCCCCGCGCTGGCGATCGAGAACGACGTGGACGCGGCCGCGCTCGCCGAGCGCGCGCTCGGCGTGGGGCAGGAGGCCGACAGCTTCGCCTGGGTGCACGTCGGCACCGGCATCGGCATGGGCCTGGTGCTCGGCGGACGGCTGCACCGCGGCGTGCACGGGGTGGCCGGGGAGATCGCGTTCCTGCCGGTCGGCGGCGACCCGCCGGCCTGGTCCGCCGGGGTCGGCGAGCTGTCCGCCGGCCCGGCGCCCGCTGACCGCGTGACCGCGGGCCCCGAGGGAGTGATTATCGACCCGGACGAGGTGCGGCGGCGGGGCACCCTGGAGACCGCGGCGGGCGCCGACGGTATCGTGCGTGCTGCCCGCCGGGCCGGCCTGACCGGGCTGGCCTCAGCCAGGGACGTGTTCGCGGCGGCCGCGGCCGGCGACGAGCGCGCCGCCGCGGTGGTGGCGGGTGAGGCCCGCCTGGTCGCCGCCGCGATCTGCTGCGTGATCGCTGTCATCGACCCGTCGCTCATCGTCCTCGGCGGCGGCATCGGCCAGGCGCCGGGGTTTGCCGAGGCGGTCACCGCCGAGCTGGGCGCGATCGCGCCGGTGGTGCCCGAGGTCAAGGTCAGCGCGCTCGGCACGGACGTGGTGGTCGACGGGTGCCTGGCCGAGGCCGCGGCCATGGCGTGGACCCAGCTGATCGCCGCGCTCCCCTAGGGTTCAGCTTTTCGGCGCCCAGCCGAGCGCCGGGCCGAGGCGGGTCGCGATGTCGGTGAGTATCTGCACGTAGTCCTCGTGCTCGAAGGTGAACGGCAGCGCGAACGCGACCTCGGTGACCTCGCGGAACGCCGCGTGCTCGTACAGCGCCGCGGCGATCAGCTCCGCCGGCCCGAGGATGTCGCGCGCGAACATCATCCGGGCCGGGCCGGCCGGCGCGGCCGTGCGCGGCGTCCGCGCCGCGACGTACGCCTCGTACTTCGCGCGCTGCGCGGGCGAGGCCGAGTCGGTCGGTATCACCACGAGTCCCTGGGACACGCGCGCCGCCGCCCCGGCCGGGTGGCTGTCGCGGAACGTCCTGATCTGCGACAGCTGCACCTGCGCGAAGTCCTCCGATTCCTCCGCCTTCACCACGGACGACGTCAGCAGGTTGACACCCTGTTCGCCCGCCCACTTCGCCGACGCGAGCGATCCGGCGCCGTACCACATCCGCGACCGCAGGCCGGGCGAGTGCGGCTCGACCCGTGAGGAGAACTGCTCGAACCCGATGGCCGCGGGCAACCGCGCGGCGCTCTCACCGGCGACGAACCGCAGCAGCCGGGACACCCGCTCGTAGGAGAAGTCCTCGGCGTCCGCGGTATCGGGATACAGTGCCTCGCGCACCTGCGGCCAGTTCATCGGCGGGCCGACGCTGAACCCCGGGTTGAGCCGGCCGCCGGACAGGATGTCCACGGTCGCCAGGTCCTCGGCGAGGCGCAGCGGGTTCTCCCAGCCGAGCGGGATCACCGCCGTCCCGAGTTCGATCCGCGACGTGCGCTGCGCTGCCGCGGCGAGCACGGCGACGGGGGAGGAGATCCCGTACTGCAGGTGCCGGCACCGCACCCAGGCGGAGTCGAAGCCCAGTCGTTCGCCGAGTTCGATCATCTCCAGCGTCACCAGGTGCCCGGGTCGTGGATCCTGGCCGTCGAACAGCCCGATCGTCAGGAACCCAAGCTTTTCCAGGGCGGCCCCTGGTTGCGGCATCGGCTGCCCCCTCCGGGAAAAGATCAGCATAAAGCTAACAGCCGGCGCCAGGCCGCTCGCGGCGGGCCAGGGGAAATCATGGCAGGATATTGCACCAAATCTGTAAATCCCCTGGCATACCGCCAGGGGATGCAGCCACGATGGGAGGCGCGGAGTGGTAATCCGCGGTTCACTCGCGCTAGCGCTCCCCGGCAGGTGAAATGATCCGCTTCAGCCATGGCGCAGCCACCTCCGTGGGCCGCGTCCGCCAGGTCAACGAGGACCGGTTCCTCGCGGTCCCGCCGCTCTTCGCGGTCGCTGACGGCATGGGCGGGCACGGCTCGGGCGACGTGGCCAGCTCGATCGCCATCGAGGACATGGCCGCGTGCGCGGCGCTCCGCCCGCTGTTCACCGAGGCGGTGCTTACCGCGCTCGAGCATGCCAACCGGCACATCATCGAGCGGCACTCGGAAACCCGGATGGGGACCACGGTGACCGGGCTGGCAGGCCTGGAAACCGCTGGCGGTGACCACCTTATGGTGTTCAACATCGGCGACTCGCGCGTCTACCGGCTGGCGGGTCACCGCCTCGAGCAGCTGACCGTGGATCACTCGGAAGTGCAGGAGCTGGTGCTCGCCGGGGTCATCACGCGAGAGCAGGCCAGGACCCACCCGCGCAGGAACGTAGTCACCCGCGCCCTCGGCAGCGAATCGGGCATGCTCCCCGACCACTGGCTGCTGCCCGCCATCAGCGGCGACCGGTACCTGATCTGCTCCGATGGGCTGTTCAGCGAGCTGCCCGACGAAGCCATCCTGCCGCTGCTCGCGGCCGGCGCCCCGCAGCAGGCGGCAGAGGCGCTCGTCGCGGCGGCCTGCGACGCGGGCGGCCACGACAACGTGACCGTGATCGTCGTCGACATCGACGCGGACGACGACTCCGCCGACGAGACCACCCTGCCCCGCGAGGCCCTGCCGCTCGGCAAGCAGCCAGGAGAAGGGTGGTAGCCGGATGCTGACGGGCGACGTCAGCTACGTGCCCGGTGCGCGTACCGCCGTGGCGGGGGACCAGTGCTGGGCGCTGGTCGAGGCGACGGCCAACTCCCCGGCGGTGGGCCGGATCTGGCAGCGGCTCAGCCAGGGTGCTGCCGCCGACGAACTGCTGGCCGGCCTGATCGCGGACGGGCTCGGCGGCACGCCGGGCTTCGCCCTGCTCGCGGCGGCGGGCGACGGGCGGCTGCGGCTCTTCTGCCGCGGCACGGTCGGCGCCACCGTCGTCAGCGACGGCGCGCCGGCCGGAGCGGTGCTGGCCGGCCCGGCGGTGCTCGCCGGCCCGGCGGCAGACGGCGGCAGGCCAGCGAGCACCGCGCGGTCGCTGCGGATCGACGGAACGGGCCTGCTGACCTGGCGCGAGCACCTGGTCCCGGAGGAAGCCGTGCGGATCTTCCTCGGCGAGGCGCCGTCGGACGCCGAGTTGCGGCTGCCCGCGGCGGCCGGCGTGCTGCTGGCCGGCTGCGTGATCATCGACCTGGTCAACCTCGCGGCCAGGGACACCGTGCCGTACCTGGCCGCCGGGCCAGCGGGCGTCCCCGGCCCGGACACCGCTGGCCTGGAAGCCGTTGGCCAGAGCGCGGTTGGCCAGAGTGCCGTTGGGCCGGGCGCCGTCGGGCCGGGTGCCGTTGGCCGGGATGCCGCTCGCCCGGATGTCGTGCTCGCGGACACCGTCGCGGACCCGCGCCGAGCAGAGCCGGGCGGCAAGCAGAAGACCATCGTCTTCTTTCCCGACACGATCACCATCACGCATCCCGGCAGCGTGGCCGGCCGTCCGCTCGCGGCGCCTGCCCCGGGTGACGCGGAGCGCGTCGCCGAGCCGCCGGCACCGGTGCCGTACCCGGAGGTCCCCTCGTCGGCGCGGCGCCATCCGCCGTCGTCCGACCAGGCCCGGCGGGGTAGTGCGCCGCCGACCGCGCCGTTCACCGGGGCAAACCCGCCGTCCGGCCCCATCCCCTCAGGACCCTTCCCGTCCGGCCCCGCGCCGTTCGGTCCCGGAACGATGGCGCGGCCCGCCTGGCAGGCGCCGGGGCCTGGCGCCCAGGGCGGCCTGATCGACGTCCCGCCGTGGCTGGCCGGCCCGGGCGGGCAGGCGGCCGGCACGGGCATGCCGCCGCGGGAGGGAGGCCCCGACGAACCGGGCTCCACCGTCAAGCGGGCCGAACTCGCCGATGTCGTGGCCAGAACCACGCCGCCGGATCGCATCGGACCGGTGGTCCCGGCGCTGATCTGCCCGAGCGGGCACGTGAACCCGCCGAGCGGCGGTGCCTGCCGCCGGTGCGGCGCGCCGCTGCCGCACGACGCGGTGCTTGTGCCGCGGCCGGTGCTCGGCGTGCTGCGGCTTTCGCTCGGCGACGTGATCGCCCTCGACCGCGGCGTCGTCATGGGGCGCAACCCGCGCACGGACTTCACCGGGCCCGACGGCGAGGAGCGGCCGCACGTCGTCAAGCTGCCGAGCGCTGACGGCGACATATCCCGCACCCACCTGCGGGTCACCCTGGACGGGTGGCACGTCCTCGTCACCGACCTGAACTCGACCAACGGGACGCTGCTCACGCTCCCCGGGCACGAGCCGCAGCAGCTGCGGCCCGGTGAGCCGGTGCCGATGCAGCCGGGAACGGTCGTCACGCTCGCCGAGGGCATCGAGTTCCGCTATGAGGTCGCCCAGTGAGCCGGACCTCCGCGAGCGACGTCACGCCGCCCGGCCTGCGCGGGTACCACTTCATCAAGCACATCGGATCGGGCGGCCACGCCCAGGTCTACCTGTACGAGCAGGACCTGCCGCACCGCAAGGTGGCGGTCAAGGTGCTCAACGAGTCGGCGCTGTCCGATGCGGCCCGCCGCCGGTTCACCGCGGAGGCCAACGTCACGGCCGGACTGGCGCACCGGCATATCGTCCAGGTCTTCGACGCCAAGGTCACGGATGACGGCAGGCCGTACATCGTCATGCCGTACTACCCGCAGCCCAACCTGTCCGTCCGGGCGCGCCGCTCGCATTTCTCCGTGGCGGACGTGCTCCGCATCGGCATCCAGATCGGCAGCGCGGTCGAGACGAGCCACCGCCATGACGTGCTGCACCGTGACATCAAGCCGCAGAACGTCCTCACCGATTCCTACGGCGAGCCCGCGCTTACCGACTTCGGCATCGCTACGACGAAGGGCGGGGACGGCCCGGAGGGCCTGTCCGTGCCGTGGTCGCCGCCGGAGATCCTCTACGGCACCGCGCCGGGTGACCAGCGCTCCGACGTCTACTCGCTCGGCGCCACGCTCTGGCACCTGCTTGTCGGCCGGTCGCCGTTCGAGCAGCCGGGCGGCGATAACTCGACGTTCGCGCTGATGGGCCGGATCAAGTCGGAGCCGCCGCCGCGTACCCAGCGGGCCGACGTCCCCGACAGCCTGGAGCGGCTGCTCCGCCAGGTGCTGGCCAAGGACGCGGCCGCGCGCCCGCAGTCGGCGATGGAGCTGATCCGGGGGCTCCAGTCGATCGAGCAGGAACTGCGCCTGCCGCTCACCCAGCCCATCTTGCCTGCCGTAGAGCCGCCGGGAGACACCCAAGGCGGCGACACGATCACCCGCGCGCGGGCGCGCGGCGGCGACACCGGGTTCATCCGGGGGCGCCGCCCGGAGCCGACGGCCCCGGGCGCGCCCGGGGCCGCCACCGAGTCGGCGTGGGCGCCGGGCGGGCGGCAGGCGGACCCGCGCACGCAGGGCGGCGGGCCGGGCGGCGGGCAAGGCGGCGGGCCGCGCGGCGGCCAGCCGGTGACCGGCGGGCCGCCCTGGGGCGAGGCGATCGCGCCCGCCTGGTCCGCTGGCGCGGACCCGCGGACGCAAGGTGCACCGTCCGCCCGGAACGGCGGCGCCACCGGCCTTACCGTCGGCGGCGGCTGGCCGGGCGGTGATCCGCAGGGCGGCGGCTGGCAGCGCGCCGATGCGCTGGCCGGCGATCGGCCGGGCGGCGACCGGCGGCGCGGCGCGGAGACCGACCCGACGCGCGTGCGCGGCCCGGTACGGGTCGAGCCATGGGGCCCGGCGGCCGGGCGCGAAGACGACCCGACCCGCACCAGGGGACCGGTCAGGCTCGACCCGCGTGGCCAGGCCGGGCGGCCTGACGACGACCCGACCCGCGTCAGGGGACCCGTCAGGCTTGACTCAGCGGGCGGCGGCCAGGCAGCCGGGGCAGGCATGAGGTTTCATGAGCCGCTGGCTGGTGAACGCGACGGGACCACGATGGCCCGTCCGGCCGTGCTCGGCGCGGGCGCGGCCAGAGGGCACCGCCGCGACGCCGAGGGCGCGCGCCCGGGCCGCCGCGCCATGGCCATGGCCGGCGCCGGCGTGCTGCTCGTGGCTGTGGCGGCCGGTGCCTACCTCACGCTGGGCCGTGGCCACGGCCAGTCGCCGCAGCCGACCGGGACGGGACAGTCCACCGCGTCGGGCGGCGCGCAGAGCGCGCTCGGGCCCGGCGCCTCCGCGCCCGGCGAGCCGACGGTCACCGCGGGCGGCGCGAGCGCTACGCGGGTCCGGTTCAGCTGGACGTACGCCAACCCGGTGGCCGGCGACACCTTCCGCTGGCGGCGGGTCAGCGGCACGGCGGGTGCCGCGGGCGGTGTGCTCGCCAGGCCGCAGCTTGTCGTCTCGGTACCACACGGCCAGGCGCTCTGCGTCGTGGTCCAGGTGCGGCGGGCGGGCGGGCAGGCCTCAGTGCCGTCACAGCCGACTTGCTGGCCGAATTAATAGACCAATCAGAATTTATCGATAGTTATTTATTTATTCCAGCATCGATTTATTGTTAAAATGTGTGGATACATCCTTAGTTGTTCCATCTTGCCGTAAGATCAATTACGCGCATTCTGCCGCGCTCCCTGCGCGGATGAATTGGACGCCTTTCTCGTGCCCCGCCTTCGCGGGGCGCTTGCTTTCTCGTTGCGGTCGCCAGTCCGGGGTGCCCGCACCTGGCAGAGGGGCCTCGGGGCATGCGGCTTCGACGGAGTCGGCTTGGTACTCCGGTGGTGCTTGGCGCAGCCGTCGCCACGTTCGCGGCGCTCGCCGTTTCCTCGCGCGGATTCCCCGTTCAGCACGTCAGCCTGAACGACGGCGGCATCTGGGTGACCAACAACTCGATCGGCACCGTCGGCCGGTTCGCCAAGCCGATCGGGCAGCTGGACGGCGAGCTCGCGCCGCCGTCGTCGTCGTCCAGTGTCGACGTGGTGCAGAACGGCCCGGTGGTCGCCGCTTACGACGCGAGCGGCGGGCGGATCTACCCGGTCAACGTCTACGGCCCCGCGTTCTCCGACACGGGGGCGGCGATCTCCCCCGCGCCCGGCGGGATCGCGCTCGGCGACGACACCCTCGCGGTCCTGTCCACAGACCACTCGGTGCGGGTCACCACGCTCAGCGCGGGCGGCGGCAGCCTCTCCGCGCTGTCCGCCTCGGCCAGGCCGCTGGCCGCTCACCTGCCGGCCGACTCCGCGGTCGCCGTGGGGTCCGACGACACGGCCTGGGTGGCCGGCGGCGGCCAGCTGCGACGCTTCACCCAGGGCGGCAAGCCGCAGTTGAGCGCGGTGCCGCTGTCGGCTACCGACCCGATGCAGGTCACCGCCGTCGGCACCGTCCCGGTGGTGGCCGACACGGCGCGGAAGACGATCTACCTGCCGGGCAGCGGGCACACCGTGCCGCTGCCCGCCTCAGACACCTCAGCATCCTTCGAACTGCAGCAGCCGTCGGCCGCGAGCGGGGTCGTGGTCGCCGCCACCGGCCAGGCGCTGTACAGCATCGACCTCAGCTCCGGCCAGCTCACCACGCTCAGCGCCGGGCACAGCGGCACCGTGGCGGCCCCGGTCCAGGTCGCGGGCTGCGTGCACGCCGCCTGGGCCAACGGCGCGACCGGCAGCTACGTGCGCAGCTGCGGCACGCCGCCGCCCGCGACACCCGCGGCGCAGCAGTTCTCGCTCGACGACACCGTGGGCACCCCGGACCTGGTCTTCCGGGTCAACAACGACGCGGTGGTCCTCAACGACACCACCGACGGCGGCGTCTTCCTCATTGACACCGACGTCACGAACGTCCGCCCCAAGTGGACGCCGGTCAACACCGCGGGCAAGAGCAGCAGCCAGGCACAGACCTACGCGGTCCAGGAGAAGACGCCGCTCACCGCCAAGCCGTATACCCAGGGGGTCCGCCCGGGGACCACCACGGTGGTGCACGTGCTCGACGTGGACAAGGGACCCGCGGGAGTGACGTACGCGGTGACCGCGGTCGGCCAGCCCGGCCAGCGGGGGGTCACCGTCGCGGTCGCGCCGGACGCCCAGACCGTGCTCGCCACCGTGACCACGCTGTCCGCTGACGCGCACTTCCAGTACACGATCGACGACGGGCACGGCCACACCGCCTCCGCCGAGGTGACGCTTGAGCCGCGGGCGCCCGGTCAGAACACCGCGCCGCAGCTCCGTCCCGGCTACCAGCAGCCGGCCCTGTCGGTCGCGTCGGGCGGCACCTTGATCATCCCGGTCATCGGCGCCTGGCGGGACTTCGACGGCGACCCGCTGTACATCGCGAGCGGCGCCGTCACGGCGAGCGCCGGGTCCGCGGCCGTCACCAGCGGCGGCGCGCTCTCCTTCACCGCGCCGCCGACTACCGCGGGCGAGACGGTGCGGATCGGCTACGGGGTCAGCGACGGCCGCGCCGCCACGCCCACCAAGACGACGCTGGCGGTGAACGTGCTCGGCTCCGCCGCCACGAAGTTCGTCGCCCCGGCGGCCGAGCCGGACGCCGCGCAGGCCGTGGTCGGGGCGCCGGTCACCCTCCAGCCGCTGGCCAACGACCTGCCGGGCGTCGACCCCACCAACCCGGACGCCCGGCTCACCCTCGCCGCGCCGGTCCCCGCGGTGACGGGCGCCGCCGTCGCCACCGACGTGGCCGCGGGCACGGTCACCTTCACCGCGCAGCGCCCGGGCGACTTCTTCCTCAGCTACACCGACGCCTACGGCGCCGCGCCGACCGCGAGCGGGACCATCCGCATCCACGTCATCCCGGCCACCGGCGCGGCCAAGCCGCCGGTCACCACCCCCGACGTCGCGGTGCTGCACGGCCAGCAGCCCGCCGTGGTGGACGTGCTCGCCGACGACTACGACCCGCAGGGCTGGATCCTCGGCGTCACCAGCGCCGCACCCGTGGTCACCAGCGCGACGGGCAACGGCGTCCAGGTCGCCGTGATCGACCAGCGCTGGCTGCGGATCAGCGAGGACGACCCGCAGCCGGGCACGACGGCCACGGTGGGCTACACGGTCAGCGACGGCCAGGGCAGCGCGACCGGGACGGTGGCCGTCACCGCCGTGCCCGGTGACCTGAACGGCGACCAGATCACCACGACCACGGCCGCGGTCACCGTCAGGTCGGGCGACAGCGCGGCCGTCCCGGTCCTGGCCGGCGACGCCAGCTCCATCGGCCTGGCGCTGTCGCTGGCCGGCCACCAGCCCGTCAGCCAGCCGGCCGTACCCGGGCTGCTGGCCAGCGCCGACGGCACCAGCCTGCGGGTCGACGCGCCGGCCGGCGTCAAGTCCGAGGAAGAGACAACGGTCAGCTACGTGGTGACCGACGCGAGCGGCGCCACGGCGACCGGGCAGCTGAACGTCACGATCGAGCCGCCGCCGTCGAAGGCCCGCCCGGACCAGGCGCCCGTCCCCGAGGAGGTGGACACGCGGGCGACCGCGGGCGACGTCGCCGTCATCCGGGTCCCGGCCTACGGCGTCGACCCGGACGGCGACTCCGTCACCGTCACCGGGGTCACCGTGCCGCCCGCGCTCGGCCGGATCGTCGCCATCGGCCCCGATTCGGTCTCCTACCAGTCGTACCCGGGCTCCGCCGGCACCGACACGTTCACCTACCAGGTCACCGACCCGTACGGGCTGACCGGCAGCGCGACGGTGCGGATCGCCGTGCTCCCGCCCGGCCCGGCGCAGCCGCCGGTGGCCGTCGACGACGTGATCAGCGCGCCGCCCGGCGCGACGCTGCACCGGGACCTGCTCGGCAACGACTTCGTGGCGCCCGGCGACACGGTGACCGTTGAGCCGCTTGGCCAGACCAACGCGACCGTGCCCGCGGGGGTGAGCCTCACCGGGTCCTACGCCTACCTGCGCGCGCCGGCCGCGCCGTCGGACCCGCCCGTCGAGTTCAGTTACGCGGCCACCGACGGCGGCGCGCCGTCGCTTGCCCAGGTCATCGTGCACGCGGTGGCCGGCGCCAAGCTGCCGCCCGTCGCCAGGGACGACGTGGCGCCGGCGCCGTCCGCCGGGGCCGCCACCGTGACGGTCAACGTGCTCAAGAACGACGACGACCCGGTCGGCTCGCCAGGCGACCTGAAGGTCAGCCGGACCCCGGCCGGGGTCACCGTGCAGGGCGCTGAGCTCACCATCAAGCTGGCCGCCTCGCCCCGCGAGGTGCCCTACCAGGTCACCGCGCCCGACGGCCTTACCGCGACCGCGGTCGTCTACGTGCCCGGCACGCAGGCCACCGCGATCAGGCTCCGCCCCGGCGCCCGGATCGTGCTCAAGCCGGGCGGCAGCACGACCGTGCCGCTCAGCTCGGTGCTGCTCGACACCTCTGGCCGCCAGCTCAAGATCACCACGGTCAACCAGCTCAGCGCGTCCCCGGGCGGCGACCTCACGGTGAGCGCGAACCAGGCGAGCGCGTTCCGGGTGACCGGCCTCGGCAGCTACTCCGGGCCCGGCGCGGTCACCGTGCAGGTTTACGACGGCGCGACGATGCAGGACCCGCACGGCGCCGTGGCCACGCTGACCGTCCCCGCCCAGGTCGGCCCGGACGTGCCCATCCTGCGCTGCCCGCAGGACCCGATCCAGGTGACCGAGGGCGGCGCGCCGGTGAGCTATGACATCGGCCAGCTGTGCCACGTGTGGGTGGACACCACGGTCCCGGCACCCCCGCTCAGGTACCGCACGACGTGGAAGACGGCGGCCGGCGGGGTCAGCGCCGGGGTGCCCGGCGGCACCAGCCTCCAGCTGACCGCCGCGAGCGGCGCCGCGCCCGGCGCCACTGGGACGCTGCAGATCATCCCCGCGGGCGCGACCGCGGGCGGCTCCGTCAACGTGGTGGTCATCAAGGCGCCGCCGCCGACCGGGCGGCCGGTCAGCGTCCAGGTCGAGGCGAGCCGCAGCGTCACCGTCAACCTCAGCCAGTACGTCACGAGCCCGCTCGCCCAGCCGGGCATCACGGTGCTCAACGTCACCCAGCCGGCCGGCGCGACGGCGACGGCGAGCGGCGGGGCGGTCACCATCACGCCGGGGCGCGGCACCGTCGGCACCGTCTCGCTCACCGCCACCGTCACCGACGTGCCGGGGCGCCCGGACCGGTCGATCACCGTCGCGATCACCGCCACCGTCATCGGCTTCCCCGGCGCCCCCGGCGCGCCGACGGTCAAGGAGTCAAGCCACACCCTCCAGGTGACCTTCGGCACCGCCGCGCCCAACGGCGCGCCGGTCGAGTACTACACGGTCTACGCCAACGGCGCGCCGCACCAGTGCCCGAGCTCGCCCTGCGCGGTCACCGGGCTGGCCAACGGCACCCAGTACACCGTGTACGTCACGGCCACCAACACCGTCGGCGCGGGCCAGCGGAGCCCGGGCACCGCCGGCGAGCCCAACGCGGTGCCCGACCAGGTAACCGGGCTGTCCACCGTCGTCGGCGACCAGCAGGCCACGCTGACCTGGCAGCCAGCGCACGTGGACGGGACCCCGGTGACCGGCTACGACGTCGAGATCAGCCCGCCGCCCGCCGGGCAGCAGCAGGTACAGCAAGTGGGCGTGACGACCACGCACGCGTTCACCGGGCTGGTCAACGGCACGACCTACACGTTCACCGTGCGGGCGGTCAACGCTGAGGGCAACGGGCCGTGGTCGCTCGGGGTCACCGCGGTCCCGTACGGCAAGCCGCTGACAATGGCCGCGCCGACGGCCACCGGCGCCCCGGTGCCCGACCCGGCCACCACCCGGGCGATCCAGGTCTCCTGGCCGGCCGTGCAGGGCACCGCCGCCAACGGCCGGCCGGTCACCTCCTACACGATCTACGAGTACCAGTCGGCGTCAAGCGGCGGTCCGTGGACGCAGGCGAGCACGAGCACCGTGAACGGCGGCGCCACCACCGCCAGCTTCACCGTGACCAACGACAGCTCCTGGTATGAGTACGCGGTCACCGCGACCAACCTGGCCGGCGAGTCCGCGAAGTCGCCGCAGTCCACCCCGGCCGTGCAGGCCGCCGCGCCGCCGGGCGCGCCCGGCAACCTGACCGCGACCGCTACCGGGCAGGCGAACACGATCTCGGTCAGCTTCACCGGGCCGGCGGCGAATGCCAAGCAGGTCAGCAACGTCGAGTACGGCATCAACGCGCAATCGGAGTCCGGCACCATCAACGGGCCGTTCACCACCGGCAGCACGGCGACCTTCACCCTCACCAGCGCGGTCAACAGCCAGATAGCCGACGGCAAGCCCGTCTCCGTGTACCTCGCCGCCTGCAACGACGCCGGGCTGTGCAGCGCCTGGTCCGGACCGACCGCGCAGGTCACCCCCTACGCGCCGATCGCCAGCCCGACCGTGACCGCGACAGCGAGCGGCACCTCGCTCAACTACACCTGGAGCGCGACGAGCGACGGCCTCGCCGAGACGCTGAACGTGTGCATCAACGGCGGGTGCACCAACTACAACGTCCCGGCCGCCGGCGGGTACAGCGGCTCGTCGAGCGTCAACGCGGGCTACGGCGTGAAGGGGACGATCACCGCCTACCTCACCGACACGAAGGGGCAGCGCGCCCCGGCGTCGGGCACGGTCAGCGCGAGCGCGACCACCGTTGCGCCCAACCCCACCGTCTCGGTGGCCCAGGGCCCGGTCAGGCAGGCCACCACCGGAAGCTGCGTCGCCCTCAGCAACTGCTTCTCCTTCATCGTCACGGTCGGCAACTTCCCGGCGTCGACCACGCTCACCTACAGCTGCGTCGATAACAGCGGGACCTTCACCACGTCTACCCATGCGAGGAACGGCTCCACCGTCGTGACGAACGGCAGCGGCGCCGCGTCATGGGAAACGACGTGCGTGCACGCGCCCGACGGCGAGACGGTGACGATCAACGTCTCCGGCGGCGGCAAGTCCGGGTCAGGCAGTTACAAGACATAGCACGAAGGAATCGAAGAGGATCATGACGACAGCCACAACGGGCGCGGCCAACGTGACGTCCGAGCAGGCCAACTGGTTCGCACGGGCCTTCGGCGCGCTGGTGACGAACATCGAGCAGGCCGTGCTCGGCAAGCAGCACATCGTCAGGCTCGCGCTTACCTGCCTGGTCTCCGAGGGCCACCTGCTGCTCGAGGATTACCCGGGCACCGGCAAGACGTCGCTCGCCAAAGCGATCGCCAACTCCGTGCAGGGCACGCACAGCCGGGTTCAGTTCACCCCGGACCTGCTGCCGAGCGACGTGACCGGGGTGACCATCTTCGACCAGCGCAGCCAGCAGTTCACCTTCCACGGCGGCCCGATCTTCGCCACGATCGTGCTCGCCGACGAGATCAACCGGGCCTCGCCCAAGACCCAGTCCGCGCTGCTCGAGGTGATGGAGGAGGGCCGGGTCACGGTGGACGGAACCTCCCACTCCGTCGGCCGGCCGTTCATGGTGATCGCCACGCAGAACCCCATCGAGCAGGCGGGCACCTACCGGCTGCCAGAAGCGCAGCTCGACCGGTTCCTGATGAAGACCAGCCTCGGCTACCCCGACCACGCCGCCACCGTGGCGCTGCTCGCCGCCGCGGCCACCAGGGACCGGTCAGCCAGCGTGCAGAACGTCATCACCACCAGCGCGATCACCCAGATGTCCGCGCTCGCCGACACGGTCCACGTTGACCCGGCGATCCTCAGCTACGTCAGCCAGCTCGCGCACGAGTCGCGCGCGCTCCGCCACGTGCGGCTCGGGCTCAGCGTCCGCGGCTGCCTCGCCTACGTGCGCGCCGCCAAGACGTGGGCGCTGGCCGACGGGCGCGGCTACGTGGTGCCCGACGACATCAAGGTGCTGGCCAGCCCGGTGCTCAGCCACCGGCTGCTGCTGGACGCCGAGGCCGAGTTCTCCGGCGTCACCGTGGAGGACGTGGTCGGCCAGCTGCTGTCCCAGGTCCGCCCGCCGACGAGTCGCGGCTGACGTGACGGGCGCCGGCAAGCTCACGTTCTGGCGTATCGGCAAGGCCCTGCCCGTGATGACCGGGCCGGCCGCCCCAGCCCCGGTCAGCGCCCCGTCGCCCGATATGATGGCGGAGCCATCGGGCGCGCACCGGGGGGAGCGGGGGGTCGTCCCCCCGAGGGACGGCGTGCGCCGCCTGCGACCCGCCTGGCGGGTCATCACGCCCACCGGGCGGGCGACCCTGTTCGTCGCGGTCGCGGCCTGGCTGCTCGGCGTCAGGCTCGGCTGGACGGAACTGTTTCTCATCGCCGCCTGCTGCGTGCTCGCGCTGCTCATCGCGGTCGGCTTCGTCATCGGCAGGCCAAGCCTTGACATCGTCATCGAGCTTGACCCGGCGCGGGTCAGCGTCGGCACGCCCGCGGCGGGGCGGCTCGCGGCCGCCAACCGGTCCAGGGCGCGGCTGCGCGCCATGGACGTCGAGGTGCCGGTCGGGCAGGCCCGCGCCACCTTCCACCTGCCCTCGCTGGCCGGCGGCACCAGCCACGACGAGCTTTTCGTGGTACCGACCGACCGCCGGGCCGTCATACCGATCGGGCCGCCGAGCGCGGTGCGCACCGACCCGCTCGGCCTGCTGCGCAGGGAGGCCGTCGAGCAGGTCACTGTCGAGCTGTTCGTGCACCCCAAGGTCATCGGGCTCGACTCGCTCAGCCCCGGACTGCAACGCGACCTGGAGGGCCAGGCCACCCGTGACCTGTCCACCAGCGACCTGGCCTTCCACACGCTGCGCGACTACGCCACCGGCGACGACTGGCGGCACGTGCACTGGCGGTCGACCGCCAAGGCCGGCAAGCTGCTCGTCCGACAGTTCCAGGACACCAGGCGCTCGCAGCTGGCGGTCGTGGTGGACGGCGCCCAGGCCAGCTACCGCACCGACGGCGAGTTCGAGCTCGCGATGAGCGTGGCCGGCTCGGTCTGCGTGCGCGCCGTCAAGGACCAGCAGGACGTCTGCCTGGTCGCGGCCAGCCACGCGGTCACCGCCGCCTCGCAGCACCGGATCCTGGACACCCTCGCGCGGGGCACGCTCGCGGAGACCGGGCAGGACCTGCCGACGCTGGCCGGCCGGGCCTACCGGCTGGCCCGCGATACCACGGTGCTGATGCTGGTCACCGGCAGCGTCATACCGTTCCGCACGCTCAAGGGAGCGGCGGTGCACTTCGGGCCGGACGTCCGGGTGATCGCGCTGCGCTGTGAGCCGGACGCGCCGCCCGGGCTCAACCGCTCCGGTGACCTGACCGTGCTCGCGCTGCGCGAGCTGACCGACCTGCCCGGCCTGCTGAACGCGGGGAGCGTGTTACATGGCGTCGGTGACCCTTTCGCCCGGCGACACCGCGGGGCGGACGCGCCGGTCCGCCAGCTCGGTCCTCCCCGGCCGGGACGAGGCGGTCGACGCGGTCGCGCTGATCGCGCTGACCATGATCGGCATCGCCGGCTTCCGCCCGGCCTACGGCGGTCACGGCTACCTGGCGGCCGGCGCGGCCGGGGTACTGCTCGGCGTGCTGCTCGGCCACGCGGGACAGCGCGCCCGGGTGCCGCTGCTCGGCGTCGTGGCCGCGGGCATCATCGCGTTCCTGCTGCTCGGCGGCCTTATCGGGCAGACCGGCACGGTGAGCCTGCCGGTGCTCCGCTCGGTCGCGGGCGTGGCGGTGACCGGCTGGCAGCAGCTGCTGACCACCGCGCGGCCGGTCGGCCGGACCGCGGGGCTGCTCGTGCTGCCGTACCTGCTCGGCCTGTTCAGCGGCGTGGCCGGGCACGCGCTCGCGCGGCGTACCGCGCTGACCGTGCTGCCTGCCGCGCCCTCCGCCGTCGTGGTCGCGCTGTCCATCCTGTTCGGCGCGGCGCGGCCGACCGCCGCCGTGCTGCAGGGCGCCGGGTTCGCGGCCGGCGTGCTCGCGTGGGGTGCCGCGCGCCAGCAGCGCGACGGCGCGGAGCGGACCACCGTCGGCAGGCAGCGTCCCTGGCAGCGGGCTGGCGCGGCGGTCGCGGTGCTCGCGGTGGCCGGCGCCGGCGCCACGGTGCTCGGCCCGCGGCTGCCTGGCGCGGACGCCCACCAGCGCGTGGTGCTCTACGTCCAGCCGCCGTTCGACGTGAGCGCGTACCCGAGCCCGCTCGCCGGGTTCCGTGACTACACCCAGGACGTCCCGGCCGGCCTCAGTGTCTACGGCACGGAACTGCTCGCCACCGCCGGCCTGCCGGCCGGCAGCCGGGTGCGCATCGCGGCGATGGACTCCTACGACGGGCTCAGCTGGGGGGTCGCCAACGCGGCGGCGAACTCGTCGTTCGGCGGCTTCCAGCGGGTCGGGACCCTGCTGCCGGGTGCGGTACCGGGCGCGACGCGGACCGCGACGATCACCGTGCAGCCCGGTTACCGGCTGCCCTGGCTGCCCGACCTGGCCGGAACGACCGGGTTCGGCTTCACCGGGCCGGACGCCGCCGCTACCCAGTCCGCGCTCCGCTTCAACGTCGCGACCACCACCGGGATCATCCCCGGCGGCGTGCCGGCCGGGCTGAGCTACGCGGTCAGCGCCGCCGCGGTCACCGGGCCGGGCATGTCCGCGCTCGCCGCCGCGAGCCCCGAGGGCGCCCCCGGCTCGTCCATCGTGATCCCCGCGGCGGTCCAGGCGTTCGCGCAGGCGCACTCCGAATCGGCGACCACGCCGCTCGGCAAGGTCCTCGCGCTTGCCGCGTACCTGCGCGACACCGGGCGGTACAGCAACGGCGGCGGCGCGCAGAGCGTGATCACCGCCGGGCACAGCTCGGGCCGGCTTACCTCCTTCCTCGAAGGCAAGGAGATCATCGGCGACGACGAGCAGTACGCCGCCGCCATGGCGCTGCTCGCGGACGCGGTCGGCGTGCCCGCGCGGGTCAGCCTTGACGGCACCGTGCGGCCAGGCGGCACGGTGTACGGCAAGGACGTGCGCGCCGACGTGGAGCTGGACACGGCCGAGTACGGCTGGGCGACGCTGCCCGCCAGCCAGTTCACCGGGACCAAGAGCCCCCAGCTGCAGCAGCAGAAGATCTCGCCGCCGCCCGTGCCGGTCCAGGTGGTGCCGCCGCGGCGCAGCGACGCCCTGCCGGTCGCGGTGGCCAACTCGAGCGGCTCGGTGGCCCGGACGGCGACCGCGCCGCCCGGCGGCGGCTTCGCGCTGCCCGCGATCGTGGTCACCCTGCTCACCTATGCGGGGACGCCGCTGCTCGCCATCGTGGCGGCGGCGGTGACGCTCATCCTGCTCAAGCTGGCGCGCCGCCGCCGGCGGCGCGCCACGGGACCGCCGTCGGCCCGGGTGGCGGGTGCCTGGCGCGAGCTGGTCGACCTCGGCCGGGACCTGGGCATTGCGGGCGCGGGCGGGCCGTACCTGACCCGCAGGGAGTTCGCCGCGCACGCCGGGGAGCACGGCCTGCCGGCGGCCGGCGCCGTGGCGGTGGCGGCCGACGCCGCCGTGTTCGGGCCGGCCGAGCCGGACGACACGGCGGCCGCCGGGGTGTGGCAGCTGGTCGCGGCGGCCCGGCACGAGGCGACCGCGAGCCTGCCGCTGCGCCGCCGGGCCTGGGTGGCGGTGAACCCCGTGAGCCTGTGGGCTTCACCGGCCCCGGCGACCGGATCATCATTGCGACATATCGCGTCTTTGGTTTACCATGTGCGCCATGAGCGAAGCACGCCACGACCTCCTGCCCGCGCCCGCCGCGCCGCGCACTCTTGATGAGCAGCAGCCTGACCTGCGCGCCGCCGACGCGGACCGGGACGCGACGGCGGCCAGGCTCGGCGGCGCGCTCGCCGTCGGCCGCCTGACGAGCACCGAGTACGCGGAGCGGCTGGACGCCACGTACGCCGCGCGCACCATGGGCGAGCTCGCGCCGCTCACCCGCGACCTGCCCGACGTCGAGGCCGGCGAGGGTGGCGCCGCGGCGGCCGAGCGGGCCGGGGTAGCCGCCCGGTTCAGCAAGGTGATCCGCTCCGGCCGGTGGGTCGCCGGGCGGCATACCCGGCTGACCGTGCGTTTCGGCGCGCTGATCATCAACCTCGCCGACGCGGTGCTGCCCGGTCGCGAGGTCACCGTGGAGATCGACGCCTTCTGCGGCAAGCTGATCGTCATCGTGCCGGCCGGGGCGCACGTCATCGACGAGGGCGGCGCGCTGTTCGCCAAGCGGGCCATCTACGGCCGCGACGCCGCCGGCGACGACCGCGCGCCGGTCATCAGGCTGGTCGGCGACGCCCGGTTCTCCAAGGTCGCCGTGTTCCGCGGCCGCTACGACCCGGCCATCGCGTGGCAGCACCACCTGGCCAGGCAGCTGATCCAGGCGGAGTAGCCAGGCGGAGTAGCCGGCCGGAGCAGCCGGCCGCGCAGGCCTCAGACCCGGCCCGGGTCGAAGTCGAGCACCTGGGTGAGCCGGACGTTGTTGCCCGACGGGTCACGGAACGACGTGTCGATGCCGTAGGGCTGCTTGGTGGGCGGGTCGTTGAACGTGACGCCGCGCGCGGACAGCTCGTCGTAGGCGGCCTGGCAGTCGTCGGTCTCGAGGAAGAGGGTGCCGCCGGCGCCCTGGGCGACCAGCTCGGCCAGCCGGGCGCTCGCCTCGCCGTCAAGCAGCGGCGGGCCGGGGACCGGCATGAGCACCAGCCCGGCGCCTTCCTGCCCGGCGGGCCCGACGCAGAGCCAGCGGAAGTGCCACGCCTCCATCGTCACGTCCGCCCGCACCTCCCAGCCGAGCTTCCTCGTGTAGAAGGCCAGGGCCTCGTCCTGGTCGTGTACCCAGAACTGCGTGTTCGCGATCTTGATCATTACGCCTCCTGCTCCAGTGTTCGCTGAGCTCAACGCTAGGGAGCGGCGGCGGCGCTGTCTTCTCGAAACGTGCGGTTCCGCGGCCGCCCGTAGGCCAGGGCCACGCAGCGCGGTATGCGCAGGTGCTGCTCGGCGGGCGGGTACGCGGCCCGGTAAGCGAGCGGCGTCAGGCCGAACACCCGGCGGAAGCTCACGGTGAATGAGCCCACGCTCTGCGCGCCGACCGCGAAGCAGATGTCGGCCACCGGCCAGTCGGTCGCGCGCAGCAGCGCGGCGGCCCGCTCGAGCCGCCGGGTCAGCAGGTACTGGTGCGGCGACTCACCGAATGTCGCCTTGAACCGCCTGCTGAAGTGCGCGGGCGACAGCCTGGCCGCGGCGGCCAGGTCGGCCACGGTGAGCGGCTCGAAGTAGCGAGCGTCCGCGAGGTCCCTGGCGCGCAGCAGGTGGCGGGCGGCGGGAACGGCGGTCACCTGCCTATTCTGCCCTCACCGGGCGCCGGACGGCGTCAAGGAGCAGCCCGAACATCCGCTCAAGCTGATCGCGCCCGTCCTCGATCGAGGGGGTGGCGGTGAACATGCCCACGGTGATCGCGACCACGTCCTCGGCGCGGACGTCCGCGCGCAGCGTCCCGTCCGCGCTGCCCGCGTCGAGTATCAACTGCACCGCCGCGGTGAGCCTCGCACGGGACTGGGATATCGTCACGGCGCCGGAGGCGAAGACGGCGCGCAGCGCGTCCGCCATCTCCCGCTTGGCGGCCACGTAGCCGGCGAACCGGTCCAGCCAGGCACGCAGCGCCGCCTCGGGCGGCCGCGTCGCGAGCAGCGCGGGGGCGCTCGCGCACAGGTCGTCGAGCTCCTTGCGGTACAGCGCCTCGACGAGCGCCTCGCGGGTCGGGAAGTGCCGGTACAGCGTGCCGATGCCCACCCCGGCGTCCCTGGCCACCTGGTCGAGCGGCACGGACGCCTGCCCGGTCGCGAACGCGGCCCGCGCCGCGTCGAGCAGCCGGGCCCGGTTGCGCTCGGCGTCGGCGCGCGTGCGCCTGGCCGGCTCCTGGCCGGCCTTGGCCTGGCCTGGTACGGCCTCGGTCTGGTCCGACAAAGCGGAGGATCCTCCGTTTCTCTGCTACAGTGGGAGAGAACCGGAGGAAGCTCCGGTTCTGCTGACCATGTTACGACACCACGACATCGAGGAGAGCGTGATGACAGCAGCGGGCATGAGGCCGGATTCGGCTCTTGGCGGCCCCGTTGACCTGGCCGGGCGGCGCGTCGCCCGGATGGGCTTCGGCGTCATGCAGCTTGAGCGGGCCGCCGTCGACCGGGAGGCGGCGCTCGCGGTGCTGCGCCAGGCCGTCGGCGCGGGCGTCAACCACCTCGACACCGCCCAGTTCTACGGCCGGTGCAACGCACTGATCCGCGATGCGCTGGCACCCTACGACGATGAGCTGGTCCTGGTCAGCAAGGTCGGCGCCGACCGGGACGCCGACGGCAGGCTCGTGCCCGCGCAGCGGCCGGCCGAGCTGCGCGCCCAGGTTGAGGCCAACCTCGCCGCGCTCCAGGCGGACCAGCTCGGCGCGGTCAACCTGCGGCGCGTCGACGCGCCGCCCGGCATCATCGCGCGCGGGGAGCAGGTGGTGAGCCTCGATGACCAGCTCGCGGAGCTCATCGCGCTGCGCCAGGCGGGGAAGATCGGCGGCATCGGGCTGAGCAACGTCTCCGCCGGCCAGCTCGAGCAGGCGCTGCCCGCCGGGATCGCCTGCGTCCAGAACTCCTACAGCGTCCTCGACCGGGCCGCGGAGCCCGTCCTGAACCGGTGCCGGGCGCACGGCATCGCCTGGGTGCCCTTCTGCCCGCTCGGCTCGGCCGGCTTCGCCAGCCTGCCCAAGGTGACGGACAACGCGACGGTCCGGGGCATCGCCGCCGGGCTGGGCGTCACCCCCGCGCAGGTCGGGCTGGCCTGGCAGCTCGCGCACTACGACAGGACCCTGCTGATTCCTGGCACGTCGTCGGCCGCCCACCTGGCGGAGAACCTGGCCGCGGGAGCGATTACGCTTCCGGCGGCTGCCCTGGCCGCCCTCGATCAGCTCGCGGTCCCCGGCGGCGGCTGACCTCGCGGCGGGCGTTCCGCGCGGACAGGCAGGGTAGGGGCCGGGATTAGCCGCCCTCGTTCTGTCGATCCTTGGAAAGTCCCGCCGTCGGATACGGTCGGTGCATGGTCCATCCCATGCCGGCGGCAGAGGCCCGTCCCGGTGCCGGTGCGGCCGGCGGGCCGGGAGAGGGGTACCCGTGGCCGTGGAGCGTCGTGCCGTTCCTGCCGGGCACGCCCGCCGCGGGCAACCCGCAGCTGCACGCCGTCGGCCGTCGCACCCTGGACGCCGTGCTCGCCGCCGTCTAGCCGGCTTTCACGCAGGTGTAGGCGGCGTAGAGCCGCCGGCCGTAGCTGACCTCGGCGATGTCCAACCCGGCCGCGGCGAGCATCGGCTCGAGCAGCCAGCGGAACGTGCTGTGCTCGGTGCGGATGTGCTCGGCGTAGTCGGCCGCGGTGTACCCGGCGGCCGGGTCGTCCGCCGCGCCTTCGAGCCAGCCGTCGAAGACCGCGCCGGCCTCGCCGGGCCCGAAATCGTAGACGAGGTCGCGCAGCCGCAGTACCCCGCCGGGCCGCAGCATGTCCGCGATACGGCGCAGCGCGAGCGCTTTCCAGAAGTCGGGAAGCTGGTGCAGCGCGTGCCGGGTGTAGACGCCGTCGGCCGGCTCGGCGGGAAAATAGCTGAGGAACCCGCCGCGGACGCACTCAAGTCTGGGCGGGGTTGCCCCGCCGTCCCCCGCCGCGGCCTTTGCGGCGATCGCTTCGAGCATGCCGGGCGACACGTCCACCGCGGTCACCCGGCCGAATCGCCGTGCCGCCGGGATGGCGAACTGGCCGGTCCCCGCGCCGAAGTCGATGATGACCGAGGCGCGGCCGAGCCCGTGCGCCGCGAACGCGGCGATGTCCGCCTCCGCGTCCGGATACCCCTGCTTGCGGTCGAAGCCCGCGATGAACTCCGCGTCAAGGTGCTCGTATCCCGCGTGCGCCAGCTCGTCGAGCATCCACATCTCATTCACCCGGCGATCGTCCGTCCCCGCGTCCGCCCGGCGCAAGCCAATAAGCCCGTGGCGGGTGTGATGGCCCACGTTGTTCGGCCTGTCCGGACCTGTTACAACTGGCAGGGTGGGCGCCGCCGCTGGCCGCGGCGCCGCTGGCTGCCATGAACGAGGCGACGGGAGTGCCCATCGATGAAGGCTGCGCGCTGGGTTGACCTGGGCCGGGTGGTCTGCGAGGACGTGCCGGTGCCGCCGGTCGCCGACGGCCAGGTCCTCGTGCGGACCGCCTACGCGTCCATTTGCGGCTCCGACCTGCACAGCGTGTTCCTCGAGGCGCCGGCGCAGCCGCAGGAACCGGGCCATCCCGGGCACGAGAGCGTCGGCGAGGTGGTGGAGTCGCGCTGCCCGGGCTTCGCGCCGGGGATGAGCGTGCTGACCGTCCCGCACGCCGTCGACGGGCGCTGCCTGGCCGAGTACCAGGCGATACCCGGCTCGTTCTGCATCAGGCTGCCGGACACGGCGCCGCTCAGTCACCTGCTCATGGCCCAGCAGCTTGGCACCGTCGTGTACGCGCTCCGCACGCATCCGTTCGATCTCGTCGGCAAGGACGCCGCCGTCATCGGGCAAGGCTCCGCGGGCGCCTTCTTCACGTTCCTGCTCAAGCGGGCGGGAGCGGCCCGCGTGCTGGTGTCGGACAAGTCGCCCGCCCGCCTGGCCTACTCCGCGAAGCTTGGCGCGGACCTTACCGTGGACGCCAACGACGTTGACTTCACTCGCGCGGTGCGTGAGGCGACCGGCGGGCGCGGCGCCGACCTGGTCGTGGAGGCGGTCGGCAGCCGCGAGACGTTCCCGCAGAGCCTGGACCTGGCCGCGTGGGGGGCGACCCTGGTCTGGTTCGGCCTGCCCGAGGGCCACGGCCATTATCCGTTCTCCTTCAATGACTTCTTCCGGCGCGGCCTGACCGCCTACTCGAACTTCGGCGCCCAGGGCGAACCGGGGCTGCACTCGTTCCGGTACGCCGTGCGGCTGATCACGGACGGCGCGATCGACGTGTCGCCGCTGCTCAGCCATATGCTGCCGATCGAGAAGGTTGACGAGGCGTTCCGCATCGCCCATGACCGGACCGACAACGCGCTCAAGGTGTCGATCAAGTTCCAGCTGGAGGACTGAACGTGGAGATGACCGGAGGGGAAGCGGTCGTCGCCGCCCTCGAGACGCTC
>Ga0070714_100000234_pt1 | contig 43438 bp, 32 predicted proteins | sample LARL83metaG_FD_65450 | JGI IMG/M metagenome (GOLD analysis project Ga0070714, IMG submission 65450) | Corn, switchgrass and miscanthus rhizosphere microbial communities from Kellogg Biological Station, Michigan, USA - LAR L8-3 metaG | ecosystem: Host-associated > Plants > Roots > Rhizosphere ... | reverse complement strand
GCCGCCGGCGCAGTGGTTACGGAAGACGTTCCGCCGTACGCGCTGGTAGGCGGCGTGCCGGCGCGCGTGATTCACTATCAGCAAGAGCGCGTACTGAGCTGACGCGTTCGAGTTTAAAAAACAAGAAGAGGCCGGTCGAACACCGGCCTCTTCTCGTTCTCTCGCAGAGCGTTTAGCTGGAGATACCGAAGGCGACTTGCGGCACGCCGCCGGCCGGCGGCGCTCCGTAGATCAGCCAGATAGCGGTGTGTTTGCTGAACACCAGGCCCGTAGGCGTACCGGTATACAGCGTGTAGCTGTTAACCAAGTCTTCGTTCGACGACGTCTTGCTGCTCGGCGTACCGACATAGATCGTGGGCAATCCGGCGCCGCCCGCGAGTCCGGTGAGCGACTGGCCCCAGATGTCCATCAGTGCCTGCAGGTTGTATTGCGAGGGGGCCGATGCCGACGTAGAGAGCGACGGATCTTCGATGTGAACGATTCCGGAATCGCCGTGCGTATGAATCGCATAGGCACAGGAGAAGTTCGTAATTGGCTCGTCGCTGCTCGGGCTTGCCATGCCGATTGCATCGGGCAGAGCCATCGGATTGCCGTTCACGTAGATGCCGACGAACACGTGATGATGGTATCCGCTCGCGGAGGTCTCGTTGGGAAGCGCGCAGGCGGTCAAACCATCGGTGCTTTGTCCACTGCCGACGTTATTCGTCACGTCGCCGTCACCGGGATCCGAGGTCGTCACGCCGGTGGTCTGCCAATTGTCGGCTCCCCACGCCGTTCCGTCATACGCGTTGTACACCGTCGAGCTCACGGTGAGGCTGCCGCTGCCCGAAGGCGTCGGCGTCGCGGTCGGAGAGGCCGTCGGCGTTGCCGTCGGGACGGGAGTCGGCGTCGAACCGCCGCCACCGCCGCCGGGGTTCGTTACGGGCGGCGTTGTACCGCCGCCGCCACCCCCGCCGCCGCATGCAGCGAGCAGCGCGAGAGCGCCAACGCTAAGCAGAGATCCTAAGATTCGAGAAGCTTTCATTATCCATAATCCTCATGCGAGATGCGGGCAAGTAAGTCCGATATGATGGTAGCGGTCAAGCAGCGATCGACGCGTGAAGCGGCACGGGCAGGCGCCTGGGAATATCGCACGCGTCATGTTAGGTCCAGCGCACTAGGCAAGCTAATACTGGACGCGCCACTCGACTTCGGGGAGGCCCGTCACGCCGTTGGGCAGCGTGGGCATCGGCCCGATGACGATCCAGATCGTCTGGTGAAAACCGAGCGAGACGTCCGAAGCGGACGCCGCGGGCACGTACGAATCAGTCACGGGCGCGCCGTGCGGTCCGACGTCCGTTCCAGGCGTTCCGTGATAGATCGCAACGGGTCCTGAAAGAGCGGCTTGTCCCGTAACGCTCATGCCCGTCGGCGAGAGCTGCACTCCCCAGAGATCCAGCACCGATTTCAGAGTGGGCGCGTAAGGCAGCGGAGACGTGGTGGACGTGCTCTGCGGATAGTTCACGTCCTCGACGTGAATCATGCCGGAATAGTCGTGCGTGTGCAGGTTGTATTCGCACGTTTGCGATTCGACTTCGTAATTGTCGTTGGGATGACCCGACGCGATAGGTTCGGTCGGATTTTTCATGCCGATCGCTTGCGGCAGCGCGTATTCGGCGCCGTTGTAATAGATGCCGACGAACGCGTGCGTCGAGTACGTCGACGTCGATGCGGCCGGCTCTTGCGTCTGCGTGCACGACATGCCGTCCATAGCGGCAAAGCCGGTGGCAGCGCTGGCGCCGCTCGAGGTATCGCCGTTCTGGCCGGCTCTACCGGGATTCGGCGTCCAAGGCACGGTGACGCCGCTGGTGTACCAGCTCTGCGTCCCATTCACCACGTCCGGCCCCGCGCTCACCGTGTATCCCGTGTCGACCACGACTCCCGTGGACGACGGTGCCGGCGTGGCGGTTGGCGTGGCTGTAGGTGCCGGTGTTGAAGTTGGCGCGGGAGTCGAGGAGGGCGGCGGACTGCCGCCGTTACCGCCTCCCGGCGGCGTGACGCTGCCGCCGCCACCGCCGCCGCAAGCGGCAAGAACGGCGAGCGCGGCACACGCAAGCGGTGCGAACGAAGCGCGAGAGAGACTCATGGCGCTTACTGTAACGGCAATCGCCGCTGCCATACGAGAAGCCCCACGCACCGTGTGCGTGGGGCAAAGGGACTAAACCAGAGCGCCGGGGGTATTAGGCCGGCATGTCTTTCTGGCGTTCGTTGTAGATGAGCGTCGGCGGCTCTTTCTTCTCGATCACTTCCTTGTTGACGATGCACTTCTTCACGCCGGTGAGCGACGGAAGGTCGTACATGACGTCGAGCATCGTCTCTTCGAGAATCGAGCGCAGTCCGCGAGCGCCGGTCTTGCGGCCCTGCGCGCGGGTGGCGATCGCGATGAGCGCTTCCTTCGTGAAGGTCAGCTCCACGCCGTCCATGCCCATGATCTTCTGGAACTGCCGAACCAGCGCGTTGCGCGGCTCGACCAGAATACGGCGCAGTGCCAATTCGTCGAGGGCGTCGAGCGTCACGACGATGGGCAAGCGGCCGATGAACTCCGGAATGAGGCCGAACTTCAGCAGATCTTCGGGCATCAGCTGCTGGAGCAGCTTGCCGACGCGCTGATCTTTCTTGCCTTCCGGCTGTGCGCGGAAGCCCATGTTATTGCTCGCAACACGAGATTCGATTATCCGCTCCAGACCATCGAATGCGCCGCCGCAGATGAACAGCACGTTGGTCGTGTCGATCTGAATGAACTCTTGGTGCGGATGCTTGCGCCCGCCCTGCGGCGGAACGTTCGCAGTCGTGCCTTCGAGGATCTTCAGAAGCGCTTGCTGGACGCCTTCACCCGACACGTCGCGCGTGATCGACGGATTCTCGCTCTTGCGCGCGATTTTGTCGATCTCGTCGATGTAGACGATGCCTTTTTCGGCGCGCTTGACGTCATAATCCGCAGCTTGGATCAGCTTGAGCAGAATGTTCTCGACGTCTTCGCCGACGTAGCCGGCTTCCGTGAGCGAGGTCGCGTCCGCCATCGCGAGCGGCACGTCGAGAATTTTCGCGAGCGTTTGCGCGAGATACGTTTTGCCCGAACCTGTCGGACCGACGAGCAGAATATTCGACTTCTGCAATTCGACGTCGTCCGCAGTCGCGCCCATGTTCACGCGCTTGTAGTGGTTGTACACCGCAACCGCGAGTGACTTTTTGGCGCGCTCCTGACCGATCACATACTGATTGAGGATGTGATTGATCTCTTTGGGCTTGGGAATGTTGCGAAGGCGCAGATTCTCGTCGACGTTCTTGTAGAGCTCTTCTTCGATGATCTCGTTGCAGAGCTCGATGCACTCGTCGCAAATGTAAACGCCGGGGCCCGCAATGAGTTTGCGAACCTGCTCCTGCGACTTGCCGCAGAAGCTGCATTTCAGCTGGCCCTTCTCGTCTCCGAATCGAAACATGCGCTTTCGCGTTTACCTTTCGCTCGTGCCTTACGCCGGGGTCGCCAGCGACGACCGGTTTTCGATGATCGAGTCTATGATACCGTAATCCTTGGCTTCCTGCGCCGTCATGTAGAAATCCCGCTCGATATCCTTAAGAATCTGCTCGATGGGCTTTTTGGTCGTATCCTCGTAGATGCCGGCCAGCATGCGGCGCGTGGCGATGAGGTCGCGGGCGTGAATCTCGATGTCCGTGGCCTGGCCGCCCACCTGCTGCACCCAGGGCTGGTGGATGAGAATCTTGGAGTGCGGGAGGGCCATGCGTTTGCCTTGCGCGCCGCCGGTCAGCAGAATCGACCCCATGGAGGCCGCCATTCCGGCACAGATCGTGGCGACGTCGGGCTTGATAAAGCGCATCGTGTCGTAGATCGCCAGTCCCGCCGTGACGCTGCCGCCCGGGCTGTTGATGTACATGTCGATGTCTTTGTCCGGATCTTCTTTTTCGAGAAACAACAGCTGGGCGATCACGAGATTGGCAAGGTGATCGTCGATGGGACCGCCCACGAAAACGATGCGATCCTTGAGCAGACGCGAGTAAATGTCGAAGGCCCGCTCACCGCGCGCGCTCTGTTCGACGACCATGGGGACGAGGTGACCCATCAAAAATTTCCTCTCAACGATATACTGCTTGCCTAAGAACTACGATTCCGCGCCGGGAGTTGCTTGCGACTTCGCGTGCTCGACGAGAAACTCCACCGTTTTATTTCGGACGATTCCGTCCATCAATGAGAGCAGATTGTTCCCAAGGGCTTGACGGATGCGGTCGACCGGCTGGCCGTACTGCCGCGCGAGCGCCTGGAGCTCACTCTGAATATCGGCCGGCGTGGCCGTAATATTCTCGGCTTTCGCGATGGCCTCGAGGATGAGCGTGCCCTTCACGCGCCGCTCGGCGTCGGCCCGGTGCTCCGTGCGCAGCTCGTCTTCGCTCTTGCCGACCGCCTTGAGGTAATCGTCGAACGACATCCCCATCCGGGCGGCCATACCGGCGCCGTCGCTGATCATGCCGTCGATCTCACGTTCCACCAATACCTCCGGGAGCGGAAAATCGTGGGAAGCGACCAGGCGTTCGACCAGGTCGTTCCCGGTCTCTCGTTTGATCCGCGATTCCGCGGCGGCCTGCAGGCGATTGCGGACGTCGGCCTTGAGTTCGTCCAGCGACTGGTGCTGCGAGACCGCTTTGGCCAGCTCGTCGTCGATCGGCGGCATCTCGAGTTCTTTGACCTCGTGCAGCGTAATCGTGAAAACGGCCGTTTTGCCCGCGAGATCGCTCTGCTGGTAGTCCTGCGGGAAGGTCGCCTCGACGTCCTTGGTCTCGCCCGGCTTCATGCCCGCAATGCCGGTCGCGAAACCGGGGATGAAACGCTCCTCGCTCAGTTCGGTCTGCTGGCCCTGCGCCGTGCCGCCCTCGAACGCCACGCCGTCGATCTTGCCCTCGTAATCCAGCGTCACGACGTCGCCCAGGCGCGCCTCGCGCTCTACCGGGACCAGCGTCGCGCGATCGCGCGCGAGCGTCTTGAGCGCGCGCTCCACGTCCTCGTCGGTTACCGTGACGGGCTCGGCGTTCACCGGCAGGTCCTTGTACTCGCCGAGCTCGATCTCGGGACGTACGTCCACAACGGCCTTGATGCGGCGCGGCGTGCCGTCTTCTTCCGGCAGCAACTCCATCTTCGGACGGTCCACCGGGTCGATGTCATGCTCGCGCACGGCCTTGGCGTACACGGTGGGGACGACGTCCTCCATCGCTTCATTTGTAATAGTCTCGGCGCCGTACGCTTGCTCGAACACTTTGCGCGGTACTTTGCCCGGGCGGAAGCCCGGCAGCTTGGCTTTCTTCACGAGCCGGCGGAACGCGCGATCCTCGGCCTCGCGCATCTCCTCCGCGGAAATCGGGATGACGAGTTCGACCTGCGTCGGCGCGAGTTTGGTAAGCGTGGACGTAGACAGGATGGATCTCCTACTGGGTGCTGGGACAGCCTCTATTCGCCCCATAAAATGAAAACCCCCAAGCCGCGCCGGCCGGGGGCCTTCAAAAAGTGGAGCGGAAGACGAGATTCGAACTCGCGACCCTCGCCTTGGCAAGGCGATGCTCTACCACTGAGCTACTTCCGCAAGGTCCGCTCGCGGTCCGGGAACGGCATCCCAAACCACGGGGGCATGTTTAAGGTTCGGGATGCCGTCCCCGAACCACTCGCTTGTGCCCGTACACAAACATAATTTGGGCAAGCAGAGACTCGAACTCTGATGGGTTGCCCCACTGGAACCTAAATCCAGCGCGTCTGCCAGTTCCGCCACTTGCCCGCCCCTCGACCGCCCCTTCGACGAGTTCAGGACACAGGCTAATGCCGTGGGCGACCCCGATAAATATAACGCCCCCGCCGGTTTTCCTCTACGACATGTTCGTCAAGGGGCCAGTTCCCATATGCATGCGTTTTCCACTTACGCGAGCGAGCAATTTTTTTACACAATCGTCTGAGCGTCCGTCCTGAACGGCCGCGTCTTGCTTGCACTCGTGGAGGCTATACGCATTTGAAACTACTTTCAAAGAAACCGCAGCTGCTCGTCGCATTGGCGGCGTGCGCTGCGCTCATCGCGGGTTGCGGCGGCGGAAACACTTCGTCCGTCGTTCCCAACACGCCCAAGACGAACAACCCCGGTCCGACGCAGCAGTCCACCGGGCACCGCATTCTTTTCTATAGTCTCGACTATTTGAAGGGACATCCGGAGCTCGCGCCGGGCCTGCACGCGCTGCACGGCCGTAAGACCGATGCAACGTCGAACCTGGTGTACAACGGCGGCCCCGTTCAACATTCGCCGAAGCTGTATCTGGTGTTCTGGGGCTGGAGCAGTTCCAGCGACACCTCGCGCGACCCCGACGGCCTGGCCTCGTACCTCGTGAACTACGCGAACGCGTACGGCGGCAGCAATCTGGGCAACGTTCAGACGCAATACTACGACAACAGCGGTAACATCACGAACCCGTCCGGCGAATACAAAGGCGCGTGGTACGACAGTTCGCTGCCGCCCACGACCTACACCGATGCGCAGGTAGCGTCGGAAGCGCTCAAAGCCGTTTCGCATTTCGGCTACAGCGCCGACGCAAACTACATCGTCGTGACGCCGCACGGCTACACGCAAAGCGGATTCGGTTCGCAATGGTGCGGCTACCACAACACGACCAGCGGCAGCAGCGGCCCCGTTGCGTACACCAATCTTCCGTACACGCCCGATGCGGGAAGCGGCTGCGGCGAGGGTTCGGTGAATTCTCCGGGCACGCTCGACGGAACCAGCATCGTCGGCGGACATGAAATGTCGGAAACGATCACGGATCCCGGTGCGGGCAACGGTTGGCTCGATTCCTCCGGCGCGGAAGACGGCGACAAGTGCGCGTGGTCGAACCTGCAGAACATCTCGATGTACGGCGGCGCCACGTTCCCGAATCAACCCGAGTGGAGCAACGCGATCAGCGGCTGCGCGTACTCGTACGGTTCGTCGACCCCGCCGCCCTCGCCGACGCCCGGACCGACTGCAACGCCGGTTCCCACGCCGACGCCGAGCGGCGGTGGATGCTCGGGTCAGATTCTGCTGAATCCGGGCTTCGAAAGCGGCCAGGCGAATTGGAGCTCGACCTCCGGTGTCATCAATACCGACGGCGCGTACTCGCACTCGGGCGTCGGCTACGCGTGGCTCGACGGCTACGGCACGACGCACACCGATACGCTCAGCCAGTCCGTAACGATCAAGTCCGGATGCAGCGCGACGCTGACCTACTACCTGCACATCACGACGCAAGAGAGCACGACGACGAGCGCGTACGACACGCTGAAGCTCTCAATCAACGGTACGGTCAAGCAGACGTTCTCGAACCTCAACCACAACAGCGGATACGTCCAGAAGTCGCTCGACCTCTCGGCGTACGCGGGCCAGACCGTTACGATCAAGTGGACCGGAAGCGAGGACGTCAGCCTCGCGACCAACTTCTGGATCGACGACACGGCTCTGAACCTGCACTAAACTGTTTGCGCTAAGGCAAACGACGAGGCTCGCCGGTTACGGCGAGCCTCTTTTTTATACTTCCGCCGCGATCTGCAGCACGTCGCTCCAGCTCATGAGCCGCGCGCGTTCTCGCTGCAGTTCTTCACCCTCCGCGCCGAGTCGCTGCGCGGCCTCGCGAACCACGCGTTCGCGATCGAGTTGGTCCGGCGGCTGGCGCGGCACGCCGATCGCACCGAAGATGCCGTCCGCGAACATCGCCAAACGGTATGCCGCCGCCCAATCGTGCTGCACGAGCGCCAAACGCGAGAAGGCGTCGACGCAGTTGGCGCCCAGCCAATCGTCTTGATGCTCGCGCACGAGCTCGAGTGCACGGCGCAGTGCGGGACGAGCCGCTTCCACGTTTCCTCGCTTGAGTTCGAAACAGCCGATGTTCGTGAGTTGCCACGCCGTTGATTGCGGGTCGTGCAGCCGCTCTAGAATCGCCAGGCTCTGGCGGCTCAGACTCACCGCGCGCTCGTAATCGCCGACGTTCGCCGCCAAATCGCCGAGGTTGCCGAGCAGCGATGCGACGCCGCGATCGTTTTCGAGGCGCCGGAACAATTCCAAACTCTGCTCGAAAAGCTCGCGGGCGCGCAGCGTGTTGCCGCGCCAGGATTCCGCCAGCGCCATGCCGTTGAGGACGTCGCCCATGCGGCGGACGTCGCCCAGTCGCGTGCAGATCTCCAAGGCCTCGTTCAGACACGGATCGGCCGCATCGACTTCCCCCAGGCCGGAGTAGGCAATGGCAACTTCAAAGAGCGCGCCCGCCACGCCGGTCTCATCTCCGAGCGCGCGATATTCTTGAACGGCCAGCAGCGCGCAGTCCAAAGCCTGCCGGTTGTGCGCGTTATCCAGGCGCGCCAAACCGTACAGCAATTCGGCGCGAACGTGGCGCGGAAACTCGACGCCGCGCGCAAGCAGCTGCTCTATCCACTCCCGTCCGGCTGCCATACGTCCGAGCTGCTGCCAATACTGGATCAAACAGGCCGTCAACTCGGCGCCGAGTTGCACGTCGTGTCCTTGCGTGACGGTGAAGATCAACGCGGCGCGCAGGTTGTCTATTTCCGGAACCATCTCCAGCAGCTGGCGCTGCCACGCGCGAGTGGGATAGCTCTCGTGCAGCTTGCGCGCGCGTTCCAAGAAGTATCGCGCGTGGCGCATCGCCGCCGCGTCGAACTCGCCGATCTCCGCGGCGCGCTCGCGAGCGTAAACACGTATCGACGCGGGGAGGACGAAACGCTCGCCGCCGTCCCCGGGTTCCATCGTGACGACACCGTTTTCCACGAGCGCCGAGAGCGCGTCACTCACGCTTTGCACGACGCAAACCTCTTCCAGCGCATCGCGCGTTGCGCCGCCCGCGAATACGCTCAAGCAGCGCAGCAGCGTCTGTTCGTCCGGCGTGAGAACGCTGTAGGTCCATTCGACGAACCCTTGCGATGCTTGGCGATCCATCGAAGCTTCGTCGGGCAGACGCTCTTCGAGCTGCTCGAGCGAGAGTTTGCGCAGCTGTGCCGCGGCAAGTTCGATCGCGCGCGGCAAACCGCCGAGTTGCGAGCAGATGCGCTCGATTGCCGCGGCATCGCTCGTTCCCATTGCGCAGACGCCGAGTTCTTTCGCGCGCTCGACGAAAAGCGTGACGGCCGGCTGCATCTCCAGCGGCGGCAGCAGAAATGCGACTTCGCCCGAAAGCATGAGCGGCTCGCGGCACGTCACGATCACTCGCGTGTCGCGCGCCTCGGCCAGCAGCGAACGCACGTATTGCGCGCAGGCTGCCGTCACAGCGTCGCAGTTGTCGAGAATCAGCAGCGCGCGCTTTGCTTTGAAGAACTCGGCAACCGCAACGTCGGACGCGAGCAGCGGCGTTTCGCGTACGCCGGTCACGGCCGCAACCTTTCCTCCGAGGTAGCGGCCATCCGTGACGACGGAGCAGTCGACGTAGTAAACGCCGTCGGAAAAACGCGCAATGTCGCGCAAAGCCGTCTCGACGACGTGGCGCGATTTGCCCGAACCCGCCGGGCCGGCGACGGTCAAAAGGCGCGATGCGCGCAAGAGCGCACGCATGCGCTGCGCTTCTTCGCCTCTGCCGAAGGTACGGCCGCGCAAAGGCGGCAGGTTGTGGCGAAAGGCTTTAGCCGGGTATGCCGGCGGCGCATCCGAACGGTAATTCTCCGCTGCGACGCGATTGCGCCCGCCGCGCTTGGCGTCGTAGAGCGCGGCATCTGCAGACTCGACGAGCGATTCGGGCGAGCTGCCGCGCGCGGGCACTTGATATGAAACCCCGGCACTGATCGTCAATCGCCCGAGCAGCGAACCGCTGTGCGCTATGCCCAGATCGTATACGGCCGTGCGCATGCGCTCGGCGATCTTGAGCGCCCCGGAAAGATCGGTATCGGGCAGAACCGCAACGAACTCTTCACCGCCATACCGTGCGAACGCGTCCTCCGAACGTGACAGGCACGACGCCAGTGCGGTGGCGACTTGCTGCAGCGCCGCATCGCCCGCGACGTGGCCGTACGTGTCGTTGAACGGCTTGAAGAAGTCGACGTCTATAAGCATCAGCGAAATGCCCGTCCGGCGCCGAATTCCGCGCCGCCATTCCGCCGACAGGCGCTGGTTGAGCCAGCGGCGGTTTGCCACGCCGGTGAGGCTGTCGGTCGAGGCGATGTTTTCCAGGCGGGCGCTTTGCGATTCTATCTGCGCCTGGTGAATGCGCACGCTCAGGTACAGCGCGCACGTCTGCAGCAGTTCGACGTCGGCTTCATCGTACGCATCGCTTTTCTCGCTCTGCACGGAGAGCACGCCGATGATTTCCGTACCGAACTTGAGCGGAACGAAAACCGCGGAGACGCGGTCGTCGCTTTGCGGCTGATCGGGATGATTGAGCGGCGAGCGTCCTTCGGTCCATTCGGCGATATCGCGCTTGAGGATGGCCTGACCGTCGCGCATCACGCGCGCCGTAGCCGAACCCGGGCGAACGCGCCGGTTTTCCAGCCTTCGTGCAATGCCGTTCTCGAGCAGAAACACGACGTGTCCGCCTTCGGCGTCGTTGAGCGCGATAAAAACGACGGGCGCTTCGACGAAACGGGCCAATAGCGAACAAATCGCATGGAAGAGCTCTTCCAGCGAGAGGCTGCTGGTGAGCAGCTCCGCGGTGCGCTGCACCACCTCTCGATCGCGGTCCGCGCGCGAGCGGGCAGCGCGCCCAATCGCGTCTTTCACGAGAAAATTATTCGAACGCGCGGCTTGCTTGCCCCGCGCCCTTTACGCAAGTTGTGCGAAAAAGGAGGCGCCTCTCCGGCTCCTCCTTGCGATCACCCGTCGCGATTAGCCGCGGTAAGCTATCGCGTGGAAGTTGTGATCGGGCCCCAGATCCCGTCCAAGGCACCCGCTTCGATCGCTTTTTTTAAGGACGCGTCCAAACGGCCGGTATCGCAGTCGCCGGCGTCCGTACCCGGCGCTACGAGGCGGTATCCGAAAAGAGATGGAGTCGCAAAACCTTCCGTCTCAGGAATCAGCCTCCCGTTGCGAATGCCAAACCGTTGTATTGCGTAGGCGAATTCTTCGTCGCGGGCGTTCATCGAGCCGCGCCCGTAGCTTTCGTTTATAACATACAGTTTGTCCCGGAAGAACAAAACGTGTAGTGCAGCAGCGCGGTTTCCGACGGCTTTAACCGCCCCTAAGGTGGTGAGTATGACGCCACTTTTGGTCCATGCCGTTGTGTACACGGTCGCCTCATGCGGGTCGCCATAGCCGCCTTTGAAGTTCCGTATAATGCCGATCCACTGGCCACCGATCCGGCCTTCAGTGAAGGCCCCTGGCGGCAGACAAACCCCGGCACTGACGGGAGCACCACGCGCTATTGCAAGCCATATCGCAACGGCCAGGACGACTGTACGCTTGCGCGACCTACGTCGCGCAAAGCGTTGGCGCTCATGCTCGCTCATGGGACGCGACTTCTGCCGTGGAAGCGGTCCCTTCCTCGCGCGTTGGACCGCGGATTGCCACGAAATCTTACCACTAGCGCGCCCGCACAAGCGAAAACCCCCATAAACGCAACGTTTACAGGGGTTTTTGACTCTTTGCACCGCCAGGGACTCGAACCCCGAACCAATTGATTAAGAGTCAACTGCTCTACCATTGAGCTAGCGGTGCGCTGCGCCCCCCGGGACTCGAACCCGGGACCAACGGATTAAAAGTCCGCTGCTCTACCGACTGAGCTAGAGGCGCCCGTCGACCAGCTCAGGGCAGGCACGACGCCTAGTTTAGCGGGGATTACCCACTTTGACAAGACGCTTACCCGCATGTCTTTACGATTCGAGATATGTGCGTCCTTCCCGTAGGGGGCGAAGCTGCGTTCGACTAACTAGCGCCAAGCACGTATGACGCTGGACGACCTCCGGCTGAGCGCGACGATCGCCGACGTATTGCGGGAAAATGTGTACGTCCGCCCAAGCGCCGAGGCCGTTACCGACGGCACGCGGCGCCTCTCATGGAAAGAACTCCATGAAGCGGCGCTGTCTTCGTGCGCCCATTTCGCTGCCCTCGGCGTACGCGCCGGCGATCGTGTCGGCGTCGTGCTGCCGAATCAAATCGAGGCGATCGTCCTGTATTGGGCATGCGCACTGAGCGGTGCGATCTTCGTCGGGGCGAATCCGCGCCTGGGCCACGACGATCTCAAAAACATCCTGCGCCATAGCGGCGCGCGCTTGATCTGCGTCTCCGATGATGCGCTCGCGGCACGCATTCGCGAGATGGATCTCCCCGACGCTCGTGAGATTCTCAACGTCGAATCGAGCGAACTCATCGCGCTTTTCACGCAGCCGCTCAGAGCCCCGGTGAAGACTGCGCACATCGGACGAGACGACGCTTTTGCAATCTGCTACACCTCGGGCACGACCGGCCGTCCCAAAGGCGTCGTGCTCACGCACGGCAACCTTGTCTGGAACGCCGCGGTAACGGCCGGCGCCTTGGAGTGCTCGCAGCGCGACACGTTTCTGCTGACCGTGGGCATTACCCACATCTTCGGGCTCTCAGCGGGCGTGCTTGCTGCCGCGATTGCCGGCGCAAGGACCGTCGTGCTCAAAACCTTCGCAGCGGGCGCCGCGCTCGATTTGTGTGAGTGGGAGGGCGTAACCGTGCTTCACGGCGTGCCCACGATGTTCGTGCTGGAATTGGCCGCGCAAAAACGCGCGCCGCGCGACCTCAGCCGGCTGCGCACCGGTATCGTTGCCGCCGCACCGGTCTCGCCGGAACTCGCGGACCAGATTCGCGGCGAGCTCCACTGCGACGTGCAGATCGCGTGGGGGCTCACGGAAACCTCGCCCGCGGTGACGATCACGCGCTTCGACGATCCGGCTCCGGCACGGCGTTCGTCGGTCGGGCGCGCGCTTCCGGAAGCGCAGATTCTCGTCGATTCGAACGGTCAGGAATACGGCGAGATTCTGGTCAAGAGCCCCGGCGTCTTCAAAGGCTACTACAACGATCCGGAACTCACGCGCGAATCGTTTACCGAGGACGGTTGGTTCAAGACCGGGGACATCGGCTACCTCGATGCATCCGGGTTCCTTCACCTAAAAGGACGCAGCAAAGAGATCATCATCCGCGGCGGCCTGCACGTCTATCCCGAAGAAGTCGAGTTGCTGCTCTCGGAGCTGCCGTGGGTTGCTGCCGTATCGATGGTCGGCATTCCCGATGCGGTGCTCGGGGAACGCACGTGCGCATGCATCGTGGTCGCGGAGAACGCGCGCGTTCCCGACGACATGCTCGCCGAAGTTCGTGAGACCGTCGCCCGGCGTCTAGCCGACTATAAGGTGCCCGACACGGTGCTGCGCGTTGCCGAGCTGCCGCGCAACCCGAGCGGAAAAGTGCTGCGAGGCGTGCTACGCGAGGATGCCATCGCGCGCATCGCCGCCAATTAACGACTCGAGCGACTCGGCCGGCATTGCAGGCCAGTAGTAGTACCCTTGCGCCCGCGTGCAGCCGCGCGCGAGAAGAAAATCCCGCTGCTCGCGCGTTTCCACGCCTTCCGCGATGACGTCGATGCCGAGGGTCTGCGCCATCGAGATGATCGTCCCCGCGATGATGCCAGCACCCGGCGCTTGGGGATCGTGCGGCATAAACGAGCGATCGATCTTCAAGCAATCGATGGGGAAGCGCTCGAGATAACTGAGCGATGAATAACCCGTACCGAAGTCGTCGATCGAGATGTGCGCGCCCATCTCCTTGAGTGCGTCCACGATCATTGACGATGACGCGGCGCTCTCCATGAGAATCGTCTCCGTCAGCTCCAGGTCCAGATAGTGGGGCGAAAGCGCGGATTCGTCGAGCGCCCGGCTCACCGACGCGACGAGATCGCTGTCCAACTGGCGCGCCGAGATGTTGACGGCGACCGGCACCGCGAAGAGGCCGCGCCGCTGCCACTCGCGATTCTGCCGGCAGGCCTCGCTCAGCACCCACTCGCCGAGCGGCACGATAAGGCCCGTTTCTTCTGCAAGCGGAATAAAGTCGTCGGGCAGCAGCAAGCCTTTCTCCGGATGCTGCCAGCGTACGAGCGCCTCGAGCGAGGTGATGCGCTCGGTGCGCATTTCAACGATCGGCTGATACATCAGCACCAGTTCGTTCTGCGCGATCGCGCGGCGCAGTTCGTTCTCCAAGATGAAATAACTCAGCGAACGGGCGCTCATGGATTCATCGAAGACCTCGAACGTGTCGCTGCTGCGGCGCTTGCTCTCGAAGAGCGCGGTGTCAGCCTGCTTGATGAGCGTTTCCGCGTCGCTCGCATGGCTCGGGAAGAAACTCATGCCGATACTGGCGGTGACGACGAACTCGCGTCCATCGATGTTGAACGGCTGGCGAACCGCATCCAGCACTTTGCGCGCGACGGCGATCGCCTCGTCGGCGCGGTCGACCGCCGGCAGCAGAAACAGGAACTCGTCGCCGCCCATGCGGGCGACGGTGTCGCCCGACCGAACGGCGGCACGCAAACGCGTTCCCAGCTCTTGCAGCACCGCATCGCCGGTGCGATGTCCCAGCGAGTCGTTGATGCTCTTGAAGCGATCGAGGTCAACGAACAGCACCGCCACCATGCGGCCGTCGCGCTGCGCCTGCGACATCGCCATCGTCAAGCGGTCGTTGAGGAGACGCCGGTTAGGCAGATTCGTGAGGGGATCGTGATACGCCAAATGCTCGATGCGCTGCTCCGCCGCTTTGCGCTCGGTGATGTCGACCGCGGTCCCCGCGATGCCGATCACGCGATCGTTTTCTTTGAGCTGCAGCAGGCTCCACGTGATCGTCCGCTGCTGCCCGTCCGCGCGTGCGATGTGCGCTTCGAAACGCTTCTCTTTCGCGCCCTCGGAGGCAAGGGCCGCGATGGTGCGCTGCACGTCGAACGCCGTGTCGGCCGCAAACAGGCGCGAAAACGGCATGCCGATGAGTTCGTGGTGGCGGTACCCGGTCATCTGCGAGAGCCGCTTATTCGTCAGCGTGAACTTTCCGCCGGTGTCCAGCGCGAACACCGCATCGGAGATCGTCTCGAGAATATTTTTGAGAAAATCGTTCGTCTTTGCGAGCGTGGATTCCGCGCGTTCGCTCTTGGTGACGTCGACCGCGACGCACATCACGAATGCGCGCCCGTCGTCGAGCACGATGGGCCGTTTGACGATTTGCAGGATGCGGTTCGTGCCCGAGCTGTCGAGCATTTCGCGATTGACCCAGCGCGAACGGCGGCTTCGCAGTACTTCGAGATCCTCGGTAAGCTCGAGTTCGCTGAGCTCGGTGCTGTTCGAGAATGCCGACACGGGCCTGCCCGTCATTTCGTCGACGGTCGTGCCGTAAAGGTCCGCGTATGCCTGGCTGACCATGACGTAACGGCCGTCACCATCGCGAATGCTGACGAAGTTCGGCGTGAGATCGAAGAGACGGCGCATGAGTTCTTCGCGCACGTGCTCGGTCACCGAATCGAGCGGAAGGTTCGCACGCTCGCTGATGGCCCGGCGAAGCGATTCGATCATGCGCGCGCCGTCGCCGCGAAGCACCACGTCGTGCGCGCCCAGGCCGGCCGCATGGCGCACGACCTCCATATCGATGCGCGAGGTGGCGATGATGAGCGGGCGCGTGGCGGAGATACGCCGCAGCACCTGCGCGTCCGCGTCGTCTTGGATTGTACCGGAATCGAGAAAGATCGCGGCGTTCCACTGCGCGTTCGTTTCGGCGATGCGCGCGGCACGCAAGAACCCGCGGCCGTAGTAGCCGGCCGCGGCAAGCGTGCCGAGCACGTCGCGAGCTCGCGTGGCTCCTTCGCCGATGACGGCGACACGCAGGAGGTCGAGCGAATCGTTCACGCCGATGCGTGTTTCGGGGTGAGCCCGAAGACTGCGGGATACATGGCCGTGAGCTCGTCGGCGCTCAAAGCGCGCGCGTAGTAATACCCTTGGCCGAAGCGGCATCCTACGTTGCGCAGCACGTCGCGCTGCCGCTGCGTCTCGATGCCCTCGGCGACGACGCGAACGTCGAAAGCTTCGGCGAGCGTCATCAGCGTACGCACGATGGGCTCGCTCGCGACGTCGCCGTCGTGGCCTGAAACGAACGAGCGGTCTATTTTGATCGCGTCGACTTTGAATTGCTGCAGATACCGCAGTGACGAGTACCCCGTACCGAAGTCGTCGATGCAGATTTGGAACCCGTGCGCGCGAAGGCGTTCGACAAGCGCATTCGGTCGAGTGCCCGCATCGAGCACCACGCTCTCCGTAATCTCCAGCGTAATGTCGCTCGGGTCGACCATGAATTCGCCCGTCGCACCCAAGACGACCGTTTCAAAATCCGGGTCGAGCAGCTCCGTCGCCGACACGTTGACGTTGACGGGAAACAGCGTCCTGCCGACGGCGCGCTTCCAGCGCGCGATCTGCTGGCACACGCTGCGCACCACGAAGCGGCCGATGGGAATGGCAAGTCCGGTTTGCTCGGAGAGCGGCATGAACTCGCTGGGATACGTGATGCCTTCGGTCGGATGGTTCCAGCGCAGAAGCGCCTCGCAGCCGGTGAGCTCGCCGTCCTCGAGCCGTACGATGGGCTGATAGAGAACGTCGAACTCTCCATGTTCGAGCGCCAGGCGCAAGTCCGTGGTGAGCTGCAGGCGCTTCTCCGCACGCGCGTGCATGTTCGAATCGAAGACGGCGAACCGCCCGCCCAGGCCCTTCGCGTAACGCATCGCGATGTCCGCATCGCGCATGACGTCCTCGCCGCGCAGATAGCTTCCCGAGGCGATCGCGATGCCGACGCTGGCCGAAACGAAAATCGAACGCGTCCCAAGTGAAACCGGCTTCGCCAAGGCGCCGAGCACACGCCGCGCGATGAGCTCGACGTGCAGCACGTCCGGCAGAGAGCGGACGAGTACGGCGAACTCGTCGCTGCCCAGACGCGCGACGACGTCCGCCGCTTCGATCGCCGCGCGCAGACGATGGCCGACCTGCGAGATGACGAAATCGCCCGCTTCATGGCCCAGGCTCTCGTTTATGTCTTTGAAGCGATCCAGATCGACGACGAGCACGGCGAACGAGGATTGCGGCGAGGTCTTCGCCTGCGTGAACTGCTCGCGGACTTTCGCTTCGAACAGCGCGCGATTCGGCAAGCCGGTCAGTGCGTCGTGCGTCATGTCGTGCAGCATGCGCCGCTCGTTGCGCTTGAGCTCGGTAAGGTCGCGGAACATGCAGATCGCGAAGAACGGATGGCCGGCATCGTCGTTCACGAGGGAAATGGTGGAGTCGGTCCACGCCTCTTGCCCCGCCGGCGTCATCACGTGATGCTCGAACTCGAAGAGATCGTGCTCGCCGCGCATGAGCTCGGCGAACTCTTCTTCGTGGCCTTCGAGCACGCCGCTCGAATTGTCGCCGTACACGTTCCGGAAGACTGCGTTCGCGTCCAAGATCTGGCCGTTGCGATCGAAGATGGCGATGCCGAGTGCGGCGCCGTCAAAAACCGCACGGAATTGCGCTTCCGACAGGCGAAGCGCGCGCTCGGCCTTTTGCCGCGCCAGCTCCGCGCTTAGGCGCGACGATTCTTGCTGCGCCTTGTTCAGCGCGTCGCGATCGCGGCGGGCGGTCAGTTCGGCAACGATCAGCATGATGCCCACGAGCAGCACGGCGCCAAGCAGCACGATCGCATAGATGTAGCGGTTGCGCAGCGATTCGTAGCCCATACGCAGAGCGAGCTGACGATCGAGAAGCGCGGAAATATCCGTATTTACAACGCCGGCGGCCGCTGCCGCATCGTGCGCCATGAGCCGCGTTGCGGCAGGATCGCCGGCCGGATGATCGCGCATCAAGACTTCGCCGCTCAGTGCCGTCACAAGCGCGCTTCCGGCTTTCACCAGCGCGTCGCTGTGCGCCTGATATGCCGCCGCTTGCGCGGGCGTACCCAGCGCCGGTGCGATTCGAGCGCTGACCGAAGGCCAGTCGTCGGTTCCGAAATCGACGTCTGCGCGCATCAAGTCGAGCAGGCCGGCCAAGTGTACGCGGTTTGGAATCGAGAGAGTGCCGGTCGTCTGCGCGTTCTCCGCAACGAGGTCCGCGTACATCGCGTCGTGCACGGCCTCCGGAGTCTTGGCGAAAACGATGTCGCCGAGATCCTGGGCGTACCGGTTGCTCTCGTACTGGATGCCGGAGGTGTCTTCGACTTTGTAGATCAGATCGTCCACGGCGCGCGTGAGGCGCTGCAGCTGGGGTCCCCGGTATACCCGTTCGAGGTTGCGCGCTTTGGACCAGCGGCGCTGGATCGCACTCCAATCCTCGGCGACGTCGAATGATTCGGCGCGAGACGCGGTAAAGTTGGCGGCGACGCTCATCTGCGCGTCGACGGCTTGACGCAGGTCGTTCTTGAAGGGCGGATTGCGCAGCAACTCGGTCTGCACGCGGAAGCGTTCCATCCGCCAGAGCAGTTCGAACAGCGTACGCTGATACGCGACGGCGGTGCGTTCGCGCGAGAGTTGCGAGAGCGTACTGCCCGCTTGGTTATTCAGCCAGAGGACGCGCCAGACGGCAAAGATCAGCAGAGCCGCGGCTATAGCGGTAACGACGACTCCGAGAGATGCGCGCCAAAGAGGCGCAGCATGACGCCGCTCCATCTTCCCGCCTAGGTTCGCCTCCCGGCGAAGCACTCATCTTGGCGGCCGCCCGGTTCCGTTGGCGGAATGGAAAAGTTCTGTTAACCGGTGCGTTCGGAGAAATGGGGTGGCTGACGGGATTTGAACCCGCGAACCTCTCGAGTCACAGTCGAGCGCTCTAACCAACTGAGCTACAACCACCACGCGGACCTGGCGCGCCCGGAGGGAATCGAACCCCCATCTTCGAGTTTAGAAGACTCGTGCCTTATCCGTTAGACCACGGGCGCCCGCCCCAGCCGGACAGGCTCCGGGCCTCCCGGCGCTGCCGCACCCGCATAGGATACCACAGCGGCGCAAGAGGCCCTGGCGCAAACATCGGGGCGACAGGATTCGAACCTGCGACTTCTAGCTCCCAAAGCTAGCGCTCTACCAAGCTGAGCTACGCCCCGGAATCGCTTTTGAACCATTTAAAATCCCGAGCGGTTTTCCTTCGGTGGCAGTTGGCGCAGCGGACGTCGCATTTCTGCAATTCCTCCAGAATGCGCGCCCAGCAGTAATGGGACAGCATTGTGCCGATGTCGCACGTCTTCTCACCCCGAACATGATCGAACTCGAGCACCATTGGATCGCTTTCGCCGCAATCAACACATCTTTTGTCTTTCAGGTACTCGCGAAGTAACTGCCGGCGTTGCTGACGATATCGAGGCTGATTGCGTCTGCGAAATGCCTTGTAGCGCTCGGAGTTTGTTTGGTAGTGAGCTCGATTGTATTCGGACCGGCATTGCCGGCACGGTCCACGGTACGTCCCCTTGGAAACGTCGCGGATCTGAAACTCCGATAGCGGCAGTATCAACCCGCATGTACTGCATTGCTTCATCGAACGTATGTTCGATGATTAACGTGAACGTTCCTTCTGTCTAGCGGGCAACCGGGGCCTTGGACCCTACGTGGACTCGCGCGCGGCGTGGATAATGAACGGGTGACCGCCATTCGCACTCTTCTTTGCAGCACGCGCGGTGCCACACTAGTGGAGTACGCCATCCTCCTGGGGCTTCTCGCTGCCTTCGGTTTGGGCGCGTTTCATTTTACCGGAACGTCCGTGAGCAGCGCATATCAGTCCGTGAGCTGCATCGGCAATCCGACGAGCTGCGCCCCTGGTCCAGCCGCACAGCGGCTGCCGTCTGCGGCCTTCAGAATAACAATTGATGAAACGCGACGTAGCGCGATAGATCCAGCATTCCGCCGTCGCTTGCGAACAGCCGCATCGCCTCGATGGTAAGGCCGGCTTTCATCGCCGCGCGCATGACGCGCACGTTGGTTCCCGGCACGAGCATCGTGCACCACGACGCGGCAAACGTTTGACGCAGCGTCGCAAGCGAGAACGCGAGGAACTGTACTGCGTACGCTTGCGATGACACCACCATCGGGCCGATGCGCCCGTTTGGCCACACGTACGCGTATCCGGTGATCTCTTCTTCTCGCGCGAAGATGAAGCCGCGGCCGTTCTCCGAGAGATACAAATGATCGAGCGGGCGCGCCGTCCCGCGCACCTCGCGATCCAGCTGCGCGAGCGCTCCACGATGCGCGACCGGATCGAGCGGTTCGGTGCGAAAACGGTATTCGCCGGCCGCCATGCGCGCGAGTTCGTTGTCGTGCGGAATACTGCCGGCAACCTCCGCCACGGGCGTCTGCAGCGCAACGCCGCGGCGCAGAAAGAACGCGATGCCGCCGAGTTCATTGGGCTCGAGCAATCCGCTGCGCGTTATGTCACCGGCGTCCTTCGCTGCCTCGGTCAGCAATTGCCAGCCGATGCCGTGCTTTTGAAATGACGGCTCGACGAAAATCTCCGAGAGAAACCACTCGTCTTCGAGCGCGTGCGGAATCGCAATGCCGATGGGCGTCCCTTCATCCTTCGCGACGAACACGCCGTTCGGCGCAACGTGCGCGAGGTCGACGTAGAGTTTACGGCTGTGCTCGTCGCGCCAACGGCGCCGCGCAAAATGCTCGACGTCCTCTGCGCTCGCGGGAACGATCAGCGCTTGCTCAGCCATTCCCTATACGATGCGAGCAGCGCTTCGGCTGCGCGCCGCCGGTGGCTCACGCGGTCCTTCTCTTCCTCCGGCATCTGCGCGAACGTCATATTCGCCGGCGGATAGAAAAACACGGGATCGTACCCGAAGCCGAAGCGCCCCTGCTCCTCGCCGGTAAGCACGCCTTGCACTTCGCCGTATCCGCCCAGCTCTTCGCCCGTCTCCAGAATCAGCACCATTGCGCAGCAGAATTTGGCAGCGCGCTGGTCCGCAGGGACGTTGGCCATTTCTTCGAGTAATTTCTCGCGCCGCGCCGGCCAGGTGATGTCTCTGCCGCCGTAGCGCGCGGAGAGCACGCCGGGGCGTCCGCCGAGCGCCGCGACTTCGATGCCTGAATCATCCGCGAGCACCGCACCGTGCACGCCGGCATCGCGCAGCTGCGTATGCAGCATGCGCGCCTTCGACTGCGCGTTGCCGGCGTAGTTGTCTTCGTCTTCCGGAGCTTCGGCGTAGAGCGGGTACGTGTCGAGTTCGAATTCGCTGCCCGCGAAGATGTTCTTTATCTCGCCGAGCTTCCCGAGATTCTTCGTTGCGACGTAGGTCTTCACGCGCCGCAGTTACTCTTCCAGTCGCAGAACGGCCATGAAGGCTTCTTGCGGCAGGTCCACCTTACCGACACGTTTCATGCGTTCCTTACCGGCCTTCTGCTTCTCGAGCAGTTTGCGTTTACGCGTGATGTCGCCGCCGTAGCACTTCGCCAGCACGTTCTTGCGCATCGCGCTCACGGTTTCTCGCGCGACGATCTTTCCGCCGATCGCCGCCTGGATCGGCACCTCGAACATCTGGCGCGGAATCAGTTCTTTCAGTTTCTCCGCCAGCGCGCGGCCGCGCGACGCCGCGCGCTCGCGCGCGACGATGAACGAGAGCGCGTCGACCACCTCGCCGTTGAGCAGAATCTCGAGTTTGACCAGATCGCCCTCGCGATAGCCGATTACCTCGTAATCCAGCGAGGCGTAGCCCTTCGTGCGCGATTTGAGCTGATCGAAGTAATCGATGATCACCTCGATGAGCGGCATCTCGTACGTCAGGATGACGCGGCCGTCGTGCAGGTACTCCATGTTCGAAAGCGTGCCGCGGCGCGCTTGCGTGATCTCCATGATGGCGCCCACGTAGTCGGGCGGCGTGATAATCGTCGCCTTGACGTAGGGCTCTTCCATCGTGCGGATGAGATTCATAACCGGCAACTTGCTCGGGTTGTCGATCATCTCGACGGTGCCGTCGGTCATCGTCACGCGGAACACGACCGAAGGCGAGGTCGCAATCAGGTCGAGCGCATAATCCCGCTCCAAGCGTTCCTGCACGATCTCCATGTGCAGCAGCCCTAAAAAGCCGCAGCGGAATCCGAAGCCCAGCGCAACCGACGTTTCCGGCTCGTACGTGAACGCTGCATCGTTCAGTTTGAGCTTCTCGAGCGCGTCGCGCAGATCCGAATACTCCACGCCTTCGTTCGGATACAGACCGCAGTACACCATCGGCACCGCTTTGCGGTAGCCCGGTAGCGGCACGTGCGCGGGTTTGTTCGCCTGGGTGATCGTATCGCCGACGTCGATGTCGCCCAGCGATTTTATGTTCGCGATGACGTAGCCCACGCCGCCCATCTCGAGCTTGTCGGCCGGACGCATGTGGGGGCTGAACACGCCGACTTCGGTGCATTCGAACACGCGCTGATGCGCCATCGACATGAAGCGCGTGCCCTGCCGCAGTTCGCCGTCGGCGACGCGCACGTAACTCACGACGCCGCGGTACGGATCGAACTGCGCGTTAAAAACGAGCGCCCGCAGATGATCGCGATGGCCCTTCGGCGGCGGAATCCGCTGCACGATGGCCTCCAGGATATCTTCGATGCCGATGCCCTGCTTGGCGCTGGCGAGAATGCACTCGCTCTTCTCCATGATGAGCAGCTCTTCGACCTCGCCCATCACGCGATCGGGATCGGCCGCCGGCAGATCGATTTTGTTGATCACCGGAATGATCGTAAGCTCGTGCTCGAGCGCCAGGTGATAGTTCGCCAGCGTCTGTGCTTCGATGCCCTGTGCCGCGTCGATGATGAGAATCGCGCCTTCGCACGCGGCGAGCGAGCGTGAAACTTCATACGAGAAGTCAACGTGCCCGGGCGTGTCGATCAAGTTGAGTTGATAGAGCTGCCCGTCTTTCGCAGGGTAGTTCAGCGTGACGGGATGCATGCGAATCGTGATGCCGCGCTCGCGCTCCAAATCCATGGCGTCGAGCGCCTGCTCCTCCAGATCGCGCTTTTCGATGGTGCGCGTCAGCTCGAGCAGCCGGTCGGAGAGCGTGGTCTTTCCGTGGTCGATGTGCGCGATGATGCAGAAGTTGCGAACGTTCGCCGCGACCTCCGTGCGGTGTGGGGGATCTGACTTAATGCTCACAGTTTAAAAAAAGAGACAGCGCGAGATGGCGGGCGCGATGAGTTCGGCACGGATGACCCACAGAATCAGCAGCAGCACCAGAAATGACCAGTCAATGCCGCCTGCGGGCGGGATAACGCGGCGTATGGGTGTGAGCACCGGCTCGACGACTGCATCCAGATAGCGCGCCCAGCTGCCGCGCAAGTCTGGTACCCAGGACAGCACGGCATACACGAACAGCACGATCGTGTAGAGCCAAATCAGTTTATCGAGGGCGGAGAGCGCCTGACAGAGGACCATAAGCGTCCTCCCGTTCGAGCAGGCTGGTCAAAAGTCCGCGTGCGGTCATCGCGCCACGATCTTGCGCCGGTTTCTAGGCGCGAGGACGGACGCAATGCCGTAGCATTGTGGCCGCCGCAGCAACGACGAAAGCGGCCAAGAGCGCGGTGCGAGGAGCGCGCGTGGGCTTTTGACCAGCCTGCTACGGGAGGCTGGCCAATACTTTTGCGGGCACGCCGTCGAGGTACGGCGTCGGGTCAACGGTCGAGCCGTTCAGCATGACCTGATAGTGCAGATGCGGGCCCGTTGAGAAGCCGGTCGAGCCCACTAACCCGATCTCCTCGCCCTTATGGACGTACTGACCCGGGTGCACTTCGATCTTCGAGAGGTGGGCGTACCAGGTGTGATAGCCGTTGCCGTGATCGATGTCGATCTTCTGTCCGTAGCCACCGTCCCAGTCGGCGGTCGCAACGGTTCCCGCCGCCGCCGCGCGAACCACGTCGCCGTAGTTGGCTCCGAGGTCGACGCCCGGATGAAACTCGGTGTCCGGCTCGGTGCGGTAGCAGTAGCAGCCGACGACCTGAGCGCCCTCGACCGGGTCGATGGAGGGAATGGCCGCCAGCGCCTTGGCGCGGGCCAGTTCTTGCAGATGCCGCACGTTGAGCACGTGCATCGTCAGCCGGCGCAGGCGGTCCGACTCTTTCGTCGTCAGGGCCGTCGCGGCCATGAGGCCGTCCAGATTGTGGCGTACCTCGGAGGTCTTCTGCGTCTTCGGCGACACGCCGATGAGTTGCTGAATCTCCTGATTCTGCTTCTGGACGTGCTGGAGCTGCGTGGTAATCTGGCTGGCCTTCTCGTTCATGGCCTGCAGCTGCGCCTGCTCTTTCTTCGCGAGCGTCTGCAGCGCCGCAACCTGGGCATGTGCGCGCCAGAGCTGCGCTGCCCCGAAGGTCAGGCTCCCCAAGAGCACTGCCGCAAGAACGCACGCAGCAACGATTATATGCCGGCGCGTCAGTTCAAAACGATGAACCACGTCGCCGCGCTGCGGAACGATCTTGATAAAATAGCGCTCTTTGAGTTTGATCATCAGCTGGTCGCGGTGTTCCCTCGGGCTTTGGCAATGGCGTCGAGCTCCTCGACCGAAGCGTTGGTGCGTGGCGTGAACCCCTCCACCGCTTTGCCGTAGGTGCGCGTATCCGCCCGTGAATAAATGCTGCTCAGCACGACGCCGTCGCCCTCACGATTCAGGAGGGCCAAGGCGTACGACAGTTCCGATCCCGTGTCATCGAACGCGTCATACCGCACGAACCCGATGCGGGAGACATCCGTCCGGGACAGGGCGTCAAGTTCGCGTAAACACGATTCCGCCCTCTCTGCCCGGCAGGCAAGCGCCGCGTGTCCTTCTTCTAAGGAAGAAAGCCTGCGTGTCGCCGGCATCGTTCCCGCGCCCAAGAGTTCGTCGTGCGTCGTCAGCACCGCCGCAGCACGGCGTAGAGCCGGCTTCACGACAGCAAAATGATAGACGACCAAAGCCATAATGGCACCGGCAAAAGCCGCCGCCGCGGCGATAATCACTGGCTGCATAGGTTAAGTTTCGGCGAGAAAGACCACGACGAGGACCAGGTGGTGCCCGGCACCCGTGAGTGCCCGCTTACCGTTGCTTCCTTCCGGATCTGGCGGGGTTCGCAGGTTCACGCCGCGGGCAGCCCAGCCCCCGTCATGGCCGAAGCATCATACCATGCGCGGGCAACCGTCCAGCAACCGGATACGTCCCACGGGGAACGGCCGCCGGTCCACCTAACGTTGAGCCGCTATGAACCGAATCGCCGCTGTTACGCTGGCCGCGTTTGCCTGCATTTCCCTCCAGCCAATCCCCGCGCCGGCGCAACCGCAAGCGGCGGCCGCGCCCACGCACGTCGACTGGAACCTCACGCCCGCGCAAATAAACGCGTCCTGCGCCGCGGGGATCTCCAAAGCGCAGCAGCGCGTCAAGGCGCTGCTTGCAGATAAAGGCGCGAAAACGTTTTCATCCGTCGTTCTTCCGCTCGAGAACCTCACCTCGGATTTGAATGACGAGACGCTGCCGGACTGGTTCGCGTTCGAAGTTTCCACGTCCAAAGACGTCCGCGACGCCTCGCTCAAATGCAACAACGACGAGTCGGCGTTCTTGACGAGCCTGGGCGCCAGCCCGCAGCTCTATCAAGCGGTAGCAAAGGCGAAGCGAAGCACTACCGCGCGCGACGTCTATCAGCGCAAGCTCACCGATCTCTGGCTCGACACGTTCAAACGCAGCGGTGCCGGTCTGCCGCAAGCGCGCCGGATGGAGTTCGTCAAACTCAGCAATCAGCTCACCGATCTGCAGAACAAATTCCAACAGAACCTCGGCAACGACGAGACGACGATTACGATCACCGCCGCGCAAGCTGCTTCGCTTCCCGCCGACTTCGTCGCGGGTTTGAAGAAAACGGCGGGCGGTTATGTCGTGCCCGTGAACGAAAGCACCGCCGGCACGTTTTCCCGCAACGAGCGCGACGAGGCCGCGCGTAAAGCGTACTACTTCGCGTATAACAACCGCGAAGCGGCGCAGAACACGCAGTTGCTCGAAGCGGCGATCGCCACGCGCGATCGCCTCGCGCATCTGCTGGGATACCAGAACTGGGCCGCCTTTCAGCTCTCCGATCGCATGGCGAAATCGCCCGACCGCGTGACCAAGTTCCTGGACTCGCTCGATGAGCGGGTGCTGCCGAAGGCAAAAGACGAGATCGCGCGCCTGCAGCAGCTCAAGGCCAAGGATACCGGCGATCCGAACGCGGTGCTGCAGCGCTGGGATTTCAGCTACTACGACAACATGCTACGCAAGACGCAGTACGCCGTGGATCAGAACGAGATCCGGCAGTACTTCCCGGTGCAGCACACGATAGATGCGGTCCTGAACATCTATCACACGCTGCTCGGCGTCGACTTCAAGCAAGTAACGCCCGCGGACGCTTGGAATCCGGACGTCATCGAGTACGAGGTTAGCGACACGAAGACGGGCCGGCTCATCGGCACGACGTATTTCGATCTCTATCCGCGCCCCGGCAAATACGATCACTTCGCAAACTTTCCGGTGCTTCCGGTACGCAAGAATCCCGACGGCACGTACCGCCCGCCGATCGCCGCGATCATCGGCAACTGGCCGAAGCCCGCTCCCGGACATCCGGCGCTCCTCAGCCACGACGACGTCGTCACGTTCTTCCACGAGTTCGGCCACAACATGGCGGCGCTTCTGGCCACCGCGCCCTATGAAACGCTCTCCAACGGCTTCGTGACGGACTTCGTCGAGGCGCCCTCGCAGATGCTCGAGAACTTCGTGTGGCAGCCCTCGGTTCTCAAACAGATCAGTTCCAATTGGAAGACCGGCCAGCCGCTGCCCGACAACCTTATCGACGCACTGGTGCGCTCGCGCTACGTCGACGACGCCTACGACTACACCGGCCAGATCTTCTACTCGGAGGTCGACATGGCGTACCACTCGAGCGGACCGCACGTGGATACGACGGCGCTGTGGGACAAACTCGAGACGCAACTCACGCCGCTCCCGCCGGTTGAAGGCATTCATCCGCAGGCGTCTTTCGGGCATTTGATGAGCGGCTACGATGCCGGATACTACGGCTACCTGTGGTCGAAAGTGTACGCTCAGGATCTCTTCACCGCGTTCCAGCAGGGCGGTTTGGAGAACCCGGCGGTGGGTATGCGCTATCGCACAGAGATCTTGGAGCCGGCGCGCACGTACGATCCCGATGTGGAGGTGCAGCATTTCCTGGGACGTCCGATGAGTCCCAACGCCTTCTACCAGGAGTTCCAGAACGCGCCGTCACCCGCACCGACGGGGAGTTCATCGCCATGATTCTTGCCGCGCTCACGTTCACGATCGCCTCTGCAACATTCAAAACGAACACGACGATGCCGATCCGCACGGTGTACTCGCAGTGCGGCGGCACGAACGTATCGCCCGAACTTCACTGGAAAGGCGCGCCCAAGCACACGCGCAGCTTCGCGCTCATCGCGCACGATCCGGACGCGCCGCATCCCGGCGGCTGGTATCACTGGGTCGTATACAACCTGCCCGCATCCACGCACGAACTCGTCGAAGGTGCTACGCTGCCGCCGGCCGAGCTCGGCATGACCTCGTTCGCAAGCGCGGGCTACGGCGGCCCATGCCCGCCGCCCGGCAAAGTGCACCACTACCACTTCACACTGTACGCACTGAACAAACCGGGAATTCCGGGCACCGGCCTAACGGGCCCCGATCTCGAAAAAGCGATGGCAGGCCACATACTCGCGAAAACGACCGTCACAGGCTTATATCAAACGGCGCACTAAACCGCATTTTGTCATCGTGAGGTATCGAACGACCGCGAGCGCATGCGAGCGGCGCCGAGCGCAGTCGAGGCGTTCTCCGATGCTGCTCGCCGCTCTCATCCTCGCGAGTACCGCGAACGCGAATGCTCTCTGCACACCCGACGAAGTACAGCACGACCGCACGCTAGGCCCTTACGTAACGTACGTGCGCTCTGTAGCGGCTCCTACGAAAGCGCAGCGCTGGGCGTTCCAATCGCTCAGCGCAACAGTGCGCGATCGCCTTACGCATTACGCCGATTACACGACCGCGCTGCGCGAGGGATATATTGCATTCCCGCTGCCGGCGTACATCATGCGCTTGCAGCCGGGCGTGCTCACGACGTTCACCTCGAACGGGGTTCCGGGGACGATCGACCTTCACCGCTTCACCGTTCTCTATTATCGCCGGACAGACTCGGGCCTTCAGCTCGTCGGCGGCGGCTTCGTAACGGTGCCGCTCAGACACTACACCGGCACCGCAGCTGCTGCGCAACTGAACGGCATGCTGCCGACACCGCTTGCGCACTGGCACACCATTCAAAACGCATGCAGCCCGCCGATGATGCCCCGGTACTACGCCACATTCCGGATACGCGGGAATACATTAGATTGGACCTGGCCCGGAGCCGACAAGTTCGATCGCCAAGGGCCGTCCCCCAAAACTCCCGAATCGGATACGCATGGACGAAGTTCGCATCAAGGTCCGTGAAAGCGGCCCATATCTCGTGACTGGGCCCGTCATACTCGTCGATGCGGACGGCAACGAGTACGTCACGGAGAATCCGAAAGGCAACATCGCGCTATGCAGGTGCGGCGGCTCGCAGACAAAACCGTTCTGTGACGGAAGCCATAAGCACAACGGGTTCACCGCAACCGAACGTGCGTTGCCGCGACCGCAGGAGTAATCGATGCCGTCCTATGTTCGCGCAGGGCATCTGCCGCACAAGCGCCACATTCAGTTTCGTAAGCCCGACGGCGGGCTGTACGCCGAAGAACTCTTTTCGACAAAGGGTTTCGAGAGCGTTTACTCGCTGCTCTATCATCTGCGCCCTCCGACGGCAACGCTCGACGTGCGGAGCTGGAACCGCCCCACCGTCGTCCTTGCGGCGAACGAGCCGCTGCGCAACCGGCATTTCAAGACGGCGAAGCTGACCACGAGCGGCGATGCGATCGACTCGCGTACGCCGCTGCTCGGCAACTCGGATATCCTGATCTCGGTCGCGGACGCGAACGAACCCATGCAGAGTTTCTACCGCAACGTCGGCGGCGACGAGTTGCTCTTCATCCATAGCGGCCAAGGCGTGCTGCAGACGCCGTTCGGCGATCTCGCCTATCGCCCGCACGACTACATCGTCATCCCGACAGGTACGACGTATCGCATCATCCCGGCGGACCCCACGCGCATGCTCGTGCACGAGAGCGCCGGCATGGTGCGCATTCCGCGCAAATATCGCAACGAGTTCGGTCAGCTCGAAGAACACGCGCCATACTACGAGCGAGACTTCCGCGCGCCGCTGCTGCGCGAGCCGATCGACGAACAAGGCGAATACGAGATACGCGTAACCAACAACGGCCGCCACGCGATCTACGTCGTGCAGAATCATCCTTGCGACGTCGTCGGATGGGACGGCTACTGCTATCCGTATGCGTTTAATCTCGAAGAGTTCGCGCCGATCACCGGCAAACTGCATCAGCCGCCGCCGGCGCACGCGACGTTCGAAGCGCCGGGCGCCGCATTCTGCGCATTCGTCCCGCGCCTCTTCGACTATCATCCGCTCGCGATTCCCGTTCCCTACAATCACTCGAGCGTCGATTGCGACGAAGTGCTGTACTACGTGAGCGGCAACTTCATGAGCCGCCGCGGCGTCGAAGAAGGCTCGATCACCCTGCACGCCGCCGGCGCACCGCACGGGCCGCAGCCGGGTGCCGTTGAAGCGAGCCTCGGAAAAACCTCTACGGACGAAATCGCCGTCATGGTGGACACGTTCAAGCCGCTCCACCTTGCGCAGCAAGCGCTGCCGCTCGAAGACGAATCCTACTTCCGCTCGTGGATCGAAGAACCGGCCCGCGCGTCATCCTAACGGTGCGTCCGCAGCGATGCGATGCCGCCGAACACAACGGCGGTTAGCACAACTGCGCCGATCTCGCGCCATATGAATGCGTCCCATTCGTATTTGCGCGCGTGCGACTGCGTGATCTGAATGGGAGCGTAGTCGTGCGCAGCTACGCTCGACTTCTCGTGCTTCATCAACACCGCGTTTCCAAGCGTCAACGCAAGCAAGAAGATGAGGGCGAGTAAGAGGAGGCGCACTGCCTCCTCTTCTTACCCGAAAACCTTACGCCGGTACGGGAACTGCCTGCGGCATGTTTGCGCGCGGCAGCAGGCCGTTCACCCAACGCACGTACACCAGCGCCTGAACGTGCATAGCCCACACGAGTACGGCCGTTGCGAGCGGCGCAAGCACGTACAGGCTCGGCGGAAGTTCGGATGCGCCTGCGACGCATGCGAAGACCGCCCCGTCGATGAGGACTCCCAGGCAGAACCCCGCGGCCAAGAGCATGCCGAACGTCTGCCAGTAATACCCGGTCGTCATGTTCCAAGTCGTTTTGAGGGCCCCCGGCGTGCCGCCCGTGACGGCATACGTATACGGCGTCATCAGCACTTTGATGCCCACCCAGTATCCCGGGATGATGAAACACACACATGCGAGCAGCGTCAGCAGCGATGCAAGCAGCGAGTAACCGATGATGCCGAAGAACTGCCCGGCCGTCATGCGGTATTCGGGATGGATCGTGCGAACGGCCGCGGCCATCGCATAGCAGCTGACGATGAAAATCAACACGTCGATGAGCCCCATCGAGATCGTAAAGGCCGGCGGCATGACCGGCTGCGCGGCGGCTTTGCCTGCCCCGGCCGACGCTTCGAAAACCGCGATTGACGGCACCATGAGATACGCGGCGATGGAACCGGCGGCGATAAAAATGGCCGCGGGAACGAGATTGGTCTTGGCTACGGAATACGCGTCGCGAAACGAACTGCTAAGCGTTTCGCCGATAGACGGCGCTCCGGGCGGCGCGGAAATAGACATAGGCCCCACTCCTATACAAGTGCGCTATGCCTGCTTGCTTCAAGACGCCGGAAGTATCGTCCCGCTCACGCTTCCGAAGCCGATGCGCGGTTTTCCCGGAGCCTCGCAGATGCCGCGAAGCGTCACGGTGTCGCCGTCCTCCAAGAACGACCGCTGTTCGCCGGACCGGATCTGCAGCGGTTTGGTGCCGCGCCACGTCAGTTCTATGAAGCTGCCGTAACTGTCTGGCGTGGGCCCGGATATCGTTCCGGATGCGTACAGGTCGCCGGGCCGCACCGCAGTGCCGTTCACCGTGGCGTGCGCGAGCTGCTGCGCCATGCTCCAATACATATATTTGAAATTCGAACGCGAGATAATCTCGGCTTGCACGCCGCTCTCGCGCATCTTCTGCGTCTGCAGTTCGACGAGCAGCGCGATATCGTAATTCCAAGGCTCCGGCGTGCGCAGGTATGGGAGCGGCTGCGGATCTTGCTTGGGGCCGCTCACGCGGTAGGGCTCGAGTGCGTCCAGCGTCACGACCCACGGGGAAACGGACGTCGCAAACGATTTCCCGAGAAACGGCCCGAGCGGCTGATACTCCCACGCTTGAATGTCCCGCGCGCTCCAATCATTCACCAGCACGAGGCCGAATATGTGATCGCGCGCTGATTCGATCGGAATGGCATGCCCCATCGCATTGCCGGGCCCGGTGACGAAGCCGACTTCGAGCTCGATGTCGAGCAGGCGCGATGGTCCGAACGAGGGCTCGGGCGCGTCCGGCGGTTTGCGCTGTCCCTTCGGACGTACGATGGGCGTGCCGTCGACGACTACCGTGCTCGATCGCCCGTGATAGCCGATCGGAATCCACCGCCAATTCGGCATGAGCGGCTCACCCTGCGGCCGGAAAATCTTCCCGAGGTTGGTCGCGTGTTCGAGCGAGGAATAAAAATCGACATAGTCGCCCACCGCGAACGGCAACAGCATCTGAGCCTGCGGACGCGCCGCGAGCAGCGAATCGCGATTGAGGCCTCCGAGTTCGCTCGTCCCTTCACGCAAGAGCGAGTGCACGCGCTCGCGCAGGGCGGTCCACGCTTGCCGTCCCGCAGCAAGCAGCAGATTGAGCGTCGGCGCCTGAAGTACGGGGCGCGATACGATGCCGTCGAACAAACCCGCCTGCGTCGCTTCGTGCAGATCGAATATCGCATCGCCGATCGCGACGCCGGCATGCGGCTCGCCGTGCGCACTTCGAAAAACGCCGTACGGCAGATTCTCCAGCGGAAAATCGGAACCCGGCGCAATGCGCACCCACGAAGACGCGGTATCGATCATCTACAGAATGCCGAGCGCCTGGAGATCGTGCACCGGCTCCGCGAAACTGCAGCTGCCGTACGCGATGAAGCTCCCATCGCGCGCGGCGCGCAGCGCCTCCTCGGGCAATGCCTCCGCGCCCGGCCGCACGCGCTGCGCGTCCTGCGTCTCTACCACACTCTGCAACTCCGCGGCCGATACGCCTTGGCGCGCGAACGTCGCAGCGGCAAGCAGGTTGAGAAACCCGTGCATCATCACGCCGAGCTGCTCGTCGCGATGGTAGAGCGGATGGTGCAAGCCCGCCGTGGCTTTCATCGGCAGCTTGTACTCGCCGACCGCCAGCGCGAGAAACTCCGCAACCTCTTGCGCGCTCGGAAATGCTTGCGGCACCACGCCGCCGCACCGCAGCTTCGCACCCAGCCGGTGTCGCGCGAGCGCGTACAGCGCGAGATTGAGTTCGCTGCGCCAGCGCGCGTCGCGCGGCAGTTCTACGAAGACCGGGACGTCGCCCAAGCCCGCCTGTTTGAGCGCGGCGGCGAACTGCCCGATGGATGCGTCGTAGGTCTCGCGCTGCGTCGGAAGCGGCGGCAATGCCGCTTCCAGCGCGGTTATCCGCACGCGCGCTTCACCGGATCGCAAGCGCGCGAGATTCTCGAATGTTGTTTGCAGTGCCGAGAGCCACGTGCGTGGATCGCTGCCCGCGTCCACGATGACGCTCAAGTCCAACGGATAGCCGTCGGCGGGCACGGAAAGCATTTCGGCGATGCGCGAGGCGGGCACGATGAACCGCCCGAGCATCCACGCGAACGGGCCGCGGCGTGCGGCATTGTACTCCGCGTGAGCGGCAGCCATCTCGAGTTTTGCCGGCGGAAAGAGCCCCGCATAATCGACGAGCTGCGCGAGCCCCGCCCGGACGGCGGGCGAATCCGTCTTTGCGCTGGTGGTCATACAGGGCGGCTTCGGTCACGCCGCCAAGCACCCTGCCATGAGCACGACCTCGACTCTGGAGACAAATCCGCTTGCGAAAATCGACTGGGACTATGTCGAGTTCTACGTCGGAAATGCCAAGCAAGCCACGCATTATTACTGCACCGCCTTCGGTTTCGACCAGGTAGCGTACGCCGGGCCGGAAACCGGCGTGAAAGATCGCGCCTCCTACGTGCTCGTGCAAAACAAACTGCGCTTCGTGCTGACCTCGAGCCTGCGCCCGGACGACGAGATCACGCGCCACGTCGCGCAACACGGCGACGGCGTACGAGACATCGCAATCGTCGTGCACGACGTTCAAGCCGCATACGAGCGCGCGCTCGCAGGCGGAGCAAAACCGCTCGAAAAGCCGGCCGAAACGCGAGACGAGCACGGCCGCGTCATCAAAGCCACCATCGCCACGTACGGCGACACGGTTCACACGTTCGTTCAGCGCGACGGCTACACCGGGGTCTTCATGCCGGGATACGTGCACGCGCCGAAAAGCTATCCCTCTGCACAAAAGCCGGGCCTGCAGTTCATCGACCACTGCGTCGGCAACGTCGGCTGGGGTGAGATGGACTCATGGGGCGACTTTTACGCAAAGGTCTTCGGTTTCTCGCAGCTCATCTCGTTTGACGACAAGGACATCTCGACCGAGTACACGGCGCTCAAGTCCAAGGTGATGACCGATGCCGAGCATCGGGTCAAATTCCCAATCAACGAGCCGGCCGAAGGCAAGAAGAAATCACAGATCGAGGAGTATCTCGATTTCTACGGCGGACCCGGCGTTCAGCACATCGCGATTCGCACGGACGACATCATCTCGACGATTCGCGCGCTCAAGGCCAACGGCGTTGACTTCCTCGACACGCCGGATAGTTATTACGACGATCTGGAGTCGCGCGTGGGGCGTATCGACGAGGCGACGCAGATTTTGCGCGAACTTCGTATTCTCGTCGACCGCGACGACCTGGGCTACATGCTGCAGATCTTCACCAAGCCGCTGCAAGACCGCCCGACGGTCTTCTTCGAGATCATTCAGCGCAAGGGATCGCTCAGCTTCGGCAAGGGCAATTTCAAAGCGCTCTTCGTCTCCATCGAAAAGGAGCAGGAGAAGCGCGGCACGCTCTAGGCTGCGTAACCTACCGTACAGGCGGGCGCCGGCCCGCGTAGAACCAACGAAGCATCCGTAAAGGAGGCCCTCTCATGCCGGATGCTTCTTCTATTTCCGGGCTCGACGCCCGCGTGGCGACGCTCGAGCGCCAAATCGCTACGCTGAAGCGGCTGCTTCTCGTGGCCCTCATCGGAATTATCGCCGCGGTCGGCGCGGGTGCCGCGGGCGCCGCGCAAAAAAGCCTGCAGTTCGCCGATGCTGCGGGCCGGACGCGGGTCAAAATCGACGCCACCGGGTTCAAGATGTACGACGGCGCGGGACACCCGCGCATCGAGATCGGCTTCAACTCGTCGAATAAGCCGTCTATCTACCTTCGCGATCCGCGCGGCAGCTATGTGCTGGGCGCCTATATCTCCAGCGCCGATCAACCGGTTATCCGCATCGCCGATTCGCAGAACACCGGCCGGGCGTATTTCGGACTCACCGCCGATCGCCATCAGCCGCGCATCGAATTCGACGATGCGAAAGAAAACACGCGCCTTTACGTAGGCTTGACACAGGAGTCCAGCGGTCTCGTTCGCACGTTCAGCGCGTCGGGCACCCAGCTCACCACGCTCGACGACGACCAGATCGCGATCACCGATGCGAACGGCAACAACCGCGCGTTTCTCGGCACTACCACGGAAGGCGACGGGCTGCTCAAAATCTACGACTCATCCACGCGAGAGCGGATCTATGCGGGCGTCTTCACGAGCGGTGACGCCGGGTTCGAAGCGCTCAACGGGAGCGGAAACGCGACCTGGACCTCTCCGTAGCGTAAGCTACACTCAGGAAAATGCGCGCGCTGCGCCTAAATGAAGAAACGATGACCGCCACCGTCGACGCCGTGATGCTCGAAGCGCGAGCCGGCGCGCTTTCAAAACGCTCAATCAAAACGACCGCAAAGGTCGCGGGCATTCGTCTAGCCATCGCATGCATGGACTTGACGACGCTCGAAGGCAAAGACTCGGAGGGCCGGGTGCGATCGCTTTGCGCAAAAGCGATCGCACCCGCTCCGCATCTTCCCGACGTTCCAAGCGTCGCCGCAGTCTGCGTCTATCCCAACCTCGTTGCCGTAGCAAAGGAATCGCTGCGCGGCAGCTCCGTCAAGGTGGCCTCGGTCGCCACGGCGTTTCCGAGCGGGCTCTCGTCGCTGGAAGTGAAACTTGCGGACACGCAGGCCGCCATTGCGTCGGGCGCCGACGAGATCGACATGGTGATAGATCGCGGCGCCTTTTTGGCCGGACACTATCAGCAGGTCTTCGATGAGATCGTCGCCGTGAAGAACGTGTGCGGGGACGTGCATCTGAAAGTGATTCTCGAAACAGGAGAGCTCGGCAGCTACGACAACGTTCGTGCCGCAAGCGATCTCGCGCTCGAGGCCGGTGCGGACGTCATCAAGACCTCGACAGGCAAAGTCGGTACGAACGCGACGTTTCCCGTCGCGGTTACGATGTGTGAGGCTATTCGCGATTACGCGCGCCGCACCGGGCGCCGCGCCGGACTGAAAGTCGCGGGCGGCGTCCGCACGACCAAACAGGCACTGACGTATCTGGTCATCGTGAAAGAAACGCTCGGCGAGTCCTGGCTCACGCCCGATCTCTTCCGCATCGGTGCCAGCTCGCTGCTGGATGATCTGCTCATGCAATACGAAAAAGAACGTACCGGCCACTATGCCGGACCGGACTACTTCCCGAAAGACTAAGACACGACGATGACTGGCATTTTCGAATATGCTCCGGCTCCGGAGACCACCAAACCCGTCATCCGCGAGGAGTACGGGCTGTTCATCAACGGCGAGTGGAGCGCGCCCAAGAGCGGCACGTATTTCGACACGATCAATCCGGCGAACGAGCAGCACCTCGCGCGTGTTGCCCATGCCGATGCCGAAGACGTCGACCGCGCGGTGCGCGCCGCCCGCAAAGCGTACGACAAGTACTGGCGCAACATGAAGCCGGCGGATCGCGCGAAGTACATCTTCCGTATCGCTCGCGCCATTACCGAACGCTCTCGCGAACTGGCAGTGCTGGAGACGCTGGACGGCGGCAAGCCGATCAAGGAATCGCGCGATTTCGACGTCCCCACCTCCGCCGCGCACTTCTTTTACTACGCCGGCTGGGCCGACAAGCTCGAGTGGGCGATGCGCGCGGGCCGGCAAGCGCATCCGATCGGCGTCGCGGGACAGATCGTGCCGTGGAATTTTCCGCTGCTCATGGCGGCATGGAAGTTGGCTCCCGCGCTGGCGTGCGGAAACACGGTCGTGCTCAAGCCCGCCGAAACTACTCCGCTGACCGCGCTCGCTCTCGCGCAGATCGTTCAAGAAGCCGATCTGCCGCCGGGAGTCGTCAACGTCATTCCGGGGGACGGTGCGACGGGCGCGGCGCTGGTGAACGGCGAGGTCGACAAGATCGCGTTTACGGGATCCACGGAGGTCGGCAAGGCGATACAGCGCGCGCTGGCCGGAACTGGAAAACGCCTCACGCTCGAGCTCGGCGGTAAGGCGGCGCACATCGTCTTCGCCGACGCGCCGCTCGACCAGGCGGTAGAGGGCATCGTCAACGGCATCTACTTCAATCAGGGGCATGTCTGCTGCGCGGGCTCCCGTTTGCTCGTCGAAGAGCGGGTTCACGAGGAGATCGTCGTTCGCCTGACCGAACGTCTGCAGACACTGCGGTTGGGCGATCCGCTCGACAAAAATACCGACATCGGTGCGATCAACTCTCGTGCGCAACTCGAAAAGATACACGAACTGGTGCGCAGCGGCATCGATCAAGGCGCGGTACTCGTGCAGCAGTCGTGCGCGATACCCGATCGCGGATTTTTCTTCCCGGCCTCCTTCTTCACGAACGTGCAGCAGTCGCATCGCATCGCGCGTGAAGAAATTTTCGGACCCGTCCTCTCCATTCTGACCTTCCGCACGCCTGATGAGGCGATCGAGAAGGCAAACAACACGCCGTACGGTTTATCGGCGGGAATTTGGACGGACAAGGGGAGCAAGAACATGTATGTAGCCCAGCACATGCGCGCGGGGGTCGTGTGGTGCAATACCTTCAATCAGTTCGATCCGAGTTCGCCCTTCGGTGGTTATCGGGAATCCGGCTTTGGACGCGAGGGTGGCGTCCACGGGCTGTATGAGTACCTGGCTCACTGACGCCAGGGCTTTCGAGTCCCTGTTCAGCGCCTCGCCGAGCGCGATCGTCGCCATCGATCGCGGGTATCACGTCATTGCCGCCAATCCCGCGGCAACGCTCATCGGCGGCTACACGAAACGCGAATTCATCGGCCGCGATATTCGAAGGCTCGCGCACGCGCCGCTCCGCGCTTTCCTTGAAGATGCGTTCGCAGCCGCGGCGGTGGAAAAAACGCTGCAGCGCGACGTACTCATCACGCGCAAAGACGGAACCTCCATTCTGGCGGAAGCGACCAGCATTCCGGTGATTGACGGCGAGGCGACCGTCTATCTTTTTCTCGTTCTCCAGGATGCCTCGTGGCGGCATGAAGCCGAGCAGCGCTTTCGTTCGTTCTTCGATCGCAATCCCATCGCCGCGGTGATCTACGGCGCGCAAGGGGAGATTCTCGAAGTCAACGCGGCGACGGTCGAACAAACCGGGTATCCCGGCGATTTCTTCCTGGGGAAAACTGTCGGCGACATTTGTGCGCCGCACGACCGGGAGGCGGCGAAAGCGGCGTTCGGTCAAGCACTCGAGGGCAAGATCAGCCATCTGAACGCCGACGTGCACTCGGCCAGCGGCGAGCCGCTGCAATTCGAAGTGACGTTCATTCCGCGAACGGAGGGCGGAATGGTAGCCGGCGTCTACGGGCTCCTCGCAAACGTCACGGCCGAACGCACGGCGCAAAAGCGCTTCGAAGAGCAAGCCAAGGCGCTGGCGAGCGTCGAGCGCGAGTTCCGCACGATTTTCGAGCATCTGCCCACCGCGGTCGTCGCCTTCAACCGCGATCAAACCATCATCGACGTCAATCCCGCCGCACTCAAAGCCGGCGGTTTCGACTCGCGCGAAACGCTGCTCGGACACAAGCTCGCCGAGTTCGTCCAAAGCGAATCGCACGATTCGGTTATGCAGAATTTCGAGCGGACGCTGCGCGGTGAGATCACTCGCAATCGCGCGCTTGCGACCGGATCCGACGGGCGCCGCCTGGTCTTCGACTCGACGAACGTGCCGGTGTATTCCGGCGAGGACATCGTGGGCGTCTACTCCCTGCTCCAGAACGTCACCGCGCAGGCGCAAACCAAGGAAGAACTCGCGCAAACGCGCCTGCGCTTCCAAACGCTCTTCGAGCACAACCCATCCGTCGTTTTAGCGGTCGACACGGAGCATCGCCTCATCGAGATCAACCCGGCGGGGCTGCGGATCAGCGGCTATATGCTCGAGGAGATCCGCGGGCGTCACGTCAGCGAATTCATCCCGCCCAGTCAGCGGGACCGCGTGCGCCAATTCCTTACGCAGGCGATTAAAGGCGAAACGGTCTCGTTTCCGGTGGACGCGTACTCCGCCGACGGGCGGCTCATCCAGTACGAAGCCACGGTACTGCCGATCGTTCAGGAAAAGAAAATCGTCGGCGCTTATGCCCTGATGGAGAACGTGACCGAGCGCATGCGCGCCGAACGCACGGTCGCTGCCCAGCGCGAAGAGATCATCGATCTAGAGCACGACTTCCAGTCGCTCTTTTCGCATAATCCGGACGGTATCTGCCTGCTTTCAACCGACGGCGTCATCCTCGACTTGAACACGGCTGCGGCGGCGATCTCGAGCCGTTCGCGCGACGGGATCTTGGGGCAGAATTTCCGCGCGTTTCTGCAAGGAGCGGACCTGGAGCGCGGATTCAGCTTCTTCCGCCGCGCTGTCGACGGGGAGACGGTCAACTTCGAGATAACGTCCTTGCGGGGCGACGGCGCACCGCTCCATTTGGAGGTCACGCTCTTTCCGAAATACGCGCAAGGGCTCGTCGTCGGCGTCTATTGCGTGTTCAAAGACATCACCGAGCGCCGCATCGTTCATCGTAAGCTGGAGATGCAGGCGCAGCGCATGCGCGATCTCTACCTGCTCGCGACCACGCCGGAATACACCGACGCGCACGTCATGTCGACGCTGCAGACGGGCTGCCGCCTGCTGGGACTCGAGAGCGGCGCCATCATCGACTCGTCGGAAGGCCTGCAGGTCGATATGCGGTACGATTCGCTCGAGCTTTTCGCGGGCGATGACGACCGCGTCGTCGAGGTCGCGCGCCAGGTGCTCGCCAGCCGCGAGCCGGTAGCGGTGCACGTCGGTGAGCCGGGCGAACATGGTTACGGCACGTGGATCGGATCGCGGTTGCTCATCGGCGGCGCGCTGCACGGAGTTCTGCTCTTCTTCTCGCGCACGCGGCGCGGGCAGCCCTTCGAAGAAGTCGACCTCGACACGATCGCTCTAATGGCGGCGCTCGTCGGCAGCGCACTCGAACGGCGCCGCAGCCGCTCGCACCTTCGAACGCTCGCGTATTACGATTCGCTCACCGGCCTGCCGAACCGGCTCTTTTTCCAAGAGCGCCTGCGCGACGCGCTCATCGATCAGCGCGGCTATGCACGGCCGGTCGCGGTGCTTTTCTTCGACCTCGATCGCTTCAAAGACATCAACGACACGCTGGGCCATGCGATGGGCGATCGCTTCCTGCAGATGGTCGCGCATCGTCTGGTGCGTCTGATCGGCGAGGGCGGCAGCGTCGCCCGAATGGGCGGCGACGAATTCATCGTGCTGCTGCGTGACGTCGAGGGGCGCGAAGACGTCGAGCGCATGGCGACGACCGTGCTGCAAACTATCGAGGAGCCGTTCCGGATCGACGGCTACGAGCAGTTCATCACCGCCAGCATCGGCGTGGCGATCTCACCCGACGACGGGCGCGACGATCAATCGCTCATCAAGCACGCCGACATCGCGATGTACCGCATCAAAGATCAGGGGGGCAACGGCTTCCTGTTCTACGATCAGTCATTCGAAGCGCCGCTTCGCACGCGCCTAACGCAGGAAAAGCACCTGCGGCGCGCATTGGAACGCGAGCAGTTCGTCTTGCATTACCAGCCCATCGTCGATCTGTCCACCGACAAGATCGTCGCGGTGGAAGCCCTCGTGCGCTGGAACCATCCGCAGCGCGGCATGGTGTATCCCGACGAATTCATTCCGGTCGCCGAGGCGAGCGGTCTGGTGATGCAGCTCGGCGATTGGGTGATCACGAACGCGGCCACGCAGATGCGCCGCTGGCACGAGCGCGTCGCGCTCTCGCTCGCGGTCAACATTTCGGCGCGTCAGTTTCACGACCGCAACCTCTGCGACCGGCTGCTGGAACTCGTCACGCAAGCAGGTTTCGATCCGAAGCACATCGAGATCGAGATTACGGAGAGCATGGCGCTTGCCGATATCGCGCAGGGCGTCGAAACGGTACGCCAGCTCAAAAAAATCGGCGCCTCGATCGCCGTCGACGACTTCGGCACGGGCCACTCCTCTTTGAACTATCTGCGGCGCTTCGACGTCGACCATCTCAAGATCGACCGTTCGTTCGTGGCGGGCATCGGCAATGAGTCGAGCGACGAGACCATCGTGAAAGCCATCATCGCCATGGGGCACAGCCTAGGGCTCACCGTTATCGCCGAAGGGGTCGAGAACCGCGGGCAGCTCGACTTTCTGCGGGCGCACAACTGCGACCGCGTGCAGGGCTACCTGTTCTCGCGGCCGGTGGATGCCGCCGCGCTCGAGGGCGTGCTCGACTCCTGGCGAGGAACAGCGCCGCAGGCCGGGTAAACCAGCCCGCATGGCGACGGCGGCTCCAGCGAAGGCCGCGCTCGACCGGGACGCCTTGACCGCGTGGTACCGGCGAAACCGCGAGCGCTCCGCGCACCTCTTCGGCCTCATCGACCCGGCGGCGTACTACTCGCGCCCCATCCCTCTCCGGCACCCATTCGCATTCTACGAAGGACACTTGCCGGCGTTCAGTTTTTTGGTGTTGAACGAACGCGCGCTCGGTGAGCCGCCGGTAGATGCGCCGCTCGAGAAACTCTTCGAGCGCGGCATCGATCCCGGAAGTTTGGATTCTGCCCGCGCGCACGATCGCGCGGACTGGCCCTCGCGCGATGAAATCGAGGCCTTCGGACGGCGCTGCGACGAGCGCGTCTACGATGCCATCGCAAACGCCAAACTCGTCGACGAGCGCGTACCGCGCCTGGTGCGAGGGCAGGCCGTCTTCACGGCCCTCGAGCACGAGCAGATGCATCACGAAACGCTCGTCTACATCATTCATCGGCTCGATCCGGATCTGAAAGGCCGCTTCGGGCAAACGCATCACGACACCGCGCCGCCGCGCAGCGAGCTCGTCGATATCCCGGCCGGCTCGGCCACGCTTGGAGCCCGCCCCGGTGAGATTGCCTTCGGGTGGGACAACGAGTTTTGCGCTCACGACGTCGCGGTCGATGGTTTTGCCGTGCAGAAATACCCCGTAACCAATGGCGAGTACTTGGCGTTCGTGCGCAGCGGCGGCCCCATGCCGCCATTCTGGGTGGAACGCGACGGCGAGCTGCAGTTGCGCGGCGTCTTCGAAGAACTGCCGCTGCCGCTCTCGTGGCCCGCATACGTGACAAACGATCAGGCCCGTGCGTATGCGAAGTGGAAAGGCATGCGTCTCATGACGGAAGCGGAGTACCAGCGCGCCGCTTATGGCTCGCCTTCCGGCGATCAGCGCCCGTTCCCGTGGGGCAGCGACGCGCCCACGCCGCTGCACGGCAACTTCGATTTCGAACGATTCGATCCGGATCCGGTCGATGCGCATCCGGCCGGCGCTAGCGCGTGGGGCGTTTACGATCTGGTCGGCAACGGTTGGGAATGGACGAGCACGCCGTTCGCGCCGTTTCCAGGTTTCGAACCGATGGCGAGCTATCCGCAGTACAGCGCCGACTTTTTCGACGGCAAACATTACGTTCTGAAAGGCGCATCGCCCGTGACCGCACGCGAACTCATCCGTCCAAGCTTCCGCAACTGGTTTTACGCCGATTATCCGTACGCGTACGGCAAGTTCAGATGCGCCGCGTAGGGGCGCGAAAAATCGCGGCTGCGCTCGCCCTGGCGGTGGTGAGCCTGTCGAACCACGGATGCAGCAAAGCCGCAGGCCCAAACCCAAGCGGCGGTCAGACGCTCCGCGTCGGTCTTTGGGCGGAACCGACCTCGCTCAATCCGCTTCTCGCAACAAACACGGCTGAGAACTTTCTCGCCAGCCTCGACTCCGATCTGCTCGTGACCATCGACGACAAAGGTAATGAAGTTCCGGATCTCGCCGCCGCCGTTCCGACGCTCCAAAATGGCGGCATCAGCAAAAACGGCCTGTCCATTACCTATCATCTGCGCCGCAACGTGAAGTGGCAGGACGGCGCGCCGTTCACGAGCGCCGACGTCAAGTTCTCGTGGCAGGCCGTGATGAACCCGGACAACAACGTGGTCGAACGCCGCGGCTACGATCAAGTGCGCTCCGTCGATACGCCGGATGCATACACGGTCGTGTTTCATCTCAAGCAGCCGTTCGCGCCCTTCGTCGATACGGTGTTCGGTGAGAGCGACGACCCGTTCCGAGTCGTGCCCAAGCATCTGCTCGCGAACTATCCCAACGTCAATCGCGTGCCGTTCAATCAACTGCCGGTGGGCACGGGTCCGTTCAAGGTCACGCGCTGGATCCACGGCGATCGCATCGAGTTCGTCGCGAATCCGAACTATTTCCGCGGCAAGCCGAAGCTCAAGGCGATTACCGTGTTCGTCATCCCCGACGGCAACACGGCGGAATCCGAGCTGCGCGCGCACGATATCGATCTCGTTCCCGACATCGCGACCGCGAATCTCAACAACTTGCGCATTCGCCCGACGGCGGGCGTTACGACGCTGCTGGCAAAGGGTCCGGCGTACAACTCACTGATTTACAACACGAAGCACCCGCCGCTCGACGACGTGCGCGTGCGACGCGCGCTGAATTACGCGATAGACGAAAAGCGGATTATCGACACGCTGACGTACGGCACCGCCGTAGCGGGAGCCGCCGATCTTTCCGACTTTTATTGGGCGTACGAGCCGAACGTGATGCGCTACCCGTACGACATTGCAAAGGCCGGCGCGCTGCTCGACGAAGCGGGCTGGAAGATGGGCGCGGGCG
>Ga0070714_100000233_pt1 | contig 43523 bp, 30 predicted proteins | sample LARL83metaG_FD_65450 | JGI IMG/M metagenome (GOLD analysis project Ga0070714, IMG submission 65450) | Corn, switchgrass and miscanthus rhizosphere microbial communities from Kellogg Biological Station, Michigan, USA - LAR L8-3 metaG | ecosystem: Host-associated > Plants > Roots > Rhizosphere ... | reverse complement strand
GCTACTGGTGATGGGGTCCAACGTCGCGGTGTCTGCCCCGTCCGCTGGCCGGGTCGCGCAACGCTTGGCGGCGCTGGACTTCCTGGCGGTCTGTGACCCGTTCCTGTCCGAGACGGCGGCCCTCGCCGACGTGGTGCTGCCGGTCGCGCAGTGGGCGGAGGAAACCGGCACGATGACCAACCTCGAGGGGCGGGTGCTGCTGCGCCGGGCTGCTGTGCCGCCGCCGGCCGGCGTGCGGACCGACCTGGCCGTGATCTCCGCGCTGGCCCGCCGGCTGGACGCCCCCGGGGACTGGGACCCGGATCCGGAGCTGGTGTTCGGCGAGCTGCGCCGGGCCAGCGCCGGCGGGGCGGCCGACTACGCCGGGATCAGCTACCAGCGGATCGCCGACTCGGACGGGGTCTTCTGGCCGTGCCCGGCGCCGGACCACCCCGGCACGCCGCGAATGTTCCTCGACCGGTTCGCGACGACCGACGGGCGGGCGCGGTTTGTACCAGTAGAGCACCGCCCGGCCGCCGAAGAACTCTGCGAAGACTTTCCTATCTACCTAACGACGGGACGGCTTCTCCAGCATTACCAGTCTGGTTCGCAAACTAGACGGGTGCGGGCGCTGCGCGCGGCCCGGCCGTCGCCCGAGGTAGAGATGCATCCCGACCTGGCTTCCGTGTACTCGCTCGGCGACGGCGACCGGGTTCGCGTGGTCAGCCGCCGCGGCTTCGCCGAGGGGGTGGCGCGGGTGGTGGACACGATCCGCGCCGACACGGTGTTCATGCCGTTCCACTGGGGCGGCGCGGCGTCGGTCAACCGGGCCACCAACCCGGCGCTGGATCCCGTCTCGAAGATGCCCGAATTCAAGGTGTGCGCGGTACGGCTGGAGGCCGTGCGATGACTCGTCGGGTGGTTGTCGTCGGCAACGGGATGGCTGGCTTCCGCTTCGTGCAGGACCTGCTCACGCTCGGGGACTTCGATGTCACCGTGGTGGGTGACGAGCCGGGCGGGGCGTACAACCGTGCCCGGCTGCCCGACGTGCTGGCGGGGACCGCAAGCACAGACAGCATCGAGCTGGCGGACCCGGGCTGGTACGCGACGCGCGGCGTGCGCCTGCTGGCTGGAACGGCCGTGGCGCAGGTCGACCGGGCCTTGCGGCGGCTCGTCCTGGCAGACGGCCGGGCCATCCGCTACGACAACCTGGTCCTCGCGACCGGCAGCGTGCCTGTCCTGCCCGTTCGCTCGCTCCGGGGCGTCGTGGCGTTCCGCGGGCTCGCGGACTGTGCGGAGATCAACGCGCATGCCGCTCGGGGCCGGCCCGCCGTCGTGCTCGGCGGCGGGGTGCTCGGCCTGGAGACGGCCCGCGCGCTCGCCCTGGGCGGCTTGCCGGTGACGCTGGTCCAGCGCGGACCCCGGCTGATGGAACGCCAGCTGGACGCCGGCGCGGCACGGGTGCTGGACCGCACCGTGCGCTCCCTCGGCGTCGCGGTCCGGACCGGCGTGTCCGTCCGGGCGGTAACCGGAACCAGCTCGGTGACCGGTATCGAGCTCGACGACGGCAGCCGGCTCCCCGCCGGCCTGCTCGTGCCGTGCTGCGGCACGCGCCCGTCTACCCAGCTCGCCTTGTCCGCTGGCCTGGCCGTCCGGGCAGGTGTCGTCGTGGACGACCAGATGCGCAGCACCACCGACCAGCGGATCCTCGCGATCGGCGACTGCGCCGAGCATCGGGGGCGTACGCACGGGCTGGTGGCGCCCGCCTGGGCGCAGGCGCGGGTCGCCGCGATGACCGTTGCCGGGCAGCGCACGGCCGGCTACGCCGGCTCCCCCGCCGTGGTCCGGCTGAAGGCCGCCGGCATCGAGCTCGCCGCACTCGGATCCGCCCGCGGCCCGGGCGCGGAGGTGATCAGGTTCACCGACCCCTCCCGCGGCGTCTACCAGAAGCTCATCGTGCGCAACGGCCAGCTGGCCGGCGCCATCCTGCTCGGCGACACCAGCGCCGCGGGCACGATCACCCAGCTCTTCGACCGCGGCGCGCGGCTGCCCTCCGACAGGTCATCGCTACTGGTCACCCGCCCCGCCGCGACGCCCGTCGCGGCCCTCGTCTGCGAATGCAACGCGGTGACCGGGGCCGCCATCCGCGCCGCGTGGCAGGACGGGGCCAAGGACACCGGCCAGATCGCCGCCCGCACCCGCGCCACCACCGGCTGCGGCACCTGCCACGACACCGTCGAATCAATCCTCGCCGGACTGGCCGCCGCCGAGCCAGCCCTGGTCCCCGCGTGATGCACATTGGGAGTCGGGGCGTTGAGGCACATGGCTTCCGGCTCAGCGGCAGCGGCGACGCGGAAGCTTATCTGATGGATGCCACCCCAATTCTTGCGCGAAAAGCTGGACGTCCGGGGAACACCAACCTGGCCCGCTGCCGCCGTACTGGAGCTAGTCACTCGACCATGACATACTCGGTCGGGTTGCCAAGTGGATCCCAAAAGATCCATAGGCGTCCGCAAGTCCAGCAGTTCCAAGCGTCACGCGCCCTGCCGAGCAACTCTACGCTCTCAATATCGACATCGAACTCCTTTTTCGCGAAAAGGAGATAGCTATTATCCGGATCGTCATCCCGAAGGATGGTCCCGCATTTGCATCTAATAGTTGCCATTAAAGTAAATCCCTACATTTCCACAGGCCCCGTTACTTCCATAATACGGCTATTAAAGAAGAGGAGATCTGATATCGGGATACCCTTAGGCCAGCTTTTGATGAAGCTATTGACGTGCGCGAGCGCCCTGCCCTCTCCGCCGAAATCTGCCGATGTTAGTTTCGTATTGGCAAGATCTATTACTACTCCTCCTCCGCGGACCTGGCTCCACTTGCTAGCCGACTTCGAGAGTATGTTTCTGATACTAGTTCCCGCTTTCGGCGTATATACGTCGTACGGTACCCCATCGACGATGAGGTCGGACGTCCGAGTACCGCCCGTCGCCTCCCGAAGGACCACTTTGCGGCCGAGCGACGCCAGCCATTCTGCCGCAGCCTTCTCGCTCGCCGAGAAGCCGCTGCCGACGACCGTCAGGCTGCCGCCCTTGGCCGGGCTGCCTCTTAGCTTGCCGCATATCGAGGATTCGTCCTCCTCGGCAGTGGCGACACCACATGCCATGGCGAGAGCGACTAGACCCGCACTTGTCAGGAGCTTCCAGTGCTTCTTGAGCCAATCCCAGAGGTTCCCGGTGCCGCCTGCGACGTTGCTGCAGATAGGGCCGTCAACCGGCCCGTTCTTCCCGAATGAGGCGGCCGGGGTGCAGGAGGTGCTCCCACGAGGATTGTTGGAAGATTTAGGTGGGTTCTGGGGCTGGCATGGCGGGCTGCTGCCTACTCCACATTCACCGCCGCCGGGTAGCATCGCGCCACTGGGGTCGGCATAAGTCGATGGGTTGCCCTGGGCGTAGGCGTAAGGATTAAGATCAGTCGGGTCGTAGGGTTTGAGGACCGGGTCAGGGGTGATGAATGATCCGGTGGCAGGCCGGTACTCGCGGGCACCCAGGTCGGTCAGGCCAGTGCCGGTATCGGTGGCGCCACCAACGAAGCCTTTCTCACCGGCGGGGAAGCTAGAGGGTACGGGGCCGCGGGGGTTACCGTAGGGGTCGTAGTACCGCCGGGTTATGTCGAGGGTGGCGGCGTCGATGGCGACTGAGCTGGTGTTCTGCTGGTCCCCGGCCAGGTAGGCGACACTCGAAGCGCCGGTGCGGGTGGCGATAGTCTGGCCGTTGATGGTGTAGTAGCGGGTCCCAGTCACCGTCCCGGAGCTAAGTGAAAGTTCCTCGTCAGGCAGATAGAGGGTAGTGGTGCTGGGGTCAGTGGTGATCAGCAGGGTGCCGTCGGCGTCGTAGGTGTAGCTTGCGTCGTGTGCGGTGCCGCCGTTCGGAGTGATCGCGTCCTGGGCGAGCTGCCCGTTGTCTGTCCAGGTCAAGGTCTGGTTCTGAGCAGGGCTAGCGACGGCGGCCAAGTTTCCTGACGCGTCATATGTATAGCTGCTCGTGGTGGTGCCAGAAGGGGCGATGACCTTGCTAGTGGTGATTGTGTGCGGCTGGGCTTGAGTAGCTGCTGGGTAGCTATTGCTGGTTGTGGTGGCGACGCCGGCCGGGCTGGTTGAGGTGAAACCGGTCAGGTTCCCGGTCACGTCGTAGCTGTATGCGTTCCAGTACGGGGCGGCGCCGCCCTCGGCGGATGCGGACGGGACGGCGGCGCAGCCGGCACTGCCTTGGGCCCAGGCCTGGACCAGGCGGCCGAGGTAGTTGTACTGGAAGCACTGCACGTCGGTGGCGGCGCTGGCACCAGACGGGACGTCCGCTTCGGAGGTGACATTGCCGACCTGGTCATAGCTGTAGTGCAGGTCGTCTACCGAGGTCTGTGCGGTGGTGGTCTGGATATTCTGCTCGGTCAGCCGGCTGGTCTGAGCGTCATATGAATCAGTGATGTCGGCTGGCTCGCCAGAGGTGCCCAGGGTGTACCGCAGCGGCTGGTCCAAGTTGGTGTACGACAGCGAGTCGACATAAGGGGACGCGCCGGTCAGGGAGAGCGGGTTCCCGGCTGCGTTGTACCCGGCGGTGACGGTCTCCTGCGGCAGACCGCCCGCCGCGGAGTCGGTGTACGAGATGACTTGCCCAGTGGGTGCGTAGGTATAGCTGGTGGTGTATGTGCCGGACAGTGCGCCGAGGCTTTGCACAGATGGGATAACCACCTCTGTGCCGGATGGGTGGCCGTTGCTGTCGTACCCGGTGACCTGCTCGGTGTACGACTCGCCATCTTCGTATGCGGTGGACGAAGCAATCTGGCCCTTGGCCAACGTATCCCAGGTCCAGGACGCAAGCTCGTCCGCGGTGGATTCGAGAGCGCCGCCGGTGGTGTTGTATTCGGCAGTCTTGCGACCCTCCCCGTCGTAGGTGTAGGAGATCGTCTTACTGCGTGCGTCGGTAACGGACATCAGCTGACTGGCGTTGTCGTAGCTGCTGGTGAACTTGCCGGCGTCCGGATCGGCCTGGGTGAGCTGGTTGCCGAGAAGGTCGTACGTGTAAGTCCAGGTGTTGCCGACCGCGTCGGTGATGGCGGCCAGTTTCTGGGCTGGAGTGTAGGTGTAGCTGGTCTTGTCATACTCGCTGGCCGGGTCGGAGGGGCTCGGGGTGGCTCCTGCGTGGTACTGATAGATCGCGACGGTCAAGCCGCGGCCGTCGGTGAAGGTCGTCTGGCTGGTGCCGCCGGACGGCGGGATGACGGTGGTGTAGTTGCCGCCGTAGGTGGTGTCGGTTTCCCAGGTCTCGGTCCCGTCGGCGTAGGCGATCTGCTTGAGGACACGGCCGGCGCCGTCGTAGACGTACCCGGTCTGGGAGGGCACGCTGGTGGAAGCGGCGGCTATGAGCGTGCCGGAGGGCGCGCCGGACACGTAGTACGGATCTGAGGTGAGGGCTTTCAAACCGTCGGAGTTGTAGTTGGTGTCGCTGATGTCGCTGCCGCCGTTGGCGGATTCTTGCTGGATTTCGCGGACCTGGCCGAGGGAGTCGTCGAAGGTCTTGGTGGCGAGGTAGTTGCCGCCGGGTTCCTCGACCTGCTCAGTGCTGAAGGACGGGGTGGTGTTGCTGTCGGTATAGCTGTACTTGTTGACAGCGGGTCCGGTGGCAGGGTTGCCGGGCGTCCATACGGAGGTGACGCGGCCGAGCGCGTCGTAGGCCTTGGTGGTCTGGTAGCTCGCGGGGTCGGTGACGGTGAGCGGCAGATCGCGGGCCGGGTCGTAGCTGGTGGTGGTGATGAGCCCGGCGGGGTCGGTGACCTGGACGGAAGTCTGCTCGGCGCCGGTGGCGGGGGTGTAGGCGGTGGCGGTGGTGCGGTTGTCGGCGTCGGCGGAGGTGAGGGCGCGGCCGTACTCGTCGTAGGTGGCTGTCTGCGCGGGGATGTAGGTGAAGCTGAGCGGCAGGTCGTCCGGGCTGACAGACAGAGAACTGTAGCTGGCGGCGGTGGCTTTCTGGGTCTTGGTGACGTCGCCTGCGCTGTTGTAGGTGTAGGCCGTGTCGGAGACCAGCGTGCTTTCCGGGGCGGTGCGGCTGACCGCGCAGGGAGTCTGGGCGGTTCCCGCGGCGAGGACTGTGACCTCGATGGGGAGGTTTCGTGCTGGCGGGCGGGTGGAGACTCCGACCGCGTTGTCGCCGTATGCCGACACCGTGCAGGTGGTCTGCGTGGGATCAGCGGTGTCGGGGACGTCGACGTCCTTCACGACGTTCCCGTCACCGTCGTAGGCGTAGGTGATCGTGGATTCGCGGGTGCCGCCGCCGGCCAGGGCGGTGTAGGTGATGGTCTCGGCACCGCCGGCCTGGACAGCGTGCACGCTGGTGGTGGTGTCGGCGCCGAAGTCGTTGATAGTGCCGGGCAGGCTGATCGTGTCGGTGACCTGGTTGCCCGTGCCCGCGCCGTTATAGACGATGGACTCGAGGAGCATCGCGGCGTACTGGTCGGAGTCGGTGACCTTGTCGCCATGGGTGTCAGTGACGGTGACGACGTTGGACGTATTGCAGCCGAACGTCATGCAGCCGCCGGGATTCTCGTCGGAGGACATGCCCTGCAGGTAGGTGTCCGCCGTTTCGGTGACCGGGTCGGGGGCGGTGCCGGTCTGGGTGGTCACAGTGCGGAAGCCGCGCCACTGGTCCCACGTCGTGGTCGCGGACCGGCTGACCGTGTCGTCGTCGAAATGCCAGGCCGGTCCCGCATAGCTGTAGGACGTGACGACGGGCGGGTCGCCGCCGGTGGTATCGGTGATGGTGGCCGACTTCACGTCGTAGAGGTTGAACCAGTCCTCGACTTTGGTGGTTGATCCGGTGGCCGTCCAGAAGTCCGGGTAGCACGCGGTGGTGTTCGACGAGAGGACCGCCGGGAAGTTCCCCGCCGCGCACGCGGCGTCTTCGCCGTTGTAGGCGATGGTGGTGACCCCGCCGGTCTGGTTCGTGATCGAGGTGAGGCGGAACCGGGTGATCAGCGAGTATCCGGCGGCGGTGTCCGCAGCGGTCTGGACCCTGTTCGGCCCCGGAGTGCCGGCAAACGAGGTCGGCGGCAGCGTGAGCGGCGTGGCGCCGTCCTGACCGGTGTGCGTGATGGCGGACAGCCACAACGAGGGCGATGTCGTCGAATCCCCCGTTGCCGGGTAGCTGTCCGCGAAGGCCCAGGAGTCGGCGTTCTGGAGTGAACTGCCGTTCAGGGACTGGGTGCTGATTCCGGTCAGGGCGTAGTCGGTCCAGAATGTCGGCGCGGTTACCGAGCAGGACGCGCCCGAGGCACAAGCAAGGTCGTCGGGGGCGTCCTGCCGGGTGGAGCTGGTGGTGAAGGTCACCTGCGCGGCCGGGGTTGTGGTGTAGGCGGAGCCGTCGCGGAGCCCGTACTCGATCTTCGAGAGGACACCGCCCTGGATGTACTGGCCGGTGGCGGTGGTGCCGTTGTCCTCGGCGTAATTGTTCGTCTGGGTGTTGTAGAAGTAGGCGATCGCGTCACCGTGCAGGTCGGTGACGTAGTCCAGGTTCCACCGCCATACCTCGCTGACATACGGTGCCTGCGTGTTGACCTTGTCATACACCGGCACGGTCCAGTCGCTGTTGGTCACCGGGTCGCCGGACGAGTACCCCGGGAGCTGGTTCAGCCCGAACCAGTAGGTGGTCCCATCCGGCTCGGCGACCTTCCAGTACTTAGGCAGCGTCACTGCCCCGACGGTCTGGGTGACCTCGGTGACGCCGGTGCCGTTGGCCGCCTCAGGCTGCCACCCTGCACTGCTGCTGGTCTTGTAGTTCACCAGCGTGGTGTCGGTGCCGTTCAATGACATGGTCAGCCAGTGCTGCGCCGTCGGCTCGCACAGGTCGCTGGTCTGCGGAAACCCCAGCGTATTGATGGAAGAGCACACCGGGTACTCGGCCTGGATGAAGCCCGGCGAATAATCCCAGCCGTCCCCGATCCACGACGTCTCGTTGTTGGTGGACGACGTCAGCCCGTCAGTAGCCTGCGAACTGTACTTCACCGCCACCGTGGGCTCTAGCCCGCCCGGAACCGGCGGCACCGTGACCGGATACGTGTAGCTGTACGCCCCGGACGACCCGCCGTTCACCCACTCGTTCGCCTCGGACAGCGGCAGCGCCGCAAAGTTCCCGGCCGAGCCGGCCGGCGCGGCGGTCGCGGCGAGCACGACCGCCTGCGACCCGGCCGTCGTCAGCTTGGCGGTGAGCACCGTGTCGGCCGCCGACAATCCAGGCAGGATGACGTCGGCGCCGACATGGCGGGTGCGGACGTTGTCCGCGGATCCGGCCGGAACCGGGGTCTGCCTACGGCAGGCCGGAACCTGCGGCGTCGTCAGCGCACAGGCCGGGAGCTCGACCAAGCGCAGCCGGGCGGCGTATTCGCCGCCGTACGCCCGAGCGAACGAGGAATAGTCCACGCTCACATGCACCTGGCCTGAGGCGGCGCTGCCGTCATCACGGCTCACCGCGAACACGGCACCGCGCACGCCCAGCGCGGCGGCCGTCGCGTGCGGAGCCATCGCGACCTGAACCCGCGACACACCGGCCGAAGGCAAGAACGCCGATGTTACCGCCGTGCCACCGCCAGCATCCGGCGGGCCGACCCACACCGGCAACGACCCCGCCCGCGCCGAGCCCGCCGACGGGCCAGCCGTCAGCATCACCGGCCTCCGCGCCAATCCCGTCGCGACGGCGATCCGCGCGACCCCGGTCTGCCTGGCCGGCCACGACACAGGCGGCCGGCGATACGGATGCATCGGCGGAATCTTCACCGTCCGGCCATGCACCGTATGCACCGGCACCGGGCTGCCCGCGGAGGCCGCCGGAGCCGGCCCCCAGCCGGAGAACAGCCTGAGCCCGGTGATCAACGCAGCGACAAGGGCCAGCACCGATCCGATCGCCGCGAGCAGCTGCCAGCGGGAAAAGCGCGGCCGACCAGGGGCGTTACCAGTCATCACGGTCACCATCCAGGGGCGCAAATCAGCACAATTGCCGACAGCTACCGATCCTGAGTGCTGGGTGTTGCCTCAGCGTTGACTCGCGAGCGCTGGAGCCGCGATGGCGCGCGGAGTTGACTCGTCCCCTAGGGCAGGGTTCACGCTTTCGGCAAGGGGGCCGGGGTGCACAGCGGGAGGCCTGATGATCACGATCAACCTGCTCAGCTCGTTCCGCCTTACCTGCGATGGCCAGCCCGTCGTGCTCCAGCACCGCAGGGTCCTGCTGATCCAGGCACTGTGGTGCGCCGCCGGGCCAGTGCCGACGGAGAGCCTGCTGCGCCGGCTCCAGGAGCAACCCGGATCGACGTCGCGAATCACTTTGCGCAGCCATATCTCGCGCACCCGTGCGGCCGTCGCCACAGCCGGCGGGCAGCCCAGGGAACTGATCGTCACCAGGCAGGCCGGCCCGGACCAGACCACCTACCAGCTCGCCGACGGCATCGAGGTAGACGCCGAGCGGTTCCAGCAGCTGGCGCCGCTCGGCACCCAGGCCGTTCGCACCGGAGACTACGAACGCGGCGCCCATATCCTTGGCCGCGCACTGTCGCTGTGGGGAGCCGACCCGGACGACGACCGGCGGCCGCTGGCCGAGGCCGCGGACCGGCCGTTCGCGCACGCGCGGCGGCTCCGGCTGCGGGACCTGCGGAAGGACGCGATGCTTGCCATGCTCACCGCGTTCGTCAGTCTGGGTAGGCACCACGAAGCCGTGGCCGAGCTGGAGCAGATCACCCGCGAGTATCCGGACGAAGGCGCCGCGCCGCGGCTGCTTGCCGTGGCCCTGTACCGGTGCGAGCGGATCGGGGACGCTGCCGCGGTATGCCGGCGGGCCATCGAGAACCTACTCGCCGCCGGGCACGACGACGCCCCGCTCCAGGAACTCCAGTACGCCATCTTGAACCGGACGCTGCCGCTGCGCGGCGCGCTGGTGTCGTGACCTCGCTGGGCAAGCCAGGGGCTCAGGGCGAGAAACCTCTGTCGTTCTGACAAAAGGGGTGTAGGCGCATCGAGCCCGGCCAGCGTGCCGATGGTGCCAACGGGTCACCGAACGCCGTGCCGATGGCGCCATCGGGTCGGGGTCATCGCAGCCCGATGGCACCATCGGCACGTCGTGGAACGCACATCGCGGATGTCGACGCGGTGAGACACGTGTTTCACGGCTGTAACGCGCCCGTTCGCTGCCGCTAACGAGTACCGGCCAGGCTGGCAGCATGTCCGATCACGTTGTCGTCGCCGGGAACGGGATGGTGGGCCAGCGCTTCGTCGAGGCTCTCAAAGACCGGGATACCGAACGGCAATGGCGCGTCACCGTCCTGTCCGAGGAGCCGCGCGGGGCATACGACCGGGTGAACCTGTCGTCCTGCTTCGAGGGCAGCACGCCAGAAACGCTGAACCTCGTGCCGGATGGCTGCTACGGGACGGACGGCTACGAGCTGCGGCTGGGCGAGCCGGCGACGGCCATCGACCCGGCGGCGCGCACCGTCACGGGCAGCGGCGGCGACGTGCTGAGCTACGACGCGCTCGTGCTGGCGACGGGCTCCTATCCGTTCGTCCCGCCGGTACCGGGCGCGGACCTGCCCGGCTGCTTTGTCTACCGGACGGCCGCGGACGTGGCGGCGATCCGTTCCGCTGCCTCGGCCCGGGCCGGCTCCAGGAACAGAGGCAGGCGGGCCGGACTTGTCGTCGGCGGCGGGCTGCTCGGCCTGGAGGCGGCCCGCGCGCTTCGGCTGCTCGGCATGTCCCCGCACGTGGTGGAGCTCGCCCCGCGGCTGATGCCGCTCCAAGTGGACGAGGGCGGCGGTGCGCTGCTCCGCCAGCTGATCGAGGAGCTCGACGTCACCGTGCGGCTCGGCACCTCGGTGCGGGACATCGTGGCGGACGGCGACCGGCTGCTCGCCACACTCGCCGACGGCACCGAGTTCGACCTTGACCTGGTGGTGTTCGCGGCCGGGGTGCGGCCGCGCGATCAGCTCGCGCGGGCCGCCGGGCTCGCTGTCGGCCAGCGGGGCGGCGTTGTCGTCGATGAGGGCTGCCGCACCTCCGACGAGGCCGTCTACGCGATCGGTGAGTGCGCCTGCGCCGGCGGCCGGGTGTACGGGCTCGTCGCGCCGGGCTACGCGATGGCGGAGGTGCTCGCCGACCGGCTCTGCGGCGGCGCCGCCACGTTCACCGGGGCGGACACCTCGACCAAGCTCAAGCTGCTCGGCGTCGACGTGGCCTCGTTCGGCGACGCATTGGCCGTCGAGAAGGACGCGCTCGAAGTGACCGTGAACGACCCGGTTGCCCGCAGCTATGCCAAGCTCGTCGTGTCCGGCGACGCTCGAACGCTGCTCGGCGGGGTCCTCGTCGGCGATACGACCCGGTATGGGCTGCTCCGGCCGCTGGTCGGGCGGCCGCTGCCCGGCGATCCGGTGACCCTGATCACGCCCGCCGCCGGGGCCGGGCTGGGCGTTGACACGCTGCCCGGCGACGCGCAGGTCTGCTCGTGCCGCGGGGTGACCAAGTCCGCGATCTGTGCCGCGATCGCGGACCGCGGGCTGACCGACGTGGCGGGCGTGGTGGACGCGACCAGCGCCGGCAGCGGCTGCGGGTCCTGCGTTCCCGCGCTGAAGACGCTGCTGGCGGCCAGCGGCGTGACGGTCAGCAAGGCACTGTGCGAACATTTCGCGATGAGCCGCGCCGAGCTGTTCGAGATCGCCCGGACCGAGCGGATCACCACGTTCACCGAGCTGATCTCGCGGCACGGGAAGGGCCGGGGCTGCGACATCTGCAAACCGACGGTGGCCTCGATCCTGGCCAGCCTCGGCCAGGGGCGGCACATCCTGGACGGCGAACAGGCCGCACTGCAGGACACCAACGACCAGTTCCTCGCCAACATCCAGCGCGACGGCACCTACTCGGTCGTGCCGCGCGTGCCTGGCGGCGAGATCACCCCGGACAAGCTCGTCGTGCTGGGCGAGGTGGCACGGGACTTCGGCCTGTACACCAAGATCACCGGCGGGCAGCGGATCGACCTGCTCGGCGCCCGGGTCGAGCAGCTGCCGTTGATCTGGCGCCGGCTCGTGGACGCCGGCTTCGAGTCCGGGCACGCTTACGGGAAGGCGGTCCGCACGGTGAAGTCGTGCATCGGCTCCACCTGGTGCCGGTACGGCGTGCAGGACTCGGTTTCGCTCGCTGTCGAGCTCGAGCTGCGGTACCGGGGTATCCGGTCGCCGCACAAGATCAAGGCCGGCGTGTCCGGCTGCGCACGGGAATGCGCCGAAGCGCGGTCGAAGGACATCGGCGTGATCGCCGTGGACGACGGCTGGAACCTGTATGTCGGCGGCAACGGCGGCTTCCGGCCGCGGCACGCGGACCTGCTGCTTTCCGGGATCGACACGGCGACGCTGATCCGCACCACCGACCGGTTCATCATGTTCTATATCCGCACCGCCGACCGGCTGCAGCGCACCGCGAGCTGGCTCCAGGCGCTGGACGGCGGGCTGGACTACCTGCGCTCGGTGATCGTGGACGACAGCCTGGGCATCGCCGCGGAGCTGGACGACGCGATGTCGCGGCACATCGCCGGGTATGCGGACGAGTGGGCGGCGGTCCTCGCTGACCCGGTGAAGCTGGGCCGGTTCGTGTCGTTCGTCAATGCGCCGGAGGTGGTCAGCCGGTGAGGTGGGCCGCTGTCTGCCGCTATGAAGATCTGCAGCCAGAACGGGGTGTCGCTGCGCTCCTTGGAGACACGCAAATCGCGCTATTCCGGTTGTTCGACGGGTCGCTGCACGCGATCGGCAACCAGGATCCGTTCACCGGGGTGTTCGTCCTGTCCCGGGGCATCGTGGGCACCAGGGGCGAGATCCCGACGGTAGCGTCGCCGCTGCACAAGCAGGTCTTCGACCTGCGTACCGGGGCGTGCCTCGACGACGCGACCAGGGCCGTCCCCGTCTTCGCCGTGCGGGAGCGGAACGGCATGGTGGAGGTAGGTACCCGGTGAGCGTCGAGCCGCTCGCCGGGTACACGATCGGCATCACGGCGGCGCGGCGCAGAGACGAATTCGCCGCGGCGCTGGAGCGGCGCGGCGCGGCCGTGATCTCCGCACCCGCGATCACGCTGGTCCCGCTCGCGGACGACACCTCGCTCCGCGCCGCGACGGACCGGTGCCTGGGTTCCCCGCCCGACGTGGTCATCGCGACCACCGGCATCGGGTTCCGCGGCTGGATCGAGGCCGCGGACGCCTGGGGTCTGGCGTCGGATTTGCTGAAGGTCCTGGGCCAGGCCACCGTCCTCGCGCGCGGGCCGAAGGCGCGCGGCGCCGTCCGCGCCGCCGGCCTGCGTGAGACGTGGTCGCCGGATTCGGAGTCCTCCACCGAGGTCCTCGAGTACCTGATCGCTCGCGGCGACTTGGACGGCCGGCGAGTCGCCGTCCAGCTGCACGGCGAGCCCCTCCCCGATCTGGTCCAGGCGCTGCGGCTGGCGGGCGCCGAGGTGATCGAGGTGCCGGTGTACCGCTGGGTGCTGCCGGACGATACCGCGCCGTTGCACCGGCTGATCCAGGCGGTGTGCGCCGGTTCGGCCGACGCGGTCGCGTTCACCAGCGCTCCGGCGGCCGCGAGCTTCCTGCAGGCCGCCGAATCTCTGGGATGCGCTGATCTTGTCCATACCGCGTTGCGGGGGCCGGTGGTGCCAGCGTGCGTGGGGCCGGTCACGGCCGGCCCGCTGCACGCGGCGGGCATCGCGGTGCTACAGCCTGATCGCGCCCGGCTCGGCGCGCTGATCAGGGAGATCGTCGAGCAGGTGCCGTTGCGGCGCGGCCTGGCCGTGCCGGCGGCCGGCCATGTCCTGGATATCCGCGGTCAGGCCGTGGTGGTGGACGGCCGGCTGGCGCCGCTCACCGGCGCCGGCATGGCGCTGCTGCGCGAGCTCAGTGTGCGTCCCGGGCATGTCGTTTCGCGGGCTGATCTGCTGCGGGTCAGCCCTGGCGACGGCGGCGACAATCACGCCGTGGAGGTCGCCGTCGGCAGGCTCCGCGCCGCGCTCGGCGACCCGCGCATCATCCAGACCGTGGTGAAGCGCGGTTACCGGCTGGCGTACGAGCCGGTCAGCTGAGGTTGGCCGCCGTCAGGATCGCGTTCGCCATGACCTGGTAGCCGGCCGGGTTGGCGTGCTGGTTCGGGCCGCGCGGCGGCGCGGTGCACTCCCAGGTCCACTCGCAGATCAGCGCCACGTTCTTAGGTACCGTGCCCACGCCGGGCACGTTCTGCTGATCGCCGAAGTTCGTGGTGTCGAACGCGCCGAATACGTTCGCCACCGCGATGTTCGCCTTGGCGTACGCGTTGCCCAGCAAGTTGTTGTAACTGACGGCGAGCCGCTCGCTGGCGTAGGCGGTCACGCGGCCGAGCATGCCGTGCCGCCATTCGGCCAGCGAGGGCAGGTAGTAGCTCATCCCGACGATGCGCACACTCGGGCCGGCCGCGGCACGCAGCGCCGTGAGAATGGCGGTCAGCTTGGCCGCCGCGCTCGGGATTGCCCCGACGCAGGTGACGGTGGCGGCCAGGTTCGGCTGGGCGCCGCAGGACTCGGGGTCGTTGGCGCCGATGTCTATGGTGACGAGGAGCAGATGGTCGCGGTGTGCGTGCAGGAAGGCTACCGCGGCGGCCAGCTGCGAGCCCGCCCCGTAGTGGCAGACCCCGCCACGCTGCATCGTGCCCGTCGTCTCGCCCGGGCAGCCAAACTGGACCAGCTTCAGGCTTGGATGGCTGGGCCGCAGTGACGCGTACACCAGATCCGGATAGCCCTGGGATGTCTCCACGCTCGCGCCCGCCGCGTTGGGCTGCACGCCCTGGGACAGGGAGTCGCCAAGGGCAAGATAGTAGCTCGCCGGGCCAGTATTAGCAGGTGACGAGCAGGCCGGGACCGTCACCCCAACCGCGGCGACCACGGCTGCGATGGCGGCAATACGACGAGAGCGGGGGCATGCACTCACTCCCATCAAGAATAGCCGCACGACTTTACCGAGCAGAACGTGACAATCGCCGGCAGCTGGGCCAAACTGCCGGTCATAGGAGGACCGGATGCTACCTCGCGCGCAACGGATCAATTCGAGATCGGCCACCGCCATGATCCTGGCGGCGATATCCGCGCTGCTGTTCGGCGCGGGCTTCGTCTTCATCGGGTTCTTTGTCTGGTCGGCTTCGGCGGGCCCGCACCTGCGATTTCTCGGCGCCGGCTTCCTGACCGCATGCGCGGCATTCGCCGTCGGCGCCTTGGTCGGCCTGATCGTCGGCATTCCGCGCTTCGTCTCGTCCGGCGCGATGCGACAGGACGTCGAGGCGCGCCGCCAGCGAGCCGTCGCTGTCCAGGCCGTATCAGCGGCGGCCTCGGCCGGACGCGCAGGTGCCCATCCGGGCACCGCGCACGCTGGCGGCCACCCGGCACCCGGACAGCCGAACGCCCAGCCAGGACAACCCGGACAGCCGGGCGCCCAGCCAGGACAACCCGGACAGCCGGGCGCCCAGCCAGGACAACCCGGCGGCCAAGGCGGCGGCCAAGGCGGCGCCGGCCAGGCCGGACAACCCGGGCAGCCTGCCCAAGGCGGCCAGGCCGCGCTGGGTGGGCAGGGTGGCCAGGCCGCGCAGGGTGGCGACGCTCGCGTTGACCAGGGCATCGGCGTCCTGGTTGCCAGGGCCCCCGCCGCGGGGGCGGGGCAGGGCGCGGGTGCCGGTCAGAACGCAGTTGCCGGGCCGCGAGCTGGCCAAGTTGCGGAAGCGGATCAGGGCGGCGGGCAGGATGCCGGCGCGCCGCAGGTAGCCGCAATCCATCAGGCGCCGCCGAGTAGCCAGTTCACGCCGAGCACCAACCTGGCCGAGATCAGCGACTGGCTGACCAAGCTGCTTCTGGGTGCCGGCCTGGTGGAACTGACCCGGCTCGGCCACCCGCTGAGCGCGCTCATTGACTCGGTGGCACGATCCATGCAGGACGTCGCCCCTGGCGCGAAGCTCGCACAGGGCTCGACCGTGGTCGCCGGGGGCATCCTCGCGCTGTACGTGGTGCTCGGCTTCCTGGACAGCTACATCATCACGACGCTGTGGTATGGCAAGTACCTGGAGCAATTCGACTAGCTGCCGTCACCGTGCCGATTGCGCAATTGCGCCCACTAGAGCGTGTCAACGCGCGCAAGGGCCGCGAGGCTTGCCCGGCCTACGGCTGCGCTCCGCGGGGCGCCCTGGACTGCGGACGGCGATCCGGCAAAGATCGTGGGTATTTACCCCCCGGATCGGATCGGAGGGGTAAACAGTCACGATAACCCGGCTCCGCCGCCGCCCCGCCCGCAATACGCCAAATGCCCGATTCGCCGCGCGTAGGCGCGGCCGCGCTGGCTCAGCAAGCGACAACTGACACGCTCTAGTGGGCTCGATTGCGCAATTGACCCGCTGGGGTGGGGTGAGGTGAGGTGGGGTGGGCTGAGGTGCGCCCGCTGGGGAGGAGGTGCGCCCGCTGGGGCTGGGGTGGGCCGGCTGGGCGGGTGGGGTGGACGCGGCGGCGGGGTTAGGGCTGGGGTTCGGCGACTACGAGGAGGACGTCGTCGCCGAGGGCGTTGCCGGCGTGCTCGAGCAGCAGGTCCGCGACGTGCTCGACGCAGGCGTCGAGGCCCGGGGCCGCGAGCGCGTCCGCTACCTGGCCGTCGATGCTGATGAACTGCCCGGCACGGTTGCGCGCCTCCACCAGACCGTCGGTGTAGAAGAGCAGCCGGTCGCCCTGCTTCAGCACCACGTTCTGCTGAACGGGATCGGCACGCAGGCCGAGCGGCAGCGCGCACCGCTCCGGGGCGAGCAGCTCCATCTCACCGTCGGCTGTGCTCGGGCCCACCTTCAGCGGCGGGTGATGACCGCAGTTGGCTAGCCGGACCTCCCCTTCGCCGAACTCCGCGATGATCACCGTCACGAAGTCCTCGGCGCCCATGTCCTCGGCAAGCCTGTCGTCCATCCGTTCGGCGAGCTTGACCAGGTCGGCCTCGCTGTACGCCAGCTCGCGGAAGGCGCCGATCACCGCGGCGCAGCGGCTCACCGCGTCCAGGCCCTTGCCCTTCACGTCACCGATGATCAAACGCGGGCCGAACTGCGTCATGGTCAGGTCATAGACGTCACCGCCGACGAGCGTCCCCGGCGTGGCGGACTGATAGTGCGACGCGAACGCTATGCCGCCCACCTCGGCGGGAAGCGGCCGGAGGATCGCCCGCTGAACCCGGTCAGCGACCTGGATGAGACGGGTTTCGCGCCGTCCCCTGATAATCGCGACGACTACGGCCAGGATCCCGGACATGGCGACCACGGCGAACCTGTCGCGCTGAATCGGGGTAGTGAGAGAGTCGGTCAGCCAGGCCGCAAGTGCGCAAAGTGCGAGCGCGTATCCGGTTACCAGCGCGGTAACCCGGCCGTTGCACCGCGCACACGCCAGCAGCGGACCGGCGGAAAGCAATGCGGTCATGTTCAGGCTCTTGCCGATGGCTATCCCCACGACCGCGATAACCGCGTCGACACCCAAGACGAGGCACAGCCAGACAGCGGAACGCCCCGTCGCCCACTCCCACGCCCGTCGCAGTAGCACGCTCATGCGTCCCCATTCCCAGCTACCCTGCGCACGTAAAGAACCAAGCTACAGCGATAACGCTCACCGTTGCCGGAAATATCCATTGATCCAATCAGGAACTGATCATTACAGGGCATTGGCCCGCCGTCGGCACCGGTCGCAACATGGGCCAATCCCCGGCGGCCAAGCTCAAATGTGACACTCGCCACACCAGACCGAGAAGCGCCGTTACGTGACAGGCGGGCGGCCGCCTAGGCGGGACACGGCGCGCGCCGCGGTTCGCACCGCCGCTTCGGCCGCCGCGCGGGGCGGCACATCCGGCCACTGGCTCAGGAAGCCGGCGCAGAACGCGTCCCCCGCCCCCGTGGTGTCCACCACATCGGCCGGCTCGGCCGGTACCTCCACCGGCGCGCCATCCGCAACGGCCAGCACGCATCCGCCGCCGCCCAGCTTCAGCGCCACCACCGGATACGTTTTGGTCAGTGCGGCGGCCATCGCCAGCGGGTCCCGTTCCCCCGTCAGCACCGCGGCCTCGTCCAGGTTCGGGAAGCAGACCGCCGCGCCCGCGGTCCAGTCAGCGAACTCCCCGGTGCCGAGCTCGGCGAGGAACGCCGCCGAACCGGGGTCGACCGTCACCAGGACACCGCGCGCACGGGCAGCAGCGACCAGCGACAGCGCCACCGGGCGCACCGCCGGCGCGAAGAACGTGTAGCCGGTCAGGTGCAGCACCCTCGCCCCGTCCAGCACCGAACCCGGCACATCGGTTGCGAGCAGCCGCAGGTTCGCGCCGCGATCGGTGAACATCGTTCGCTCCCCGTCCGGCGACACCATGATCACGATCGACCCGGTGTCCGCGTCCTGGTCGGCCGCGATCCGCGCATCAACCCCGTGACGGCCCAGCTCAAAGCGGTGGTACCCGGCATCCCGTGCACCGCACCGCCCGGCGAACACAACCGCCGTGCCCAGGTGCGCCAGCCACGCCGCCTGATTCGCCGCGGACCCGCCGGGCCGCGCACTGATCAGCGACCTGGTGTCGCTGCCGTGCACGACCGCCGCCAGAGGCTTGACGAGGATGTCGTTGATGACGTCGCCGCAGACGAGCACCGTGCGGCCGGCAGCGTCAATGAGCACGAGGAACCACAGGACGTTCGGACCAGTTGATTGAGATCTGGGACGCGAGCCGGACGTTGGAGCGCGCCAGCCGCAGGTTCACCTCCAGGCTCAGCCCGCCGGTCACCTGAAGGATGTGATCGAGCAGGAACGGGCTGACCGCCTTGCCGCGGATACCCTGCGCCGAAGCGGCCGCGAGGGCGTCGGCGAGCGCGCTGCCGAGCACCGCGGGGTCCAGTTGCTGATCGGCGGGCAGCGGGTTCGCGACGAGCAGCGCGGACTGATCGCCGAGCGCGTCGCGCGCCGCCATGATGTCCGCGATCTCCGCGGGGCTGTCGACCCGCCAGTCCAGGTCGTAGCCGGAGTCGGACAGCCAGAACGCGGGGAAGCGGTTCGTCCGGTAGCCGACCACCGCGACGCTGAGCGTCTCCAGCCGCTCCAGCGTCGCGGGGATGTCCAGGATCGCCTTCACCCCGGCGGACACCACCGTGATCGGGGTCCGCGACAGCGTGATCAGGTCGGCTGACTCGTCGAACGCCGCGCCGCGGTGCACGCCGCCCAGGCCGCCGGTGGCGAACACGCGGATGCCGGCTTTCGCGGCCAGCGCGGATGTCGCGGCGACCGTGGTGCCGCCGGTCGCCTTGCGCGCCATGGCGATGCCGATGTCGCGGCTGCTCACCTTCACGACGGTCTCGTCGGTCGCGACCCGCTCCAGTTCGGCGGCGGTCAGTCCGACCTTCGGCACGCCGTCGATCAGCGCGATCGTCGCCGCGGTGACGCCGTCGCCGGCCAGGATCGCCTCGAACGAGCGCGCCGCGTCCAGGTTGCCGGGACGGGGCAGCCCGTGGGAGATGATCGTCGACTCGAGCGCGACGACGGGCTTGCCGTCGCGCACCGCCCGCTGGACCGCCGGGGATAGCTCTACCTGGGAAGACATGAGGATGATTGTCTCATCACGAACCGAGCAGGGCGGTCAGGCGGTCCACGTCTCCGCCGACCGCGCGAGCACTGACCGCGACGACCAGCGCGTCACCGTGCCGCCCGCCCACGCGCGGGCGCGCGGCACCCGGCTTCACCCGGATGGTGACCCGAAGCACGGGGTGAGACTACCGCGCGGCCTGCTCCAGCACGCGCTGCCAGGCCTCGGGCACGTGGTCGACGTTCGCCTGGTCGGTCGCCAGCGCGTCGGTCGCGCTGATCACCACGACCGGACAAGCCGCCGAGCGGAGGCAGGCGCGGATCACCGGGCCCGCACCGCGGTGACGATCCGGGCCGTGCTGCGTCCGGCCGAGGACCAGCATGTCGGCTCCGGCCGACCGGTCCAGCAGAATCCGCGCGGCGAGGCCTTCGACGACCTCCGCGCGGACAGTGATTCCGGGATATCTGGCCGACGCATCGCTCACCGCGCGGCGCAGCACATCCCGGGCCGCTCCCCAACTGCCCTTGGTTTCGGCGTGCCGTGGTGCGGCGGCATAGCTGGCCTGCCGATGGCAGGCAGCCTCCACGGCGAGTACGGCGTGCACGTCGGCGTCGCGCAGCACGGCTTCGCGGCACGCCCACATAAGCGCGGCCACGGATTCGGCGGAGCCATCGACACCTGCTACGACACGCCGGCTACCGGAAACTATCGTCATGACGAACTCCGGCTTCGGTTTCGCATCTAGTAATAAAAGACGTTATCGATCGTAGACCGGGGCACGCCCGATGACGAGTGCTGGAGACGGCATTTACCGGAACATTTCATGACCCGCGGCCAGCCGCTTCAGTGGCTGAGCATCGCGCTCACCCGGAACTGCTTCTTCAGCATGCTGACCTGGTACATCAGGTCGGCCACCTGCTGAACCGCGGACAGGTCGATGTCCGGCGCGACGTTCACCGGATAGGTCTCGAGCGACATCACCGAGGCGATCGACGACGGGACCGTGTACGGCGCGGGCAGGTTCTCCATCGCCTGCTCCACCAGGACCCGGTTGCTGCCGGCCATCCGCTGGCCCTGCTTGAGCGCACCGAGGAACGCGGCGAGCGTCCGCGGGTACTTCTTCGCCCACGCCTTGGTCGCCACGTACCAGGCGATCGGGAAGTTCGAGTTGGCGCCCTGGTCGAGGTCGGCGAGTTCGGTCAGGCCGTCGCTCACCTCGTCCATGCTGCCCCACGGCTCCGGCAGCCACGCCGCGTCGATCTGGCCGTGCTGGAGCGCGTCCGCCATGCCGGGAAATCCCGCCGGGATCGCGACGAAATGCACCGAATTCAGCGGGACCCCGTTGGACTGGAGAACAGAGTCGATCAGCAGGGTGCCGATGTTGTTCAGCACGTTGACGCCGATTCGCTTGCCCTGCAGTCCGCTGACGTTCGCGATCGTCGAGCTGGGCGCGGTATACAAGGCCTGGTTGCCCGGCCGCATCAGCGAACCGTCGGCGACGATCTCCAGGTTCGCGGCGTGGCCGACCTGATCCTGGATGTAGGAAACCGAATTTCCCGCGGTAACCGCGTACTTGCCGCTATTCATCCCGGCGGTGGCCACCGCGCTGCTGACGATCGGGTCGATGGTGACGTTCAGGCCCGCCTGGGCAAACAGTCCACGGTCCTTGGCCACGTAAAGCCCTGCGTCGTCCGCGACCGGGACGGCCGCGACCGTGATGCTGCTCAACTCGGGCGGCTGCGCCGCCCGCACCGTGGCGGTGCTCGTGGTGCCGCTTCCGCCGCCGCAGGCAGCGACAGCCAGGGCTGTCGTGCCAATGCTGATCATGCCAAGCAGACGTGTGATCGCGTTCCTCACGCGTCCTCCCGCCAAACCCTCCACCTTCTTGGGACGAGCGTAAGTCGCGAACGAGAATTTTTCCCAAGAACGTAAGAATTTCAACGGCCCCCTGGCGTTCTGATGTGCTATGGGGCGGTAGTGACGGTAATGCTGCTTCCGGTGGGGGCTCTGCGGACGCGGACCTGAGCCGGGATTCGCTGGCGCAGCTCGGTGACGTGGCTGACGATGCCGACGCAGCGGCCGCCCTCGCGCAGGTCGTCCAGCACATTCATCACCTCGTCGAGCGTGTCCTCGTCCAGGCTGCCGAAGCCCTCGTCGACGAACAGCGCCTCGATCCTCGTGCCGCCGGCCTCCTGGGTGACCACGTCGGCCAGGCCCAGCGCCAGGGCCAGGCTGGCCATGAACGTCTCGCCGCCGGACAGGGTACTGGTGTCCCGGTCCACGCCGGTCCACGCGTCACAGGCGACCAGACCTAGGCCAGAACGACCTCCGCCGCGGCGGCTGTCAGTATGCGCCAACGTATATCGCCCGGCGGTCATGCGGAGCAGCCGCTCGCTGGCCGCGGCGGCCACCTCCTCCAGCCGGGCGGCCAGCACGAACGAGGACAGCGTCATGCGCAGCGTGTTCGCGCCCTGCCCGGCCGCCAGGTCCGCGAGCCGCCGGGCCTGCGCGGCCCGGTCCGCCAGCGGCCGCAGCGCGTCGAGTCGCGCGGTCAGCACCGGCGCCAGCGCGGCGAGCTGCTCGGCGGTGCCCCCGGCGCGCGCGTACTCGGCGATGGCCGCGTCGTGGACCTCGGCGGCGGCTCGCGCATCCGTGACAGCGCTGGTCACGTCGGCTGGCGGGTCGAGCTTGACGTCGAGGTCGGCCGAGGCGAGCTGGCTGGCGACCGAGGCCACGGCCGCGTCGTGCTCCCGGACGGCGCGGTCGGCGGCCGCGCGCCAGGCGGCGTCGCGCTGTGCTCGCGCGGCGGCTTGTGTGCCGGTGAAGCCCGCTTCGGCGGCCGCCAGGTCCGCGGCGGCCTGGGCCTCCTTGTCCGTCTGGGTGGCTCGCGCGGCCGCGTCGGCGGCGTCGGCCGCGGCGGTCAGCGCCTCCGCGGCGGCGCGCGTGCTGGCCAGCGCGGTGTCCAGGTCCGGCTGGTCGCCTAGCTGCTCGCGCAGCGTGCCGCGGTGCGCGGCGGCGCGGCCGGCCGCCGCCGCGGCCTTGTCCAGTTCCGCGGTGTGCCGCTGGGCCAGCTCGGCGGTCCGCGCCTCGGCGTCCGTGATCTGCTGCCCGAGGGCCTCCAGGTCCTTTTGCAGCGCGGCCAGTTTCGCGGCCTTTGCGGCGCGCCGGCCGGCCTCGGCGTCCAGCTCGCGGGCGATGGCGTCCAGACTCCGCGCCTCGGCCGTCGCGTCTGGCGTTGTGGCTGTGGCTGGGGCTGAGGCTGAGGCTGGGGGTGTGGCTGTGGCTGGGGCTGGGGCAAAGCCCGCCTCGCGCAGCCTCGCCGTCAGGTCGGCGATCCTGGTCTCGGCGGCGGCCACCCGCTTGCCGATCGCCTCGGCGACGCTGTTCGCCGCGTCCGCGGCGGCGGTCGCCTCCTCTTCCTGCTCCCTGGTCACCAAGGCGCCGCGCAGCTCGCACAGCTCCGGGTGGTCGAGCGACCCGCACACCGGGCACGGCGCGCCGTGGGTCAGCGTCGCCGCGAGTTCGGCGCGCATGCCGTCGATGCGCGTTTCACGCAGCCGCGCCGCCTCCTCACGCAGGCCGACCGCGTGTTCCCTGGCATTGAGGTGCTCGCGGCGGCTGCGGTCGGCTTGTGATCGCGCCGTCACCAGGGCCGCGGCGTCGTCGGCGGCGCGGCGGTGCCGGTCGGCCTCGGCGCGGAGCGCGGGCAACTCCGCCGCGGCCGCGCTGGCCGCGTCCCGCGTCGTATAGAGCTGTTCGCGCCGCTCGCGCTGCGTCATGGCATGGTCGCGCAGGGCCTGTGCCTCGGCGGCGGCGGTCGCTGCCGCCGAGCGGGCGGCGACCGCCAGTTCTTCCTCGTCGCTGGCCTGTTCGGCCAGTGACCGCAGCGCCTCCAGCTGGCCCCTCTGCTCCAGCCGTCGCCGCGCCATTTCCCGCAGCTCGGCGGGACTCGCGGTCGCTCCGTGTACCTTTGCCCGGGCGCGGGTCTCCAGCTCCCGCGCCTGGGCGAGGACGCGCGCGGCCTGGGCGGCGGCTGCCAATGCGGGTGCCACGGTCGCCGCCCGCTGGGCAGCGTCGAGCTCGGAGCGGGCTTCCCGGATCGCGGGCTCGGCCGCGGTCAGCTCGTCGCGGCGGCGCAGCGCGGCGGCGCGGCGGGACTGGCGGTCCTTGAGCCGCTCGGCGTCGCGCTGCCGCTGGACCGCCACGTCCAGCGCCTCCCGGCAGGTCGCGGCCTGGCCGGCCGCGGCGACTCGAGCCCGCTCCGCCGCGGCGGCGAGCCCTTGTGCCCAGCCGGCCTCGTCGGCGCAGTCCTCGTCCAGCTCCGGCATCGGGACGCGGGCCACCTCGGCGACCCGGGCGACGAGCTGGCCGATCTCCCGTGTCGCGGCGGCCATCTCGTGTGCGGTGGCGCGCCGCCGCTCGGCCAGCCACTCCTCCACCGAACGGAACCGGTCGGTGGCGAACAACCGCTCGAGCAGCTCGGCTCGCTTCTTGGCCTCCGCGTGCAGGAACTGCGCGAACTGACCCTGCGGCAGCAGCACGACCTGGTAGAACTGGTCGGCGGACATGCCCATCAGGTCCGCGATCTCCAGATCCGCCTCGCCCATCCGGGTGGACAGGGTCGCCCATTGGCCCGCGGAGCCCAGTGCTGCCTCTTCGACCAGCACCCTGGCCTGTTCGGTGGTGAAGCCGTCACCGCGGAGCTTCGGCCGGGTCTGCTCGGGCTTGCGGGTGATTCGCAGCCGACGGCCGCCGATCGTCGCCTCCAGCAGTACCTCGGTAGCCAAGCCTGACGCGGCGTGGTCGGACCGCAGCCGCCGCGCCTTGCCGCGCTCCCCCGGCACCCGCCCGTACAGCGCGAATCCGATCGCGTCGAGCAGCGTCGTCTTGCCGGCGCCGGTCTCGCCGTGCAGCAGGAACAGTCCCGAGGCGGCCAGCTCGTCGAAGCACACCTCCGCGGTGCCGCCGAAGGCCCCGAACGCCGTCACCCGCAGCCGGTGCGGCCGCATCAGCAGTCATCCCCTGGTCCGCGCACCGCCGCGAACGCGGCGGCGAGCAGCTCGCGCTCCGGAGCTGTCGGCGGCGAGTTCCGCACGTGCCTGACGAACTCCGCGGCGATCGACAGGTCGTCGCGGCCCGCGATCCGGGCCCGGTAGTCCAGGTCGTCGCGCACCACGCCGGACGGCTCGTAGCAGAGCACAAGAATGTGCGGGTAGCGAGCGCGCAGCGCGTCCATCGCACCTTCGGGCCGGACCGGGTCGGTGAGCGTTACCGAAACGAAGTCGTTCTCGAAGTCCGCGTACCGGGGCGAGGTCAGCAGGTCGGGGAGGGTGCCTTGCAGCGCGCTCAGATTCCGGTAAACCGGGGCGGGCACCAGTTCGGCCTGTACTTGGCCGGCGCCGTCGAGCTCGACCAGCCAGCTGCCCTTACGGTGCCCGGACTCGGAGAACGAATACGGCAGCGGCGAGCCGCTGTACCTGATGTTCCCCGCGAGCGTCTGCCGGCCGTGCAGGTGGCCGAGCGCGACGTAGCTGAACCCGTCGAACAGTGCGGACGGCACCAGGCCGGCGCCGCCCAGCGAGATGTCCCGCTCGGACTCGCAGACCGACCCGCCGGTCACCCAGCTGTGCGACACCACGACGCGTCGTCCGGCGCCGCGGTTGTCCGCGTCGGCCTTGATCGAGCCGAGCGCGTGCCTGAGCACCCCCGCGTGCCCGTTTTGTGCGGCCTCTGGCAGTTCGTTGCGCGCCGCGGCAGGCTCCAGGTACGGGATGCCGTACACCGCGACCTCGCCGTGCCGGTCATTTATGGTGACCGGCGTGGCGACGTCGCTCACCCGGGTGCGCAGGTGCACCCCGGCAACCTCGAACAGCTTCCCGCCGAACCCGAGCCGGCTCGCCGAGTCGTGGTTGCCGCTGATCAGCACCACTCGAGCGCCGGTGTCACGGAGCCGGTGCAGCGCGTCCTCGCAAAGGTGGACCGCGTCCACCGGCGGGATGGCCCGGTCGTACACGTCGCCGGCGACCAGGACCGCGTCCACCTTCTCCGACCTGGCGACGCTCACCAGGTGGTCCAGGAACCTCTCCTGCGCCGCCCGGAGATCGGCACGGTGCAGCGACCGGCCCAGGTGCCAGTCGGAAGTGTGCAGCAGCCGCATGGCTCGGCACGATAGCGGAGCCCGCCGACATTTACCGGCGCCACGCGACATCCGGCTCGGGCAGAACGTGGATCGTAGCGTGCGGAAAGCCGCACCCAACGATCCACGTTGCTTGCCGTGCCGCCACCCCACACGACGGAAAACCGCATGTTGCTGGCGAGACATTGCGTACTCTTCTCGTCATGAGGTACCGGGGGGCCGCGGCAGCCACGGCTGCGCTCACGGTTACCGTCACGCTACTCACGACCGCCTGCAGCAGCTCGATGCCGGGACCGCAGGGCGACGCGACCGCGTTCCTGAACGCCTGGGCGCGGCAGGACTGGGCCGCGATGCGCGCGCTTACTCAGGCGCCGCCGGCGAATTTCGAGGCGGTGAACCAGGCGGCGTTCACCACCCTCGGCGTGCGCCAGGCGACGTTCGCCCAAGGTTTCCTCAACGAAAGCAACGCCACCGCGAGCGCGCTGGTGACCGAACGCCTTCAGCTCAACGGCCTGGGCCAGCTCACCGTGGACACCTCCCTGCACCTGACTCAGCAGCAGGACGGCAAGTGGCTCGTCAACTGGACGCCGTCCACGATCTTGCCCCAGCTCAAACCCGGCGATCACCTCCACATCCGGACGTTCTGGCCGCACCGCGGACAGATCCTGGCGGCGAACGGCACCCCGCTGGCGGTCAAGGAACATCACCAGTGGCAGGCGGTTACCCCCGGCCTGGCCGACGGGATGGTCGGCACGATGGGCCCGGTCACGGCCCAGGAACTGAAGCGGCTCGGCGCGCCTTACCAGGCCCAGAACGTGGTCGGGCAGAGCGGCCTCCAAGCGGGCGAGGAACGCCGGCTGGCCGGCTCCCCCGGCGCCACGATCACGGTGGTGAACAGCGCGGGCGCCACCGTGTCCACCATCCGCACCTACCCCGACCGGCCGGGCAAGAACGTGCGCACCACCGTCAGCCTGCGCGCTCAGGAAGCCGCCGAGGCGGCACTGGCCAGCGAGCGGAAGACGGCGGCTCTGGTCGCGGTCGACGCCAGGACCGGCGAGGTGCTGGCTGCCGCGTCGGTCAACGCGGGCTACGACGCCGCCCTCGACGGCGGTTTCCCGCCCGGCTCGACGTTCAAGATCCTCGACTCGACCGCGCTGATCGAGCGCGGGCTCACGCCGGAATCGGCCGCCAGCTGCCCCAAGACGATCGCCGAAGACGGCGAGGTCTTCCACAACGCCGAAGGCGACGGTCCGGTGAGCACGGTGCTCCAGGCGTTCACCGAGTCGTGCAACACCGCGTTCATCGGGCTGGTCGCCAACGACCTGAACGACGCGCAGATCGAGGCCGCGGCCGCCCAGTACCGCATCGGCAAGGCCATGCACCTCGGCCTCGCCGCGTTCCCCGGCTCGGTGCCCAAACCCAAGGACGGGGCCGACCTCGCCGCGACGTCCATCGGCCAAGGCCGGGTACTGATGGCCCCGCTGGACATGGCGATGGTCGCCGCCGCGGTGGACACCGGCACGGTGCATGCCGCGAAGCTCGTCAACGGCACGACGACAGCCGCGACCGTAAAACTGCCCAGCGCCGTGGTGACGAGCCTGCACACGATGATGGCGTCGGTGGTCGCCAGCGGGACCGCGGCCGGGACCGGCCTGCCGGCCGGCACCTACGCCAAGACCGGCACCGCGGAGTACGGCCTGACGAAACCGCTCAAACTGGACGCCTGGCTGGTCGGCTTCCACGGCGACATCGCGTTCGCCGCGGTGGTCGTGGACTCCCCCGGCGACGGCGGCCCGACCTGCGGCCCGATCGTCGCGAGGTTCCTCAACTCGCTTGGCTGAGCCACTGGCCGACTTCGCTGTTCCAGCGGGCCTTGTCGGCGTCGGACGCGAAGCAGGCGTCGAATGAGTTGTGCGCCAGCCTCGCCAGCGCCTCGTCCGGCAACTCGAACGCGTCCCGCACCGCCGTCAGGCAATCGTCCACATAGCCGCGGAAGTACGCCGGATCGTCGCTGTTCACGGTGACCACGAGCCCGGCGTCCAGCATCGGCTTCAGCATGTGCTCCCTGACCGAGCCGACGACCTGGAGCGCCACGTTGGACAGCGGGCAAACGGTCAGCGGCACCCGCTCGTCGCGCAGCCGCGCGACCAGTGCCGGGTCCTCAAGCGACCGGACCCCGTGGTCGATCCGCTCGGCGCGCAGCACGTCGAGCGCCTCGGTCACGTATTCCGGCGGCCCCTCCTCGCCGGCGTGCGCGACCAGCCGCAACCCTTCGGCGGCGGCGTGCCGGTAGACGTCCTTGAACAATCCGGGCGGGAAGCCGACCTCGGCGGAGTCGAGCCCGATCCCGATGAACTGGTCGCGGAACGGCAGCGCCGCGGCCAGCGTCTCCATCGCGGCGTCCGGCCCCAGGTCACGCAGGAAGCACATGATCAGGTCAGCGGATATCCCGTCCGCGTCCCCCAGCGCGGCGGTCAGCCCGCCGAACACCGCCTCGAGCGGCACGCCGGTGCCGGTATGCGACTGGGGGTCGAAGAAGATCTCCGCCCGCCGCACCCCCGCCGCCTTCGCCCGGGTCAGGTACGCGGCTGCCAGGTCGTAGAAATCCTGCTCGGTGCGCAGCACCCGCATGCTCGCGTAATACAGGTCGAGGAACGACCGCAGGCTGGTGAACCGGTACCGCGCCCGCAGCTCGGCCATGTCCGTCGAAGGCAGCGCCACGCCGTTGCGCGCCGCGAGCCGGACCAGCAACTCCGGCTCCAGCGTGCCCTCGATATGCAAATGCAATTCCGCCACTGGCAGCATGCCGGAGATTTTGCCATAACGACAGTGGTGATACGGGTGCCAGGTATGGCGCGGTCTCGTCGACCAGACGCCCGTCGGCCAGGAACACCACGCGGTCGGCCCATGAGGCGCACCGCGCGTCGTGGGTCACCAGGACCGCCGCCATCCCGTTCCGGCACGCCCGGCGCACCATGCGCACCACGGTCTCGCCGCTGAGCGAGTCCAGCGAGCCGGAGGGCTCGTCGGCCAGCAGCAGCCGTCGCTCGCCCGCCATCGCGCGGGCCACCGCGATCCGCTGGCGCTCGCCGCCGGAAAGCTGGGCCGGGTAGCGGTCCGCGCAGTCGCCGAGGTCCAGTTCGCCGAGCGTGCGCAGGGCCGCCAGCAGTGCCTTCCGGCCGCCCATGCCATCGAGCTCAAGCGGCAGCGCCACGTTTTCCGCGGCGGTCAGCCCGGGCAGCAGGTTGAAGTCCTGGAACACGTAGCCGATGTCCCGGCGGCGCAGGCGGGACCGCTTGCCCTTCGGCAGGCCGTGGACCGGAACGCCGTCCAGCAGCACGTCGCCGGCCGTCGGCTGCTCCAGGCTGCCGGCGATGGCCAGCAGGCTCGACTTGCCCGATCCGCTGGCGCCCATGACCGCCACCATCGTGCCCGCCGCTACGGTCAGGTTCACGTCGCTGAGCGCCTGGACGCGTCCCGGGCCGGTGCCGTAAGTCTTGGACACATGCCGCATCTGGAGCATCTGCTTTCCTCCGTGGTCTCCGCACCGGCGGATCACGGGTCCGCCGGCGCTGGTATCCACGCTATGGATCGCGGCCGGGCGGGGGAATATGGCTAGCCCGCCTGTTGCGGGGTGGTGCTAGGTCTACCTTGGGCCGGCCTGGGTAGTGGGGATGCTCATGGTGTCCCGAGCGTATGCGGCTCTCGTGGTTGGGTTGCGCTGGCTGGTCATCGGCGGCTGGATCGCGGCCGTGGTGCTCGCGGTGCTGTCTCTGCCGGCGCTGTCCACCTCAAGCGGGAACGGCGCCTTGTCCGACCTGATACCGAGCGGCTCGCCGGCGGCGCACGCAGAGGCGGACGCGACCAGGCTGTTCGGCTTCCCGCTGGACCCGACGGTAGCGGTGGTTCAGCGGGCTCCGCATGGCATGCCGTCGGCGGTGACCGAGCGGTCCATACGGGCGGCGGTGGCGGTGGACCAGCGGAAGACGTCGGTGCCCGGGCTGTCGTTCGCGCTGCCGCTGCCGAATACTTCTGGGGTACTGCCGGGGGTCCGTGAGCAGTCGACGACGGTCGTGACGTTCCTGACGTTCCGCCCGGGCGTGTCGTTCGGCGGGCAGACCGCTGGGGCTGATGTGTACGCATCCCGGTTCCTCAACCAGCCGGACGACTCCGTCGCCGGCGTGACCGGGGTTGTTCCGGCGCGGTACGCCCAGGGGCAGATCATCGCACGCTACCTTGGCTGGGTCGAGCTGTTCACCGTGCTGGCCATCGCGGTGATCGTCGCGGTGCGGTTCCGCTCCCTGGTCGCGCCGTTCGTGACGCTGCTGTGCGCGGGGGTGGCGTATGAGCTGTCCGTGCGGCTGGTGGCGTGGGAAGCTTCGCGATCGGGGGTCGCGCTTCCGCCCGACCTGGAACCGGTGCTGGTCGTGCTGCTGCTCGGGGTGACGACCGACTATTCGGTGTTCTTCATCGCGGGGATGCGGGCGCGACTTGCCGCCTCGCCGGACGTAGCGCCTGCCCGGGCGGCGCGGGAGGCGGCCGAGGAGTACGCGCCGATCATCCTCGCCGCCGGCCTGATCGTGGCGTGCGGGGCGGGTGCGCTGTACTTCGCCCAGTCCTCGCTGCTGCGTGCGTTCGGGCCAGGGCTGGCGCTGACCGTGCTGACGGCGATGGCGGTGTCGATGACGTTGTGCCCGGCGCTGCTCGCCGTGCTCCTTCGCCCCCGGAAGGCCTGGCCGATCCCGCCCTACCGCCGGAAGGTATCTTCACTGCTCTTGCTCCGGCGCCGGGGCCCCGTGTCGCCGGCGCTGGCTCGCCGTCCGGTCGCCTCGAAGCGGCCGCTTGGCTCACGCTCGCGCTCACGCGGCTGGGGCACGCTCGGACGGGTGCTGGCTCGCCCGGTCGCGCTGCTCGTGGTCGGCGGGGGCGTGGCGGGGCTGCTGGTGGCGGGGACGGCGGCGCGGCCGGTGCGGGTGGGCTCGCCGCTGATCGCGGAGCTGCCGTCGTCGTCGGCGGTGGTACGGGCGTCGGCTGCCGCGTCGGCCGGCTTCGCGCCCGGAATCCTGTCGCCGACGGAGATCCTGGTGACCGGCCCGGGGGTAGCCGGGCAGGGGGCCGCGCTCACCCGGCTGGAGGGGTCTTTGGCTCGGCAGTCAGGGGTGGCTGAAGTGGCCGGCGCGCCGAATGTGCCAGTGGCGCTGGCGCCCTACGATCCGATGCTGGCAAAGTCGGGGGGCGCGGCCAGGTTCGCGGTCGTGTTGCGCACTGACCCGCTGGACGCCGCGGCGATCGCGGACGTGCGGCTGCTTCGCGACCGGCTGCCTGGCCTGGGGCGTGCCGCCGGGTTCGGGCCGGGGACCCGGTACGAGGTGGGCGGGGAGACCGCGCTGACCGCGGACGCCATCTCCGCGGTCACCGCCGACCTGTGGCGGATCGCGCTGGCGATCATGATCGCCACGCTGGCGCTGCTGGTGATCTTCCTGCGCGCGCTGCTCGCGCCGGTGTACTTGCTCGCCGCGAGCGCGCTCGCGGTCCTGGCCAGCCTGGGCGTGACCGCGCTGATCGTGCGCGCTGTGTACGGCTCGGCGAACCTGGTGTATTACGTGCCGTTCGCGGCGGGGGTGCTGCTGGTCGCGCTCGGCTCGGATTACAACGTGTTCGTGGTCGGGCGGATCTGGGAGGAGGCCCGGCGCCGGCCGGTCGCGGATGCGGTCGCCATCGCGGCCCCGCGCGCCTCGCGCGCGATCACCACGGCGGGCGTGGCGCTGGCGGCGAGCTTCGCGCTGCTCGCGGTGATCCCGCTGGTCCAGTTCCGGCAGCTGGCGATCCTGATGGCATGCGGCGTGATCCTGGACGCGCTGGTCGTGCGGTCGGTACTGGTGCCCGCGCTGGTCACGCTGTTCGGCCGGGCGGGCATGTGGCCGGGCAACCGTCCGGTTCCCGCTGAGCGATCTGGTGACCAGCGTGACGTGGTTACCATGTCGCAATGACTTTTCCTCAGCTGCTTCAGACCGTGCTGGACACCACGGATGCGCGTGGCCTCGCGGAGTTCTACCGGCAGCTGCTCGGCTGGCGGTACCGGCCGGGCGATGAGCCGCCGGCACCCGGCTCGGCCGACCCGCGCGGCTCGGACTGGCTGGTGCTGCGGGATCCGTCCGGGGTTCAGCGGCTGGCCTTCCAGGCCGTCGACGACCTGCCCGAGGCATCCTGGCCAGATACCCGGCCGTTCCCGCAGCAGGTGCACCTGGACCTGGTCGTGTACTCGGCCGAAGACCTCGCGGCCGCTCACGAACGGGCGCTGGCGCTCGGCGCGCGGCTTCGGCTGGACCGCGTGGACGACCCGGCGGAGCCGCTGTACGTTTACGCCGACCCGTCCGGCCATCCGTTCTGCATCTTCCAAGCCCCGCCACCACGCGAGTAACCCCAGCCCCGCACGCCCGCACGTGCCGATGGCGCCTACGGGTCCTGGTTTCGCGTGCCGGTGGCGCCAACGGGTGGGGGTCACGGCAGCCCGCTGGCGCCATCGGCATGTTGGCTGGACTGCGCGGATTAGCTCCAGCGGACGCGGACGGCGGATTGCCAGCAGGTGAGCAGTGCCGGGTCGCCGTCGAGCTGGACGCCGGCGCGGGCGGCGTCGGCGCGGTTCCAGAGGTACAGATACAGGCCGGAGGCCGGGCCGGTCACCGCACAGCCCGCCGCGGCATCGGTTCCGGCGGCGCGGCGCGGATGGAGGCGGCCGTCGCGTGCTTCGGCGTACCAGGCATGACCGGTGTCCGTGGTCGCGATCCGCAGTGCGTCTTTGCCCACGGCGGGGTCGCCGCCCGGCTGCCCGGCGGCGGACGGCTGGTACTTGCGCCGGCGGCCGAAGCCCATGATCAGCTCGTCGATGCCGTCGGCGGCGAAGTCCGATGCGAACGCCGGCTCGAGTCCGGCGGCGCACTCGGCGTCGGCCCGGTGAATGGCGGTCTCGTGAGCCTGGCGGCGGGCCCAGAACGCCAGCGGGCTGGGCGAGCCCGGCATTAGCACGGCGGTCCGCAGGTCCGGATCGGCGGTGCGCAGGAGCTCGACCAGCATGGCGTGGCCGTCGCGGAACCAGGCCAGCAGCTCTCCGTCCGGAGCGCCGCCCTTCAGGATCTCCTCTTCCGGCGGGCCGTCCACGACCTCGGCCGGCTGGTCGGTGATGTGCTTCGCCGCCCACCGGTGGATGTAGCCGACATGCCGCAGCAGGTCCTTGACCCGCCAGGGCAAGCAGGGCGGCACCGGCGCGTCCAGGCCCGCTCGTTCGGCCCCCGTGGCGAGCGACCGGCCATACTCCGACAGCGCGTCGACATGCTCAGCGATCTCCATCTGGCCATTGTGACCTGGTACGGAGCGCTGGCGCTTGAACATCGGTGCCCGCTTCCCGCTACTGTGGCAGGTGTGATGCGTGGTGGCCTGCTGGCCGAGAGCGACGGGTTCGGGCTCGCCGACGTCCACTGCGACGGCGGGTACGGCGGCTTCACCGGGCCCGAGGAAACCGGACGGCACGGGCTGGTGTTCGTGTGTCGCGGCGCGTTCGTCCGCCGGTGCGACGGGGAAGAAACGCTGCTCGACAGCACAGCCGCGTACCTGGCCGCGCCCGGCGGGGAGGAGCGGTTCGCCCATCCCGTCGGCGGCGACGCCTGCCTGGCGGTGCACCTCTCCCCCGCGCTGCTAGCCTCTATGGTTGGCGGATCGCCGTCGGTGAGCCTGCCGGTCGTGCCGATGGATACGGCCAGCGAGCTGGCGATCCGGCGCCTCATGGCGCTCGCACGGGCGGGCGACCCAGACGGGGAGCTGGCCGAGGCCGTGGTCAGGGCGGTGTCCGGCGCGCTCGCCCGCCGTATCCCGGACCGGGTAGCCGCGGGCCGGCCCCGGTCGGCCGCTCACCACGGCCTGGCCCGGCGGACCCGGGAGCTGCTGCTAGCGGATCCCGGCCTCGGGGTCATCGAGCTGAGCAGGCGCCTGCACTGTTCCCCGCATCACCTGAGCCGGGTGTTCGGCCAGGTGACCGGCTCGTCGGTGAGTGCGTACCGCACCCGGATCCGCGTCGGCCACGCCCTGGACCGCATCGCCGGCGGCGAGACGAACCTCGCCGTCCTCGCCAGCGACCTCGGCTTCGCCGATCACGCCACCTGACCCGGACCATCCGCGCCGCGACCGGCCGCACCCCGTCCGCATTGCGCGCCGCCCTGAACCGCCGGGACGCATTCTGACACGGTCTAGTGGGCTCGACTGCGCATTTGACACGCTGCAGGGGCGCGGGCGGGCGGAGCGGGGGCGCGGGCGGAGCGGGGGCGCGGGCGGAGCGGGGGGCACGGGCGCGGTTAGGACTCGGCGCGGAGGACGTCTAGGGCGTGGGTTAGGTCTTCGGGGTAGGGGGACGCGAACGTGACCTCGCGGCCGTCACCGGGGTGGCCGAACGACAGCGACACCGCGTGCAGCCACTGCCGGGTCAGGCCCAGCCGGGCGGCGAGCACGGGATCCGCCCCGTACAGCAGGTCGCCGCAGCAGGTGTGCCTGATCGCGGTCATGTGCACGCGGATCTGGTGCGTCCGGCCCGTCTCCAGGTGCACCTCGACCAGGCTGGCGGCCCGGAATGCCTCCAGCGTGTCGTAGTGCGTGATGCTCGGCCGCCCGTCGGCCACCACGGCGAACCGGCCGTCGCCGGACGGATGCCGCCCGATCGGCGCGTCCACCGTGCCGCGCAGCGGATCCGGGTGGCCCTGCACCAGCGCGTGATAGATCTTCCGCACCGTCCGCTCGCGGAACGCCTGCTTCAGGACGCGGTAAGCGCGTTCGCTCTTCGCCACCACCATCACCCCGGTGGTGTTCGCGTCCAGCCGGTGCACGATCCCCTGCCGCTCGGCGGCGCCGCTGGTCGCCACCCGGTACCCGGCGGCGAGCAGCCCGCCGATCACCGTCGGCCCGGTCCAGCCGGGCGACGGGTGCGCGGCCACCCCGCGCGGCTTGTCCACGACGATGATGTCGTCGTCCTCGTACAGCACGACCAGGCCCTCGACCGGTTCAGGCGGCGCGGCAGGACGCGGCGCGGGCAGCGTCACCGACAGCCAGTCCCCCGCCAGCACCCGCTCGGACTTCGCGGCGGCGCGGCCGCCGACGAGCACCATCCCATCGGTGATCAGCTCGGCCGCCTTCGACCGGGACAGGCCGAACATCCGGGCCAGCGCCGCGTCCAGCCGCTCCCCGTCGAGCCCCTCGGGAACCGCCACCTCGCGGACCGCGCTCACCGCGGATCCACTGGGGACGCAGCATGCGGACGCGTCCCGTCGAAGCCGATGCCGCGCAGCGCGACCAGCGCGACAAGGATGCCGCCGCACACCACCGCCGAATCGGCCAGGTTGAACACCGGCCAGTGCGGCAACTGGATCCAGTCGACCACGTGCCCGACGAACAGTCCCGGTGCCCGGAAGATCCGGTCCACCAGGTTCCCCACCGCGCCGCCGAGCAGCATCCCGAGCGCGATCGACCAGCCCAGGCTGCGCAGGTTGCGGGCGGCCCGGAGGATGTAAATGACGACACCGGCAGCGATCGCGGTGAACACGATCGTCATCGACGTGCCGATGCTGAACGCGGCCCCGCTGTTGCGGGTGAGCACCAGCTCGAGGAACGTGCCGAGCACATGCACCGGGGGCCGGCCCGCCAGCCGGGACACCACGATCGCCTTGCTGATCACGTCCGCGGCGATGACGAACGCCGCGACCGCGATCAGCACGCCGATCCGACGCGGGCGAACGGGGCGGCCAGGACCGTTCAGCGCCGTTCCTCCCGCTGCTTGCACTCCACGCACAGGGTCGCCCTGGGGAACGCCAGCAGGCGCGCCTTCCCGATCGCTTTGCCGCACGATTCGCACACCCCATATGTTCCCGCACCGATCCGCTGGAGGGCGCGCTCGGTCTGGTCCAGCAGGTCCTGCGCGTTCTGGCTGAGGGCGAGCGAGTGCTCGCGCTCGAACGCGTTCGCCGCCGTGTCCGCCTCGTCGTCCCCGGCGGCGCCTACCGCGTCGCCGAGGCGCTCCGCGATCTGGGAGGCGGCTTCGGCGAGATCGGCGCGCAATCCGATGGCCTCCCCCTCGAGTTCCTTCCGTGTTTGCGCCAGTTCGGCGTCGGTCCAGGGGTCTTCGCCTGGCCGCACCGGGAGGTCAGCGGCTGCGGGCATCGAGGCAGCCTCCAGTTCATCCGCAGAGTTCGGTCACCGGAGGATAATTCGCGGTGCTACGCGTTGCCAAACCGGGCGCGCCAGAAACCCTGCACTATCCTGGCGGCGTGCCGTTCGAACCGCTGCCAGCCCAGGTTGACCTGCCCGCAACTGAACACGAGATGCTCAAGCGCTGGCGGGACGCGCACGTCTTCGAGCGCTCGCTCCAGCAGACCGAAGGCGGCCAGCGCTGGACGTTCTACGAGGGACCGCCGACCGCCAACGGCATGCCTGGCGCCCACCACGTGGAGGCGCGCACCTTCAAGGACCTGTTCCTCCGGTTCAAGACCATGCAGGGCTTCCACGTTCCGCGCAAGGGCGGCTGGGACTGCCACGGGCTGCCCGTCGAGGTGGCCGTCGAGAAGGAACTCGGCCTCAACGGGAAGAAGGAGATCGAGGCCTACGGCATCGCCGAGTTCAACGCCCGGTGCCGCGAATCCGTGCTCCGCCACGTCGACGCCTGGCAGGAGATGTCGGAACGGATGGGCTACTGGTCCGACTACGAGCACGCATACCGCACGATGGACCCGGACTACATCGAGTCCGTCTGGTGGTCGCTTAAGAAGATCTTCGACAAGGGCCTGCTGGTCCGCGACTTCCGGATCAGCCCGTACTGCCCGCGCTGCGGCACTCCCCTGTCCGACCACGAGATGGGGCAAGAGGACGTCTACCAGACCGTCACCGACCCCGCCATCACCGTCCGGTTCCCCGTCACCGAACTGCCCGACGGCGCCAACCCGCAGCTCCGCGGGGCCGACCTGCTGGTCTGGACGACGACCCCGTGGACGCTGGTCGCGAACACCGCGGTCGCGGTCCACCCGGACGCCACCTACGCGGTCGCCCGCAAGTCCGCGACCGGGGACCGGGTGGTCATCGCCGACGACCTGCTCGCCCGCGTCCTGGGCGACGGCTGGCACGCGGCCGCCAGGTTCCGTGGGCAGGAACTGGTGGGGACGAAGTACTCCAGGCCGTTCGGACTGATCAAAATCCCGGACGCCCATGTGGTAGTTCCAGGGTCATTCGTGACCACCGAAGATGGCACCGGTCTTGTCCACCTCGCGCCGGCGTTCGGCGCCGACGACATGGAGACGTCGCGGACGCACGGGCTGCCGGTAGTCAACCCGGTGCGGGCGGACGGCCGGTTCGAGGCCGACATCCCGATGGTCGGCGGAATGTTCTTCAAGGACGCGGATCCCATGCTGATCGCCGACCTAGAAGAGAGAGGCCTGCTGTTCCGCGCGCACCAACACGAGCACAGCTACCCGCACTGCTGGCGCTGCGGCACCTTGCTGCTGTATTACGCGCTCCCGTCCTGGTACATCAGAACCACGAACATCAAAGATCAACTACTAGAGCAGAACGAACTCACTAAATGGTTCCCGGCCACCGTCAAGGAAGGCCGGTACGGGGAGTGGCTCCGCAACAACGTCGACTGGGCCCTGTCGCGGACGCGGTACTGGGGAACCCCGCTGCCGCTGTGGATCTGCCCGGACGAGCACGTGACCTGCGTTTCTTCGCTGTCAGAACTGTCGGAATTGGCGGGACGGGACCTGCGCGGGCTTGATCCGCACCGGCCGTTCGTCGACTCGGTGACGATCTCGTGCCCGTCGTGCGGCGGCCTGGCGCGGCGGGTGCCCGAGGTGATCGACGTCTGGTACGACTCGGGATCGATGCCGTTCGCGCAGTTCGGCGCGCCGCGGTCTGGTCTGGCGGAGTTCGAGGCGGCGTACCCGGCGCAGTTCATCTGCGAGGCGATCGACCAGACCAGGGGCTGGTTCTACTCGCTGATGGTCGTCGGGACGGTGGTGTTCGGCCGGTCCTCGTACGAGAACGTGCTGTGCCTCGGCCTGCTGCTCGACGAGCGGGGCCGGAAGATGAGCAAGCACCTCGGCAACGTGCTCGCGCCGGTGCCGCTGATGGACAAGCACGGCGCGGACGCGATGCGCTGGTTTTTCGCGGCGACCGGATCCCCGTGGGCCGCGCGGCGGCTGTCCGAGCCGGTGCTTGCCGAGATCGTCCGCAAGGTGCTGCTGACCTACTGGAACACCGCGTCGTTCCTGGTGCTGTACGCGAACGCTTCGGGGTGGTCTGTTTCGGACGCTGGTTTCGCGGACCTTTCGTTGCTGGACCGGTGGGTGCTGAGCGAACTGCATTCGGTGGTCCGGGACGTTACTGTTTTGCTTGAGTCGTTCGACGCGGCCGGGGCGGGACGGCGGCTCGCCAGGTTCATCGACGACCTGTCGAACTGGTACGTGCGGCGGGCGCGGCGGCGGTTCTGGGACGGCGACCCGGCGGCGTTCGCGACGCTGTACGAGTGTTTGGTGACGCTTTCCTGCTTGATGGCCCCGTTCGCGCCATTCGTGACCGACTACGTGTGGGGCGTGCTGCTGGGCTCGGCGTCGGCGCCGCGGTCGGGGCCGGGGCCGGGGTCGGTGCATCTTGAGTCGTGGCCTTCCGTTGACCCGTCACGGGTCGACGCCGACCTGTCGGCGCAGATGGCGCTGGTGCGACGGCTGGTCGACCTGGGCCGCTCGGCGCGGGCGAATGCCGCGGTGCGGACCCGGCAGCCGCTCGGGAAGGCGCTGGTGGGTGCCGCGGGGTTCGGGTCGCTGCCTTCATCGCTTCGCGAGCTGATCGCCTCGGAGCTGAACGTCCTGTCGGTCGCGTCGCTGGACGACAGTGTGGAGCTGGTGGACTACGCGGTCAAGCCCGCCTACCGGGCGCTCGGGGCGCGGTTCGGTGCCGGGACGCCGGCCGTGGCGGCCGCCATCGGTGCGCTGCCGGCTTCGGTGGTTGCGGAGGCGGTGCTCGGCGGGGGCTCTTTCGCGGTTACGGTGGACGGTTCCGAGGTCGCTCTGGGGCCTGCCGACGTCGTGGTGACGCGGACGCCGCGGGAGGGCTGGGCGGTGGCCTCTGCCGATGGTGAAACCGTGGCGCTGGACGTGACGATCACCGCATCGCTGCGGTCGCTAGGGCTCGCGCGCGAGGTGATCCGGCTCGTGCAGGACGGTCGCAAGACCGCGGGCCTGGACGTCAGCGACCGGATCTGGTTGCGGTGGTCCGCTTCTGACGCCGTGTTGCGTGCGGCGCTGACGGAGCACGGTCCGCTTATCGCCAGCGAGGTGCTAGCGACCGACTACGGCGCCGGGACGTCTGCGGATCCGGGCTTGGCCGAGTTTGCGGACGCCGAGCTGGGCCTCCGCTTCTGGCTCCGCCGCGCCTGACCGCCGCCGCCCTTGCGCCCGCGCCCCCATGCGCCCGCGGCCCCCTTGCGCCCGCGGCCCCCTTGCGCCCGCGGCCCCCTTGCGCCCGCGGCCCCTTTGCGGCCGCCCGCGCGCCCTCGCGGCCGCCCTCGTGCCCCTTGCGGCCGCCCGCGCGCCCTCGCGGCCGCCCTCGTGCCGACCACGCGTCGCAGCTGCGCCATCCGGCCCTCGGGCGTGTCCGGTTTGCACCAGTTCCGCTAAGGCTACAGCTGTCTTGTTACCCGGACGGCGGGGACAAACCGGGGCATAATGACCCAACATTGCCGACGAACGGGTAAGAAGACAGGCGTAGTGTTATGAGCGGCGAGCCACGGCGGGAACGTCAGTCCGTTTCCTGGTCGGGGAGGCAGGCGCGGCACGGGGTGCATCCGGCCGCGCGGGCGTCGGCGAGCGTCGTCTTTTCCAAGTCGTTGTCGCCGAGGAACCGGATGAGGATGCAGCGCGCGTTGTGGTATCGCGGGACGCCCGGGACGACTGTGACCTCCCGGGTCGGATCGGGCTCCGCGGCGGCCTCGCTGGCCTGACTGTCGTCCGGCGATGTGGCGGCGTCAGGCGCGGCGACGGCCACGGCCTCGGTGGTGGGCGTCGCCTCGTCGGCGACTTCGGTCTCCGCGGATGCCTCCGCAGCCGACGTCGCGTCCGCAGCGCGGTCCGGCGCCGCGATCGGTTCGGCGCCCGCAGCCTGCACGACGTCCGCCGGGGGTTCGGTCTCGGCGGTTGCGTCCGTGGCGGATTCGGCGCCGGTGACGTGCTTGGTGTCCGCGGCCGGTTCGGTCTCGGCAAGCGTTGCGTCGGCGGGAAGCCCTGCCTCGGCGGAGGGCTCGGCGTTGACCTCGGTGCTGGCGGCCGACGCGGTCTCGGCGCTGGCTTCGGTGCTGACCGTCGGAGAGTTCTCGGCGCTGGCGGGCTCGTCGGCCTCGACCGCATCGACATGGTCCACGGCCAGCGCGGCGGTCTCAACGACCTCGGGCGTAGCGTCCTCACTGGTGTCCTCGGACGGCGGCTCGACTTCGGCGGCCGGCTCGTCGCGCGTCAGCGACGGAACCGCTAGCGACGGAGACGGAACCGCTAGCGACGGACCTGCCAGCGTCTCGTCGTCCTTGACGACCTCGGGTGCGGGCGGCCACGCGGACCTTGCCGGTTCGGCGGGGCGCGCGGGCTCCGCGGGCTTGCGCGCGGGCTCCGCGGGCACGAACGGCGCGAAGGCGGCGGGCTTCGTCTCGAAGCGGCCCGCTTCCGGAAGCCCGCCCCAAGGCTCCTTGGCCGCTGAGGTCTCGGCGGCGACTCCCCAGCTGCCTCCGGTCCAGCCCGAGCCGCTGCCCGCCGACGCCGGCCGGGCAGCCGCCGGAGCCGGGCTAGCCGCCGGAGCCGGGCTAGCGGTGGCGGCGGTGGCCGAGCTAGACGCCGGTGTCGCCGACCACGCGGACGAAGCGGGGAACGAGTCCGCGGCCCACGGGGCCGCCGCTGAAGCCGCGGCGACTGGCTCGACGCGCTCGGGCTCAGGGACCTCGCGGGGTTCAACCGCCGCCGTCTTACCGAACAGTTCCTCGCGCTTCAGGCCGGCCCCCACACCGAGCACGACCAAGGCGATGGCGCTGACCGCGATCGCGATGTACACCAAGGCCAGCCGGCTCGCGATCACGCCAGCGATCAGCAGGCCGGTCGCAACCGCCACAAGCAAGGCACTGAACCGGATCACGCACGATCTCCCAGCGGCGAGCCCTTACGCGCGGAGCTCCTTACCGGCGCTCGCGCGAGGGCGTTCCTTCGGTTGTCCGGAAGCCGCCGGCGTGTACCTCTGGCATCGAGTACTGACCGGTCCCCGGGCCGTTGCCGTTACGGACGGCCGACTGACCGAGTCCCGCAGGTATCGCAGGCTGCGGGGAAGAGCCTACCGTGGGGAACGTGCCACTGTCAGTCACCCCGGCCTCAAGGTCGCGAAGCTGACCCTCAAGGTAAGCCTTCAGCCTGCTGCGGTACTCACGCTCGAAGGCACGGAGGTCATCGACGCGGCGCTCAAGCTCCTCGCGCTGCTGCACCAGCGAGCCCATCGCCTGACGATGCCGCTCCTGCGCGTCGCGCTCCAGGCTCTCCGCGCGGGCACGCGCGTCGCCGGTGATCTGCTCGGCCTGACGACGGGCCTTGGTCAGCACCTCGTCGGCCTCGCGGCGCGCACGGCCGAGCGTCTCGTCGGCCTCCCGGCGCGCGTCGGCGATCGCCTGGTCGGCGGTCTGCTGCGCCAGCGAGAGCACGCGAGCCGCCGTGTCCATGTTGTCTTCGATGTGCGGCATCCCGCCCATCATGACGGGCTCCGGCTGCCGCCGTTCCGGCTGCGGCGGCGCCTCCATCATGTCCTGCTTCGGATCGGACAGCGGCGAACTCAACGCCGGCACAGCCGCCTTACCGCCGCCACGCAGCAGTTCCGCCAGCTTCGCCCGGAGTTCCTCGTTCTCCTGGATAAGCCGGTCAAGCTCGCCTTCGACCTCGTCGAGGAAGGCGTCGACCTCTTCCTCGTCGTAGCCGGGCCGGAGCCTAGTCGTACTGAACTGCTTATTCCGCACATCCGCGGGCGTCAACGGCATCTCGTCTCCTCGGCGCACATGGACCGTGTTCCTCACGACGGTACCTGAATCAAAGCTGCGGCACGACCACTTCGAGCATGATCAAGACCACGATGAAGAGAACCATGAAGCTCAGATCCATGGCTACCATACCGAGCCGCAGTGGCGGGATAAAACGACGCAGGAACTTCAGCGGCGGATCAGTAATTGTGAAGATACTTTCAGCCACAACCAGGAGGATCCCGGAGGGACGCCAGTCACGGGAAAAGGCCTGTATCCAGCTGAAAATCATCCTGACGACCAGCGCGAACAGGTACAGCGCTAGCACCCAGGTGAGGACATCCTTCACGTAAGACACGAGTCGGCCCTGCCCTCGGAACCGGCCCTTGTCTGGCCAGCATGGTTACTGCTCAGCGTCACGTCATCACTGCTTGTCCGTTAGCTCTGATTAAAGAAGCCGCGCTCGGCAATGCGAGCCTTGTCCTCCGCGGTGACCTCGACATTAGCCGGCGTCAGCAGGAAGACCTTGTTGGTCACACGCTCGATACCTCCGCGAAGCCCGAAGATCAACCCTGCCGCGAAGTCGACTAGACGCTTAGCGTCACTGTCGACCATCTCGGTCAGGTTCATGATCACCGGCGTGCCCTCACGGAAGTGCTCACCTATGGTACGCGCTTCATTGTAAGTGCGGGGATGCAGTGTCGTAATACGGGCGAGATCGGTCGTCTGCGGCGGCACGTGCTCTGGACGCCACTCTGTGGCCTGGTAACCACCGTAATCGTCTCTGGAGACACGCGTCTCTACCTCCTCGGGCACGTCTGCTCGAGGCTGCTGCTCGTCGTAGTCTTCGTACTCCTCGTACGAGTCGTACTTGTCGGCGTAGCGGTGGTCGTCCTCCACGAGGCCGAGGTAGACCGCCATCTTGCGCATCGCGCTGGCCATCCGTCAGTCCTCCGTGCCTACCCGTCGTCCCCAGCCTTTTTCGGCCCTCACGCGTGGGACATTACCTGACGACAGGCCCACGAACGCCGAGCAACGCCGTACCGATTCGCAGGTGTGTCGCGCCGGCCGCCACAGCGGCCTCGAGATCGCCGCTCATTCCGGCCGAGACCATGGTCGCGGCGGGACGCACGGCACGGACAGCCGCCGCACTGGAAGCCAACCCGGCGAAGGCCGTCACCGGGTCCGCGTCCAGCGGCGCGATCGCCATCACACCGGCTAGGACCAGGCCCTTTTCGGCCGCTACCGCGTCGGCCAAGGCGGGCACCTCGGCGGCGGCCACCCCGCCGCGGGCCGGATCGCCGTCCAAGCTGACCTCGATCAGGCAGCCGACCGTGCGCTCTGCCCGGCGCACCGCGGTACCCAGCGCGCGCACCAGCCGGATCCGGTCGACTGAATGCACGAAACTCGCGTACCGGGCCACGCTCGCGGCCTTGTTCGTCTGGAGCTGGCCAATGAAATGCCACGTCAGGTCCAGATCCGCGCAGGCCGCCGCCTTCGGGGCCGCCTCGGCGTCCCGGTTCTCCCCTACGTCGGAAATGCCCAGTCCGGCCAGCAGCCGTACGTCGCTGGCGGGCCAGGTCTTGGTGACGGCGATCAGCGTCACGCCCGACGTATCGCGCCTGGCGGCGGCGCACGCGGCGTGGATGCGCTGGCGCACCTCGACCAGGTTGGCGCCGAGCTCTGCCCGGCGGGAGTCGCTCAC
>Ga0070714_100000230_pt1 | contig 44146 bp, 29 predicted proteins | sample LARL83metaG_FD_65450 | JGI IMG/M metagenome (GOLD analysis project Ga0070714, IMG submission 65450) | Corn, switchgrass and miscanthus rhizosphere microbial communities from Kellogg Biological Station, Michigan, USA - LAR L8-3 metaG | ecosystem: Host-associated > Plants > Roots > Rhizosphere ... | reverse complement strand
GACGGCAAGTGTGGGGACGGGCACTCCTGCCCCTCTAGGCGGCCCAGCCTCTCCGAGCCGCAGCGCACTCCCCTCCAGCGCCGACACCTCACGTCCAAAGCCGCCCGCAAGCGTTAAAGAAGATGCAAGAGAAAGAGCGAAAGAAGATGTGAAAGAGTCCTCAGCTCCGAAGGAGCGAAAGACCGCAACCCGTAGCCTGCCCTGAGCGAAGCCGAAGGGGTGCAAGCCGTGGGTAAGCCAAAAGTAAAGAAAAAGAAGATGACAAGCCCCGCAGGGGCGAAAGAGAGAAGCCGGAAGCCGGAAGCCGGAAGCCGGCAGCCGGAAGCCGGCAGCCGGAAGCCGGAAGCCGGAAGCCGGCAGCCCGACGTCTGAGGTCCGAGGTCTGACGCCCGCAGTTTGCTCATCTCTCCCGCACAATGGGACAATACCCACATATGCTTAAACCGCTCAACACGACAATCGAACTAGTAGCGGCTGGGATGATGATGCTGGGGATGGCCCTGGCGCAGCAGACTCCGGCGGCCTCCACCACTCAACCAGCTGCCGGGCAGGCGGCTCCGGCGTCGGGTCAATCGACGACGGCCCCTAAGCCCAAGACCGCGACCACCGCCAAAAAAGCTCCCGCCACTCCTGCGAAAGGCGCAACGACTTTGACTCTCAAAACACAAAAAGAGAAAGCCAGCTATGCCCTCGGCATGAACATCGGATCGACGCTGAAGCGCCAGGGCGTGACCGCGCAAGTGGATCCGGCGATCGTGGCCCGCGGCCTGAGAGACTCCATGGGCACGGGCAAGACCCTGCTCACCGAAGAAGAAGAGAAGGCTGTGCTCATGCAGTTGCAGACCGAAGTGCGGCAGCAGCAGCAGGCCAAGGCCCACGATGAGGGCCTGACGAATCGCAAAGAGGGGGACACGTTCCTCGCGGCCAACAAGGCGAAGGAAGGTGTAGTCACGCTGCCCAGCGGTTTGCAGTACAAGATTCTGAAAGAGGGAAACGGTCCGAAGCCGACGGCGACCGATACGGTGACATGCAACTATCGCGGCACACTCATCAGCGGCAAAGAGTTCGACAGTTCCTACAAACGTGGTGAGCCCACGGCGTTCCCGGTGAGCGGTGTGATCAAGGGATGGACCGAGGCGCTGCAGTTGATGCCGGTCGGATCGAAGTGGCAGCTGTTCGTCCCGGCCGATTTGGCCTATGGCGACCGCAGCCCGAGTCCCGACATTGGACCGGGCGACACGCTGATCTTCGAAGTCGAGTTGCTCAAGATCGGCGAAGACAAGAAGGAAGAGCCCAAGAAATAAAAATCGCGACTGATTACCAGTTGGCTACTATCAATTACTAATTAGTAAACAGGCCGTCTGCTGGCGCAGGTGGCCTTTTCTTATTGTCCTCCATCCGCTTCTAATGTGGACTCTTCGCGCTGCCGATAAGGAGAACAGCGAGGAGGAGACCCTGGTGAGAATTCTCTTAGTCGAGGACAGCAAGCCTATCCGGCGGGCGAATGAGACGGCGCTCGTGAAGGCAGGATACAACGTGATCTGCGCTGAAGACGGTGAGTCTGCGTTGCAGATCGCACACGATGAGCATCCAGATTTGATTCTGCTCGACATGATCCTGCCCAAGATGAGTGGACCGGAAGTGTTGAGGCACCTCAAGCATGAGCCGGGCACAGCGCAGATTCCGGTGGTGGTCGTGAGCAGTCTTTCCGAAAAGAACCGCGAGAAGTTGATGCTGGAAGGCGCGGAAGATTACCTGGAGAAGAACGACATCATGCTCGCGCACGGGCCGAACCTGCTGCCCAAGATGTTGGAGAATATTGTCTGCCGGATCAATCGCAGGCGTGGGATCGCATTTACCGACGTTCCGTCCACCACAGAATAAAGTTAGAGCGCGTGTTGCAGATGTTCTTCGGCCGAGAGGTTCGCGCCCGCGAGCAACAGCAGGCCCGAGAGGAACGCCCAGAACATCATGCTCACCGAGAGCGCGAAGGGGCCATACACTTCCTGAAAGTTGAGCCAGGGCAGCGCGAGGATGTAGGCGTACTTGAGCGCCTCGGAGAGCAATCCCATGATGATGGCCGAGGGCAGCACCGCGCGCGCCGGCACTTTGCCGTTGGGCAGCAGCCAGTAGATCAAGAAGAAGATGGCGATGCTGGCGGCGATGGCGAAGATCTTCATCATTAAGAATCCCACCAAACGCACGAAGCCTGTGCCATAGCCTCGAAGAATGAACTCCATGAAGGCGACAGGACCGGCGGTCAGCGCGATCGAGAGCAGCGCGAGCACACCGCATGCGAACGCAAGCGACAGCGAGATGACCTGGTTCCCGAGATACGAACGGTTGCTCTCGAATCTCCACACACGATTGAGCGCGACTTCGAGCGGGAGAAAAACTCCGGATGAAGTGATGAGCAAAATAATGAGCGACACGAATTGCACGCGCTGCCGCGAGTTGACCATTGCGGTGAGGTTGCGAATGACGAACTCCTGACCCGCGGGCAAGTAGTCGCGCAGGAGTTCGACGACCACGTCATACATGACGCGCGAATGAAAGACGCGGCGAATGAGGGTCATCAGCAAAACGACGAAGGGAAAGAACGACAGAATCGAGTTGGCCGCGACGGAAAAGGCGAAGGTGTGGACGTCGGTGCGCATCAAGTATTTGAAGGTGGAGAGGAGCAGTCCGGAACGACGCCGAGGGGCGGGCGGGACGGCTCGCGGAGGCGCGGAAGCGGCTTTGGGCGGCGTCGAGGTGGGAGGATTAGACACGGAAAGATTAATCCTACCAGAGGGGGCGAAATGGGCTGGGGACGCGGAAACCTAAGTTTCAGAGGAGGTTACCGAGCTATTTCTTAATCTACGTTAAAGTTATGGGGAATGACCTGAAGTCATATAGAAGTCATGTTGCGATTTCTTTCTAATTCTTCTTGCGAATCGTTTTAATAGTGCTTATTATCTGTTGCTCGACGCCGGACGGGTGGTCCGGTGGTGGGACCAATCGGTTGACGTTTGTAGGGGTGTGGTTGGAAACGCGCCAAATTGTCGGACTCCTAAAGTTCACGCCGCGAAACATAACTTCGGCGAGGGACTGAGGAGTCTTTTCTTTTTTGGAGAGGAATTCTTCCGCACATTGTAGACGCAACCATAAAGTTCCAACGGTTCTCGAGGGGGGCTTCAGAGTATCGAAGCGACGATCTGAGAAACCGGGGAACTATTCTTAGCGATCAGGCGAAAGGAGTTTTTTCCGTGAGAGAGAAAGGTACAGTCAAGTGGTTCAACGGGGCGAAGGGATATGGATTTATCCAGCGCTCCACGGGGGAAGATGTATTCGTGCACTTCTCCGCGATCCAGGAGAACGGCTACCGCACGCTCAACGAGGGTGAGACCGTGGAGTTTGACCTGCTCAAAGGGCCCAAGGGCTTTCAAGCGGCGAACGTTGTCCGCGCTTAGAACTGCGAACCATTGAAGAACCCTCCCGGTCCCAGCGGGAGGGTTTTTTATTTGGGCGGAGGCGGGAACTTGGAATCAGTGAACCGATGGTCTGCTTCCGCTTCTCGTCTGCACCTAACTTCGGAACAAGTAATTGTTCCGCGTGTTGGGATGGTCGTGGTTGCCAGTAGCGTACCAACTGGAGACCTGCGGCTTGGGCCATTGCGATGAAATCCTCGGGCGGAGCCCAGAAGGAAATGGCGCTGCCGCTGCGAACGACGGGTGGCTGTCCGGTGATTTGCCACCAGGCCATGCGGCGAAGCATTCCGAACCAAGTTCTCAGACCGTAAGTGCTGTACAAGTGCGACAGCAGTTCACGGCGCGTGGAATATTGCGGAGTTGGGTCGTGCGGTTCGATGAAGGGAATCTCTCCCAGGAAGATGTGTGCGCCCGGTTTCGCGATGCGGTGGATCTCTTCGAGGCTGGCGGGGATTTGCTCGCGGGGAACGACGAGCAATACGCTGTTGCATACGACGACGGACGCGCTGGCATCGGGGAGGGGGACATGGTTGGTGAGTCCCTGCTTTACGTTGAGGCCGAAGCGGTGGAGCACGGCAACTTCTTCGTCGGTGGCCAGCAGTCCGATGCCGGTTCGGGCGCCCGCTTGTTCGGCCATCCGGAGTAGCGTGCCGTCACCGCATCCGATGTCGACGAGGTCGTCGCCAGCGTGAAGATTGACGGCCTCGGCGATGCGCTCGTGAATTTGTTTTGTGATTTCGTGCTTGGCGCGGCCGCGCAGGGCGAGATCGTGCGGGTCTTTGGCGTGCTTCGCCGTCTCCCGGCAGTATTCGAGGTAGTCGTCGGAGCGGGTCAGCATGGGATGGGGAGATTCTACTATTGCCTTGCAACTGAAAGGCAAGAAGTAGCTTCGCTTCGACTTCCGATCAGGCCAGGCTCTCGCGCGATAGGCCGCGCTCCGGACTGACAATTACTGTAGAAACCTACGCAGCACCACGGTCTTGTCTTCGCGGGCTTATCAGAATTGCGTTGCCAATCACAATCAGGGTTCCATAGAATCGGCTTCTTTGCCTGATGCCCAGGAGGAACGCATGTTGCATCGGTTGATCGCACCTATAAGAACAGTGGCAATGATCGCAGGGCTGATCGCGGTGATGGCCGCTGCCCAGACCCTGTTTGCGCAGACGGCGCCGGCCGCCGACGCGCACCATGAGGTGCTGATCAAGAACGCGGTGGTCATGACGGCCACGCACGGCAACATTGAGAACGGCAGCGTTTACATCAAGGACGGGAAGATTGCCGCGGTTGGAAAAGATGTGAGCGCTCCGGCTTCGGCCACGGTGATCGACGCCGGGGGCAAGTATCTTACGCCGGGGATCATCGATTCACATTCGCACATCGCGATGGATAACGACGTGAACGAGGCGACGAGTCCGGTGACGCCGCAGATGATGATGATCGATGCGTTCGATTATCAGGACAAGCAGATTTATCACGGGCTGGCGGGCGGCGTGACGACGTCGCTGCTGCTGCACGGGTCGGCCAACATGATTGGCGGGCAGGCAGTGGTTATCAAGCACAAGTACGGCGCGGCGCGCGATGCGATGCTGTTTCCGGGAGCGCCGCGGTCGATCAAGTTTGCCAGCGGAGAGAATCCGAAGCGGGTGTACGGCAGCCGGGATCAACTGCCTTCGACGCGGATGGGAAATTTCGCGGTGCAGCGCGAGGCGCTGGTGCAGGCGCAGGATTACATGCGCGAGTGGGATGCGTACGACGCGAAGGTCAAGAAGGGAGACAAGGATGCGAGTCCTCCGAAGCACGATTTGAAGATGGACGCGCTGTCCGACGTGTTGCGCGGGAAAGTGATGGTGCAGATTCACTGCTACCGCGCCGATGAGATGCTGACGGAAATCGCGATGGCGAAGGAGTTCGGCTACAAGTTGCGGGCATTCCATCATGCGCTGGAAGCTTACAAAGTTGCCGATCAGCTGGCGGCGGCGGGCGTGGGGATTGCGACGTTTTCTGACTGGTGGGGATACAAGCAGGAGGCGTGGGACGCGATTCCTTGGAACGCGGTGCTGGCCATGCGCAAAGGCGTGAAAGTAGCGATCAAGAGCGACTCGGAAGATTTCGCGCGGCGGTTGAATCAGGAAGCGGCCAAGACGATGCGCTACGGCGGAGCGACTGAGGAAGAGGCGCTGAAGATGATCACGCTGAATGCGGCGTGGATCATTGGAGTCGAAGATCGCGTGGGATCGATTGATCTAGGAAAGGATGCGGACCTGGTGATATGGGATGGGTATCCGCTATCGAGCTATGGCGTGCCGAACAAGGTGTTCATCGATGGCGATGTGTATTTTGACCGGTCGCTGCCGGGATTTGGGATGCCGCACTACAAGGAGGGGATGTGATGGTGAGCGCAAAGGTCGTTCGTCGTTCGTCGTTGGCCGGTCTGGTTTCTTGCCTCCTATCGCTTTGCGTGGTCGCTAGCGCTCAGCAAAAACCTGTGGTGCTGCGCGGGGGGAAGCTGCTCACGGTCTCTCATGGGACGATCGAGAACGGCGTGGTGGTGATTGAGAATGGAAAGATTGCGGCGGTGGGTGCGGCGAGTTCGGTAAATATTCCGAAGGATGCGCGGGTGATTGATGTGACAGGAATGACGGTATATCCGGGGCTGATCGATTCGGAGACGCAGCTGGGGCTGACGGAGATTTCGGAAGAGGATTCGACCAACGATCTGGTCGAGACCAGCGAAGAGATCATGCCGCACATGCACGTGTATGACGCGTTTCATTTGGAGTCGGCGCTGATTCCGGTGACGCGGCTGAACGGGGTTACGAACGCGATTGTGGCTCCGGCGAATCGAGATACGCTTCCGGGACAGGATTCGTTTGTGCAGCTGGCGGGGAAGTCTGCGGAAGATGCTCTGCTGGTGCGGGACGTTGCGATGCCGTTGAACTTCAGCGGAGAGCAGCGGAGGAATGGGTCGTGGCAGACCAGGAAATTTCCGTCCACACGAATGGGGCTGGCGGCGCAGTTGCGGCAGGCGTTTCTCGATGCGCAGGATTATGAGCGGCGGTGGGCGGAGTACGACAAGAAGAAAGCGGATTACGAGAAAACCAAGAACGACGCGGCGAAGCCCGCCGACAAGGAGAAGAAAAAGGACCCCCCGAGCCCGCCGAAGCGGGATTTGAAATTGGAGGCGTTGTTGCCGTATCTGCAGGGCAAGAAGACGGTGGTGCTGGCGGCGGAAGAGGCGAACGATTTACAGACTGCTGTCGGACTGGCGCGCGAATTCAATTTGAAGTTTGTGCTGAACCACATCAGCCATTCGCAATCGGTGCTTGATTATGTGGCGAGTTTGAAGGTTCCTGTGATTGTGGGGCCGATCTATGAAGATCCGAAACCTGAGGAGCGGTTCGACGCGGTGTACAGCTTGCCGGCGCAACTGAGCAAGCGAGGGGTGAAGATTGCCTTTGCGTCGTTCGATGCGCACAACTCGCGGAACTTGCCGTATCAAGCCGGTTTTGCGACTGCGTTTGGGTTGTCTTATGACGAAGCGCTGAAGGCCATCACGTTGAATGCGGCGGAGATTTGGGGCGTGGCTGACAAGTTGGGATCGCTGGACGTGGGTAAGACGGCGAACGTCGTGGTGGCGAATGGAGATCCGCTGGATATGAAAACCGATGTAAAGCAGGTGTTCATTGATGGGCAGGAGATTCCGATGAGCAGCCGGCAGACGCGGTTGCGGGATCAGTACTCCGGGCAGTAGGTCGGGGCGAGGACACTTGGCGGCGGGGGAAAGCAGGTTCCCTTCGACTTCGCTCAGGGCAGGCCCTTCGACTCCGCTCAGGGCGGGCACTTCGCTTCGCCGGAAAGACGGCTCCGCTCGGGATGACAGAGCTCGTGAGACGATAAATTGCGCCGCTACTAGACGGCGGTTTTCAGCGGTTCGATGCCGCTGGGTTTTTCGCCCTTGTGGTCTTCCTTCTTTTCTTCGGACGCGGCGTTGGGAAGTGGAATAGCGACGAAGATTCGGGTGCCGGACGCACTGGACTCGATTTGCATTCGGCCTCCGAATTCGCGGAGGCGCTCGCGCATTCCGCGAATGCCGACACCGGAGCCTTGCGACTGAATCTCTGCCAGTCTTGCGGGCGACATGCCCTTACCCTGATCGCGAATCTCCACGGTGATACGTTCGTCTTCGCGCAGCATCTGGATGGACGCGGTCTTGCTGCCGGAATGGCGGTGAATATTGGTCAGCGATTCCTGCACGAGACGAAAGACCATGAGTTCCATTTCGCGAGGAAGTCTGCCAAGTTCGTCCGGCAGGTCGAGATTGATTTCTAGGGTGCTGCGCTCAACGAGGCCCTGTACATACCAGTTCAGAGCTGAGTACAAGCCGGTCTCGTCGAGCAGCGGAGGGTGCAGGAGATAGGACGTGGTGCGGATTTCGCGGTGCAACTGCTGCACGGTCTCCTGAATCATTTGTATCTCGGACAGGAGTTCGGGCGAGTTGCGTTTCGCGTTCTGGACCAGTTCGTGCACACCCATATTCAAAACAGCCAACGTCTGGCCGGCGCTGTCGTGCAATTCACGCGCAATGTGACGGCGCTCCTCGTCTTGAACCTTGAACAAGCGGCTGGAAAGATTTCGCAACTGTTCCGACTGCAGCAAAACCTCGGCGTTGCGCTGTTCGAGTTCGCGGGTGCGAGCCTGCACTTCCGCATCGAGAGACTCCGCGAGAGAGCGGTAGCTCTCTTCGGCACGCTTGAGGTCGGTGATGTCCACACCAGTGGGATGAAGGAAGAGGATTTTGCCCTGGTCATCGACAATGGGATGGAGCGAGAAGTCGACTAGGCGCGCGTTGCCGTCGGCCCAGTGATAGGTCAAGGTCTCGCGGTAAGGCGTGCCCTGTGCGGCTTGCATGGTGCCTGCGCGAACCTTCGCTTGCGTCTCTGCGGAACGCTGCCACCAGGCGGTTTCCCAGAAGGGACGTCCAAGAACGTCTTCAGCGCGGTAGCCACAAGCGTCGAGAGAGAGTTGATTGGCGTCGATCAATGTGCCGTCAACACTCATGATGCCGGCGAAGACCGAGGTTTGCTCGAAGATGGCGCGGAATTTGGCGGTGGCTGCGACGGCCTCGGCAGTCATCTTGCGCTCGCGTTCCTCAGCGCGGCGGCGCTCGGAAATATCACGGGTGACAGCGAGTTGAACGACGGTGCCGTCATGGTTGCGAAGCGGGGCGGCGTGCGTCTCCACGTGGCGGCGCACGCCGTCGAGGCCGATCATGTCGAACCCGAGGGCGCCGCGTTCGCCTCGGCAAATGGTTTGGTTGAAGGCGCGAAACTGATCCCGATGTTCCGGGGCGATTAAACCATAGACACTCTTGCCGACCACATCGTCGGAGGAGTGGGCGCCGATCATCTGCAGGCCCGGGGAGTTCATGTGAAGCAAAGTACCGTCGGGGGCGATGAGCTTCACGCACTCGGGCGTGGTCTCAACGATAGCGCGAAAACGTTCTTCGCTGGCCCGCACGGCCTCTGAGGCGCGCTTCTCCGGAGTGATGTCGCGTGCGACCTTGGACGCTCCAATGACGCGCCCGGTTGAGTCTCGGATCGGAGAAATGGTGGCTGAGATGTCGAGGGTAGTGCCGTCTTTGCGAAGACGAACGGTCTGGAAGTGGTCGATGCGTTCTCCACGCCGGAGTCGAGCGAGAATGTCTGTTTCTTCATCGTGGCGATCGGGCGGGATGATGAGAGTGATGTGCTTACCGATGGCCTCATCGGCGGTGTAACCAAATATTTTCTCCGCACCTTGGTTCCAACTGGTAATCACGCCATCGAGATTCTTGCTAACGATGGCATCGTCAGAGGACGCGACGATGGCGGAGAGGAGTTCGCTGTCGACCCGAAGGCTGCGCTCGACCTCCGCGGCTTCATTGCGAATGCGTGCCATGGCGAGGTGGGTCTGCACACGTGCCAGCAGTTCGCGAGCGCTGAAGGGCTTGATCAGGTAATCGTCGGCGCCGTGTTCCATGCCCTCGACGCGGGATTCCTCGCCGGCGCGGGCGGAGAGAAAAATGATGGGAATGATTCTGGTTGTGGGATCGGAGCGCAGTTCGCGCAGCAGGCCGAAGCCGTCGAGATTCGGCATCATCACGTCGGTGAGCACCAGTTGGGGGGCGCGGTCGCGAACGGCAGCGAGTGCGGCCTGACCGTCGGGAACGGCGATGACTTCGTAGCGTTCGCCCAACAAGCGAAGGAGATACTGACGCATGTCGGCGTTATCGTCGGCGATCAAAACGACGGGGCGCTTTTCGGTGGCATTATCCTTGCCCATCGGCGGACACGGAACGGGAAGCAATTCGTCGGTGGGAAAGAGTTCGGGCTCAATGTCGTGATGGTCGGCGTCAGGGAGCCAGCGCAGAGCCTCTTCGACAAAGGGAGCGGCACCGACGGCGGTGGAAGCAGTGGAGCGAGCGCCGCCAATTCTTTCGGCGGGCAGGTGAGCTCTGCCGAGCGGGAGATTGACGAGGAAGGTGCTGCCTTTTCCAGGCGCACTCTCCACGCGGACGGTGCCGCCGTGCAGCTTGACCAGTTCATGTACTAAGGCTAAGCCGATGCCGCTACCTTCGTGGGTGCGGCTGCGGGTGTTTTCGATGCGATGGAAGCGGTCGAACAGGCGGGGCAACTCGGCAGTGGCGATGCCGACGCCAGTGTCCTGAACGCGCAACTCGGCATCGCTCCCGACTTGGCCGAGCGACACGCTGATCTCACCCTCGAAGGTGAACTTGAAGGCGTTGGAGATCAGGTTGAGAACAATTTTTTCCCACATACCGCGATCAACAAAGACCGGCTCGGAAAGCTTGCGGCAATCGATATTGAGACGGAGTCCGGCGCGCTCCGTGGCGGAACGAAATACGCTTGCGAGTTCGGTGGTGAAAGCGGAGAGGTTGGTGGGCTGATAGAGAGCTTGCATCCGTCCGGCTTCGATGCGGGAGAAATCGAGCAGCGTGTTGACCAGGCGGAGCAAACGAGAGCCGTTGCGATTCACGAGTTCGAGCTGGCTTTTGGCGGCAGGAGAGAGTCCGACGTGGCTGTTGGCGAGCAGGTCTTCGACCGGGCCCAGCATGAGAGTGAGAGGAGTGCGGAATTCGTGGCTGACATTGCTGAAGAAAGTAGTCTTGGCGCGATCAAGCTCAGCTAAGGCTTCCAGACGCTTTTTTTCTTCTTCCGAGGCGCGGGCATTCTGAATGGCGGTCGCGATCTGGCCGGCCACCAGATCATAGAAGGTGAGATATTCCAGATCGAGTTTGCGGGCGGGATTTACTCCGGCAATGAGCACTCCCGACGGGTGATCGCCGAGTCGGGTGGTGACTGGAAGAACCATGGCCTCGCGGAGACGCTGCTGTGCAAGACCCAGGGGCAAGCCGTCCTCGTTATCCTTCAGCGACACCACTTTGGGTTGACCCGATTGCAAGACTGCGGCCAGCGGCCAGATGCACTGGCTGTCATGTCCGCGCGTCAGGTTTACGGTGGCAGGGCTGAGACGCTCAACTCCTGTGGGAAGTCCGCAAGCCTGCTCCATTCTTAGTTCACCTTCGGCATCGAGGAGATAGAGGACAACGAAGGGAACGTCATCCGGGTTCTGACTCAGTGTGGCGGCCGCCGATTCGCAAGCGGCTTCGGTGGTTTTCTGCACGAGGGCCTTGGAGGAGAGTTCCGAGAGAGTACGCAGGCGGCGGGCGTTGATGACTTTGGGCGTGACTTCAGTCGAAGGACAGAAAAGGCCGGCGACGGCTCCCGACTCGTCGCGAATCGGGCTGTAGGAGAACGAGTAGTAGGTCTCCTCCATGAAATCCCCACGATTCATGAAGAGACGAATCTCATCGATGAACGAGGCTTCGCCTTTTTGGAAGACTTTGTCAGCCAAGGGCCCGCAGTAGTCCCAGATCTCGCTCCAGACTTCGGCGGCCGGTCTTCCTAAAGCCCAAGGATGTTTGGCAGAACTCAAAACCTGGACATAAGGGTCGTTGTACAGAAAGGTAATCGCAGGACCCCAACCGATCCACATGGGGTGGTGCGAGTTAAGGATCAAGTTCACTGAGGTCTTGAGGCTCTGAGGCCAGAATTCGATGGGACCCAAGGGAGTCTGGGACCAATCGTATTCGCGGATGAGAACGCCCATGGCTCCGGGACCGGCCAACCAGTCCTGCGGAGGGGGTGGTGTAACCAGTTCGGTGTCGTAGGAATGACTGCCGTTTCCGTTGCCGAGCAATCTGGAGAGTGTTGGCAACAAGTAGCGCCACAGGTCACTCTTGGCGAGGTAGGCCGCGGCGTCCACGTCCTGGGCCTGGCGCTGGGCGGTTGCGGGATCGTTCTGGCTGATGATGATGACCTTGGATTCAGGAAGGTCTTTGCGGAGGATGCGGGTGGCCTCAAGACCATTCATGCGGGGCATGGAAATGTCCATCAGGATGACATCAGGACGCAGGGCTTTTGCAGCTTCGACTCCTTCGAGCCCGTCGGTAGCCTCGCCACAGATCTTCCATTCGGGGCGCGAGGAGAGCAGATCGCGGATGCTGCTCCGGACGATTTCATGATCGTCCACGATGAGTATGAGGGCGGACATTAAGTTTGCCAGTCTCCAAAAGAGAACGAGACGAATACATAGAATGCATTAGCGTTAAGGGCTTCGGCTATACAGGGATTTATGTATTGACCGCTGTCGAAAGTATTGCAATCGCAACAACTGGGCTACTTTTTGAGGCCCGCGGTGAAGTTCGTGACCACTGTGATGGACTGGCTGACTTGCTGCGAGACGCGGTCGAGAAGGATTTTCTTGCCGTCGGGGGAGACGTCGTAGAAAGGCTGTCCGATGATGGTCCATTTGCTGACGGTGGGCTGAGCGGCGCCGAATTGCGGGGCACCGCCGGCGCCCTTAACAGGCACGATGAAAATGGTGCCGGATGTTTCCATGAAGTAGAGTTCCTTGCCGTCCTTGCTCCAACGCGGGACCATCCCTCCGTTGGCCGAGACCTGCCACTTGCCCTGGCCGCCGCCAAAGGCAACCACATAGACCTCGCTAACCCCCGACTCACCGGACTGGTAGGCAAGCCACTGGCGATCGGGAGAGAGATCGGCGTGGGAGCCGCGCTGCAGCACCATTTGCGGTTTGCGGTCGCCCTCGAGTGGTAAGGACCAGACAGTGCTTTTGCCGTCCGGAAGGATCTGGGAATAGAGGATCATCTTGCCGTCACTGGACCAACAATTGGTTGCGATCTGCTCGTCAATGGTGAGGAGAGTTTCTTCGGCACCACCGCCGTCGGAGCGTTTGCGCAAGATGGCAAAGTGTTCGCCACGTTTGGACATGTAGGCGATCCATTTGCCGTCCGGGGACCAGATAGGGAAGGTGTTGGCAACCGGGCCGAAGGTCAGCCGCGTCTTGACGCCGCGTGCCAAATCGAGGACCCAGATATCGTTCTCCCCGGCGTCGATTTGGAGAGCGATGCGGTCTCCCTGCGGCGAGATGCGAGCCCATTGCAGGTTCGTAAGCTTATCGGCGACGGTGCCGACCTGTTTGCCGTTGCGATCCATCCAGACCAACTGCAAATCGCCGGTGGCGCCGCTGCCGAAGACGATCAAGCCATCGTCGGAAGCGGAGGCGTCCATGTGCCAGGTGCTGACGTCGTTCATAACACCTTTGGCCACGCTCTGGGGTTCACCACTCAGCGTTCCCCGCGCGGGATCGAAAGGTTGCGCCATCAACAGGTCCGCGCGCGCGAACAAGAGATATCCGCTGGCGTAAATCGCGTTGGCCTGAGAATGCATCAAGAGACGATTCTCGGTACCGTCGAGCGACGCGTAGTAGATGGCATTGTTGGCCGATTTAGATGGATCGTGGTTCATGGCCAAGTAAAGGAAATGCTTGCCATCGGGAAGCAAGAACGGCCAGCGATGAGAAGAGTGCTGGGACAAGTCGATCTTGGTGACCGGTGTGGGAGTGCCTCCACTGGGGCTGATTCGCATCATGGGCATGGATGGGCCGGGCGAGAAGACGATGACTCCGTTTGGCGCCCATGCGCCGCCGCGCCCGACTTGAGCATCGCAAAGCACTTGGACCGAATCGCCGTTGAGATCGATGATCTTTAACTTGCTGTCGGAGAAGAATCCGATAAAACGGTTGTCGGGGGACCAGAAGGGAAAAATCGCGGCATCGGTTCCGGGGAGCAGGCGTGCCTCAACCGAATTCATGGGGCGAATCCAGAGACCGATCTTGCCGTCCGCACCTGTGGCGGTAAACGCTACGGTCGTGCCGTCCGGCGAGAGCACGGGAGGGCCCGCCAGATCGTCGGTCAAACGGAGCATGGTGTTCGGCGGCGGATCGATGACGGTGCGGAGGCTCGGCGCAGGGTGGGGGCGGTTGAGGAGAAAGCCAGCGGTCCCGGCGAGCAAGACTGCCGCAACTAGAGCTGCGATCCAGCCAATGGGATTGCGGGCGGGTGCGGGCGGCGCAGGGGCCGCAGCAGGCGTGGAGCGATCAGAGGCAATCCACTGCAGTTCGAGCTTGATGTCGTGTGCAGTCTGAAAACGATCTTCAGGATTCTTTTGCAGGCACGTGGTCAGAACGTGCTCGAAGGCAGGAGGGGTGTCGGGCTTGATGGTGCTGACGGGGTCGGGGTCCTTTTCGAGGATCGAGGACGCGAGCGAGATTTGACTCTTGCCTTGAAAGGGGCGGTTCCCGGTCGTCATCTCGTAAAGCACGGCACCAAAGGCGAAGATGTCGGAGCGGGCGTCTGCTTCTTTGCCTTCGATCTGCTCGGGCGCCATGTATTGGATGGTGCCGATGATGGTGCCCGCGGTGGTCAGAGGAGTGAGAGGACTTGGTCCGCTCAAAGTGGCGACCGCGGTGAACGAGGGCGGCGCGGCAGTTGAGCCTGAGCCGGAGGCCGGCACGCCCAGCGGTTTCGCCAAACCGAAGTCCATGAGCTTGGCGCCGGAGTGAGTGAGCATGATGTTGCCGGGCTTCAGATCGCGGTGCACGATGCCGTGACGGTGTGCGACGGCGAGAGCTTCGGCGACGGCGATTCCGATCTTGTAGATCTCCGACATAGGCAGCGAGCCTTTACGCAGGCGCTCGGCTAGAGTTTCCCCCTCCAGAAACTCCATCACCAGGTAGTCCGTGCCGGCTTGCGATCCGATGTCAAAGAGCTGGCAGATGTGCGGATGATTCAGCGAAGAGATTGCACGGGCCTCACGCTCCATGCGCTGCTTGAGCTCGGGCGAAGAAGAAAGATGAGAGGCCAGAACTTTGATGGCTACGGTGCGATCGAGGCGGGTGTCGAGGGCACGGTAGACCTCTCCCATGCCGCCTGAGCCGAGAGGAGCCTGAATTTCGTAAGGGCCGAGTTTTGTGCCGGAGGTCAGGGGCATTGTGTCGGGCCATTATAGCGTCAAACGATCGCGTTACCGGCGAGCCACACGAATCTGATCAAGAATTGAGTTCTAGAATTTACGCGAGTGGAGGTCGGGTCCTTAGCGGAGTTCGAGCGACACCACGTCGCCGTCGGTGAGTCCGCCGGGCTTGTAGTTAACGGTAACCTGGCGATTGGTCCATTCGCAGGAGAAGTCGTCGGCACCGATGAGAAGAAGCGATTTGTAATCTACGGCACGGAGTTTCAAGACGACGCCTTCCGCAGTGACAGTCAGAACGGCGGCTGGGGCGGTGGAACAGTCCACGGTGACGAGGCGGCCTTTGAAGAATTTGGTGACGCGCGCGTCCTTCACGCCGGACTGCGCTGTTTTATCTGCAGAGGCGCGTTTGGCCGCGTCTTCTTCCAGAACATCAAACGGAGATTTCTGCTGAGCTGGTTTGACGGGAGCGGGGTTGGCTCCGACAGAGATGTTGTATTTGCGCTCGGTGCCAGCTTGCGCCATGCGTTCGCGGGCGAGAGCGGCGAGTTGCGGATTGCTGCTGTTCTTCAAACGTTCGAGCAGAGCTTCAGCGGCGTCCCATTTCTTGCTCGCAATGTAAATCTGTGCGAGGTGGTAGACGTAGCGTTCATCGCGCGGGCTGAGCGTCATGGCAGCGCGCTCCGCTTGCATGGCGGCAGCAGGGCCTCCACCTTCGTTGCGGGCGAGGGCGAGCAAATCGTAGGCGTCCGCCATTTCCGGATACCACTCGAGCACGGCCTTGAGGTCGAGCATCATGTTGGCCAGTCCCTGCATGTCGGTGTGCTTGGCTTGCGCCATGCGGAACTTCAGCACGGAAAGGTAATAGCGTACCCACATGTCGTGCTGGTTGAGAGCGGCGGCGTCACCGAGATCGGCGACGGCCTGATCGAATTCGCCGTGCAGAATTTCGTCGTAGGCGAGGACGCGGTGGGCGGTCGCGTTGCCGACGGAGTTGGTGAGAAGCTGCGGTGAATCCTCGTCTTTCTTCTGTTTCTCTTCTTGTTTGGCTTGGAGTTTCTGGTCCGTGGCGGTCGTGGTGGTGGCGAGCGCGTGTAACTCTTTCAGACCGGCCTCGCGGCGCTCGGGGATGCGGAGTTGAACCTGGGCGTAGAGTGCGCGGGCGTCGGCCTCGGGAAGAGGCTTGGGCGTCATCACCATATCGTCGGGTCCGACCGGGGAGGGGAACCGGTAGAGCGCGTCGGTACCTGCCGGATTCGCGGGATTCAGAGTTGTCTGGCGCGCGGTGTCGAGTGAGGTCAGGAGCGCGCTCTGCGAGTGGAAGTAGTCTTTGACGGTTTGCTCGAGTTGCGCGGAGGTCATGCCGTAGGCCTTCTGGATCGCGTCTTCCACCGGGACGTGTTGGTTCAGAACCAAACCGAAGTAGGTTCCGGTTTCGGCGAGCTTTTTTTCGTGGAGCAGGTAGTGCATAACGATCCACGCTTCGGCGTAGTACTGCGTGTGATGCGTGCCTTCGGTGTAAGTGGAGGTGTCATGCTTCATGGTGAACAGGTCAGGGAGCGAGAGCCAGACCTGCGCGCCCAGCAATTCGGTGAGCGACTTGGGAGGATGCGTATCGCGCTGATTGGCGAGGAGATCCTCTTTCACCGTGGGAACGAGTTCAGGATCGCCGCCGATTTCTACTTGCCTGTTGTCGATGCGGATGGAGCTGAAATACTCAGCGAGGCCTTCGTCAAACCATCCCTGGGCAGGGGGATAGTTGTAGTTGAGAAACATGTGCGCGAAGTCGTGGGCGACGGCGCGCCATGATTCCTCTTCGAATAGGTTGAGCACAATGAAGTTCTGATCCTCACCAGGGAGGAGGAATCCGGGGACGTCGATGGGCTGTCCATTTCGCAGAGGCGCGACCTGGTAGTACGACTTGTCGTTCTTGAGAGCGAGGATGGTCAGCGGGAGCGGCTGGTTCAGACGGTCCTTGCCAATAAGCGTGGCGAAGACGTTGCGCATCTGCTCGAAGCGGAGGGCGACCTCGCGTCCTTTTTTTTCGCCGGCGTCGGTGACGACGATGAAGTGGACGGAGTGGATTTCGAGCCAGGGGGGCTCGGCGGCTCTTGCGGGAATACAGAAGGATATCGCCAGCAGCGCGGGGATGAACGAGATGAGGCGAACGCGGAGCATGGCCGGTGGAGGGGGATCTCTCAAGAAAATGCTATCACGAGGATTCGGAGCGCGCTTTTGAAAGGCGGCAGGGGAAAAGCAAAAGCCCCGCCGGAGCGGGGCTTCTATGGAACTCTTAGTGCCAGACTTATCAGGCACGCTTGCCAAGCAATTTCAGCCTAAGACTTCAAGTCGACTGTGTCAATACTCCGAAAGTACTCCGAAAGTACCTACCGGTCACTAGTTAAGTAAGTTGGTTGGACGGTTCGTGAGGAGGACAGGGGAATCGAACCCCTCTGGCTGCAACCAGCCGTCCAACGCTTGGCAAGCGTGCCCAGTACCCACACTAGGAGTGTCCTCCGAAGCACTGCTTGCGACGCGAAAATCTTAGTGTGACGCACCGCGGTTGATAGTGATCGTGAACACGTCTACGGAAAGTTTTTGTGCACATGTTTCAGAAGGGGAAGAACTGATGAGAGCCATCAAATATGGCGGGGCCGCACCGTATAATTTCGGGCGATGCCTTTATCCATGGGAACTCGAAGTCTGGTGGTGTGTCTGGGTGTTGCGTTACTTATTCCGTTCGCATTCGGGGCTTCGACTGGATCCTGGACCGGCGTGCTGAGCGATGCTGCCGGAAAGCCGGTGGGCTCGGCGGTCGTTATTCTGCATTCAACTTCTGTTGGGTGTGACCTCACTTCTACGACTGCGGCGGACGGCAAGTTTGCGTTTGCCGGCGTCGCTGCGGGGTCGTACGAAGTCACAGTTAAGTTGGCGGATCATGACTGGAAGGCGGCCGCGCCGATTGTGGTCGGTGAGGCGTCCGTGCTCACCATGCCGCTGCAGCTTCCCTCGTCGGGTCAGGAATTACGTGTTGTCTCTAGCGATGAGGTTACGGCGAAGGCTGGCGGCGGCGAGCATCTTTCGAGCAAGGAAGTATCGAGCTTGCCGCTGAATGCGCGCGATTTCAGCAAGCTGCTGCTGCTGGCGGCGGGGACGATGACCGACGCCAATGGGGCGGCCAATTTCACGCAGCAGTTCGCGGTGAATGGGCAGCGCGGCGCGGCAACCATGTTTGCGATGGATGGGTTCGATACGACGGATCCGGAGCTGGGCGGGGCGACGTTTTCGAATTTCAACGTGGACGCAATTCAGGAGGTGCAGTCCAGTTCGGGAGTGATGCCGGCAGAGATTGGTCACGGCGCGGCGGGCTTTACGAATGTGGTGACGAAGTCGGGCATGAACGATGTGCACGGCAGCGTGTTCGAGTTTGTGCGCAACGCGGCGTTCGATGCGCGGAATTATTTTGATTTCAATCCTCCGAACGTGCACCGGCGCATTCCGCCGTTTGTGCGGAATGAATTTGGGTTTACGAATGGCGGGCCGGTTGTGCTGCCGGGAATCTATGACGGGCGCGGTCGCACTTTCTATTTTGGCGAGTATCAGGGGTTTCGGCAGGTGCTGGGGACGACGCAGGTTTTTCCCGTGCCGACCGCAGCGGAGCGGGCGGGGATCGATACCGAAACTTTTCCCGGCGACACGCTGACCATTCCGGTGAATGCGGCGATTTTGCCGGTGCTCAACCAGTACCCTCTGCCCAATGAGCCCACGGGTGCGTTTGGGGATCGCACCTACGCGACCTCGTCGAAGATCTATACGCGAACGGACCAGTTCTCGGTGCGGATCGATCACCAGATTTCGAATAAGGCGTCGCTGATCGCGCGCTTCAGTTTGAATCAGGTGACGGGGCCGTTGACGAATCCCGATCAGACGGCGATCGATCCTACTTTCGGAGTGCAGTTTTTTGATCACCAGCGCAACGCGGGCGTGAAATATACGAGGACGATCTCTCCGCATATGACTTCGGAAACCTCGCTGGGATACATCCGCAGCACTCCGTTCTTTCCGACCGTGAACAAGACGCAGCCGGCGCTGGGCTTTGCCGACGGGCTGTTTCAGGGATTCAATTCGGCGGGCGGTTCGATTTTCGGATCGTACGGGAACCTTTATCAGTTCAGAGAGGACATGGCGCTGGTGCGTGGGTCGCACAGTTTCAAATGGGGAATGGAGATTCGGGTGAACCGCGATTCGACGATCTTTGGAACGAATCCGAACGGCGCCTACGAGTTTGGCGGTGGCACGGCGTACTGCTGTGGCGATGGGAAGTCTGGTGTAACGATTACGTCGGCGAGCGGCACGCACAACATCAACGAAGGCGATCCGCTGCCCGATTCGCTTACCGGGTTGCTGACGGCGACTCCTTATTCTTACAGCACGACGGCGCCGGCGGACATCACGCCGATCGGCGACAAGTTCGATGAGGCGGGAGTGCGGCGCGAGGCCTACAACTTTTATTTTCAGGATGTGTGGAAGGCGACGCCGCAACTCACGGTTAACTACGGCATGCGCTATGAAGTGAACAGCCGCATTCATGAGGCGACGAAGCGGACATCACTACCAGTGTTTCTAGGAGCGGATGGAAAGCCCGTGGATTACCGGGATCGCAACGCGCATCAGATTATGCTGATCAATCCACAGCCTCCGTATGACCAGGATTGGAACGGATGGGGCCCACGACTTGGGTTGGACTACGCAGTGGGCGCGCACACGGTGTTGCATGCAGGCGGAGCGATCAATACGCTGCTGCCGAATTTGTGGCAAGACAACTTTCTGACGGCGGCGATTCCCTACGTCTACGCCCCGTACATTTCCGCGCTGCAGGGTGTTCCCGTTCCGTTTCAAAACACGTTCGTGCCGGTGAGTCTGCCGACCGCGTACGACATCGAGGGCAATCCGATTTTCGCCACGGGACGAACGCAGGACGTCCCGTCGAATACGCAGATGGATTTGCCGCGATTCCAGACTGACTTGGCGGCACTTACGCCCGGGGACCAGGTGCAGTTGCTGACGATTACGGGCATCGCGAAGAATTTTGGCAATGGATATATCGGAAGTTGGACGGCGGGGATTGATCACGATTTCCGCGACGTGAAGGTGAATGCTTCGTATGTGGCAACGGCGGGCATTCACCTGGCGAGGGTTTATTCACCGAATAGTTATGGTGGGGCCGATCCGGCGCACGCGCCGTTCACGGAATTCAATTCGGCGGGGCAGGCGACGGGCGGATTCGGGCCGGAAATTCTGATGACGGGCGGCTCGCATTCGAGCTATCACGCGTTGCAGACCAGCGTGACGAAGAACTCGGCGCGGGCGGGATTGGGATTGCAGGCGAGCTATACGTACTCGAAATCGATTGATGATACGAGCGCAGTGCTGGGCGGGCTGTTTGGCACGGCGGGGACGATTCTGCAAACGCTGCCGCAGGATCCGTGGGATCCGTCGGCGGAGAAGGGGCCGTCGACCTTCGACGTGACGCATGCGTTTAACGTAAGTGTGATCCAGTTGCTGTTTCTCGACCGGGTTGGCTTTCTGAAGCCGCTGGGGAAGACGCTCACGAAGGGATGGCAGTTTTTGAATATCACGACGATGACGACGGGGTCGCCGTTCAGCGTGTATTCGGGCATTCAGCAGACGGGAGCGGGAGCGGGCGGGACGGACCGTCCGGATCTGGTTTCGATGCCGCATTTTTCGACGAGCCGCGCGGTGCGGGAGGACTACTTCGGGCAGGGCACGAACAATGCGTCGTTCTTCAATATTCCGATCAACGTGCCGGGCGGGACGGGGCCGAACCAGGGACGCTTCGGCACGCTGGGGCGTAATACGTTTCGCGGGCCGGGGTATCACGACTTTGATTTTGCGCTGATCAAAGACACTCCGTTTGGACATCGGGGCAATGGGGAGTTGGGGACAGTGGAGTTCCGGGCGGAGTTCTTCAACATCTTTAATATCGTGAATTTCAGCTTACCGTCGAATATTGTGCGCGGGAGCGGATTTGGGATCATCAGCAAGACGGCTGGGTCGTCGCGGCAGATTCAGTTTTCGCTGAAAGTGATTTACTGAAAGCGCGCTGTTGACGCGGTCGCCAACCACATAGGGACAAAACTCATCCAAGCAATACCTTACGGATGCATCGGCTACGAAGGGGTACGACCGTCCGCAGGGAGTCAGCCGGTCTGGCCTTTTCGGTCGTAGAAGGTCAGTTGTAGGAGAAGGAGTAGTGGATCGATGAGGATTGCGCAGGTCGCGCCACTTTATGAAAGCGTGCCGCCACGTCTCTACGGAGGAACGGAACGAGTAGTTTCATGGCTGACCGAAACGCTGGTCTCGTTGGGACACGAAGTTACGCTGTTCGCGAGCGGGGACTCGGTCACGCGGGCAGAGTTAGTAGCTTGTTCGCCGAAGGCATTGAGACTGGACTCAGCGTGCATCGACCCGATTGCACATCACATTCTGATGCTGGAAAAAATCTTGAGTCGGGCGGGCGATTTCGATCTGATCCATTTTCATGTGGATTACCTGCACTTCCCGTTGAGCCGGCGGCAGCAGCTTCCGTCCGTGACGACGCTTCATGGAAGGCTTGATCTGCCTGACTTGGTGCCGCTTTTCAAAGAATTCAGCGACATGCCGGTGATCTCGATCTCCGATGCGCAGCGCAAGCCACTGCCGTGGGCGAATTGGCTGGGAACGGTTCATCACGGGCTGCCGCCCCGGTCGTTGGCTTTTAATCCGGTGGGTGGGGAGTATCTTGCATTTCTCGGACGCATCTCGCCGGAAAAGGGGATTGATCGTGCGATTGAGATCGCGGTGCGCTTGGGGATGAAGCTGAAGGTGGCAGCCAAGATCGATCGCGCGGACCAAACTTATTTCGAGCGCACCATCGAGCCGCTCTTCAAGCATCCTCTGATCGAGTTTGTGGGTGAGGTGGGGAACGGGGAGAAGGCTGAGTTTCTTGGGAATGCGTCGGCGCTTCTGTTTCCGATCAACTGGCCGGAGCCTTTTGGTTTGGTGACGATCGAGGCTCTGGCGTGCGGGACCCCGGTGATCGCGTATCCGTTCGGTTCGGTGCCCGAGATTATTATCGATGGCACATGCGGCTTCCTGGTTCACAATATTGATCAAGCGGTGGACGCGGTGAGGAGAATCGATGAAATCGACCGCCACGACTGTCGCCGGCATTTTGAACGTAACTTCACCGATGAACGCATGGCGTGGAACTATCTCGATCTTTACGAGCGGGTGGTGGGCCAAGCGGCGCCGGCGAGTGCGCTGCAAGAGGGAGTGTTGAAGTGGATCGAAGTCGAGTCGCCCATCCCCAGTACTACATAGCGACAACCTCGTCGCCGGTGGATGATCGCGCGCGCGTTTTGAAATATGGCCGGATGTTTTTCGTCTTTGACCGGTTGGGCGATGTGCAAACGTCGGGGTTAGGCGAAGAAGGCCTTTTTTACGACGGCATGCGGCATCTTTCGGAACTGTCGCTGAATTTGTGGAACGCGCGTCCGTTGCTGCTGAGTTCCACGGTGGCGACGAATAATTTTCTTTTCACGGCAGACCTGGCAAATCTTGACGTATCGCGCGAGGGCGAAATTGCGATCCACCGCGGAACATTGCACGTGGTGCGGTCGAGGTTTTTGTGGCGAAACTCCTGTTACGAGAATCTGCTTTTTGTGAATCACGGGCTAGAAGAGGTTGAGGTGCCGTTGCGCATTGGTTTCGATGCGGACTTTGCCGATGTTTTTGAAGTTCGTGGGACGGTACGGGAGCGGAAGGGAATACGCCTCGACGAACAAATCGGCGAGAAGTCGGTGACCCTTGCTTATCAGGGACTCGACCATGTGCTGCGGCAGACGGTCATCCAGAGCGATGTCGCGCCGGTCAGCGCTTCGCCGACTGCGTTGGATTTCGAGTTGGTGGTTCGGCCCAAGGAGAAAGTTAAGTTACAACTGGAAGTGTGCTGCAATGCCGACAGTCGACAGGTCGTCGGTTATAGCGAGGCGTTCTCCTCGGCGAGTGCGGAACTTGCGGAGGTGTCAGCGGCGTTCCCTCAAATTACAAGTTCAAATTCGCGGTTCAGCGATTGGATTGCGCGGTCGATGTCAGACCTGCAGATGATGATCGCGGGAAATCCGGAGCAGAATTATCCGTACGCCGGAGTGCCGTGGTTCAGTACGGTGTTTGGACGGGATGGAATTATTACGGCGCTGCAAACGCTGTGGCTGAATCCCGAGATTGCGAAAGGAGTTCTGGAATATCTCGCTTCGTCGCAGGCAGATCGAACGGATGCGATGGCGGATTCGGAGCCGGGAAAAATCCTGCACGAGATGCGGCGTAGTGAAATGGCAGCCACAGGCGAGGTGCCATTCGCACGCTACTACGGCAGTGTAGATGCGACTCCTCTTTTCATTATTCTAGCGGGGGCTTATTTCGATCGCACCGCGGACCGCGATTTTGTGGAGCGGTTGTGGCCGAACATAGGGCGCGCTCTGAGTTGGATCGACGATTATGGCGACGTCGATGGAGATGGTTTCGTTGAATATGCCCGGCATTCCGGTAAAGGATTAGTGCAGCAGGGGTGGAAAGATTCGAACGATTCGGTCTTTCACTCGGACGGCAAGATTGCGGAACCGCCGGTGGCCCTATGCGAGGTGCAGGGGTATGTGTACGCAGCGAAACTCGCCGCCGCGAAGTTGAGTCGTGTGCTTGGCGACGCGGATCGTAGTTGCGCACTCGAGGTTCAGGCGGAGACGCTGCGTACGCGATTTGAAGAAGCGTTCTGGTGCGAGGATCTCGGTACTTATGCTTTGGCTCTTGACGGGCGGAAGCGTCCCTGTCGAGTGCGCGCGTCGAACGCAGGACATTGTCTCTATAGTGGGATCGCTTCTCCGGAACGAGGCCGACGGGTGGCGGAGACGCTGCTGGGGAATGAATTTTTTACGGGATGGGGCATTCGAACGCTGGGGAAGTCGGAAGTGCGCTACAACCCGCTCTCGTACCACAACGGATCGATTTGGCCACACGATAATTCGATCATCGCGAGCGGGTTGGCGAGATATGGCAGCAAGAAACTGGCGGGGCAGGTTTTGCTCGCTCTGCTTGATCTGAGCAGCGAAGTCGATTTGCACCGGTTGCCGGAGTTGTTTTGCGGGTTGAAAAGGCGTCCGGCGGAAGGTCCGACGCTGTATCCGGTGGCATGTTCGCCGCAGGCCTGGTCGGCAGCGGCGCCGTTTTTGCTTCTTGAGGGGTGTCTTGGGATTTCTCTGCAGCCGGAGCGGGACCGGATTGTGTTTGACCGGCCATTTCTGCCAGAGGGCATCGCCCAGTTGTCGATTCGGAATCTGCGCTGCGGGAAGGGCATCGCTGACCTGCTGCTGGAACGAAGAAATAGTTCTGTCCTGGTTCACCGGGAAAGCAAAGAAGACAATCTAGAGATCGTAACGATCGCGTCGTAGGGGCGAAGCGCTCGAAGACTTAGTCGCCGCTGGCGTGGTTCTGCGTGGGCACTAACACCAAGCGCGGACGGGCCGGTTCGGGCTGCGAGGCGCGACCGAACATTTGCAAGATGCCGATGACTGCGGCGTAGGCGGCGAAGATGCCGAGTCCAACTGAAGCGACGACGGTGGCGAAGAGAAGTACGGGCATAAAAAGCGAGATCACGATCGTTCCAACCTTATCGAAGTTTTGCCGACTCTAGACCGCAGGCCCGATTCCTAAAATCGTCTTCAGGCTTCTCAAATCTAACCGCGTTGACGCTCTGCGCTGTTGACGACTAAGATACGGAGTAGAGCTGTGCATTCCTACTTTCGAACAATTCTGGTCACCTGTCGACATTACGGAAGGGGCGTGGCCCCCGGCCAATGATGGCGATTACCAAGATCTCTGTCCGTGGCGCACGGCAGCACAATCTCAAAAATATTGACGTGGAGATTCCACGTAACACGCTCACGGTGGTTACCGGGTTGAGCGGGTCGGGGAAGTCGTCGCTCGCCTTCGACACGATTTATGCCGAGGGACAGCGGCGCTACGTGGAGACTTTGTCGGCTTACGCGCGGCAGTTTCTCGATCAAATGGAACGTCCGGATGTTGATGCAATAGATGGACTTAGCCCGTCCATCTCGATCGAGCAGAAGACCACCAGCCGCAGCCCGCGATCGACCGTCGGGACGATTACAGAGATCTACGACTACCTTCGATTGTTATTCGCCTCGATCGGAGTGCCGCATTGCCCGAAGTGCGGGCGCGCGATCAGCCGTCAGTCGGCGGATCAGATTGTGCAGCGCGTGATGGCGCTCACTCCGGAAGATCGCGTCATGGTGATGGCGCCGATTGTCCGCGGACGCAAGGGCGAATTCAAGAAAGAGATGGAGACGCTGGTCAAGCACGGCTACACACGCGCGCGCATTGACGGCGAACTGGTCAGCCTTGACGACGAGACGGAGATCAATCTCGACAAGCGGAAGAATCACACGATCGAAGTTGTGATTGACCGCCTGCTGGTGAAGCCGGGGATTGAGCATCGTCTGGAAATGTCGGTAGCACTGGCGATGAAGCTGGCGGGCGGGCTTGTGGCGGTCGCGGTGGTCGGCGGCGAAGAGCAGCTTTATTCGGAGAAGCTGGCGTGTCCGGATTGCGGAATCAGCGTGCCGCAACTGGAGCCGCGGTCGTTCTCGTTTAACAGCTTGTACGGGGCGTGCCCGGAGTGTCACGGGTTGGGCAGCAAGTACGATTTCGATCCAGCGAAGGTGATCAGCGACTGGTCGAAGCCGCTGCTTGATGGCGCGCTGGGGCCGGGTTCGGCGTCACAGAATTTGATTCATCAGCTGCAGATTGTGGCGGCGGCGTATGCGATTGATTTGAGCACTCCGTTTGAAAAGCTTCCAGAGAAGACACAGGACTTCTTGCTGAACGGCGAGCCGGGGCGCGGAGGGAAGACCGGGTTTCACGGCATCTTTGGATATTTGAAACAGAATCTGGAGGAGTCGACTTCGGAAGGCTACCGCGACTGGCTGATGGATCATATGTCGGCGACGGAGTGTCCGGCATGCCATGGAAAGCGGCTGCGGCCGGAGAGTCTGGCGGTGAAGGTGAACGGGATGTCGATCGCCGACTTCACCGCGATGCCGGTGGCGCGGTCGATGGAAGTCGCGAAGGGCATCAAGCTGGCGGGACGCGATGCGACGATCGCTGGACGGGTCATGCACGAAGTGAACGAGCGGCTGCAGTTTTTGAATGCTGTGGGGCTGGGATATATCTCGCTCGATCGGTCGGCCGCGACTTTGTCGGGCGGCGAGGGGCAGCGCATTCGGCTGGCTACGCAGATTGGGTCGAAGCTGCGCGGCGTGTTGTATGTGCTGGATGAGCCGTCGATCGGGCTGCATCATCGGGATAATGGCCGCCTGCTGACGGCTCTGGAGAATTTGCGGGACCTGGGAAATACGGTGCTCGTCGTCGAGCATGATGAAGAGACGATCCGGCGGGCGGATTATGTAGTGGATCTCGGGCCGGGAGCGGGGCGGCATGGCGGTGCGCTGGTGGCGCATGGGACGCCAGATGAGATTATGCGCGAACCGAATTCGTTGACTGGGGCGTACATCTCGGGGAAGGTTGCCATCCAGATGCGTCCGGAGCGGCGGCACGCGAACGGTGCGGCGCTGACGATCCTAGGCGCGAAGGAAAACAATCTCAAGAATCTGGACGTGTCGTTTCCGCTGGGCGTGATGACGGTGGTGACGGGAGTCTCCGGGTCGGGGAAGTCGACGCTGGTGAATGACATTTTGTATCGGGCGCTGGCGCGGCAGTTGTATCGCTCACGCGAGAAGGCCGGGGAGCACAAGGCGATTTCGGGCGCGGAGAATATTGATAAGGTGATCCGCATCGATCAGTCGCCGATCGGGCGGACGCCACGGTCGAATCCGGCGACGTACACCGGAGTGTTCACCGCGATTCGTGATTTGTATGCGATGCTGCCGGAGTCGCGCGAGCGCGGGTACAAGGCGGGACGGTTTTCGTTCAACGTTTCGGGCGGGCGCTGCGAGGCGTGCCAGGGCGAGGGACAGCGGCGCATCGAGATGAATTTTCTGCCCGACGTGTACGTGCTGTGCGAGGTGTGCGGCGGGCGTCGTTACAACCACGAGACGCTGGCGGTGAAGTACAACGGGAATTCGATCGCTGATCTGCTCGAGATGCCGGTATCGGACGCGCTGCCGATTCTCGAGAACATTCCGCAGGTGAAGCAGAAGCTGCAGACGCTGGTGGATGTCGGGCTGGGCTACATTCATCTCGGTCAATCTGCCGTGACATTGTCGGGCGGCGAGGCGCAGCGTATCAAGCTGGCGCGCGAGTTGAGCAAGCGGCAAACTGGCAAGACTTTATATCTGCTCGATGAACCGACGACCGGGCTGCACTTCGACGACGTGAAGAAACTGCTCGACGTGCTGCACCGTTTGACCGACCTGGGGAACTCGATCATCATCATCGAACACAATCTGGATGTGATTCGGAATGCGGATTGGCTTATCGACCTCGGCCCTGAAGGCGGAGAAGATGGCGGGCGGCTTGTGGCGCAGGGCACGCCGGAGCAGGTAGCGCGGGTGAAGAAGTCGTATACGGGGCAAGCTCTAGCGGGATATTTCTCTAAAGCAGTTCCCAGTTCTCGGTTCTCAGTTCTCAGTTGAAGGAATTCGTCCTTTGTCTTCTTCTGACAATCCGCAGTTTGAGTCACAGCCGCTGGTGAGTGGCGACGTGCAGTCGCCGCTGCCTGCCGCTCCGGGCACCCTCGAGCCCCTTGCTCCTGCGACGCTCCCTCCAATTCCGACGGGGCCCCCGCCTGTAGAGAATCCCGTGTGGAGCGGGTGGGACGTTCTGCTGATTGCCGGGCTGACGCTCGTAACAATGTTCGTGTTGCAGTCAGCCGTGATTATTTCGGCATATTTTCTTACGCGGCCGCATGTGCCCTTGTCGGAACTGGTGCAGAGACCTATTCTGCTGATGCTCTCGCAGCTTCTTATCTATCTCGCGGTCGCGGCTTGCATGATTCTGCTGGTTGAGGGCAAGTATCGCGTGCCGTTCTGGCAGTCGATCCGGTGGAACTGGCCGCGCTCGGAGTGGAAATTGCTCGCGCTCGGTGCGGCGATGCTGTTCGCGCTCGACATTTTGCAGAGCTTCTTGCCGGTTCCGAAAGACACGCCGTTCGAACATCTCTTCGATCGACCGTTGGATGCCTATCTGCTCTCGATCATTGCGGTGAGCTTGGGGCCGTTGATGGAGGAATTATTTTTTCGTGGTTTTCTTTATCCCGTGCTGGCCAGGCGCATGGGCGCGGTTTGGGGAGTATTGCTGACCGCGCTGCCATTCGGATTGATTCATCTGCCGCAATACGGATGGGCGTGGGGCGTGGGACTGGTCATCTTCCTCGTGGGCGTGGTGTGCGGGGCTGTAAGGGCGGCCACGAAGTCCGTGGGCGCAAGCGTTTTGGTGCACGTGGGCTATAACGGAATGCAAATGCTCATCGCGGTGGTGGCGACCCAGGGGTTCCGCCATATGCCGAAGGCGCTTGCATATTTCTCCTTGCCTTAGCCTTTTCCCATATTGGGAATGTCCATTCTTAAGCAGCAGACTCCCGGCAAAGTTTTGACGTATAGTATCCAAACCGTCCCCCCGTATTAGAGAGAGGCATGAGTCAACCGGCTGTCCCAGACCACAACAGAGATTCCGCGGCGAGGACGGTAGCCGAGACGCTGCTGGCGACTTCCATTCTGGAAGCGATTCCTGACGCAGTGGCCGTGGTGAATCAGCAGGGCGTCATGATTCAAATCAATTCCCAGATGGAAGCCATGTTTGGCTACACGCGGGAAGAGCTAATTGGCCAGAAGATCGAGATTCTGGTGCCGGAGCGTTCGCGTCCACAGCACGACCATCATCGCGAACAATTTCACGCAAGGCCGAAGATTCGACGCATGGGATCGGGTCTGGATCTCAATGGACGGCGCCGCGACGGCTCGGAGTTTCCGGTCGAAATCAGCCTCAGTCCCGTAACCACCGGCGATGGGATGATTGTGCTGAGCGCAATTCGGGACATCAGCGATCGCAAGCGCATCGAAGAAGACCTGCGACGCGTGAATGAAGAGCTCGACCGGCGCAAGAGCCGTGAGCTGCGGGATTCGCAAAACCGGCTGGCGCTCATCGTGGACTCATCGCAGGACGCGATCATCGGCAAGAATTTGGATGGCATTGTCACCCACTGGAATAAAGGTGCGGAGCATATCTACGGATACACGGCGCAGGAGATGATCGGGCGGCCGCTTTCGGTGCTCGCACCGAAAGAAAAAAGCGACGAGATCCCGGGCATTCTGCGGAAGATTCGCGCGGGGGAGCGGGTCGAATACTTCGAATCGGTTCGGGTTACAAAGGACGGACGGAGTTTGAATGTCTCCATTTCTGTCTCTCCCATTCATGACGCCGAGGGCCAGGTGGTGGGGGCATCGACGATCGCGCGCAATATTACCGGACAGAAGAAAATTGAGGACCAGCTTCGCCAGTCGCAAAAAATGGAAGCGGTGGGACGGCTGGCGGGTGGGGTGGCGCACGACTTCAATAACTTGCTGGGAATCGTGACTGCGTGTTCGGAACTGTTGCGCAGCCGTGTGGATGCGAACGGCCTGGAGTATGTAGACAACATCCGCGAGGCGGCGAAGCGTGGCGCGTCGCTAACCCGGCAACTGCTGGCGTTCAGCCGCAGGCAGCCGGTACAGAACCAGTTGCTGGATGTGAATGAGCGGCTCAAGGAAGTGAGCAAGCTGCTGCGTCCGCTCATGGGAGATGATGTTGAGATTGTCCTGCTGCCCCGCTCATCGTCGGCGATTGTGGAGGCGGATCCCGGCCAGCTGGACCAGGTCGTGATGAACCTCGCAGTGAACTCGCGAGACGCCATGCCACACGGCGGGAAACTGATTATCGAGACCGGAGTGTTCGACTTCGATGAAGGGTTTGCCCGCGAACATCCGCCGATGACCGCGGGGCGGTACGTGATGGTGGCGATCAGCGATAACGGGACCGGCATGGACGAGGCCACGCGATCGCGGATTTTCGAGCCGTTCTTCACGACCAAAGAGATCGGGAAGGGAAGCGGGCTTGGGCTCGCGACCGCGTACGGCATCATCAAGCAGAGTGGCGGGCACGTGTGGGTTTACAGCGAGCCAGGGCACGGGACGACTTTTAAGATTTATCTGCCGAGTGCCGAGGAGAAGTTGAACGGCAGAGTGGAGAGCCATGAGGAAACCCTGCCTGCGAGCCGCGAAGGGGTGACGATTTTGCTGGTGGAAGACGACCCGATGATGCGCCGGTTGACGCGGCAGATGCTGCAAGAGCACGGTTATCGCGTGCTGGAGGCGGAAGACGGCAGATCGGCACTAGAAGTGATTGCCTCGAATGCGGCCCCGATCGACCTGACACTGACCGATGTGGTCATGAAGCGCATGAACGGTCCCGAGTTGGTGCTGCGGCTCATCGAGTCAAACCCTGGGATGAAGGTTGTATACATGTCGGGCTATACGGGAGAATTGGTCGCACACCAGGGCTTCGACACCGGCATTCGGCTGTTGGAGAAGCCGTTCACACGAGCGGACTTGTTGAAGACGATTGATGCGGCGCTGGGGTAGACTATCGAGGATAGTAGTTCGCGTTTCATTTTGAATCTCGTCCCGACTGTGATTCCCCTGTTTCTCGTTGCCCTGCTCCGTTCCTTTTGCGATACTCGTGGCGTTATGAAAGGCAATCCAAAAGTAATCGCTGAATTGAATAAGGCACTGAGAGAAGAGCTAACTGCGATCAACCAGTATTTTCTGCACGCGGAAATGTGCGAGAACTGGGGATACAACAAGCTCTCTGAATTCATCAAGAAACAATCCATCGGCGAGATGAAGCACGCCGAAGTGCTGATTGAGAGAATTCTGTTTCTAGATGGCAGCCCGTCGATGCAACCACTGGAGTTGACGGTCGGTGGCACGGTCAAAGCGATGATCGAAAGCGATCTGGCACTGGAGATCGGTGCGGTGAAGCAATATAACGATGCCGTCGCGCTGGCGACTAAAGAAGGCGACAACGGTTCGCGCGATCTGCTGGTGCAACTGTTGAAAGACGAAGAGAGTCATGTTGACTTTCTCGAAGCCCAGGTGCATTTGATCAAGGAACTCGGCTATGAGCGGTACTTGACCATGCAGATGGGTGAGAACGAGGAAGAGTAGGAGCGTTTACAGCCCCGCCTCTCGCAGTTATTTCACCGTTACGGTCAGCAACTGCGCGCCGCTCACGACATAGTCAAGGGGCGGTGTGGCGGTTTCGTCTACGTTGGACTCTCCGCTGACGATCATTTCCTGGTTGCCGCGCATGCCGTCCATCACGTTCATCACGGAGATGGGCAACGTGGGCATGACTTTGTCGGCGACGCGGGCTTCGGGATCAGCTTCGAGAAGCGAAACGTATAACCGATTATTGGCGTGCTCTTTGTTGAGCAGCGCGATCGTAGAGGCAAGGTCGAGTTTGCGGCCGAACGCCGGGTTGGTGCGGCCTACGCGGTCGAGGGTTTCACCGTCGCTTACGAGGATGCGCAACGTTCCCTTGCTGGCGGAGGTCGGAATCTTCACGGGAATCTGGCGTACGACGCGTTCCCCGCGGTAGGGAGCGAGCACGGTTTCAACGATGATCTCATCACCGGGACGGGCTTCGGAGACGTCAGTGCGAGCGCTCTCGAGGCGGGCCCAGCGGCGTTCGCGGACGAGATCGAAGTCGAGGTTGACGCTTTTTACCGCAGGCGCGTTATAAGGATTGTCGTAGATTCGGCCGAAGCGTTCGCCCAATGACAGGGCCGCGGCCATGGCGGCGGGCTGTCCGTTTTCGGCGGGAACGAACATGTTCTTGAGCGCGACTTCAGGGAACCCTTTGACGTTGATGCTGCCATTCAAGTGGTAGGTGATTTCTTCACCGTATTCATTTACGCCATGGAGCGCGTTGTACACCGTCGCCATGATTGCTACCGGGCTCAGGCGGGGATTGTTCAAAACCTCGTAATGGAATTCCTTGGCACCGGCTCCGCCATGAATCGTGAGCGTGACCGGGATCATGTCGGGCTGTTTGTTGAAGACGCCCATGATGCCGGTGTGACGATCTTGCACGAAGACGCCGACTTCCTCGGTGGTGTTGACGATCTTGAAGGCATTCAACGGCGAAGGCAGAGTAGCCAGCACCTGCGCCTTATTCATGGGCAGATCGACCGAGCCGAACTGCAGCAGAGGATGTCCGCAGGCCAGCAAGCGTTGGGGATCGATGTAGGTGACGGTGCAGGTGGCAGCGATGCCCATATCGCCGCGAACCAGAATCGCGCTGACTGCGGAGCCGGCTTCGAGAGGTTCAGGCTGTTTCTCGTTGCTGACGGAACCAGCGCCCATGACCGGAGTGACTCCAGCCGAAGCGAACTGCGGGGCGAAGCGGCGCACGGTGTCTTCGGAAAATCCGTTGAAGATCAGGGGCGCTTCGATGGGCTTTAGATAATTTGTGAAATCCTGCGTGGAAGAGAGTGAAACGGAATCTCCGGGGCTGGCGGTCTTGCCGGCGACGTTGGTCACGCCAGGCTTGGTGGCGGCGGCTTCTTCGGCAGGCGATTTGTCGAGCGCGTTGATCTCGAGCATGTATGCGATCGGAGTGACGCCGGCGATCGGTTCCTTGGAGAATTCGCCGATGCGGAAGGCGATGGCGCCCGCCAACTTGCCGTCGAAATAAACGGGGCTGCCGCTCATGCCGGCGACGACGCCGGTGTATTCGACCTTAGGTCCGTGCAGGCGCACGAGGATAATGTCGCTCTTGGGGCCGTTCTGGTTGTGCAGAACGCCCAGGACTTCCACGTCCATGGACTCAGGCTTTACGCCCTCAAATACCGTGTAGGCGACGCCGCGCATGCCGGCATGAATCTGGTCCACCGGAATGGTGGGCTGCGAGGTTTGTGCGGCCAGCAAAATTGTAGATAGGGATAGACCTAGGACGAAGAATGCTAGAACAACTTTTCTCATGTAAAGCCCCGACGGACCCGCCAACGGATCCCTCTGTACTGATTAGAACTCGAAACAACTGTGACTCGTTGCCCCGGAGGGAGGAATATCTGGGGCCGGGCAAAACATCCCAATTGCGAATCCTTGCGTCTATACTAGCACAGAGGCTTTTCGGGGTTCACCATGTTTAATCAATACAAAGATAAGACCTTAGGACATAGAGGCGGACACTTGACGGGCGCTTTTGCGGCGCTGATTTGCCTGGCTTTGGTTTGTGCTTCGTTGCCGGCGACAGCGCAGGATCAACCCGCACAAACGCCGGCGACGCAGACACCCTCGCAAACTCCGGACAACGGCAAGCCCAAGCAGGACGTTCCTGCCGAGGCGGGTGGGCCCGGCGACAACGTGGGGCCTTATGCGATTCCAAAGAAAAAAGCTGAGGATGCTCCGCCGCCTCCTCCGCCGGTCGCGCCGAAGAAGGCCGAGGATCCAGACTATTCGCTGAAGGTGAACGTGCCCCTGGTGAATGTGGACGTGATGGTGACGACCAAGAACGGGCAGTTCGTTCCCGGGTTGAAGAAAGAAAACTTCCGGATTCTCGAAGACGGCGTGCCGCAACAAGTCACCAACTTCAATGTAACGCAGGCTCCGATCACCGCCGTGTTGCTGGTGGAGTTTGCCTCGACGAGCTACGAATTTATGGTCGATGCACTGCAGGCCTCGTACGCCTTCGCCAACTCCTTGAAAAAGGATGACTGGGTGGCGGTGACGTACTACGACATGCAGCCGCACATTCTGGTGGACTTCACTCAGGACAAGAAAGCGGTCTACGGCGCACTGAACCAGTTGCGCATTCCCGGGTTCGCGGAGACCAATGTTTTCGACGCTCTGTATGACACACTGGATCGACTCGATCGCGTGGAAGGGAAGAAATACATCATCCTGGTAACGACTGGAGTCGACACCTTCAGCAAAATTACGTACGACAAGATTACGAAGAAAGTGAAAGATACGCCGGACGTCACGATCTTCCCGATCAGCATTGGATTCATGCTGCGTGAATATTGCGAGACGCATCCTGGATCGTACTACTGCCGGCAGGCACACGGCATGGGGATTCCGGTTGGGCACATGGACTATCTGCAAGGGGACAACGAAATGCGGACATTTGCGGCGATGACTGGAGGACGCGCGTATTTTCCTCGATTCCAAGCGGAATATGGGGAAGACTTCCAGGACATTGAAAACGATATTCGCAACCAGTATTCGATCTCTTATCACCCCACGAATACGAAGCTCGATGGTACGTACCGCAAACTGAAAGTGCAGGTGATTGCGCCCGATGGCGGGCAGTTGAAGGTGAAAGACCAGAAGGGCAAAGACGTGAAGATCGAAGTTGTGGCGCGCGATGGGTACACGGCAAAGCATACGGTGGACTAGAGTCGAACGTCTCTAACATTTGAGCCCGAGTACATCGGCGTCATGAAAAAAGGTAGTTAAAAGTTCCGGCAGATACCTCTCTGCCGGGCGCATCGGGGGTATCCTTCCGAGGCGGATTTTCCGCCATTCCGAATTGAAATCGCGAAGGGGTGTGTCTTGCCGAAGAGATTCTGCATTGCTGCTGTTCTGCTGCTCGCTGTCTCTACAGTTTCGTTTGCCCAAACAATTCAGCGTCTGGCGCGCCAGTCGCCGGGCGGCGCCGGCATCGGATTCTTGCTAACCGATGGCAGCGTCATGTTTCAGGGGAATTCTGAATCCTCTTGGTACAAACTCACGCCCGACAATACCGGGAACTATGTCAACGGAACGTGGACGAAGCTTGCGAATTTGCCGTCGGGATACGTGCCGGACGCTTTCGCATCGGCGGTGCTGGCTGACGGGCGTGTCGTCATCACCGGTGGAGAATATTTGAATGGGGCATTTGCACTGACCAATCTGGGCGCGATCTACGATCCCAAGGCAAATACATGGACGAATCTGCCGCCTCCGACTGGATGGAAATATATTGGGGATTCGCCGTCGGTAGTGTTGCCCAAGGGAAACTACCTGCTGGGGAACAAACTGCTGAAGAGCATGGCGATGTTAAATCCCAAGACGCTGACATGGACGATCATGGCGGGAATGGGCAAGAGCGATTTCAATGCGGAAGAAGGGTGGACGCTGATGCCCGATGGTTCGGTGCTGACCATGGATGTGAAGAATGCTCCGAACTCAGAGCGCTTCACATTTTCGTCGCGGAAGTGGACGACTGCGGGCAGCACGATTGTGGATCTGCATTCGCCGTCGCCCTTCGGTTGCATCAATTACGGGCCGGGCGGAAGTTTGTGTTACTACCCACCTGGGGAAATTGGACCGGCGATTCTGCGTCCCGATGGCACGGTGTTCGCCACGGGATCGTATTCGAACACGACGAGCGGCGCGGGCCATACCGCGATTTACGATTCGAAAACCGGAACGTGGAGCGTTGGCCCTGACTTTCCCAATGGCGATAACGCGGGCGATTCGTTCGCTGTTCTATTGCCGAGCGGGAATGTTCTGGTCGAGGGCGGCATCTCGTCCTATGAGTGGGATGGTGTGAATTTCAATCCCACGCTGCCAACGCCGGGCAGTCTGATCGTGCTGCCAACCGGGCAAGTGCTGGTGGGCGGCTCGGAGGTCTACAACCCCACGGGAACTTATCAGGCGGGGTGGGCGCCGACCATTACATCCGTGACTTCGACTGTGACGCGCGGAACGACTTACAAAATCTCGGGCACGCAGTTCAACGGGTTGTCGCAAGCGGCTGCGTTCGGAGATGAGTTTGAGACGGCGACGAACTATCCGCTGGTGCGCATCACGAATAACAGCACTCACCACGTGTTCTACGCCAAGACTCACGATCACAGCACCATGGGCGTTGCCACTGGATCGGCCATCGTATCGACGAACTTCGATGTTCCCGCGACGATGGAAACGGGAGCGAGTTCCCTCGAAGTGGTTGCGAACGGGATACCGTCGTCGCCAGTTAGCATCACAGTGAACTAGAGTAATTTACCGATGTGGCGAAGCCTCCGGAAACGGAGGCTTTTGCTTCTTGGTGCGATTTTTCTCAGAGTTGGCCTTCGCGGAGACAACCGAAGACGCACATGCCGCAACATAGAAAGGCGCCATCACTCCTCTCATATGCGGCTTGCGTTCGAAAATCGTCGACTGTCCGGAATAATCTTGTTTTTCTGCATCTTCGCAGCGGTCTCGTGCGGCGGCGGAGGCAGCGGCAGTATGAATAGTCCGCAGGTCCCCGTTCCCACGAGCCAGCCCACGTTTGCCCACGTGGCGGTCGTCGTGTTGGAGAATCATTCTTATTCAGAAGTGATCGGCAACTCGTCGATGCCCTATTTGAACGGATTGGCGCAGCAGTACGGCCTGGCAGCGCAGTACTTTGGAAACGCACACCCGTCGTTGCCGAATTACTTCATGCTCACCACGGGCCTTACCGAAACCATGGACGACACCTTCACCGGCACAGTGAGCGACGACAATGTGGCGCGCGAACTCACCAAAGCCGGAAAGAGTTGGAAGTGCTATGCCGAGTCGCTCCCGACTGCGGGATATATGGGAGCCGACGTTTATCCGTATGTGCGCCACCACAATCCGTTTTCCTACTTTTCTGACTTTCAAAACAATGCGCCCGCGGCGACAAGCGCTCTCGTACCCTTCACGCAGCTTGCTGCTGATCTGGGAAACGACGCGTTACCACAATATTCCTTCATCGTTCCAGACCTGGTCGACGACGCGCACGACGGAACGCTTGCGCAAGCGGATGCGTGGCTGCAGCAGAATATCGGTCCGCTGATCTCAAGCGCAGCGTTCCAGAGCAGCGGACTGCTGATCATTACGTTCGACGAGGGAGATCAGAGCGACGTCACCAACGGCGGAGGGCAGGTCGCGACAATCATCGTGAGTTCGAAGTCGAAGAAAAACTATGTGTCGAAGACTCTCCTGCAACATCAGAGCACGCTGCGGCTGAGTCTTGCGGCCTCCGGCGTGACGACGTTTCCGGGCGCAGCGGGCACTGCGGCCGATATGACGGAATTCTTTACCGGGAACTAGCACGAACGATCGTGTTCGGCGCTAGCGCGCGTGAAACGCATGGTCTAGCAGGAAGAACACAGCCGCACCCACGAAAACAAGCAGCGCCATCTTCATGGCTGGTTCTTTGTTGACCTCTGGGACCAGGTCGGAGGCCGCGACGTAGATCGTAACTCCGGCGGCGAGTGGCAGGCCCGCATTCACGTGATGGCGGAAGAGTGCCATTGTGAGAACCCCGGCTAAAGTCGATCCACCCAAAACCACAGACGCGCCCCAAGCCGTGCCGGGGCTGCGTCCGCTGGCGAGCATGACCGAGCTGACAGTGAATCCTTCGGGAATCTTGTGCAGAAAGATGGCAAAGAAAATCATCCAGCCCAGCCAGTTTGAAACCAGAAATCCAGAGGCGATGGCGATGCCGTCGAAGAATGTGTGGATTATGAGGCCGAACAACACGGAGTAGCTTTTGTGTGAGTGAATGAATTCGTCGTGATGGGTTTCTTCGCCGAAGTGAAAGTGCGGAGTTACGGTGTGCTCGAAGAAGTGGATGATGAGGTAGCCAAGAAGAACGAGAACTGCAGCGGACCGTCCACGCAGTTCGAGGCTTTCGGGGACCATCTCGACGAGTGCGGTAGCCAGCATGAATCCCGCTCCCAGCGCGACGAAGTATCGAAGATAGCGGCGCTCCCAATGGCGCTGGACGATGATCGCGCCGCCAAAGACGTTGGCGGCTGCGGCAGTCAGACCCAGGAGAACGCTGGTGAAAATGGGGTTCATTGGCGCGATCGTACAGAGTACTACGTGATTAACCTACTGCTTCTTGTCCGCAGCGGTTTGCTTTTGCAATTCTGAAAGGAATGCCTGCTCCCGATCGGCGACGTAGGCTTTATAACCATCGGGATCAATGTACGGATTGGCCCCGCCGGCGTTCAGTCTAGCGTACTTTGCTTCCATTCCGTAGTAGCCGCCATGAGCGCCCAGGAAAACGTCGCAGGGAAGCGACTTGAGCACGCGGAAACCCTGCGCGTAGTCGTCGGCGATTTCGGGATACAGCGCATTCTTCACCAGCTTGTATCCGGTATTGACATTCGGGCTGCCCACGATCACAACATCGTAAGTCTTACCTGCGTCGCTCACTCTCAAACTCCAGGTGGTGCAGCCACGAGTGTGTCCGGCAGTCTTGTGGGCAGTCAGCACCGTATCGCCGAGGCGTACCTCGTCGCCATCGTGAAGCACCCGATCCACCTTGGTTGCTGGATACAACGAAGTTGCATCGTTGCCGTACTGGAAGTCGCTCTTGCCGCCCGATTCGACGACGGACACATCTCCATCCATGACCATGTACTTGGCGCCGGTCAGCTTCTTGATCTCGGCGCTGCCAGCGTCGTGGTCGAAGTGAGCGTGGCTGATCAAGAGGATCTTGACGTCTTTGAAGTGAAAGCCCAATTTTTCGACGCCGTCCCGAATGACTGGAGTCGAACTTGTCAGATTGCTGTTGATGAGAATATGTCCGGCGGGTGTCGTAATCAGATACGAGGCCAGTCCCCGGCTGCCGACATAATAGATGTTGCCGATCATGCGGTGGGGAGGAAAGGGCTCAGTCCAGTCTTTGGAAGCGGGTGCGCTGCTAACTGGAGCGCCGCTGCCCTGCGCTTGAGCGGCGGTCGTTTGCAAGCAGAGTGCGGAAGCGAGAATAAAGGCCAAACCGAACTTGATCAGGCGAGTGAGCATATGGGGAAGAGTATAGCGGTTAACGGAATAGCGTTAGCCGCTGTGCCGGATGTGCATTACGTCTCCGTCTTGCACGATGTAGTCCTTTCCTTCGAGGCGCAGCGTGCCCTTGGCGCGGGCGTTGGCTTCGGAGCCGGCTTCGAGAAGCTGGTCCCAGCGGATGGTTTCGGCGCGGATGAAATGTTTTTCGAGATCGGAATGGATGGCCCCGGCTCCCTCCTGCGCACGCGTGTTGGCGGGGATCTGCCAGGCGCGGCATTCGTCCTCGCCGGCGGTGAAGAATGAAATCAGTCCCAGCAGCTTGTAGGTCGTGCGGATGAGGCGAACGAGGCCGCTTTCTGTCAGGCCGTAGCTCGAGAGAAATTCGGCGGCGTCGGCATCGCTCATTTCGGCAAGTTCGGCTTCGACCTTGCCGCAGATGGCCGTGGCCGCAGCATTTGGGCGCGCGGCGATTTCGGTCAGCTTGTACTTGCTGACGGCTTCATCGAGTTCCTTGCCGAGTTCGGTGGACTCGCCGATGTTGAGCACGTAGAAAATCGGCTTCTCGCTCAGGAACATGAAGCCGCGCAGACGCTTCTTATCTTCCGGCGTCATCTGCATTTCGCGCAGCGGCTTCTCAGAGCCGAGATGAGCGTTGGCACGCTTCAGCAGCTCGAACTCTTTTTCGAGTTCCGGCGTCTTCATCTTCTTGAGATCTTTTTCCAGGCGCTCCAGCCGCTTTTCGATCTGGCCAAGATCGCTGACCATCAGATCGAATTCGACGTTCTTGATGTCGCGGAGCGGATCGATCTCTGCCACGAGCGGGACTGCCGGGTCTTCAAACACGCGCAATACGTGGGCCAGCGCGTCGACCTGGCGCAAGTGCCCGATGTAGGCGGTTTCCTTGAGCGCATCCTGGCCGATGGCGCCGACGTCGACGTACTCGACCGAGGTGTGCGTCAGCTTCTTCGGGTTGTAGAGCGCGGCGAGGCGGTCGAGGCGGTCGTCGGGAACCTTGGCGACTCCAACGTGCGCTTCACGTGGATTGTTGGCCGTCGCGGAGAGATGCGCCTTGGTCAGGATGCGGAACAGGGATGTTTTGCCTACCTGGGGCAGGCCGATGATGCCGGTTTTCATATAGGGCTCTTAGCTTTGGCTTTCGCTGGTATTGAGTTGAGGACAGGCTGACAGTGCGCTGCAGCGATCGTCGGACAACCTTTCAGGATAAATGATTCCTGTGGATCGGTGTAGTGGAAGCCGAGGCGTCAACCACCACGGCGCGAGGGCCGAAGGGTCCCTCTTCGATGGGCCTTGGCGGGAAGGTCATCCGGCTGGACCGTTTTGGGAATAATGTGATTCCAATCACCTGCTCTAGTGAGTTGAAGAATTGGAGGCCGCCAGGCCATTCGCTACGCTCCAGCTAGATGACGTTCCACCGAAGCTGTCCAGTTTGCGACGGGGAATTTGTTCACGTTCGTGCCTGGAGGAACAAGCATGTTCGCCAATCCCACAGCCAACTGGTATCACAGCAACCGGTACAACGCACAATCTGCCTGTGAACATTGTGGAGGAATTGTTCGCCACGAGCGCTGGTGCATTACCTGCGATGCGTTGGTGCGGTATGCCTTCTCGGCGGTTCTGGATTCCGAAAAGCTGACCGTCACCGATAAATTGATTCTTCACGCGCTGGGGGTGACGTGGAGGGAGAATGCGTGCCAGGGGACTTGCCAGACGGCATAGTCCGTCATGCGTCAGGTAGCTAGCGGCCCGCGGCCTGGGCGGCGGCGGTTCCTGGAATGGTGATCTTTACCGCCGGCATCCACTCCGTCAAAGCTGAAGTTGTTGTCGTCACGGGCGCGGCCGGCGAAGCGAATGGTGCGCTGATCGCCTCCACCGTCGTCTTGAGCAAAGGGCGCAAGAAGGGTGAAGCTCGCCCAGTCGCGGCCGTTGTTGGGGAGGTCTGCGATCTGATTCGTGTCAATGACAGTGGAAGCTTCGGCCGAACTGCGGTCGGCAGGAGCGGTGCTTGCCTTCACGTCGATCTGCTCATTGATGGTGCCGACGGCCAACTGAACGTCCAACGTGCGGGTCTGGCCGACGCGCACAATTACGTCGTCGACGCGCTTGACCTTGAAGCCAGTGTTGCTCGTGGTCACTGAATAGCGGCCGACGGCGAGGCCCGGAAAGCGATAGTAACCCTTGGAGTTGGTCGGCTGTTCCTCGGTCAAGCCGGTGTCTACGGCAATTACTTTCACCGTGGCGCCGGAGATCACACCTCCGGTCGGATCCGTGACCGTGCCTTCGAGCACAGCGCGATCCACCTGGGCGAGCGTTGCGGGAGTCGCAACCAGTAGGAGCAGGAGAGTGGCAGGTATGAGCCTGGATAATCGGGAGACGCCTTTATGCGAGTGCATGGGTTCAGCTCCTTGACTGTGGAGATGCAGGATCAACAGAGGCTCAAAACCGGGCAAATGCACGGACCTCCGGAAATTCGCATCTCCGGTCACGTTGAACTTCAGGGACTGTGAGATGAATCGAGATCGTAGAAGCGGAGTGTGACGCGAGAATGAACGTCACGTTAATATTTCTTCAGGTGGAGTTTCACTATTTTTGCGCGGCAATGGTCCAGCGTTCTAGACTTGCGGTTTGGCGCGGAAGGATCTAGTTAAGTCGTTTTAAAAAGCAGAGGTTTTAAGACTATTTTCAGATGAAGCTGTTAATCGTAGAAGATGAAGCGCGCATGGCGGATCTTCTCCGCAAGGGGCTGACGGAGGAGGGACACACGGCTACGTGTGCCTCCGATGGCGCCGAAGGGCTGGCTCTGGCGAAGTCCTATGAGTTCGATGTGATCATTCTCGATGTGATGATGCCGAAGCTCAGCGGATATGAGTTGGCGAAGCGGCTGCGCATGGAGAAGGTTCGGACGCCCATCCTCATGCTGACGGCCCGCGATTCTGTGCCGGACGTCGTGAAGGGACTCGATCTGGGCGCGGACGATTACATGACCAAACCCTTTTCGTTCGAGGAATTGGTGGCGCGATTGCGCGCTGTGAAACGCCGGGCGCTGGTGGCGCAAGAGGTGCACTTGAAGGTCGGAGATCTGGTTCTTGATCCGGCCAGCCGGGAAGTAGTGCGGGGTGAGGCGCGAATTTCCCTGACCCGTACCGAATACAATTTGCTCGAACGTCTCATGTACCGCGCCGGCAAGGTGGTCTCCCGCCGGGCGCTGATCGAGTCAGTTTGGGGATTCGATCGTGACATCGAAGAGAATACGCTCGACGCATTCATGCACTTGTTGCGCAACAAGATTGACCCCTCCGGCCGGCCAAAGTTGATTCACACGGTGCGCGGAGTGGGCTACATGATTCGCGATGCGCAAGAGCAGGCAGAGGCATGAAACGACTCTCCATCGGCGTGCGGCTGACGCTCTGGTACCTGGCGATTTTCGCGCTCGCCCAGGTCATATTTGGCGCGGGCATGTGGTTCATCCTCCGTCACAATCTCTACGATATTGTCGATGATGGGCTCGAGAGCCAGGTTGACGACTTAAAAAGCTTCCTCGGGGCGCAGAAGAAAGATGCCACGCTGGCCAAAATAAGCGAAGAGGTCGAAGAGACTTACGCCATCGAGCATTCGGGCAACTATCTCCAGATCTACGCGGAGAACGGCGAACTGATTTATCAGTCTTCTTTCCTGCAGTCGCATCAATTGGCGCTTGCGCCGCCCGAGAACATCGATCGGCCCATATTTCGACGGCGCTGGTTTGAACAGCGGCCATTCCGATTCATGCTGCTGAAGCTGAACGTTAACGGCCACACCTACGCCGTGGAAATGGGTGCTCCGGCCGACGACGCGGTAGAGACGCTCTCCTTGTTCCGTTCTTACTTGCTGATGTTTGCTCCGCTACTGCTGCTGGTGGCTGCGGGCGGCGGGTATTGGCTGAGCCGCAGGGCACTGTCTCCGGTGGATGCGCTGGTGCGAACTGCGCGTGACATTGGCGGAACCAACCTCAACAGCCGTCTGCAGAAGCTGGAGACCGGTGACGAGCTGCAGCGCCTGTCAGACACGTTAAATGAAATGCTTGGACGGATTGAGACTGCCTTTCTGCGGATCACGGAATTCACCGCCGACGCATCGCATGAGCTGAGGACGCCTGTGTCTCTAATTCGCACGGAAGCAGAACTGGCGCTGCGGCGATCGCGTGGGGAAGCTGAATACAAAGAAGCGTTACGCCACATACTGCTTGAATCCGAACGCACGACCGCGCTTATCGAACAACTTCTTTCTGTGGCACGCGCCGACTCGGGCCGCGAGACGCTTCACATGCAGCCAGTGGATTTGCGCCAGACGTTGCGCAGCGTCGTCGATGGATGGCAGCAGGTGGCCACGCTCCGAAGCCTGCAGTTTTCTGCGAGCATTGCGACCAACGATTCAGTGGTTATGGGCGACGAGGCCGCATTGCGAAGAGTCGCCGATATCCTGCTCGACAACGCGTTGAAGTACACTCCCTCGCCCGGATCGGTGAAGCTGACGCTCGAGCAAAAAGGTGAGAGTGCCATCATTGCGGTGCAAGATTCGGGGTTGGGCATTGCCGAGGAGGATCAGCCAAAGATCTTCGAGCGCTTCTACCGCGTGGATAAGGCCCGAAGCCGGGAGCAAGGTGGCGCTGGTTTGGGTCTGGCCATTGCACAGTGGATCGTCAGTCAGCACCATGGCTCAATCGTAGTGGAGAGCCGTCCCGGGCAGGGTGCCACATTTCGCGTGGAGCTGCCCATGATCGTGGTACCGGCGCGGAGTCCGCAACCGGTCTAACGAATTCAGCGCTACAAAAAACAAGGTGGCTGACGGCAAGCCGTCAACCACCCTGAATCAGACTACAGACTGTTTATGCGTGTGCCGCCCGGACCAGAGTTTCCGTGCGCGGAGTTTCGGCCAACTTACCGAAGTAAAGTTGGTACGACCGGTGAATGCCATACATCACCGGGAACACCGCCAGAGCGAGTCCCCAGCCCAGGTGAGAACCAACCGCCTGGACCATCGAGGTCACTCCCGCGCTGACTACGTAGTACGGGAACGACAGGTGCGCCAGGCTCCACCAAATCTGCCCAGCCGCTTTCCCCTCACTGAGAGCTACGATCGTGGCGACCGGAGCGGTCTGTCCAAGGAACAAGGTTGCTGTCGCCAGCACTAGTCCGAACGGACCAGAGTGCCCTATCCCACGGGACCAGTCAGCGTGGAACATCAGGCTCGCCAGGCAGCTGGCAAACGCCATCATGCTGATGTTGAACGCCAGTTGCTGCGGGTTGAATTTCGCGTTCTTCCGCGGCCAGCACTGCACCGCTGTCGAAACGCACGCGACCACCACTGCTTCGGCTGCACTTAGATTCACAACTGCCGTCAGCAGGAATGGCAAGTT
>Ga0070714_100000229_pt1 | contig 44166 bp, 34 predicted proteins | sample LARL83metaG_FD_65450 | JGI IMG/M metagenome (GOLD analysis project Ga0070714, IMG submission 65450) | Corn, switchgrass and miscanthus rhizosphere microbial communities from Kellogg Biological Station, Michigan, USA - LAR L8-3 metaG | ecosystem: Host-associated > Plants > Roots > Rhizosphere ... | reverse complement strand
TACTGAAGTTACTACCGGATTGACTGGCGATTGAACTAAAGTCACGTGGTGGGTGTGTCTGAGCGTCGGCATTTCTGATTGCGACTGTCCGAAGTACGATTTGGATTTGCGATTGAATGTCCGGCTGATATTCTGCTGATGCCCGGTCCCCCACACGGTGCGGTACGTTCCTTCCCCAAAAAATCAAATTGAAAGCTTAAAAGGGTGACTCGTTTTATGACGAAGCGATCTGCCTCAGTTTGTGTTGTCGTCCTGTTGAGTGCGCTGCAGTGCCTGGGAGCGTCGAGCCTGCACCGTGCGAACGCGAGGAGCGTCAAACCACAACACCAATTTCATTTCCAACCCGCGCAGGGACGGTCGAAACATTTCGACCACGTGAAGGCGCAGCAGAATGCGCAGGCGGGCCAGGCGCATGCAAGCACGAGCGTGGTGAAGGTGCAGCCTAATGTGACGGTGACGGGAACGGGGAAGAAGGCGCACAAGAATCTGAATCCTCCGGTGAGCCAGATTGGATTTGTGGCAGCGGCGCAGGTGGCGGCGGGAGGCGCGATTCCGTTTGGGAATCCGGCGCTGGCAGGGGATTTTGACGGCGACGGCAAGCTGGATGTGGTCACGATGGTGAAGAAGATCGCCGGCGGAGCTTCGACGTACTCGATGGCCGTGGTGTTGAGCAATGGAGACGGGACGTTCCAGGCTCCGGTGCTGACGCTGGCTCCGAAGAATTTGAACGATCCGTATGTGGTTGGGGATGTGGATGGCGACGGGAAAGACGACGTCATCATTGTGCACCAGCCGACGGCGTCGAGCCCTAGCGCGAACTTTGATGTGCTGCTGAGTACGGGCGGTGGAGCGTTCGCGGCGCCGGTGAACTATGCGATCACGACAAATGATCTGGCGGGCGGAACGCTGTATGACGTGAATGGAGACGGCAAGCTGGACATGGTGATTGTGGACAGTTCCCTGCCGGGCAATGTGTGGACATCGATGGGCAACGGGGATGGAACGTTCCAGACGGCGACCGCAGTGACGCTCAGTGGGCAGGCGGGATCGAGCGTAGTGTTTGGAGACTTCAACGGCGACGGGTTGCTGGATTTTGCCGACAACGATTACAGCACGGGGCAGCTGACGGTGTATCTGGCGGCGTCGGCGACGACGTACGCGAATGGCGTGCCGTATACGACGGCGAGCGGCGTGTATGACGCTTGCAACAATACGGCGGGCGATTTGACGGGAGATGGCAAGGCGGAGATTGTTTCCGCGAACTGCCTGGACAACACGGTCACGATTTATGTGAACGATGGGAGCGGAGGATTTTCAACGGGCACGGATTACGCGGTGGCGACGGCGCCTTCGGTGGCGGGAAATGTTGTGTACGCGGCTCCGTGGTCGGTGTCGGTGGCGGATCTGGATGGAGACGGGAAGGCGGACGTCATCTCGACGAATTATTTTGCCAGCGACATCACGGTGCTGCATGGCAATGGCGACGGAACGGTGGGGACTCCCAGTTACGGATTTGCGACGGGAGGATTTCCGAGCACGCAGGCAGTGGTAGCGGACTTCAACGGCGACGGACTGCTCGACGTGCTGGTCGCGGACAACGTTTATAGCTACTCGTATATGAAGGGCTACGGCGACGGGACGTTCCGGGCGGGGCTCGATTATTACGCTCCGACGACGGACAATGGCGAGCCCTACGGGCAGGACATTGCGACCGGGGACTTTAATGGAGACGGATTTCCGGACGTGGTGATTGGGAACCGGTGCTGCGACGCGACGGTCGGCATCACGGTGTTTCTGTCGCGTGGAGATGGAAGCTTGATGGCGGGAGTGAATTATGGGTCCGGCGGATCGCTGGCGTATGTCGCGGTGGCCGACGTGAATAAGGACGGGATCCTGGACATTGCGGCCGTCGACAACCAGAACGGGCTGGTACAGATCTTCACGGGGAATGGGACTGGAGTTGGAGACGGCACGTTCACTGCTGGGCCGACGTATTCCACGGGCGATGCGGATTCGGAAAAGATTGTGGCGGCGGATCTGAATGGAGATGGGTATCCGGATCTGGTCGTGGCGAACAATGCCAATGGAAATTTCGGCGTCTTCATGAACACGGCGGATGGAAGTGGAGCGTTCAACGCGGAGGCGACGACCACAATGTTTGCGCACGCGAACCAGATCACGGCTGCCGATTTGAACGGCGACGGGAACATGGATCTGGTGCTGCCGGAATATGGCTGCGGCTGCGCGGCGGTGTTCCTCGGCAATGGCGATGGGACGTTCGGGACGGAGAACCGCTTCGACATCGGGGTCGCGCCGTATCAGATCGCAGTGGGCGATTTGAATGGCGACGGGATCATGGATCTTGCGGTGACGAATCAGGATCCTGCGGGCATGGGTATCACGGTGGCGTTGGGCGTCGGCGATGGAACCTTCCTGGCACCGAACGTGACGCCGTATTTGACGACGTTGCAGACGCTGATCCTGTTGAGCCCGTATCCGTCGTACTTGAGCCTGGCGGATCTGGACGGTGACGGAAAGCTCGACCTGGTTTACACGAACGCGCGCTTCGGCACGGTGGGCGTGATGTATAACGCAGGCGGCGCGACGTTCTACGACCCGATCGAGTATCCGGTGACGGGGGACTCGTATGGAATGGTGCTGGCGGATGTGAACGGCGATGGCGCGGTTGACGTCGTAACCGTCGGCACCGCGGGCAACAGCACATCGGAAGCGACGGTGCTGATCAACAGCGGCGGCAGCGGAGCGGCGCCAAACTACAACGTGACGGCGAATCCGTCGACGGAGTCAGTGACGGCAGGGCAAACTGGAACCTACGTCGTGACGCTGACGCCGCGCAACTTCTACAACGGGACGGTGACGTTCGCATGCGCCGGGTTGCCTGCGAAAACGACATGCGCGTTCAGCAATCCGACGTTGACGCCGAATGGCAATACGCCGATGACGACCACGTTGAGCTTGCAGACGACCGCGCCTATTTCCGCGAGCCTCGCGCCGGTGCATGGCAGCATGCTGCTGGCGAGTTTGAGCAGCGTGGGAATTTTCGGGTTGATCCTGGCAGGTAACTGGAAACGCAACCGACGGATGGGAATCATTCTGGGCGTGCTCGCGATCGGAATGGTCCTGATGATGGTGGGTTGTGGTGGAAGCAACAGTAGCCGGCCCGTTACCGTCACGCCGATACCCGGGACGCCGACTGGGTCGTATCCGATTACCGTGACGGCTACAGGCACGGCGGGGACGAACGGAGGAAACACCGCTGCGCACACTCTGATCGTGACGTTAGTCGTGCAGTAGTTTCGGGGTGGTTGATTGAGGCGGCCGGGAAGACCGGCCGCCTTTCTTATTTTGTGCGTTGTTAAGATGACAGACGATGGATGCTGAGGGATATCAACGGGGGATCCGGCTGTTTAATGAGCGCGAGTTTTATGACGCGCATGAAGTGTGGGAAGACGTGTGGCGGGAGTCGTCGGGGCTGGAGAAGAAGTTCTTGCAGGGGCTGATTCAGGCGGCGGTGGCGTTGCATCATCATTCGACGGGAAATGTGGTGGGAGCGTGCTCATTGATGGAGCGGGCGCGGAGGAATCTGGCGGCGTGTCCGGGGGAGTTTGGCGGGATTCGAGTTCTGGAGTTGGTCGAGACGTTGGGAAAGTGGAGAGCAGCGTTAGTGGCGGGAGGGAGGATGCCGGGGTTTCCGGAGATTGTCGTGAGTGAGCCCGGGTGCAAAGGCCCAAAGTAACTGTCACTAATGGGTCGCGTCGCCCTTTCTGCTTTCAGATGTGACCTCCGGCGTATCCGGGCCGGTACCTGCTTGTTCATTTCTGATTTGCAGTCGATGCCTGCTCGATAGCTCGGCAGAACAATGGCGTCCCATTTTTCAGGGCAATGGCTGCGTGTTCGGCTTTGGCTTCGTCCGGATCGTTACACAAAGCGTGTGCAAGTTCGTGCCGAATCGCCAGATCGAGCAAGCCTTCGATGGGCATATGCCATATCGCACTAAGCTCCGTGCCGTGAATGGATGCTCCGACGACCAACGAGCCGTCGAGGAACGTCTCTCTTTTTGGTAGGTAACTGAACGCTGGTACGTTCGGATCAACTCTCCTCTCCGATAAAATTTGTTTCCAATCCTCACTGCGCACCAGGACCCATCTCCATTCCCCGAGTGCCTCTACGGGGTATCGCGCGAGAGCTTTTCTTAAGACCGTCGCAGCGACTTGGCACTCTCTCGGGGTGTAGCCAACATTGCAGGCAAAGTGCTGCTTGGGGGCTTGTTTCTGGGCGCTCGCATTGTCGTTTGTCTGCGCAGCAAGCGGGTATGCGGAGAATGCAAAAGGCATGACCATCAGTATGCCGGCCAGGAGGATCAGTCTCGATCGACAGCCAGCACAAGTTGGGCCGCAGGTGGTGCACGATTCGCGATTTCCGTATGTTCTTGTCACGTTGTCCTCTGTCGCGGAGTGCCGCGCTGGGACAACGTCAACCGAAAGTCCAGCTATCTCAATGGATGGAGACTTAATTGGCTATCAAAGGAATGTTGGACGGGGATCAATCGTTAAGCTTTTGGAAGGATAAGGGTTAGACCAAGATGTTAGGGCCGGGACAGAGCTTCGGAAGTTGCTCTTTAATGCTAGACTGGCAGCATTTCTTGTGGTTCACCTGTGTCGGAACCAGTTCCCAATTCTCACGTGGTGCGGTTTGGACTGTTTGAAGTGGACGTGCGCCAGGAAGAACTGCGTAAGAATGGGATAAGAGTCAAGCTCACAGGCCAGCCATTCCAAATTCTGGTCATCTTGCTGGAGCATCGCGGCGATCTGGTTACCCGCGAGCAGTTACAGCGGCGGCTGTGGCCATCCGACACATTTGTGGACTTCGATCGCGGTCTCAACGCCGCAATCAACCGAGTGCGGGAAGCTCTGGGGGATTCGGCAGAGAATCCGCGTTTTGTGGAAACTCTACCTCGGCGGGGCTACCGATTCATAGCGCCGCTGGTCGATTCTGGGCCAGCAAGAGCACCGTTGCCGGCTGCAGAATCAAACGTCAGTTTGGCGCAGACAGTCACAAGTCCGGGTGCTTTGCCTGTATCGGAAGCTAGTGAGCGAAGACCCGTCTCTCGCCGGCTCAAACTACTCCTCGGTGGAGTATCAACACTGGCAGTCTTGGCCGTTGTTGCTGTGGCCGTGTTGTCCAAGCCTAGTCGACGCAGCAGCGGATGGGACTTCCAAGCTATGAAGATCAGCCGAGTTACCCAGAGCGGGAATGCCACCAATGTCGCGATTTCGCCGGACGGGCGCTATGTGGTCTACGTCCTGAGAGAAGGGGAGAAACAAAGCCTCAATGTTCGTCAAGTAGCGACCGGCAGCGATGTACAGATTCTGCCGCCGGATGAAGTTGTGATATGGAGTCTGACCTTCTCGCCGGACGCCAACTACATTGATTTCGTCCGCTCCGAGAAGCCCGACTTCACGGACACCCATCTCTATCGGATGCCCGTGCTCGGCGGAACACCACGCCTTGCAGTGCAGGGAGGCGTCGATTTCGGATCGACTTACTCTCCAGATGGTACGGAGTTCGCTTTCTTGCGGGTGAGGGGAGCGGGCGATAAGGTCGATGTTTGGATTGCCAAGGCCGACGGGAGTGATCAACGGGTTCTAGCTTCACCTCCCTACATTGAGGGAGAGACCGGTCTAGCGTGGTCACCCGATGGCAAGACGGTTGCGTACACAGCCTCGGAGGCCACGAAAGGACTTCGTTCTGGGCTCTGGGCCATATCGGTCGCCGATGGATCGGTACGTGAAATCTACTCAACACCGAACCCCATCGGCCGTCCGCGCTGGCTGCCCGACGGAAGTGGTCTCTTGGCGCCCATAGGGAACGCTGGCCCGGATTTTCACGGGCAACTTTGGTTCATCTCCTATCCGCGAGGAGAAGCACACCGCCTGACCAATGACCTGACGGATTACCAGCTTTGTTGCCTGGACCTCACGCCGGATGGCAAGACTCTTGTCGACACCGAACTGTCAACGGTCTCCGACTTGTGGCTCGCGCCCGGCGGAAACGCCGCAAAAGCAAAGCAGATTACCACGAAGGAGTTTGCTGTCGGAGGCTTTTCCTGGATGCCCGACGGCCGCATCATCTTTGCCAGCCAAGGTGGCAAATTCTATGCAGTAAATCAGGATGGGAGTGGGCGTAGTCGGCTGACGCCCGATGATAGTCCCAGCTGGGACCCGTCGGTTTGTGGCGATGGGCGCTACATCGTCTATGCCGCCGACCGGGAGCAAAAACACGGGATATGGCGCATGAGTGCCGATGGCTCAAATCCCATCCGCATCGCTGACGAGACATTTGCCGGAGGCCCGCAATGTTCCCCCGATGGCAAATGGGTGGTCTACGTGCGAGGCCCTTCCTGGATCCCGGTAAAAGTTCCGATCACGGGGGCGAAGCCTCCAGAAGTGCTCGCACAGGACTTCGACTTCGAAATTGGCGGCAATCCTCTCAGAATCTCCCCGGACGGAAAGCGAATCATGTATCTCGCCTCACCCAAAGCTCCTGAGAACCCCGGTTCTCCTTCCGCATCCAATCCATTTCAACTGAAGGTAATCCCATCTGATGGTGGAGCCGTCTTGTACAAGTTCGACTGGCCCGCATCAGCAAGGTCTGCCCGTTGGGCGCCTGCGGGTGATGCCGTCGAATATGCGTTAACCAGGAGCGGCATCTCCAACATCTGGCAACAGAAATTAGGAGGCGGACCGCCGAAACAGATCACGAATTTTGAATCGGGACTGATTTTCGACTTTGGCTGGTCGCATGATGGCAGGCAACTGGCGTTGACTCGGGGAAGCGAAAGCAGCGATGTCATCGTGATCAGTAATTTCCGGTGATTGGGACAAACTCGAAGCTGACGAGCTTGTCGATGAGACGCAGCAGATGGCTTTCCGGAACTTCATCTTCAAGACGGAAGTAATAGAACAATGCTTCTGAGCGAGCGTGGTGCCCCATCATGATCAGCAGGCCTCCGAGAAGTCCGGGCTTTCGGCTTTCGGCTTTTATGTCGGGATGTTCTGAAGGGTCGTTGATAGACTCAAGTCCGATCGGAGGAGCACGTTTCTCTTTCCTCGCCAGTTTGAGATATGGCATGATTTCTCGGAGAGGTGTCTTGTGAAAAAAAGACTCTGTATGGTGTTTGCTGTATTGATGGTGGTTTCCGGCGCCGTTCTCGGGCAGGAAAAGTCACAACCGCAGGCCGTTCCTCCAGCGAATCCAATTACTGCCAGCGAAAAGGGTCTCTACTCGTTTGTGAGCAGCGCGGTCATCGGTGCGGCGCAGAAAATGCCGGAAGAGAACTACTCGTTCAAACCGACACCGGAGGTTCGAAGTTTTGGCCAGCTCGTTGGCCATGTGGCCGACGCCTCGTACATGTTCTGCTCGCAAATCCTTGGCGAAGCCAACCCATCAAAGGGCATCGAAAAAACGAAGACCTCGAAGGCCGATCTTGTGGCGGCGCTTAAGGACGCGGTTGCGTACTGCAATAAGGCATTCGACAGCATGACTGACGCAAAAGGCACCCAGATGGTGAAATTGTTTAACTTCGACATGGCAAAACTCACTGTGCTCTCGCTCAATACGGCGCACACGGATGAGCACTACGGGAACATGGTGACCTACTTGCGAATCAAGGGGATTGTGCCGCCGACGAGTGAAAATCCCCCTCCGCAAGCGCCGAAGTAAAACCATCGTGCGCCTCACAAATATTGGATGCGCGGTATGGGCATTGCATCGCCGGTCATGGACCTTGTCGTATGGTCAGTGACCGGCGATTGACGCGATCAGGGGAAGTTCTCATTGGTGGGCTGAAAGGGCTGCGGCGATTTATCACCCAGTAGTGGCCTTGAAGGACGATGCCGCCAAGAACTGGTGCGCGGAAAAGTTGCAGAGAGAGCTATTGCTCACGGCTGTACTTTGCATACAACGCCAGGAGTACGAGGCAAGCGAGAAAAGATGGAAAAACAAGAAGCGAGCTGCCACAACGGCAACCTTGCTGATCATGAGGGAGATTACGCACAGAATCGCCGCCAGGCAAGCCATTCCGAGAAGCAATCTGCTCTTGAGCATTGAGCGCACTATAGCACGCATCGCAGGCCGGTCGCGCTACCCGGGTCGGATGAAGGTGCTGCTTGTTGCGGTCCTGTTTGCTTTTCCTTTGTTCCATTCATCGCATGCGCCCGCAGTTTTCCGAACCCGAATCGACACAACCGCCGGAAGCTTCGTGATCGAGACGCACCGCGATTGGTCACCGAAAGGGGCAGACCGCTTTTACGAACTGATTTGCAAGCATTATTACGACAACTCGCGCTTCTTCAGAGTCGTACCCGGGCGCTGGGTTCAGTTTGGGATCGCTGGAGATCCCAAGGTCGCGCAAGCCTGGCGTCATAAAACCATTCCGGACGATACTCTCAAGGTCCACAACAATCCGGAGTACGTAGCCTTTTCCAACACCGGCGCGGGAACGCGCTCGACGCAGGTTTACATCAACCTTCGCGACAACTCCGCTCGGAATGATTCTGAGCCCGCCTTTGCTCCCTTCGGCAAGGTTGTGGAAGGGTGGGATGTTGTAGAAAAGCTTTACGGCGGGTACGGAGAAAACTCCGGCAGTGGGATGCGTGCGGGGCACCAGGACAAACTATTCGAAGGCGGGAACGCTTATTTGGACAAAGAATTTCCGAAACTGGACCGCCTGATTCGCGCCGAGATTATTCCGAACAAATAGGGCCGCCGACACCTTCCAAGGATCGACCGGAGTGGGGAAGGTGTGTTGAGTGGATTTTGGGCGCGCTGGGGATACATCGATAAGAATTTTTCCTTATTTTCTTAAGGAAATTCCAGCGTTACGAATTTGGCGGGGGCGGGACCGATGCTGATCAGGTCCCCAGCAAGCCACTTGGAGTCGCCGGACTTCAGCTCGAAGTCGTCGGAGGCCATATGCGGAGCGTTTTTGAGTTGGTGCGAAAGCTTGAGATCGGTAACGGCGACCAGCAGGTAGGCTTTCGCGGTCATGGGCGCGATGCCGTGGTGCTGGAGTTCGATTTCGGAGACGCGGACGTTGTCTTTGACGAAGAGGACGTCTTTGGTGCCGCCTTGGAGGATGTCGAGGCCACGTTCTTCGTCCCATTTGGCGGTGGAGGCGCGAAGCTTGGCGTCCTGCAGGAGTTCGATGGTGACGTTGCGGAAGGGATGGTCGCCAGGATTGCGGGCGACGTGGGTGAAAGATGCGGGAAGGAAGCGAGTGTCACCGTCGGCGAGTTTGACGGAGACGGGATCTTTGCCTTTGACGGCGTTGACGACTTCGGTGGCTCCGAGGGTGACGTAAATGTAGTCGTGGCGGTGCCAGTGCATGAGAGTTTCAGAGTGCGGAGGGACTTCGACGCTGAAGACGCGGACTTGATCGTTGGCGAGAACCTGGTGGTGATGAGGCTCGGCGGTGATCTCGACTTCGGGGGCGGACTGGGCGGCTAGGACAGCGGTCAGGAATAGGAAAAGAGCACAACGCTTCATGGCGGGGATTGTAGCAGGGGCGAGGAGCACTCAGCATTCAGCACTCAGCACTCAGCATTCAGCCGGTATGGATTTTGCTGAGTGCTTGTTTCATCGGAACTCGAACGAATAAGACCCACGCAGCTGAGATGTCCCACCCTAACTACAAAAGAACGCCGTTAGGATGGGGCAGCCTCTGTCGAAATAATGAGAAAATCCCGCCGGAAGCACTCAGCATTCAGCATTCAGTCCGCGTCGGATTTTTTTGAGTGCTGAGTGCTGAATGCTGCTAGAGGGAGAGATAAGTTTTCTTGTGGAGGAGGCTGTTCTCGTCGCCGATTACCAACTTGTCGGGCCAGGCGGGGACGGTGTGGATGAGGAGGCGGAGGCCTTTGGCGCCTTTCGGAAGAGTGAATTCCAGTTTCGTGGTGTAGGAGTCGGCGGGTTTTAGAGGCGTGCTCAGCGGAGTGCCTTGCATCGCGGTGGGCGCGTACTCGTGGCCGGTGCCGTCGATGAGACGGACTTCCCGCGGAGATGGCGCTAAGGGCGCGTCCTTGGGGCGGGTGGGCGAAGTGGTGGTCTCGTCGAAGCGGGTGCGCAGGGTGACGACGTAGCGACCTGCGGGTTGAGCGTTCACGTCGACGACGGAGTAGGCGAGATGGCAGTCGATCTCGCAGAAATATTTTTCCTGTCCGCGGGCAAGGGCGGTTTCGTGGCTGCCGGCGGAGAATCCGAACAAGAGAGAAAAATAGACGACGGTGACGGCGCCGATCGAGATGGCGGCGATGCGGGCAAATTTCGGCTTGCGCGCGAACCAGAAGATCGCGACCGCGGAAAGGGCGAGGAAGAGACCCACGATCGCGGCGAGAAATCCTACGACGGCAAGCGGGGCGGGGAAATTCATGTTGCTGGCGAGGTGCGCGGTCCACATGGGCTTCGTTCCTTCGATGAGAGTGGCGGGGCCGGGTTTGATGTCGTCATAGATTTCGTCGGCGATCCAATAATTTTCGAGGACGATGGCGAAGAGCGTTCCGACGAGCCAGAGAATCTGGCGAAAACGGCGCCATGCGGTTTGAGGAAGGAATTGCTGCATGGCGATGTCGGCGAGATAAGCGGCGCTGTAGCACAGGTTGGCCAGCAGAGCGAGGATTGCGAAGGCTCCGAGGTCCCGCAGATTCAACGCGGGACGGAAGTGCGGCCAGGTGAAGACGAACCAGAGCACGAGGATGGTGGCGAGGATGGCGGTGTAGAGGATACGTCCGCGCTCGTAGAAGCGGAGGGCGGAGGAGAGAGGGTGGGTGTTACCGGTTGGACTCACCTCGGGACTTTTCATGGTATACCCATTGTGCAATGTACTTTTCTATGTAAAGCACTGGTTCAGCATCCGGCCCGGAGTCATTGGTCGTGGTGCAGCTTGGCTCATGCGCGAGGCCGGATGAGCCCGAGATCCTTCGCGTCGCCTGAAAACCGGCTCCGCTCAGGATGACGCCGCGGTTTGGAATTAGGTCTCGCGGGTGACGCGGATCCATTCTTCCATCTGATCAAGATATTCGGCGAGGGCGCGGCGTCCGGTGGGGGTGAGGCGGTATTCGGTGCGGGGGACGCGTCCTTCAAAAAATTTCACGCAGGAAATGTATTGGGCCTCTTCGAGTTTGCGGGCGTGCACGCTGAGGTTGCCGTCGGTAGTTTTGAGCACGCGCTTGAGATCGTTGAAGGTCAGCGAATCGTTGGTGGCGAGGGCGCTGACGATGCCGAGGCGAATGCGCTCGTGAATGAGGCGATCGAGTTCGGGAAGTTCGGGGGCGCGCGGTGGAGTGTGTTCGTGGGTCTGCTCGCGTTTGTGCAGAGCAGGTGCGGGCTTAGCGTGCTTACGAGATGGAAGAGGTCTAGCCACCGTGCCTCCTGGCGATTAGAAATCCGAAGATGATGTGAAGGCCGCCGAAGCCCGCTGCCAGAAAGGCGTTCCCCCATGCGGCGGGAGCGAGGACGGCGAGGCCGCCGAGGAGCATGAAACAGAGTCCCATGACCGGGACGATGGCGACGGAGAACGCGCCTCCGGTCATGATGCCGGCGCCGTAGAGCAGGAGCCACGTGGCGGGTAGGGCCGACTGCGGGCCGGCGCGGAATAAAAGAAATGTGAGGAAGGCTCCGGCGACGAGAGGGGGCGCGAGTCCGAGAGCGACTTTGCGGGCGGGGCCGGAAAATAACGGGAGGCCGCAGCGGTTCGCCTTCCAGGTGCAGGAGAGTAGTCCGATCGCGACGGCGACGAGGCCCTCGGCCAGCCAAACTTTCAGCCAGGCGAACGAGGAGAGTTGGCGGGCGGCGAGCGCGGCCGCGGCGACGGCGGTGACGCCGAGGATGACATGTCCCCAGCCGGAGACAGCGGTGAAAGCGGAGGAGCGCTCCATGGTGTCGCGAATGAAGCGGAGGTCGTCGGCGAGGTTGGGGGCGACGTCGGGGCGTTCGGGCACGGGCCGCGCGTGCTCGGAGGAGCGACGGAAGCGGCGGGAACGGTGCTGGCCCGGTTCGAACATGGAGGTAGAGTAGCGCGGGGCTTGGAGAGTGTCAAGTACTTTTTGATGCAAAGTAAAATCACAACACAGAGGACGCTGAGGACACAGAGGAGAGAAAGCAAAGTTCACCACTCCGCTCGCAAGGAACGCGAGCGGGATGGGGCATCCCGGACAGGTCTCTTGCGCCCCTACGGGGCTTGGTATTCCTTGCTCGCACACGAGTCCGCTATTTCAGGAGGCCGAAGACGCCTACACCCGTTGTGGTGCCGACGTAGACTTTGCCGTTGGCGATGGTGGGGGTGATGAATTTGTTGCCGGTACCGAAATGGTCGCGGCTGTTAGAGGCCTGGTTGGTATTGTAGATCTCCACGAGCGTTTTCGCGTTGTAGGCGTGGAGGACGGCGGGGTTCACATTCTCAGCGGCCCATACGATGGTGTTCTGTCCGGCATTGTTCGAGATGCTGGGCGTGGCTCCCGGATAGTCGAAGGCGTTCACAGTCTTGGCTGACGGAGTGGTCAGCAGCTTTGCGTTCTGGAAATGAAAGGCGAGGATCGGCGATCCGACCGGACCATAATAGATGTTGCCGTTCGCAAATGCGGGCATAGACCAGACTCCGCCGGGCAGCACGCCGGAGAGTTCCTGATAGATGTTGTTCTTGGTGGAACTGAATTTACCCAGGTTGGTGCGGTCGACAAGATAAATGTTGGAATCTTTTCCGGCGCCGACGGCGAGTTGCCAGGTCTTTCCAGTGGAATCTTTCTGGCTCAGCAGAAGAGTTCCGCCGGAGCCGAGGTCAACGTCACTGTTGTTCTCGCTCTGCTCGTTGTCCATTTCGAAGTAGTCGGCGACGGCGAGTCCATTTTTTGTGGTGACGCGGAGGAAGGCATTGCCGTAGTCACGTTGCGAAGGGAAGCCGGAAGAATTGAGGCTCGTATCGAACAATCCGTTGGCATCGAGCAGAATGATGTTGCCGCTGCCATCGGCGGCCATGCCCGCGCCGGATCCCCAGATTGCGCCCTCGTTGCCGTTGGGCGTCACGTTGAGAACCGTAGTCTGGGCGAGCGTGGTGAGGTTGTAGCCCATGATCCAACCAGTGTAGGGGCGGATGTCGCAGTGCGAGGCCCAGGCGAGGTAGAGCGTGTTGTTGGTGATGAGGAGTCCGGCGCGTTCTTTGTATTGGCCGGGATCGAAGATAACGAAGCCTCCGGAACTGTTGTCACCCTTGCCGGGATATTTGGCGGAAATGTCGACGGGGCCGCCGTGAAGTTCGGCGCCGCTGGTGGCATCGAGGGCGTGGAGGCGCTGGTGGTAGGCGCCGGAATGATCCTTCGACATGGCGACGACGTAGATCACAGGATTGCCGGTATTGGGACGAACGATGACGGGTGTGGAGGTGATGCCGATTTCGGGGGTGACCTGGGAACATCCGCGATTGTCGGAGGTGGTCTCGCCGGACTTGAGTGTGGTGATGTGCCAGAGGCTCGATCCAGTGTCAGCGTCGTAGGCATAGACGGTGCCGTGCTCGGAGGCGACGATGAGTAGGTTGTGGGCGACGCCGGCGATGGTGATGGCGTTGAGGATCAGTGGCTGCGCGTCGACGAGTCCGTCGGCAGGGACCGTGAAGAGTTTGCCGAATGTGGAGGAGTTCACGTTGGTGAGGGTGAGGACCGTCTCTTTATTGTCGAGTCCGGTGCGGGCGGTGTTGTTGTGGTAGGTGAGGACGTCTTGCGCGGAAGCGACGGTGCAGAGGATCGCGATCAGGAAAAGCGCTGGTAGACTTTTAGAGTGAGTGAGGTGGAGTGGCATGGTGAAGCCTCCGAGAAGTTGGTGGGCGAACGTTCAGGTTTGTGACGATGGCGGCGAAGTGAGATGCGGATTGGCGGGGATCAGTTTTCCAGAATTTTGAGTGAGGCTCAAACACGGTGGTACATGGTAGCGAAAAGCTCCACTTCCCGCAATGGGCGCGGGAAATGGTGTCGGTAGCACATGATATGTCCGGTTGAGATGGGCGCGGGAAATGGGGCCCCGGTTCTTTATCCAGGCGGGGGATATGGGGTATGACGGAATTCGGTAGGGTGCTAATTTTGGTGGGGGCGGTGCTGGTGGTGGCGGGCGTAGTGCTCGTCGGAATGGGGCGGATGAATGTGCCGCTGGGACGGTTGCCGGGGGACATTGTTTATCGGGGAAAGAATTCGACGATTTATTTTCCGCTGGCGACTTCGATTTTGGTGAGTGTAGTGCTGACGATTGTGTTGTATCTGGTGGGGCGGTGGAGGCGATGAGTATGCTGAGGTTTCAGGCGTCCCTCCGGGACGCGGTTTGGTTTTGTTGAGCCTACCCGCCAGTGGAACTGGCGGGCTATATTCGGGTCGTCCCTAACGGGACTCGGATCGGATGCAGTTTCCGGAGAAGATCTGGGAGTTGACTTAGCGATTCTCTACCAGTAGATTCGTTCACACGTTGTATTGATCTTTGGAAATCTTTCGGAACGCGCGTCTTTGCCGCTGGGCGAAGACTGGGAAGCGGGTGAGAATCCCGCGCTGCCGCGCAACTGTAAGCGAGGAAAGTGCTCGCGGCCACTGGGAGTGAGTCCCGGGAAGGCCGAGGGCGATGATGAATGCTGGAAGGCATTCTAACTCGCGAAGCCAGGAGACCGGCGCGATCCGTCCACTTCAACCTCTTTCGCGTGCAAAGGAGGAACGTATGCGCGTATCTGTTGGCGTTTTTCATCTTCTCTCAGTTTTTCTTCTTTTCTCTGCGGCGGCTTCGGCTGCTGATCTCAAAGTAAAAATCGTGGACCCGCGGGCCGCGGCGGTGGCCGGGGCACAGGTGTCGTTGTTGCCGAACGCGAGCGACAAACCGGTGAAGGTCGCTACTTCATCGGCCGAGGGAATGGTTTCACTCGGGGAGGCGCCGGCGGGAAGCTATCGGATCCAGGTGCTGGCCGCCGGGTTTGCTCCACAAACAGTTGCGGTCGCGGAGAGTCGTGCGGAAGTGATCACCGTCGCACTTAAGGTGGCGATGGCGACTGAGACAGTCGTAGTGAGTGCGACGAAGAGTCCAATGTCGGCGGACGAAACCGGGGCAAGCATTTCCACGCTGGAAAACGGACAGCTCGAGGCGATGCAAGTTGTGGCGGCGTCGGACGCCGTGCGATTTCTTCCGGGCGCGGTGGTGAATGCCACGGGGCAACGGGGAGGGCTGGCGACGCTGTTCGTGCGCGGCGGAAACTCCGTCTACAACAAGGTGATCATTGACGGCGTGCCGGTCACGGAACCGGGAGGAACGTTTGATTTCGGAACGGTCCCGATGACGGGTGCCGATCGGCTGGAATTTTTGCGCGGGGCGCAGAGCACGCTCTACGGCACTGATGCCATGACCAGTGTGGTGCAGGTGTTCAGCCATACGGGAACGACGCAGAAGCCGGAGTTGCACTTCGGGGCTGACGGAGGAAACTTCAACACCGCGCATGGATTCGCGGAGCTGTCGGGAGCGCGAGGGATTTGGGATTACAACGTTTTTGCCGACCAGTTCAACACGCAAGGTTTGGGAGTGAACAACGATTATTCAAATTCCCTGCAGGGAGGGAATGCAGGCGTCCGGCTGAATGAGTCCGCGTCTTTGCGGGTGCGGGTGCGGCATGCAAATAGTCGCAGCGGGACCCCGGGGGAGTGGAATTTCAACGGTGCGCCGCTGCTGCCGCCCGACATTGATGCGCGGGCGCGGCAGAATAACCTTCTGGCGAGCGCGGAACTCACGATCACCGGGCCTTCACACTGGGAGCACCGCTTCTCGGGATACGAGTACAACCATCGGAGATCGAATGAGGACACGGTGCCGGATCGCGGCTGCGATGTGACGGTTTTCAACTTTACGGATTGTTTCTTCGTCGACCTCGTACATGTCAACCGCGCGGGGTTTCACTACCAGGGCGACTACATGCCGCTCAGTTGGGCGCAGACCACGGTGGGCTACGAGTTCGAAGACGAGAATGGAGATTTTAATACGCAATTCCTGACGACGGACTTCAACGGAAATCCGATCATCGGCGTCTCGCTGACGCACGGGCTGCGGCTGAATCATGATTTGTTTGTGCAGCAGCGGATTACGCGCGGGCGCTTCTCGGTGGTGGGCGGGCTGCGATATGCACACAACCCGAGTTTTGGGGACCGCGCTGTGCCGAGGGTGGCAGCAACTTTTCTTGCATTGCAGGGAGGCGCGTGGTTCTCGGGAACACGGCTGCGATTTTCTTATGGCACCGGAATCAAGGAGCCGACATTCGAAGAGTCGTTCGGAATTTCGGGGACGTTTCCGACGAATCCAAATCCAAATTTGAAGGCCGAGGAGAACCACGCGCTCGAGGCAGGAGTGGAGCAGAGTCTACTGGGAGGGCGGTTCTCGTTCTCGGCGATTTATTTTAACAACCAGTTTCACAATCAGATTGAGTTCGAATCGATGTTCGACTCAACCAAACAAATTTTCGTGGGCGAGTACGTCAACCTGAACCGGAGTATGGCGCACGGGGCGGAGATCGAATTCCGGGGACGGTTGAGGAAAAATCTTCAACTGGATTCGGCGTACAACTACACGTCCACGCAAATTCTGGAAGCGCCGTTGTGCACTCCGGCAAATTTCTGCGATCCGATACTGACGACCGGATCACCGCTGCTGAGGCGGCCGAAGCATTCTGCGTCGACGTTACTCACTTATCTCGGCTCGCGATGGGGAGCGAATCTTGGCGGAAGTTTCGTGGGGCGGCGTCCAGACTCGGATTTCCTCGGACTCGGGATTGATCACGCTGCAGGATATGTTCGCGTGGACTTGGGCGGATGGTACGCGGTGCGTCCATGGATGACGGCCTATGTGAATGTCGAGAATGCGCTCGACCGCCGGTACAACGAAGTGGTGGGATATCCGGCGCTGCCGATTAATTTTCGGGCGGGGATGCGTTTTCGAATCGGCGGGGAATAACCGCGCAGTTTCATACGATTGTCGGACGCGCTCGGTTCACTTTTACCGAGCGCGTTTTTCTTTTGTCCGGTAAATCAGGCGGAATCCCATCCCTGTCGCAGTGAAGCGTTGGCTAGCTCTTTCCCCACGCAGCATTTTGTGTGAAACTTGGAGACCCAGAAAGCGAATCGAAGACGAGGTACGAATGACACTCTCTAAAGTGGCGTTGATCGTCGTGTGTTCCGTCATACTCTCCTTCTCCTCTGCCGTGCGGCTGCAATCGCAGGAATTGAACTCAACCTTCGCGCGCGATCCCGGCCAGCCCATCGATCAGCAATACACGGATCAGATTCGCAAGTACACCACCGATCCCTCATTCACGTCTCCACTGGTCGATTACTTTCCGGCCTCGAAAACCGTACCCACGCCTGTGAAGGTGCTCGGCGACGTCTCGGGCGCGCCCGACATGCTTCCCTACGCCGAAGATGTGTACAAATATTTCCGCTTGCTCGAGGCGAGTAGTCCGCGGGTGAAGGTCTTTACCATCGGCCACACCGAGGAAGGGCGAGAGATGATCGCGGCCGCGATCGCGGACCCCAAACTGCTTGCCGAAGCGAAAGCGAACGACGCGCGATTGGCGCAGCTTGCGGACCCGCGCACGATCGCACTCGATGATGCCAAGGCTCGACAGATCGTTGACCAAACCTGGCCCGTCTACTACATCACAGGAACGATCCACTCGCCCGAGACCGGCGCTCCCACAGCGCTGATGGAACTCGCCTATCGGCTCGCCGTCGACGAAGCGCCATATATCAAGTACATACGCTCGCACATGATCGTGCTCATCACGCCCGTGGTCGAGGTCGATGGCCGCGATCGCATGGTCGATATTTACAGGTGGCATAAAGCTCATCCGGGCCAGGTTTGGCCGCGGCTTCTTTACTGGGGACACTACGTCGCTCACGACAACAACCGCGACGCGATGGCCATGACGCTCGACCTGACGCGGAACGTCCTCGACACATATCTGGCGTGGCATGCGCAGGTATTGCACGACTTGCACGAGTCGGTTCCTTTTCTTTACGACAACACGGTGGGTGACGGACCTTACAACGCATGGGTGGATCCGACGCTCGCGGACGAGTGGGCGGAACTCGGCTGGAACAACGTGGCGCAGATGAAGAGCTTCGGGATGCCCGGAGTCTTCACTCACGGCGACTTCGACACGTGGAGTCCGGGCTACCTGATGTTCGTGGCGGGCATGCACAACGGAATCAGCCGCCTGTATGAAACCTTCGGCAATGGCGGGGCCGATACCGAGAAGCGCATTCTGCAGCCGGAAGATTACTCGCGCACGTGGTACCGTCAGAATCCTCCGCTGCCGATCGTGACCTGGTCGCAGCGCGACAACAACAACTACGAAGAAAGCGCGCTGCTCTCCACGCTCTCTTATTTCTCGCGGAACACCCACCATTTTCTCGAGAACTACTATCTCAAGAGCAAGCGCGCGGTCGAGAAGCCATCGCTGGAAGGACCGGCCGCCTACGTGATCCCGGCCGACCCGGCCGATACGAATCGCCAGATTGAACTGCTCAAGGTATTGAAGCGCCAGGATGTCGAAGTGCAACAGCTATCGGACGCGGCCACGGCCACCGTCCCGGGTGAAAAGCGCGCGGACAAGCCGAAGCAGGAAACCTTTCCCGCGGGCAGCATCGTCGTCCGCATGGATCAACCCTACTCGCGTGTCGCCGACGCGCTGCTCGACCGGCAGTTCTGGGCCGCCGGAGATCCGCAGAAGCATCCCTACGATGACACGGGATGGTCGTTCACCCATCTTTTCAATCTGAAAGTGACCCGCGTCCTCGACGCGTCGATCCTCAAATCCAAAATGAAGATGCTTGATGATCCAACGAGTCTGGCAGGCAAGGTCACGGGCTCGGGCAGTGTGCTGGCGGTAGCCAATACCGGGCAGGTCTCGCTGCTGCCATTGGTTTACAAACTCAAGGACGCAACCGTACAGGTGGCGGAAAAGGCTTTCGACGCCGACGGCAAGCATTTCCCGGCGGGTTCGCTGCTCATCACCGGTGCTCCCGAGGACCGCATCGGAGGAATTCTGCACGATCTGTCACTCGATGCATCGCGACTGGGCGCGGCGCCTTCGGAGCCGTCGCACGCGGTCACGGCTCCGCGGATCGCTTTCATGCACACTTGGCTGGGCACGCAGACGGAAGGCTGGTGGCGCTACGCCTTCGATACGGAGGGTGTGCCGTTCGACTACATCAGCACGCAGACTGTAGCCAACCAGGACAACCTACGCGGCAAGTACGATGTGATCATCTTCGCTCCCGTTGGCCGCTCTTCCCCGCTGGAAATTCTCAATGGCCTTCCGATGTGGAACAACGCGATGCCGTGGCAGAAATCGGAGCTGACTCCAAATCTTGAGGTGCTGGACAGCACCGCCGATATACGTCCCGGTCTGGGTTATGACGGCTTGGCTCATTTGAAGAAGTTCGTGGAGCAAGGCGGCCTGCTGATCACCTGCGAAGACACCGCGGAGTTTGCCATCGACATGGGGCTTGCACCCGGCGTCAGCGTCGCCGGGCGCGGCGATGCGCGCGTGGTTGGCTCGGTGCTCAACACGGTTTTTGTTAACCGTGACAGTCCAATCGCGTTCGGCTACGGAACGAGTGTTCCCGTCATCAGTGCCAGCGGCATGGCGTTCAATGTCAGCAATACGGTTGGCCGCACGGGAGGCCGCGTTTTGATGGATCCGTTGACGGATTCGCTGGATCCTTATGCCAAGCGGGCCACCGGGCGCGGCTCGGTGGATGACAGCGACGAGCCTCAGGGCAGAAAGATTGTGGAGCCCGAGGCGCTGGTAAAGCAGCAGCCGTGGGAGGCAAAACATTTGAATGAGGAACAGGTGCGCAACAACCCGCTGGTGATTCCGGTTCAGAGCCGGCCGGACGTTATCTTGCGATTCTCCGATGCCAAGACTCTTTTGCTCGACGGGCTGCTCGATAAGGGTGGGCCGATTGCTGAACATGCCGTGGTTGTGAACGCTCACCTGGGGCAAGGAAACGTGTTGCTGTTCGGCAACAACCCCGTCTATCGCGGCGAGACCCTTGGCACCTATCCCTTGGTGTTCAATGCGATTCTCAACTTCCAGCACCTGGCTCACGAATCAATCACGGAGGAAAAGCATTAAGGCGACTTTTGATCTACCAGTGGTCGGGGCTTACGAAAGAAAGATTGAAGCCAGCCTGAGGGTCGGCTGATCTAATTTTTCGAGGCGCACCATGCGATTGAAACCCTTCCTGCTGGATATGTGGCTCGACACTTACGAGCACGACATTGAATACAACCTGGCGGCAAGCACGGGACCGTGCTGGACGCTGAACGATATCCTGAGCCTCGCGAGCGAGGAGGAGCGAGATCGCTTCCTCAATCACAACCTGGTTTACAGCCGGCCAGCGGGAGCGGAGGGTTTACGCGCTGCGATCGCTGACTTTCATGGGGTAAATGTCGAGGCAGTACAAGTGGTCACTGGCGCCTCTGAGGCGTTGCTGGTTCTCATGTGGCTGGCGGCGGAACCTGGGGCCAACGTCGTGCTGCCGCGGCCGGGATTCACGACATTCTCTGCACTACCCGAGTCGCTTGGGATCGAGACCCGGTTCTACGGAGTGCGGAAGGAGAACGATTTCCGCATTGACATCGAGGAAATCAAGAAGCTTGCGGATGAAAACACGAAGCTGATCCTGGTGAACAGCCCGCACAATCCCACAGGCGCTACCGTTCTTGATGCGGACATGGAGAGCTTGCACGAGTTCACGTCATCGCGCGGAATTCAACTGGTGTGCGACGAGGTCTACCACCCTATCTATCACGGCCAGGTAACAAGGTCGGCTTCCCGGCTGCCGCATGCCACGGTCATCCACGATTTCTCGAAGGCGTTTCCGCTGTCCGGAGTGCGGACGGGATGGATGATCGAGCACGACGCCAAGCGCCGCGAGCGCTACTGGAATACACGCGCGTATTTCTCCGTCTCAAACACTACGGCGGGAGAACGGCTGGCGGAGATCGCGATGCGGAACCGGGAAGCGGTGCTCGGGAAGACGCAGGAAAACGCCACGCGAAATCTTCGATTGCTAGATTCTTTCATGAAGGAACATCGCGAGACGCTGGGCTGGATTCGGCCTCGTGGGGGAGTAACGGCATTTCCCTGGCTTGTCAGCGGCGAGAATAGCCGTGCTTTCTGCCAAGCGGCTGCGGAGCAGGGCCTCCTACTCGCGCCTGGAGATTGCTTCGATGCGCCTTCGCATTTCCGACTTGGCTTTGCCGCGATGACTGAGAAGTTTCCAAAAGCGCTGGAGCGACTGGGAGAATTCGTTAACAGTTGGGCAACGGCGAACATGGCGAGAACGTAGGGCGCGACAGGGGATTCGCAGCTAGAGGATTTACCTTAGCTGACTTTTTGGGGCGATCTGGGGAGTGGCATCGACGAGGCCATCTTGGCGCCGAAATATTTGGTGCGGGCGAGAAGAAGTTTTTCGATTTCCACTTCCTGCAGAGGTTGCTGGCGGCCGAGCAGGTGCGTGACCAGGGCGATCTGGGCAAAGTGCTCGACGGTCTCCATCTTCATATAGGCATGTTCGAGAGTGTCGCCGTAGGTGACGACACCGTGGTTCGACATGAGGATGGCGTCATAACTGGGAACGTAGGGCTCGAGAGTCTGTGCCAATTCCGACGTGCCGGGCGTGCCGTAACGGGCGAGAGGAATGCATCCGAGTCCCATGACGACCTCGCAGACAAGGGGCTCGGTCAGTGGAATGCCGGCGGCGGCGAAACCGGTGGCGGTCGGAGGATGGGCGTGGCAAATCGCCTCGACATCAGGTCGCATGCGATAGACCAGCAAGTGCATCCCGATTTCGCTGGTGACGTTGCGGCGTCCGGCGACGCGTTTGCCGTCAAGATCGACGATGACCATGTCGCCGGGGCGCATGGCTCCTTTGCTGAGGCAGGTTGGCGTGACTAAGACGCGATCTCCGGGTAGCCGGACCGACAGATTGCCGTCCATGGCTGCCACGAACCCCCGATCGTGGAGCATGCGTCCGTAACGGACAATTTCTTCCCTATGTTTGCGTTCGGTCGGCATGAATACCCTTCAGGGGGGACATTGAAAAAGCAGACTAATCCGGCATCCGCATAGTACCAGCACCCCGCTTACCGAGACAATCCTAATTTCGAGAAAATGCGGCACAAAGAGGCAGGGCACGCGGCTCGCGTGCGGCCGAGTGTCCCTATAATCGAACGCGTGCTGGTCTCTGAGTTCGCGTATCACTTACCGGAGGAGTTGATTGCCCAGGAACCGCTGGGCGACCGGGCCGCTTCGCGCTTGCTGCATCTGGAAAGTTCTACCGGCGCCTTACGGGATGGGCAATTTCGCGAATTTCCGGAAATGCTGCGGGCTGGCGACTTGGCTGTGTTCAACAATACGCGGGTGTTTCCGGCGCGGCTCTATGGACGGCGGGGCGGGCTGAGGGCACAAGCAGTGAGCCCGAACAATCCGGCGGCGCGGGAGTTTCTGCATGGGCGGATTGAAGTGTTGCTGACGCGACAGTTGCAGCAGGAGCCGAACGAGTGGGAGTGCCTGGTGCGTCCGGGGCGGAAGATTGGGGTGGGCGAACATTTGTTCTTCGGGGAGCAGGACGAGTTGCAGGCCGAAGTGGTGGAGCGCGGGGAGTTTGGGGAGCGGCGGATTCGGTTTGCAGGGGTGGATGATTTCTTTGGTCGGGTGGAGAGGATTGGGCATATCCCACTACCGCCTTACATTGCGCGGGCGGATTCTGCAGGGGATCGAGAGCGCTACCAGACGGTGTATGCGCAGGAGCGCGGGTCGGTGGCGGCGCCTACGGCGGGACTGCATTTCACTCCGCAGATTTTGGGGCGCATGCGGGAGCGCGGGATCGAGACCGCTGAGGTGACGCTGCACGTTGGGCTTGGGACTTTTCAGCCGGTGCGAGTAGAGCGGGTGGAGGAACATCAACTGCACGCCGAGGCCTACTCGATTTCGGAGGAAGCGGCAGAGAAGATCAGTAGTGCGCGGAAGGAAGGGCGGCGGGTGGTGGCGATTGGAACCACTACGGTGCGCACGCTTGAGTATGCGGCGCAGCAGAATGAGGGTGTGGTGCGCGCGGGGAGAGGCGAGGCAAATCTGTTTATTTATCCCGGCTACGAGTACCGGGTGGTGCAGGCGCTGCTGACGAACTTTCATCTGCCGCAATCGACGCTGCTCATGCTGGTGTGCGCGCTGGGCGGGAAGGGGAATGTGATGCGAGCATACGAGCATGCGGTCGCGGAACGATACCGTTTCTATTCTTATGGGGATTGCATGTTTGTGGAGTAGTGGAAAAAAGCAGGTTCCTCGCGCGATAAGACCGCACTTCGGAATGACAACTCGAAGCACAAGGTGCGCCGTTAGCGGAGTAACGGGGTGGGATGAAATCGCGGATTTGATCGGCTATCATATTTTTCTGCAGTTATTTTTTCTTGCAGTCATCTGGAGAGGTCATGGGTTTTCCGATTAAGGTTTGCAGCGTTTGTGGAGAAGAATTTGAATTGAAGCCCGACAAGCCGGGGTTTGCGAATCGCTGTCCGGAGTGCAGTGAGGTCGAGAGTGCCGAACCGTCCACGAAAGGCAAGATGGATGCCGACCAGCGCAGGGCCGAGAAGGAAGCGAACGAAGCGAGGAGGCAGGCGATGCGCAACCTGCTTTATCGCAAGGATAGCTGACGATACTTGGGTTGGCGCTCGCTGACCGGAACGTCCCTAGGCAACCGCGTGTCATCTACCAGCATGTCGCCTGATCTTTCTTTATTTCCGCGGCTTGCGGCACAACAGGCTCAATCACCCCACCTTCGAACTCCATTCGAGCGGCGCGTCACGCAAGCGTGCGACCTGGAGCGCATCTTGAATAAGTTGGATTTGTGTGCGCGGAATCACTGACGTGCGGCCCAGGATAAGCGTCCCATTGGTGTTTAGGTCGCAAATATTCGGGAGGGAGACGTGAGCAAGAATCAGGCAGGCAAATTATCGAGCAGCAACCGGCGGTCGTTTCTTAAGACCAGCGGCGCGATGACGGCAGCGGTGATTGGGACGGCGGCCCTTACGAAGTTACCTGCCGTTGCTGCGATGAGTGCGGCACCCGTAGATACGCCGAAGCGCGAGGCCATGCCTACGCGGAATCTCGGCAAGACGGGATACAAGGTCGGCATTTTCAGCCTGGGCGGGCAAGCGTCGATTGAGCGTCCGCACAATGAAGATGTTGCGGTGCCGATTATCGAGAAGGCGCTCGATCTCGGCGTGAATTACGTTGACACGTCTTCGATTTACGGGGGGCCGGAACGGTGGAGCGAGCAGTATGTGGGCAAGGTGATGAAGCACCGGCGCAACGAGGCGTTTCTGGCGACGAAGACCAGGGAGCGTACGCGCGACGGCTCGATGCGGATGATCGAGACTTCGCTGAAGCTGCTGCAGACCGATCACGTTGACTTGTGGCAACTGCATGACGTCGGGACGATGACCGACGTCAACGAGATCTTCGCCAAAGGTGGAGCGATGGAGGCGCTGCTCGAGGCGCGCGAGCAGAAGATCGTGCGCTACCTCGGGGTCACGGGACACTACCGGCCGGATGCGCTGATCGAGGCGATTCACCGATATCCGTTCGACACGGTTCTAATGGCGGTGAATGCGGCGGATCCGCATCATTTCAGCTTCTCGGAGCAGTTGCTGCCTCTGGCAGTCGAGAAGCAGATGGGAATTATTGGAATGAAGGTACCGGCGCGCGGGAGGATTCTTTCGACGTGGACACCTCCACCGGTCGAGCAGCAGAAGCATAGCTGGGAAGGCATGGTACTGGCTCCGACGGCGGGCACGCTCAACATGCGGCAGGCGATGTATTATTCGCTGTCGCTGCCGGTGAGCACGGTGATTATTGGCTGCGACACGATCGCTCAACTGGAAGAGAATGTGCAACTGGCGCGGGAGTTCACGCCGCTCAGCCAGCAGCAAATGGCGGCGCTGACGGAAAAGGCACAGCCAGTGTCGAAGCAATCGCTGTTCTTCCGGTTTTACGAGCGGGCGTAGGCGGGGCCGGAAATTCTCGGCATCTCTCCGTTTGATCGACTCAACCGCCGTAGTTCGCGACAACCCGTACAACTTTTCGGCTGGCATCGAGTTCCATGAACTCGGCGGTCTTCGTGCCTGTCTGATTCACGTAATACAGAACGACACTGGATATTCCCCACATCACATCTAAGAGCTCGAAGGTTAGCCCTGGGTAGGCCTCGAGCCCTCGCTTGAAATAGGCACGCAGGGCCTCCTTACCTACGACGGTTCCTGATGCGTCTTTCAGCAACATCGCGGCAACGGGCGAGGTGAGAACGATCTCCGGGCAGTAGTGGGACATGATGGCGTCGAGGTCGTGGGAATTCCATGCGAGGATCCAATGCTGGGCGAATTCTCGAACTTCGGTCTCTGTGAGCATTTTGGTTGTGTCTCCAAAAGCAGCGTTCAGTGAATGGGCTCGGGATCTGTGCCCAACGGGGCTTTTGATTCACCGAGACGGTTCTTCCATTGTGATCAGGGCGGCGCTGGCTGCTGGCAGATCAAGCGTGATGCTTCCATCTTGCGCTTGGAGTGTTTCTTCTCGCGCGGCGGACCAAGTGCCGTTGGCACCGACTGGGGCACCACCGAAGGTTACGTCTGTTGTGTCGTCGACGCGTGGGGCGCGGAGGCGGAGTGCCTTCGCATGTTGGATTGGCTGTCCCGCGTTGAGGGTGAGGCGAACGCGGCGGTCTTGATTCTTGTTGAAAACGACGGCTTTCATGCTGCCGTTGGACTGCAATGCATACGCCGTGAGCAAAGGCGCTTTGTCGATGCCTTCGAGTTGCGTTTCGATCAGTTGGCCCGTGCCGGCTTCGGAGAACATCAGCATTCCGTAGAAAATGGGGCGGCCGAGGAATCCGTCGTCGCGAGTGCCGGCGATGGGCGTGTACCAGCCGTATCCGCCGCCGTGGAAGTTGATGCCCATGCCGCCCGCGGTGGCGAGTTGATACATGAGGTCGGCGGCCCAGAGCGCGGAGGCGAAAGTGTCGCTGACGCCAGGCTTGCCTCCGGAATAACAAGAATTGGTTTCCGCGAGGCGGAAGGGTAGACCGGTTTCGTGCACCGTTTTCTGCATACCTTCGAATTCTTTTTGCAGGTTCGGATTGGGGCGCAGCAGGCGATCGATGGTCATGGTGGGATCGGTTGGCGGTCCCTCGGCGTAATAGTGCTGCGAGAGGAAGCGGGCTTCTTTCTTGAAGCGCTGCGCGAACGGGACGAGCCACGAATTGTTGTACGCGGTGTCGGGTCCGGCAAAGGGGGCGCTGGGGACACGCGCTCTGATGGCGTCGTAGTAGTGCTTCCATTCGTCGTTGAATTGTGCGGCGTCGTAGTCGGCCTTGCGGATGCCGTTGCGGAAGAAAAGGTCGGGCTCGTTGCAGAGTTGGAAGGCGATGAGCTTCGATCCGGCAACGTCGTTGACGTACGCGGCTTCGGCGGCTGCATCTTCGGCGGTGCCGGTGCCCATGTTCAGGCCATAGATGAGATTCCATCCGGTGGCGTCGAGAAAATCTTTCAGGTTGCGGACGGCTTGCGGGGTAATGTTCACCGGCGGCGGAGCTTTGTGGCCCTGGTCGGGATTGACGACGGTGGGGGCTTGCTGGGATGAGATCTTTGCGGGATCGGGAGCCCAGTAACAGTATTCGCTGGTGTTGCCGCCGATGCGGAGGATGCCTTGCGCTCCGAGGCGGCGCACGAAGCCGATCAGGCCAGCGTTGTCTCCGGCGAAAAAATTGGGATTGCCGAGTTGGGCGGATTCGTAGCTGAGTCCGGTAAAGTCGGCAGCGATTTTGTTGCCGTGGCGGTCGGGGCGGAGAGTTAGGCGAATCGAGGCGGAGTCTTCGGCGAGAGCTGGTGACAGATGCAGGGCGGCACAGGCGGTGGCAGAAAGACGGATGAAGTTGCGGCGATTCATGGCTCCGATTTCATCACAGGATGGGTGTGGCGGCAATGATCAGGCGTGGGCGGGAAAGAGCAGGTTCCTCGCGCGATAAGGCCGCGCTTCGGAATGACAACCCGTTTGAAGGCTTGCGGGGATTTTGCATCTTTCTTAATCTTGTTGCCGTGCTTCCCGTTTCGCAGGAGAATGTTCGCGCCAACATCTCCCTGATTTCTTTGCGAAACAGGCACGAGGTTTCTCTCATGCGTTTGATCTCTGTCCGCGCGATTAGTGCGGCTGTTGTTTTTCTCTCGGCAATTGGTGGGACGCTCGCCCAGACGAGTCTCAAGTATCAGGAGCCGCCTAAGGCGATCGTGGACCTGGTGGATACGAGGCCGACTCCGATCGTGGAGGTTTCCCGCAAGGATAAAGAGGGCAGGCAATGGCTGCTGATTCAGGTCATCTCAGGCTTGCCGACGATTGCCGATCTGGCGCAACCGGAGTTGCGGCTGGGCGGCCTGCGAATCAATCCGAAGACGAATGGGCCGAGCCGCGGACGGTATATCACGTCGCTGAGGCTGCAGGCGCTGCCGGACGGAAAAGAGACCGCCGCGGGAGTGCCGGCGAATGCAAAGATTCGATTCGCGGCCTGGGCGCCGGATGCGCGGCACGTCTTCTTTGTGAATGCCAGCGACGAGACGGCGGATGCGGGCTTGAGTTTGTGGATTGTGGATGTGGCTTCGGGCGCGGCGAAGCGCGTGCCGGGGATTGCTCTGAATGGCATCTTCGGCAATCCGTGCGAATGGATGAGCGACAGCCAGAGTCTGGTCTGTAAAGCGGTGGTCAAGGGTCGTGGCGCGGCGCCGAAAAAGAGCGAGGTGCCGACGGGTCCGGTAGTGCAGGAAAATCTGGGGCGCGTGACGCCGGGGCCGACGTATCAAGATTTGCTGAAGAGTCCGGAGGACGAAAAGATTTTCGATTACTATGCGACGGCGGAGGTTGAAGTGGTACGCGTCGACGGTACAACGAAGGCGGTGGGCAAGCCGGGAGTCATCACGAGCGCGTCGCCATCGCCCGATGGTCGGTACGTGATGGTGGATGAGCGGCATCATCCGTATTCGTATTTGTTGCCATTTGAATTTTTTCCCGAGCGCGTGACCGTGTTTAACCTGGCAACGGGCGCGAGCAAGCAACTGGCCGACAAGCCGCTCGAGGATACGATCCCGAACATTCACGATGCGGTGGAAGCGGGGCCGCGGGAATTCGACTGGCGCAGTGACGCTCCGGCTACAGCGTCATGGGTTGAGGCAGGCGATGGAGGAGATCCGCGGAAAGATGTGGCGGTGCGCGATACGATTTTCCTGCTCGATGCGCCGTTTGATGGCTCGCCGCGAAAGCTGGCGGAATTGCCGGTACGGTTTCGCAGCCTGACCTGGGGAAACGGCAAGCTGGCGCTGGTGGAGGAAGAGCGCTGGAAGGATCGTAGGCGCATCATGCTGGCGGTCGCGCCAGATGCTCCGGGTACGCCAGTCCCGTTGTTTGAGGGGTCGTTTGAGGATCGCTATCACGATCCGGGTAAGCCGCTTGAAGTCTTGAATGCGGCGGGCAAGCGCGTGGTGCAGACGACCGCCGATGCCAGCGGTGTCTATCTGCACGCGGAAGGCGCTTCGCCCGAAGGCGACCGGCCGTTTCTTTCGGTGATGAGCACGGCGAATGGACAGACCGGAAAGCTCTGGCAGTCGGCGGATAAATTCTTCGAAATTCCTGCTGCCGTGCTGGAAGCGGCTGGGCCGACAATCCTGGTGCGCAGGGAGTCACCGGAACTGCCTCCGAACTACTACCTGACGAGTGTGGAGAAAAATGATTTGAAGCAGGTCACGTTTTTTCCGAGTCCGTACGGAGACGCGGCTCTGCCGAAGAAGCAGGTGCTGAAATACAAGCGCGCGGATGGCGTGGAGTTGAGTGCCAATCTCTATTTGCCTCCCGGCTACAAAAAAGAGGATGGGCCGCTGCCTACGCTGATGGAAGCGTATCCGACGGAGTACAAGACGAAGTCGGCGGCGGGGCAGATCAGCGGATCGCCTTACGAGTTTCCCTTCTTGTATTGGGGATCGCCGATTCCGTTTGCGACGCAGGGGTATGCGGTGCTGGAGAATGCGACGATTCCGATCGTGGGCGAGGGGAACGCGGAGCCGAACGACACGTATGTGGACCAACTCGTGGCCAGCGCGAAGGCGGCGATTGATGAGGGCGTGCGGCTGGGCGTCGTGGATCGAAATCGGGTAGCGGTGATGGGACATTCCTATGGCGCGTTCATGGCGGCGAATCTGCTGGCGCACAGCGATCTGTTCAAGGCGGGCATCGCGCGTAGCGGGGCCTACAATCGCACGCTCACGCCGTTTGGATTCCAGAACGAGGAGCGTACTTACTGGCAGGCGCCGGAGATCTACTACAAGATGTCGCCGTTTTCGTATGCGGACAAGATCAAGACGCCGATCCTGCTGATTCACGGTGAAGCCGACAACAACACGGGGACGTTCCCCATGCAGAGCGAACGGCTGTTCAGCGCGATCAAAGGACAGGGCGGCACGGTGCGGTTTGTGCTGCTGCCGCTAGAGTCGCATGGGTACGCGGGGCGGGAGTCGGTGCTGCATATGCTGTGGGAGATGAATAACTGGATGAGGACTTATGTGAAAAATCCGGCGGGGGCGGCGGCCGGAGGGAAATGAAAAAACGTGATCGGATAATTTTGCTTTGTCATCCTGAGCGAAGCGAAGGACCTATGTACTCCGCGCGGGTTGCATAGATCCTTCGCGGCAAAGAGCGCCGCTCAGGATGACAGGGCCTTATTTGCTTGTACTGCGTCATTTGATCGCCAGCTTTGCCGGGTAGAACTTCTGGATCATTCTTCCGGTCATGAGGCCGCCTTCGTATTCGGGGATGATGACGTCATCGGCGCCGGAGCTGCGGATGGCGTTGGCGTAGCGCTGCTGGCCGGCGCGGGTGATGATTTTGATCTTCGGGTTGATGGAGCGGGCGGTGACGGTAATGTAGAGGTTGTCGGCGTCGTTGTCGATGACGATGCAGATGCCGCGGGCGCGCTCGAGTCCGGCTTGCAGCAGGACATCGTGGCGCTTGGCGTCCCCTTGAATGACGGGGATTTTGTCGTTCAATAATTCGCGGTAGAGGCCTTCGTTGGTTTCGATCAGGACGAAGGGAATGTCCATCTTCTGCAGTTGATCGACGACGGTGCGGCCGACCTGGCCGTAGCCGCAAATGATGAAGTGGTCTTCGAGGCGCTTGACGTTGACTTCGTTGATCATGGATCTCCATGCCTCCACGCCATGGCGGCTGAAAATGGTGAGCAGGACGCGCTCTGCGATCCAGATCTGAAGCGCGAAAACTCCTGCGTAGACAAACATTGAAAAGATCTTGGTGGACTTGTGGACCAGCCGGTACTCGATCGAGTGCGGATGAATCACCCAGAAGAGGGCATCGAGCGGGCGCAGGCCTTCGACGCGCACGTAGAAGACAACGCACGCGCCAAGGAAGCCCGCGAGGACGAGCAGTGGCAGCCATAAACGGCGCGCGAAAACGATGAGGATGCGTCCCAAGGTTGGATACTCTTTGCCAACCGACCGGTCGGTTGGCAAAAGAGGACTAGTATACCAATCCGGCGGAAAAGGGGAAGCGAATAATTCGATTGGGACGAGGCTGAAAAACAGCAGGTTCCTGGCGCGATAAGGCCGCACGCCGGAATGACAAGTTACTTTTGTTAGACACCAACGATGACATTTCGTGAAGGTTTCAAGCATCCCTGCCTGATATGCTGTGCCAGAAAGGCGGACCCCTTGAGATCAGCCTATCTGGCCACAGTTCCTCCCAACCTCAACGATTTACCCACTGACAGACGCTGCTGGTTCCCTTCCTGGATGCATGCTGCACTGTTTGTTCTCTGCCTGATGGCGCCGGCGTGCCTGCATGCGGCGACGATTTCGGGCACGGTGAAAGATCCTTCGGGCGCGGTCATTCCTGAGGCGCGGATCGAGATCGCGGGCGGAGATTTAGCACAAACCATGGTGGTGATCTCAGACGGCGTGGGCAAATTCGCGTCTGCTGAACTGAAGCCTGGGAAGTATGCGTTGCGGGTGAGCAAAGATGGCTTCGAGTCGCTCGATCAGACAGTGGATTTGCGCGGCTCGGCGGAGCTGCAACTGACGCTCGCGATTGCGCGGCAGCAGGTTGGGATTTCGGTGTCGGGGAGGGAACTCGCGAATTCCGATCCAGCGTACCGGGAGCTGCGCAACATCGGATTCGGCGAGACTTTTCGGTTCGACAATCAGACTCTGGGTTGGGATGCAAGCACGTTTCAGTTTACGAAGGGAACGCTGACCTGGCTGAGTCCGGTGGAAGGAATTGTCACAGGCGCAGTTTTCGTAGGCGAAGGGCACTTCCACTTGAAGCCCGCGACTTTGCTGAATGCGCACGAATTGAGCCGGCGCACCGGGGCGGCGGAGGTGGATGAGGACTTCACGGAGGCGGTCTTCCGATTCACGGGCGACCAGCGGGTGAGATTTTTGGCCGGACTGGGGCAGCGAGTGGAGCCGCCTGCGGAGGCGAGCGCGGCGCTCAAGCACTGGCGGGAACGAGTGCGGCAGCGGCGTGAGGTGGCGCTCGGGTTCAGCCAGCAATTGCTCGAAGGCGAAACCATGGACAACGTGGATGCCGACATTCTGGCCGCCCTTTACAATCCGGGCCATCCGCCGTTTTTCAACGCGTATCTGTGGGGCAAGAAGCATAAGGATCTGCGTTACTTCGTGAGGACCCGCGTGGGCGCGGTGCCGCAGCTCGATTCTCCGGAGGAGGTTGCGCTCATCAACTTCGATCCGGAAGGCATGGAGGATGGCGTCTGGTATCTCGCGCACTTGCAATCGGAGTACGTGAATCGCACGGCGAGTTCCATCGAGGACCGGCGATTGTTTGCTACACGCCATTACAAGATCGAAACCGTGATCGCCAAGAACGGGCACCTGTTCAGCAGCGCGACGATCGGTTTTGAGCCGCTGATTGCCGGAGAGCGCGTGATGAAGTTTGGATTGCTGCCGAACCTGCGGGTCTCGCGCGTGCTCGACGAGCAAGGACAGGCTCTGCATTTCATTCAAGAGAGCCGGAAAGAGGATGGCTCGTTTTACGTTGTATTTCCAGCGGCGCCGACAGCCGGGAAAGAGTCTTCGATCACGGTCGAGTATGCAGGCGACAAAGTCCTGGAAGAAGCGGGCGAGGGGAGTTATTACGTGGGCGCTCGCAGTGCGTGGTATCCGAACCTGAATGGGTTTGGAGAACACGTGCTCTACGATCTGACGTTCAAGGTGCCGAAAAAATATAAAGTGATCAGCGTTGGCAATCTGGAGTCGGAGTCAGTAGAGCAGGATCTCGCAGTGAGCCACTGGGTGACGCCGGTTCCCGTGGCAGTGGCGGGATTCAATTATGGCGAGTATCAGAAGGCGGATATCGAAGACAATATTACGCATTACAAGATTACCGGCTACTACATCACCGAGTTACCCAGCACCTTGCGCGGCCGAAGCGCAGTGGCAGCGATGGCTCCGCATAGCATGACCAACTATGCGCTCGAACAGACGCGAGCCCAGATGGAGTTGTGCAGTCATTACTTCGGCAGGAGTCCTTACGAAAACATCTCCATCACGGAGCAGCCTAATTTCAACTTCGGGCAATCATGGCCGACCCTGGTGTATTTGCCAATCTCGGCCTATATGGATTCAACGCAACGATGGATGCTGTTCGGGCACATCGACAGCAAATTTACGGGCTTTGTGCAGGAGGTGACGCCGCACGAAGTCGCACACCAGTGGTGGGGCCATGCGGTGAGTTGGGCGTCGTACCACGATCAGTGGCTGTCGGAGGGATTCGCGGAATTTTCTGCGGGGCTTTTTCTGCAACAGGCCATGGCGGGCAAAGACTGGCGGAAGGACTATCTTGAATTCTGGGAGCGACTTCGCAAGCGCATTCTCGAGAAGAACGCGTTTGGTGTGGCGCCGAATGACGCGGGGCCGCTGTGGATGGGAGAACGGCTGATCTCTCCTCGGAGCGGAGATGCATACCAGAATGTGACTTATCCCAAGGGCGCGTATGTGCTGCAGATGCTGCGCTGCATGATGAACACCGACGGCGACGACAAGGAGTTCATTGCGATGATGCATGACTTCGTGGAGAGCCATCAGGGCCGAGCTGCGTCCACCGAGTCATTCAAGAAAATTGCCGATAAACACATGAGCAAAGTGATGGACCTGCAGGGCAACGGACGCCTCGACTGGTTCTTCGATGAATGGGTTTATGGCACGCAGGTTCCGCGCTATCACTTTGACTATCAGGTCAGCCCCGGCGATGGCGGAAAAGTGAAACTGCATATGACGATCACGCAGAGCGAAGTCGATGATCACTTCGCGATGCTGGTTCCGGTGTTTGCCGATTTTGGAAAGGGCATGGTGCGGATCGGGCAGGTGGGCGCGATCGGAAATAGTACGCGGAGTCTGGATACGGTGCTGCCAAGCCAGCCGAAGAAGGTCGCGCTCAACGCGAACAAGGATATTCTTGAGCGGTAAGCTTTGAGCTCTGAGGGATGCAGAGTCAGCGGTCGGATTACTGCTCGAACCTAAATCAAAAAGCAAGACGGGCATCCTGACGGATGCCCGTTGCTGAAGCTTGGCCAATATTCTCGACTCTACTGAACTTATGCCCGAGCGCCGACTGCGGCCGGCTCATTGGCCGGGATCGACTTGTCTTCGCCGTTCGCCTTCTGTTGCTGCGGCTGTCCACCCTTGCGGATATCGATGCCGCCCTTGAAGAAGGCTCCATCTTCGATGGAGATGCGGGCTGCGATGACATCGCCGGTAAGCGAGCCGTCGCTGCGAATGTCCACACGATCGCTGGCGGTGAGGTTGCCACGAACCTTGCCCAGCACGACGATCTCGCGGGCATTGATGTTGGCAGCGACTACGCCGTTGCGACCGACAGTAACGCGATTCCCGGAAAGGTTGATGGAACCCTCCACGCGTCCGTCAATATAAAGAGATTCGGAGCCGGTCACCTCGCCCTTGATCACGAGCGACTTGCCAATGGTGGCCTGGTCCGCGGTGGTGGTTGTCACCGGCCGGGGAGCAGCTGCGGGTTCACTGGCCGCCATTACTGGCGCGCTCGGGGTAGACGCAGTAGGACGCTCCGGCTCGGCGGGCCGGTTAGGGGTCTGAGGCTGATTGGTCGGCTTCCACATGGAGTTAAAAAGTTCCTTTCCTGGTTGGGATTAGGGGCCACATGCCGCACGTTCGTGACCAAAGCGAATTGTACTCCCGCGTCTCAAAGTGAGCCCTGTGGAAAAGCCTTTATTTTCAATCGGGAGTTCCTGTTGAGGTACGGCCTTTAGTTTTTCGGGGTGATGCGGGCGCCGCGGCGGGCTGCATCCTTTCTGCTCGCTTCGTGTAACGATTCCGTAAAAATTTGCCGGGACCGTACCCCTTTCACCGGCCCGGACGTTATGCTGTCAGGGTCGAAGATTTATCGAAGACGGAATCGTGGGCGGCCCGTCTAAATGGCAATTAGGCCAGCAATCCATCTTAGGGATTCATGGGAGCGATGTATGTCAGAGCCAGCCGTTGTTACTCCTGCAGCATTGACGATCGCACGGCCGGAACCGGGCGAGTACAACCCTTATTACGAGCGATATATTTCTTTGGTTCAAGGGACCGACATTTTGGGGACGCTTGATTCGCAAAGGCGACAGACGATGCTGCTCCTCTCGGGGCGAGACGAGGCAGACGGCGATTTCCGCTATGCTCCGGATAAATGGAACGCGAAGGAAGTGTGGGGGCACGTTTGCGACACGGAGCGCATTTTTGCGTATCGGGCGTTGCGAATTGCACGCGGCGACCAGACTCCGATGGAAGGCTTCGAGCAGGACGGTTACGTGAGCAATGGTCCGTTTGCGAGCGCGCCGTTCTCGGAAATCATTGAGGACTACATCGCGGTGCGGCGGGCAACGCTCACGCTGCTGCGCAACCTGGACGAGGTCGCGTGGATGCGCCGCGGCGTGGCCAACAAGAACGAGGTCAGCGTGCGTGCGATCGCCTACACCATAGCGGGGCATGAACTGCATCACCGGAGGATTTTGGAAGAGAAGTACTTCGCACGGTAGCGCGGACTCTTTGCCACAGATTCGCACGGATCAACACGGATTTACTTCTCATGTCTGAACGCCCGCTGATCGAACTCCTTCGCGGCAAAGGGGCGCACGCCGATCCACTCAAATGCGTAGAGGACCTTCCTGCGGAATTGGCGGCGCGGCAGGTCGCGGGATTTCCGCACTCGGTCGGTCAGCTCGTTTTCCATATCAATTACTGGATGAACTACGAGCTACGGCGAATCCGAGGCGAGCGGCCGAAGTATCCGGAGCACGCGGCCGAAAGCTTTCCTGCATCGTCTTCGCCGACCGATCAAGAGGACTGGGATCGGCTCAAAAGGGATTTCGCCTGGTTTCTGGCCGAGTACGCGAAGCTGGCACAGTCGCCTGCTGTGGAGATGCAGCGCCAGATTGAGAGCTCCCGCGAGGACAACAAGAAAATAGCCGGATCACTCGAAGCGGTGTTGTGGCAGATGGTCGCGCACACCAGCTATCACGTGGGGCAGATGGTGATGGTGCGGCAGGCGTTGGGGGCGTGGCCGCCGCGCGGGGGCGGGGATACGTGGTAGACGTGCGTTAGCGCTTGGTACGACACGGAATCTGGAATCATTCCGCCGAAGCGACATACAGCGGACTCGCCATCGTGACGGTGTCGCCGTTACCTTTCTTACTCACAAGTCGTTTAGCAAGGAACTCAATCCGTTGGTCAGTCACCTTGGCGTTATGGAATGCCCATTTGACGATCTCGATCCAATTCTCAAATTCCCGATCGACTTCGGGGCCCAAGTGGCGAAGAACGTCCTCAGACGAACCAACCAGCAATTCAGGGTGGTCCTCAGCCAAACGGGTCAAATGCCCAGTCAAGTTGGGGAGAAATGAGAAGGGGATGCCGACTTGCTCCGGCTTGGAAGCGCCGACCAGATGGTAAGCGGATCCGCCGAGAGCAAGAATCCATGACGGCGCTCCGGTCAAGAAAAGGGCAGCCCCGTCGCCGAGGTCCATAAACTTCGCGTCCACGGTGCCCTGAATCCACGATGCTGGCTGGCTCGGTGAACCGATCGGCTCGTTCTCGAGCAAATACTCTTCCACTGCGGCCAAGCGCGCAATCCGATCGTCGAGTGTCGTCCGTTCGGTTTCAAGAGAGCCGGATAGAACCTTGATATCGAAACCGAACTTTGCTGATACTTTGCGTCGTAGCGGCCCCTGGAATCTGGGGCAGTAGCATATCAACTTTCGCGTCCGAGAGTAGAGGTAGTAGCGCACGTACCCTCCTTCGAAGCGATGCAGCGAGGGCAAGAATCATAACCTAAAACAAGCCAGAGGAGTAAAGGCGACAGGGTAGGCTTTAGCGGCAAACAACTTCGACCGCGTCGGCTCATGCGCCCCAACCATTCCTCGGTTATGCTGAAGGCTGACCTCTGACTGCTCTTCTATGCTCTCGGACTCGATCATCCTGAAACACATCGCGCGGCAGCCCAAGCGTTCTGCGGGATTCAAGCAACTCGTACGCGAACTTGGCCTGCATGGAGACGAACGTCGCGACCTCGACGCGCGTCTTCGAAAGCTCGTGGGCAGCGGGGCGCTGATCCAGGCCGAATCGGACCGCTACTCTTTGCCGTCGGCTGCTGCTGACAAGAATCTAGTCGCGGGGCGGCTCACCATGCACCGCGACGGATTCGGGTTTGTCATTCCTGATTCGAAATCGCTGAGCCCGTCGCTCAAGGCGCGCCTGACGGGTGACATCTTCATTCCTCCACATCTCATCGGCAACGCCATGCATGGGGATCTCGTACTGGTGGACATCAGCAACGTGCGGCCGGATGGGCGCGCCGAAGGGCGCATTGTGCGCCCGGTGATGCGGGCGCATCCGACGGTCGTAGGAACTTTTCACTACGGTAGCCGTGGCAATTATGTGAAACCCATCGACAGCAAGATCACGAAGGACATTGTGATCCCGCCGGGGATGGAGGTGCCGGAAGCCTCCGTGACCTCGGTGCCCTCGGTGGTTAGTTCCGAAAAACCTGAACCACAGAGGACACAGGGGGCACAGAGGAAGAAGAAATCCGTGGACCGCGTGCTCGGCGTGGAGGTCGCCCGGCGGACGGACTGGGACGATTTGGAAGGCGTGGTCGTTGATGTGGAGATCACCGACTGGCCGTCGCCGACGCAGAACCCGCGGGGGCGTGTGATCGAAATTCTGGGGCGGGAAGACGACTTCGGCGTTGACGTCGAGATTACGATTCGCAAGTTTCATCTGCCGCATCATTTTCCGGCGGCGGCGCTGCAGCAGGCGCAGGATACTCCGACGACGATTCTTTCCAGTGAATTGCAACGGCGGCACAATTTCCGGGCACTGCCAATCGTGACCATTGACGGCGAGACGGCGCGCGACTTCGACGATGCTGTTTTGGTGCGCATGCTCCCGAATAATAATTTCGAATTGCATGTGCATATTGCGGACGTCGCGCAATACGTCACACCGGAGTCGGCGCTTGATCAGGAGGCACGGCTGCGCGGTACCAGCGTCTATTTTCCCGACCGCGCTGTGCCAATGCTTCCGCTCGAACTCTCCACCGACATTTGCAGCTTGCGGCCACAGGTGGATCGGCTGGTGCTGTCGTGCGTGATGGAGATGGATCACCGCGGCGAGATCGTCGGCTACGAGTTGTCAGAGGGTGTGATCCGGTCGGCCGAGCGCATGACGTATACGGCGGTGAATGCGGTGCTGGAGGGCGATGCGGCGATGCGCGAACGGTACGCTCCGCTGGTTGCCGGGTTTGAGTTGATGCGCGATCTTGCGTTGATTCTGCATCGCAAACGCGAGCGGCGCGGCTCGATTGATTTTGACCTGCCGGAACCGGTCATCGAATTCGACGAGCTTGGACTCATGAAGAGCATTACACGCTCGGAGCGCAACATCGCGCACCGGGTGATCGAAGAGTTCATGCTGTCGGCCAACGAGTGCGTGGCGCATCATCTGGAGTCGAATCGGATTGCCTCGCTCTATCGCGTGCACGAGAAGCCAGACGCGAAACGAGTCTACGATTTTGAGGTGATCGCCGCGACGTTTGGATATTCGCTCGGCGTGGGCGCGCTGCCGATTCATCGCGTACAGATGAAGGCGGATCGCCGCGCGGCTTACGGCACGGGCAAACGCGTGCGCGAGATTGAAGTACCGAAAGAAGTTCACATCACGCCGCGGATGTATCAGAAGCTGACCGAGAAAATTGCAGGCAAGCCGGAGGAGCGAATTCTCAGCTACCTGATGCTGCGGTCGCTGAAGCAGGCGCGGTATTCGGAAGAGAATCTGGGACACTTCGCGCTGGCGGCGACTTCGTATACGCACTTTACTTCGCCGATACGAAGGTACCCGGATTTGATTGTGCACCGGATTCTGAAGAGTGTGCTACGTCAGAACCCCCACCCTTCGACAGGCTCCGGGCAGACTTTCCCGCAGAGCATGCGAGAAATAGGGCACGGGGTTTCTGACGAGGAGAAACCTTCGCCATGGTCGAAGCGGCGCGATCATGCGGCACACCGCGAGGCGCTGGAACCTTTGGGCGGGCCAATCGCGATCGAGGAACTTCACGACATTGCCGAGGAATCGAGCATGTCGGAACGGCGAGCCGACGATGCTGAGCGCGACCTGATGGAGTGGAAGAAAGTGAAGTTCATGCAGGACCGCGTCGGTGAGGACTTCGACGGTCTCGTCACCAGCGTGACGAAATTCGGATTCTTCGTGGAGCTCAACGATCTGTTTGTCGAAGGATTGGTCCCGCTGAACACGCTGACCGACGACCGCTACACGTTTCACGAGAACACGCGCGAGATCATCGGGCAGCGTTCGCGCAAGACCTACCACCTGGGGCAGAAGATTCGCGTGCTGGTGGACCGCATCGATCCGGTGGAGAAGAAGATTCAGTTTGCGGTTTTTGAGGAAGCGCCGCCGCGTCGGGAGAAGAAGCACAGGAAGAAATAGTCGTGCATAGCAGGCCTCGCCACCTTATGCTCCGAGTGCCTTCTGAATCTCTGCCGCAATCCCCGCAGTCAGAGCCTGCATTTTCTGTTCTGATTCGGCTTCGACCATGACACGCGCCAGCGCCTCAGTGCCGGAGTAGCGCACAACTACTCGACCATTGCCATCGAGTTCGCGCTCGGCTGCTGCGATTGCTGCCTGCACCGCGGGAATTTGAGCGAATGGAACTTTCTCGCGCACGCGCACGTTCTGAATTTTCTGCGGGAGAACCTTCAAGTCGCCAACTAATTCCGCCAGTTGCTTGCCGCTGCGCACCACGATGTCCATCAGGCGCAGGGCAGTGAGCAGGCCGTCGCCGGTAGTACTCTCTCCATCGAGAAAGATAATATGTCCGGATTGTTCGCCGCCGAGAGTCGCGCCGGTCTTGAGCATCTCTTCGAGCACGTACTTGTCTCCGACATTGGCGCGCAGCATGCGGATGCCGGATTTTTTCAGCGCGATTTCCAGCCCCATGTTCGACATGGTAGTGGAGACGACAGTGTCTGCCTTTAACTTGCCCTGCGCATGCAGGTCGCGCGCGGCAGCCAACAGGACGCCATCTCCGTTAACTACGCGGCCGGCGGCATCGCAGAAAAGGGCGCGGTCGGCGTCACCGTCGAAGGTCACACCCAGGTCGAAGTGGCTCTTTGATGCGGCAACAGTCTTGCCCAACGTCTCCGGGTGCAAGGCGCCGCAACCTTCGTTGATGTTCTTTCCGTCGGGAGCTGTGTGAATGAATGTCGCCTGTACGCCGAGATTTCGGAATAACTCTGGCGCTTCCGCGGTGGCCGCGCCGTTGGCGCAATCCACCAGCACACTTAGTTTGCTCAAATCAGATGAGACGCTCGCCGCCAGCGACTTGATGTAGGCGTGGCGCAATTCAGCCTCGCCCGGCAGCGACGGCTTCGGAATTTTGAGGGCGGTATCGTCAACGGCCGCCGTATTTTGCAACAGTGCGAAAATTTCTTTTTCAATCGCTAACTCCCGCGCGTCGGTCAGCTTGAAACCATCGCCGGAAAATACTTTGATCCCGTTATCGGTCCAGGGATTGTGCGAAGCGGAGATGACCACGCCTGCAGCGAGACCTCGCGAACGCGCCAGATACGCAACTCCTGGCGTTGTGATCACTCCGGCGCTGTGCACGTCGACGCCGACGGCCGCGAGACCTTCTGCAACCCGGTCGGCGATCCACTGACTCGACTCGCGCGTATCCTGGCCAATCACGGCTTGTGCTTTGGGCGTGGTACGAACGAGGTCATGGCCCAACGCGCGGCCAATGAGATACGTGCTCTGCTTGCTGAGCGGGAATTCTCCCGCCACACCACGAATGCCGTCGGTCCCGAACAACTGCCTTTGCTCACTCATAAGGAAGCTTTTTTGGAACGCATGATGAGGACTAAAGATGATAAATGAGAGCGCGACAGAGCACGCGCTTTTCAGTGGGTCGTGGCACTACCCACTTTCTGCACAGTCACGGTCACGCGAATCGATGTGGTCTGTGCCACTTGCACCAGTGGATCGGGCACATACACGTTGGTGGTGAAAATCGCCTTGCCGCTGACGCCCGAAGCATCCACAGGATCGGTGGTGGCGGCATCCACTTTTTCGACGTGATGCCGAGGGCCGGTGATGCTGATTCGCGGCGGATCGGCTTCGACTTTGACAATTTGTTCGCCATCGGCAAAGTTGCCCGTCACTCGCGGATGAATTTCGACCTCCCGCGTCGACCTTGTATCGAAGGCCAGATGCAACTGGCTCGGCACAACCTGTACTATGACAACTTCGCGCGGATGGCGCACTTCCTGCGAAGTCAGGTCAAAGGTTCGCTCTTCTGCTTTGGCATTTGCGAGATCGATCTCCGCGTGAATCTCGTTCGCCTGTAGTTGCCGGATCACGCGCTCGGGCCCTCGCACACGGATCTGGGCCTCAGGAATCATCTCGGTGCTGATCTCGAGTTGCGGTGGGACGTGCTCAAAGACGATGGGAGCGCGGACGGCGACTTCCGCAGGCTGCTCATCGGGCGAAATCAGAAACCACAGACCACCCGCCAGCAGGAGTGACAATACCTTCAGCGAAAAGTTGTGCATCACGTAGCGTTTGAAGAGGGCGATCATCATCGCGACCCCGATTCCGCGCCCGAATCAGATCTGCGTTGTGGTTCGGTTTCGCGCAGCGGCGAGTCCAGAGCGGTGTCCGATTCTTCATCATTTTGTGCGATCGGAGTAGGCAATGTCACGGGAGACATGTAGCGCTTCAGTTCGCTTCCAAGACGCTCGCGAAGTTGTTCGACCGTGAGGTCGCGCTCCATCTTGCCGCCGATGGCGAGGCTGATCGCTCCCGTTTCTTCGGAGCAAACCACAGCGATGGCGTCGGTCTCTTCTGTGATGCCGATACCGGCACGGTGCCGCGTGCCGAGTTGGGTCGAGAGTAGCGGATTCATGGAAAGTGGCAGGAAACACGCCGCCGCGGCGATGCGATCTTTTTGCACGATGACCGCGCCATCGTGCAAGGGCGCGCTGGGGCGGAAGATCGTGGCTAGAAGATCGTAGGAGAGGCGCGCATCGAGGGGTACGCCACTTTCGATGTGGGTGCGCAATCCGATTTCGCGCTCAATCACGATGAGCGCGCCAGTCTGATGCTGAGAAAAAAGATTTGCTGCCAGCACGATGTCGTCGTAAGAATCGCTCTCCGCCGAGGATCCACCAAGAAACGTCAATCGCCGGCCGAGGTCGGCGAGCACATGGCGAATCTCCGACTGAAAGACGACGATCAGCGCGAACACCAGGTAGGGGAGCACGTGGCTGACGACCCAGTTCAGGGTGGTCAGTTCGCCCATGCGCGCCAGATAGAAAATCACCGAAACCACGACCAGACCAACCAGCATGGGAGCGGCGCGGGTACCGCGGATCATCACCAGCACCTGGTAGATGAGGATGGCAACGAGCAGGATATCGAGCGCTACCCATGCGCCCTGCTGCCATGACGTGATGACCGGCGTCATTGGAATCTTGCTCCTACCGAACTCGTGTGGAAAACCCCATTGTAATGCAGCGAATTGGAGCGACTTAGCTGTCCCACAAACTTTTACAAGTTGTTACGAAGAGATACTCAAACTTCCTTCTTCGTTACCGCGGCGTGAATCTGCCCATGTGCCAGGCGCGCGGAAACCTCCGAGCCCACTTTGACTCGGTGCGCGTCTTTCAGCAGGTTACCTTCAGAATCGAAAACCAGTGCATACCCGCGCTCGAGGATGGCCAGCGGCGATAGGGATTCCAGCGCCGTCTGCAGGCGCTCGCTGCGCACGCGATGCTGCAAGAGCACGTTGCGCGTCACGGCCGTCAGAGCTGCAGTTGAGCTTTCGATTTGCTTCCGCATGCCCGAAAGTACGAGCCGCAAATCGTAATGACGTACCGCCGCCGAAATCATTTCCCACTGGCGGTGCATGCGCTGCAGCAGATTGCGCTCGGCGAGTTCCATGCGGTGAGTCAGATCGTCGAGCCTCTGCTGGCGATGGCGGATGAGTTCCATCATTCGGCCAAAAGCACCGTGCTGGGCCAGTTCGGTGAGAGCTTGGCGCCCAATCAAGAGCCGGTACCGCATGGCACGAGTCAGCCGCTCATGTAATGCCGCGGCATGATCGTCAATTTCCTGCCGCGAACGGATCACCAGCTCCGCCGCGGCTGATGGCGTTGGCGCGCGCAGGTCCGCAACGAAATCAACAATGGTGAAATCCGTCTCGTGCCCCACTGCCGAAATCACCGGAATCTCAGAGGCTGCGACCATTCGCGCTAGCGCCTCATTATTAAAGGCCGCGAGGTCTTCGGCCGAGCCTCCGCCTCGAGCGATGACGATCACATCTACATTGTCGTGTTGGTTGAAGTAACGGACGCCCGCAGTTACCTCGTGCGAGGCAGCGTCTCCCTGGACTTGCGCTGGATAAATCAGAACATTCACCGAGTGATGCCGCCGTGCGAGGACATTGAGAATATCGCGGAGAGCCGCCGCCTGCGCAGAAGTCACTACGCCAATACGCGACGGGAGAGCAGGAATCGGCTTCTTGCGCTCGGCGGCAAACAATCCCTCAGCCTCAAGCTTGGCCTTGAGTTGCTCGAAGGCCAACTGAAGCGATCCCGCGCCCTTGGGTTCGATGTACTCGGCGGAAATCTGAAGCTCGCCGCGGTCTTCATAGACGGTGACGCGACCGCGCACCACGACCTGCAATCCGTCCGCCGGACGAAACTTCAACAGTCGCGCCGATGACCGGAACATCACGACGCGAATCTGCGCGTTGCCATCTTTCAGCGTGAAATAAAGATGACCCGAGTCTGGCGCACGGAAGTTAGAGATTTCGCCTTCCACCCAGGCGTCGGAATACTCGCGTTCGATATGCGAGCGCACCGCGGCGACCAGATCGCGCACCTTCCACACCCTGCGCTCCGGTGGACGGAAGCTGAACCCCATCTGATCGGTGAGGGAGGACATTGTGGGCAGTGTACCGCAGGAAGGGGCGAAATGGCGGCAGAGTCGGCCGTAAGCCAGTCAGGAGTCCGGGAAAGAGTCGACTATGAGGTTTGACCGCCTTGAGCCCGGGGCGGCCAGAGACCCCCGGGCGCAAGGCAGTTCTTTGTTAAGGTTCAGTTGATCTCGAAGTGGAAAACATCCGCGATCTGAAAGTTCGCTCGATTGAGCAGAACCAGATGGCCGCCGATGATGACGTGAGCATAGTTCGGAGGCGGTGGCGGCAGGGTGCGCTCTAGCTCGATCGGGCAGGTGTGCATTTGTGCACGAAGTCCGACGGGCAAATATCCACGCACCACGATCTGGCGCTCGAGTCCCGGCGGAAGACGGTCGCGTTTCGCCAATCCGGGGGGCAGGTGTCCGCGATGCTCGTGATACCATCCGCGC